>ENA-ORBV01003746-ORBV01003746.1-microbial-mat-metagenome-genome-assembly--contig:-NODE-3746-length-30058-cov-6.688836_pt1 | contig 30058 bp, 27 predicted proteins | sample MGYA00237777_ERZ505514 | MGnify/ENA primary metagenome ERZ505514 (study PRJEB26160, sample SAMN06269048) | microbial mat metagenome | isolation source: Oligotrophic lake microbial mat | place... | reverse complement strand
AGTCTCGTGGGCTCGGAGATGTGTATAAGAGACAGGCGGTTGGTTATGGCCATGGCCGCCGCCGGAGTGCGTGTGTGTGCTCATGATGGTGGTGCCCCTTGCGGTAGCTACACGGCCACCGTCAATGCGCCGTCGATGACCAGGTTGGTGCCGGAGATACGGCTGGCCACCGGGCTGCTGAGGAACACGACACCGTTGGCCACCTCCTGCGGCGTGCCGAACTTGCCCGTCGGGTTGACCTTGAGCGTCGAGGCGTACAGGTCGGGCACGTTTTTCTCGATGTTCTGCCAGATGCCGCCATCGAAATAGGTGTTGCCCGGCGATACGCAGTTGACACGAATGCCCTTGGCCACCAACTGGCGGCTCAGGCCCTTGGCATAGTGGATCAGCGCGGCCTTGATCGCGCCGTACGAGCCGGCCGCGAAATCGACCTCGAAGCCCGATACGCTGGAGATCAGCACGATGCAGGCGCAGTCGGACTTCTCTAAAAACGGCAGCGCCGCCGCGACCGCGTTGACGGTGTGCATCATGTCGGTCTGGAAGGTTTTCTCCCATGTCTGCTGCGAGTCGCCAACCGCCAGCGCGCTGACATTGCACACCAGCACGTCGATGCCGCCCAGCTCGGCCGCACTGGCCTCGACCCAGGCCTTCAACGCCGGTGCGTCCGCCACGTCGAGAGCGCTGCCACTGGCCTTGACACCGCGGCTCTTCAGATCGGCAACCGCCGCGGTCACCTCCCCCGCATTGCGCGCGCAGATCGCCACGTTGGCGCCCTCATCCGCGAAGGTCTGTGCAACGGCGCGGCCTATGCCTTTGCTGCCGCCGGTGATGAGTGCATGTTTGCCCTTGAGTCCGAGATCCATGTGACTGACCCTCCTTGTGGATTGATGGCTGGATGCCGAGGTGACTTGGGGCCACGTCGGAAAAAACCACTGTAGCAGGGCCGGGTGTATTGGCAAGCGCGCTTAACGCGCCATGCGGCGCAGGATGTCGGCGCGTGTGGCCGTCACTTCAGCTGCAAATGGCCCGGGCAATGCGGCGGCCCGGTCGATCACGGCCAGTGCCTCGTCGCCGTGCCCCTGTTCCGCCAGGACCTGGGCCAGGTTGTTGAGGATTTCGGCCGAAGCCGGGTGGGCTCGCGCCGCTGCGCGCAACACGGATTCGGCCCGGGTCAGATTGCGCTCTGCGTAGAGCCGGTTGGCCAGTGCCAGGTTGGCCAGCGCGTTGTCCGGCCAGCGCGCCACGAATGCGTCCCAAGCCGTGCGCGCCGCCTCCGGTGCCGCGATACGGTCGAATGCCAGCAAGGCCGGCAAATAGTCGGTTTCGCCGGCACTGGCCGGAATCGTGCCCGCAGCCGTCACCACCATCGCCCAGTAGCCATTGCGGCGCCAGGTGACCTCGAAAATCGTGAACGGCAATGCCTGGCGCTCGTTCTCACCTGAGCGCAGGTAGAGTTCACCGGCCGCGTAGTCGAAACCGACGACGACCGCGTAGTGCCATTGGCTAAGCGGCCACAAGCCGAGATCCTGCAATACCAGCACCGGATGGCCCGCCGCCAATTCGCGCAGCAGGGCGTCGAAAGCGGGCGGGATCTGCCAGCCGATCAGGCCGTAGCGTCGCGGTGCCGCCAGCATCTCGACCTGTAAGCTGCCCCGGCGTGCCGGAAGGTAGACCGCTGGGACCAGATCGTCCGGCGCCACGCGTGCGCCAGCCGCATTCATCGTGATCGCAAGGGCAGCGGGCCCGCATTGGTATTCGGTCTGGGGGAAAAACGGAACGTCGCGCAACTCTATCGCGCGTGGCACTCCGTTGGGCCAGTCATCGCGCAGCGCGATGGTCTGGGGAACGAGCTGGGCGCAGCCAGCCAGTGATGACAGCAACAGCAGCCACAGCAGCCATCGATGCGCCACGCCGCCGAGCGGCGCCGCTTTACCGTCACGCCCGCACATGCGACGTCGCCAGGATCATCGGATGAGCGGCGCGACTCCTGTACCTGCGCGCGCCGTCCTCAGGTGCGATAGAAGAGGAACCAGGCCAGCAGGCCAACAATGATCACCGCGCCCCAACTAACATCGGCACCGGCGGGTGCGGTGCCGATGCTGGTGGCCAGTGTGCGGACTTCCTGGTCGCTCATGGCCGCAACGCGTTCACGCGCAAGCGCTGGATCCAGACCCTGGGCTTGCAACTGGCTGCTGACGTCGCTGCGGCTCAGCGCGGAAAGCACCAGCGCCCGATCGGTCTGGGCGGCGGCGACTGCGGCGGCCCGGTCCGTCGCAATGATGCCGGCGTTCGCGTACTGGAACGATAGCGACATCATGGCAACAATCAGGAAGCGGCATAACGTTTTCATAGTCGTGGATAGCATGGTTGGACTCCTCAATGCAGTTGGTTCAAACGTATCGTTGGGCACAGGTCCATGGCCGTTCGAACGCCACTGACCTGAAGCCATCATAGTCCTGTCATGGCGGCGGTCAATGCGATTTTTTGTCGGTGTCGCAGTGCTCCGATGCGGCCGATCAACGCGCCTGCACCGCAGGCCTGCAACCTGCGGCTGAATTAGTCTGCACGAACGAGCGAAACGAATCAGGCTTCTGTTCGCGCCCACGACGGCCCGACCCACCCGCCACGGCCTACCCATCAACCCGCCGGCGCATCGAAGTCAGCGCGCTCACTCTGGCCATTCTGGACAACCAACACCGTGATCGCGAGCGACACCGCCAGTTCGAGCATCGCCTGCCACGAGAATGCCGGCGCATACATTCCAAGTTTTTTCCGCTCCCCGACGCAAGCGACATGGAAGGTTGGGCGGCGGTCACAGTTTTGGTTTGCCATATCCCAGTCCGGTTCGCTATCCACATCCGCCCCCGGCTCCTGCGATTGGCAAGCCGTCTCAGACGATGTTGATGGATCGGGCAAATCCAATCGCGGACAAGACGTCTTTTGTTCGATCCAGCCGGCTGCCGGGAAATTGCAAAAAATTGGTTGAAGCCCGCCCCACTGTCAACCCAAATCCAACCCCATCGCGTGCCGCAACCCCACCTCCAAGCCCCGCAACTCCGCCAGACCAATCATCCGCCCGGTGCGTGAATAGCCAGGGTAGGCGCCGCTGTCCTTGTCGCCGTCCATCAGTTTGCCGTGGTCGGGACGCACGGGGATACCCCACTCGAGGACGCCGGCGGCCTTGCGGCGCTCTTCTTCGGTGATCAGGGCCTTCATGGCGCGGGGCATGTCGACCGAGCCGAACAGGTGGTTGGATTCGTAGAACGAGCCTTCTTTTCCGGGCACGTGGGTGACGTTGCGGAAATGCACAAAGTACACGCGTTCGGCAAACTGCTCGAACATCTGCGCCGGGTCGTTGTGGATGCAACTGCCGAACGAGCCGGTGCACAGGGTCAGACCCGAGTTCGGGGAGGGAACGGCCTGGAACAGGCGCTGCACGTCTTCGGCGCGGCTGAGAATGCGCGGTATGCCGAACACGGGATAGGACGGGTCGTCCGGGTGGATACACATCCTGACGCCGGCTGCCTCGCAGTCCGGCATGATGGCATTGAGAAAGTCGTACAGATTGCTGCGCAGTTGTTCCGCGTCGATGTGCCGGTAACGCTGCAAAAGCCGCAAAAAGGTCGGCGGGTCGAGGTTTTCCACGGTACCGGGCAGGCCGAGCAATATGCAGCTACGCAGCTGCGCCCTTGCCTGCTCGGTGAGCCCGTCGTAGAACTGCTGTGCCGATGCAATCGCCCAGGGCGCATAGTCTTTTTCGGCATCGGGTCGGCGCAGTTCGAACAGATCGAAAGCCACGAAGGCGTCGATGTTGCAGCCCGATATCGTGCTGCCGTCCGCCTGCGTGATGTACAGGTCGGTGCGCGCCCAGTCGAGCACCGGCATGAAGTTGTAGCAGATGGCGCGCACGCCCTGCGCGCCGAGTTTGCGCACGTTGTTGCGGTAGACGTCGATGTAGTGCTGGTAGTTGCCCGATCGCGTCTTGATGTCTTCGTGCACCGGCAGGCTTTCGACCATGCCCCAGCGCAAACCGCTGGGCTGCTCGCGTTCCTCGTCCCAGGCGATGGTCCGCACCCGCGCGCTTATCTCTTGCTCGGGCCAGTCGTCACCACAGGCGAGGTGGTGCAGCGAACTCACGACATCCGTGACGCCGGCCTGGCGGATCTCGCGCAGGGACACCGGGTCGTTCGGACCAAACCATCTCCAGCTTTGCAGCATCGCGCACTCCCGGGCAAACGCCCCTCAACGGTCAATAGAACTGCCTGGGCAGCCACAGCACCAGGCTGGGGAAATAGGTGATGACCACCAGCGAGCCCAGCAGGGGAATCAGCCACGGCAGGATGGCGATGGTGGTGCGCTCCACCGACAGCTTGGCCACGCGCGCCAGCACGAACAGCACCATGCCCATGGGCGGATGCAGCAGGCCGATCATCAGGTTGAGCACCATCACCAGGCCGAAATGCACCAGGTCGACGCCCAGCTTCTGGCAGATCGGTACCAGGATAGGCACCAGGATCGTGATCGCTGCGGTAGGCTCCAGGAAGCAGCCGACAAACAGCATCAGCACGTTGGCCAGCAACAGGAACACCCACTGTTCGTTGGTGAAACCCAGCACCCATTCGCTGATCGCCGCAGTGACGCCGGTGGCGGTGAGCATCCAGCCGAAGATACTTGCCGCTGCCACGATGAACAGCACGGTAGCGGTGGTCTCGACCGTATCCAGGCAGACCTTGACGAACATCTTCCACGACAAGGTGTGGTACCACGCGAAACCCAGCACCATCGCCCACACGCAAGCAGCGATCGCGCCTTCGGTCGGCGTGAACAGGCCCGTGGTCATGCCGCCGATCAGCAGCACCGGCGTCATGATGGGCAGTACGGCCTGGAAGCGGAACATGCGGTCGGCCACGAACAGGACGATCAGGCCTGCAAACACCGTGGTGCGCGGCGGAAAACCCGCCTTGGTAATGAGCAGCCACAGCACCAGCGGCCAGCCCACCACCACGGCGGTTTCGATCACGGCCTTGACGACACGCGGCCACTCGAACTTGATGTCGGCGCCCCAGTTGTTCTTGTGCGCAAAATACGCCACTGTGAACATCATCAGCAAGGCCATCAGCAGGCCGGGCAGGATGCCGGCCAGGAACAGGGCCCCCACACTGACGTTGGCCATCATGCCGTAGATCACGAACGGCAGGCTCGGTGGAATGATCGGGCCCAGTGTGGCCGAGGCCGCGGTGACCCCGACGGCGAACTCGGTGCTGTAGCCATGGTCCTTCATGGCCTTGATCTCCACCGTGCCCAGGCCGGCGGCGTCGGCAATGGCGGTGCCGCTCATGCCGGCGAACACCACCGAGCCGACCACGTTCACGTGGCCCAGACCACCCTTGAGCCAGCCCACCAGCGCCAGCGCGTAGTTGTAGATCCGGTTGGTGATGCCGGCGTTGTTCATCAGGTTGCCGGCAAGAATGAAAAAGGGTACCGCCAGCAAGGGGAAGCTGTCGATGCCGCTGACCATGCGGTGGACGACGACGAACGGCGGGTTGTCGCCGGTCCACAGGATGTACAGCAGCGACGAGCCGGCCATGGCAATGGCGACCGGCACGCCGCCCGACATCAGCAGCAGAAAGATGATTTTGAGCATGCGTTGTTGCTTGTTCTTGCCTCTACCGGTCCGACATCGACGATTCGGGGCGTTCGAGCACGCTGTAGCCGCGGCGCAGATGCACCCGCATGACCCAGATCGAGCGCACGCACATCGCGGCAAACCCGACCATACACACCGCGTACACGATGTTCATCGGCAGGTCGATGATGGTCATCTTGTAGTTGCCGAGCTTTTGCATCATCTGCCAGGTCATGACCACCGCGGCGCCAAAAAAGCCGATGCGCAGCACGTCCACCAGCAGCGCCATCAGGCGGCCCACGGCGGCGGGCATGAAGCGGTAAAAAAAGTCGACCTGAATGTGGTTGTTCTTGGCCACGCCGATGGCCGCTCCGATAAAAACGGTGCCGATCAGCAGGTAACGCGCGATTTCTTCCGTCCAGGCTGCGGAGTCGTTGAGCACATAGCGGGTGAAGAACTGGTAGAAAACCGTCCCACCCAGGGCCCAGAAAAACCCCAGCGCGACCCAGCCCTCGATCGGCGTGTCCGACAGGTCGACACTTTCGTCCTGGGCATGGAACTGCCCGTCGTCGCCCATCACCGTGGGCAGTGCATCGATGTCGACTATCTTGGACATGGTCGCCTTCAAAAACAAAAAGGGGCCAAAAAACAAAAAGGGGCCAGGCCCCTTGCGCGCACTGCCTAAAAGGGGCCAGGCCCCGTGCGCCCCACTGCCGGGCCGGCGACAGGACAGCGCCTTATTTGGCCGCCTGGATCTTGTCGAAGTCAGTGCGTGTGAACCCCATGGATTCAAGCGTCGAATTCTTCAGCACGGCGTCCTGGAAGCTCTTGCGGTCGACCGAGACGATCTGCAGGCCCTTCTTCTTGAACTCGTCCACCAGTTCACCTTCGCGCTTCTTGATGGCGGCGCTGGCCCGGGTGGCCGCCTCGCGGGTGACCTCGGTGAACATGGACTTCTCGGCATCGCTGAGCTTGTTCCACAGATGCGGCGCGACCTGCGTCGTCAGGCCGTCGACGATATGGCCGGTCAGCATGATGGCCTTTTGCACTTCGTAGAACTTCTTGGCCTCGATCGTCGTCAGCGGGTTTTCCTGTGCGTCGACGGTGCCGTTCTGCAGTGCCAGGTATACCTCGGCAAAAGCGATCGGCGTCGGATTGGCGCCGCAGGCCTTGGGCGTGGCGGTATAGGCCGGCACGTCCGGCACGCGGATCTTCAGGCCCTTCATGCCCTCGCAGTTGGTGAACGCCTTCTGCGACGTGGTGTGGCGCGCGCCATAGTAGGTGTAGGCGGTGATCTGGATGCCGGTCTTGGCGCGGAACTCGTCGGTCATCTCCTTGAACACCGGGCTCTTGCTGTAGGCCAGCAGGTGTTCGCCGTCGCGGAAGATGAACGGATAGTAGGCAATGCCCAGGCGCGGATAACTGCGCGCGGCAAACGAGGGGCCGCTGATGATCATGTCGACCGTGCCCAGTTGCATGCCCTGGTTGATGTCGGTCTCCTTGCCAAGGCTGGAGGCCGGAAAGACCTGGATGTCGAATTTGCCATTGCTGCGTTTCTTGATCTCCTCGGCCGCCCACACCGATTCGGTGTGGTACGGCTCGGAGGTCTCGTACACGTGTGCCCACTTGAGCTTGGTCTGGGCCTGTGCGACGCCGAAGCCGCCGGCGGCCAGCGCCAGCAATGCGCTGCCGGCAATGGATTGGATCAGGGTTCGCTTCTTCATGATTGTCTCCTCGTGGTGGGGTGAAATGACCGGGTTCAAGCCCGCAAGTCGTGGGTCATGGCCGGAAAAACCCGCAGTGCGCGGGTTAACCAGAATTGGACAAGCGGTAAGACCAATTGATGATCGTGGCTTTTGTAGCAACCGTCATCCGGTAAAACCCTTCCATGCCCTGCACCATCGAATCCGCCCGCCTGCGCCAGGTCAATCTGCCGCCCAAAGTGGTGCGTACCGACGCCATCCAGTCCTTCGTGACGCAGGAAACCGTGTTGCTGACCTTGCGCTGCAGCGATGGTATCGAGGCCAGCGGCTATGCCTACACCATCGGCACCGGCGGCTCGTCGGTCGTGGCGCTATTGCGCGACCATTTGCTACCGCGACTGCTCGGCCGCGATCCGGTCCACATCGAGGCGATCTGGAAGGATCTCTTCTTTCACACCCATGCCACGGCGGTTGGCGCCATCACCAGTCTCGCCCTGGCCTGCGTCGATACCGCCTTGTGGGACTGGCGCGCCCGCAGCCAGCAGTTGCCGTTGTGGCAACTGCTCGGTGGCGCGCAGGCCCGAGTCCCGGTCTACACGACCGAGGGCGGCTGGCTGCACCTGAGCGCGGCCGAACTGGTAGAGCAGACGCTGCAGGCCCAGGCCGATGGGTTCCAGGGGGCAAAGATCAAGATCGGTCGGCCCCATGTGAGCGAAGACGTCGCGCGCCTGGCGGCCGTGCGCGCTGCGGTGGGGCCTGGCTTCGACATCATGACCGACGCCAACCAGGGCTTCAACCGTCCGGAGGCGACGCGCCGCGCGGCGGCATTTGCAGGGTTCGATCTGGCCTGGCTCGAAGAGCCCCTGCCGGCCGAGGACGTGGCCGGGCACCGGCAGCTGAGGGCGCACACGGCGATCCCGGTGGCGGTTGGCGAGTCGATGTACCACCTGAGCCAGTTCCGGGAGTATCTGGAGCAAGGTGCCTGCAGCATCGTGCAGCCGGACGTTTCGCGTATCGGCGGCATCACGCCGTGGATCAAGGTGGCGCACATGGCCGAAGGTTTCGACGTGCCGGTGTGTCCCCATTTCCTGATGGAATTGCACGTCAGCCTGTGCGCCGCCGTGCCCAATGCGGCCTGGGTCGAATACATACCGCAACTCGACGACATCACGACCAGCCGCATCCGTGTGGAGCAGGGTTTTGCTTATCCACCGCAATCTCCAGGACTGGGCATCGACTGGGACTGGGCGGCGATCGAGCGGCGCCAAACCGTGGACATGGTCATTGCGGCGACCAGGTCCTGAGCGCCAGGTCGGGTGCTTCTTCGCTGTTGCGCTTGGGCGCTGGCGGGTCGTACTACCATAGAGCGGCCAGGGCCGATCGGCGAGGCTTGTTCTGCAACCTGATTTTTTCTACGCATGTCGAATTACCAAACCGAAAAAGAAGACCTCACCGCCGCCTTGCGCTGGGCCGCCCGGCTCGGGCTCAGTGAAGGCGTCTGCAACCATTTCTCGGTCGAGGTCGCGCCCGACCGCTACCTGATCAATCCGCAGGGCCTGCACTGGGAAGAGGTCTGCGCCGGCGACATCTTGCTGATCGACGGCAAGGGCCTGGTGATCGAGGGCCGGCATGCGATCGAGCCCAGCGCGTTCTTCATCCACTCGTGGATCCACCGGCTCAATCCGCAGGCCAAGGCAATCCTGCACACCCATATGCCGTATGCAACCGCGCTGACGCTGGTGCAAGATGGCCGCCTGATCTTCAGCCACCAGAACGCGCTGCGATTCTGGGGCCGGGTCGGATATGACGACGTGTATGGCGGCATCGCGCTGGACGACGCCGAGGGTGAACGCATCGGCCGATCAATGGCCGGCAAGGAGGTCATGTTCATGGCCAGCCATGGCGTCACCGTCACCGGGGCCAGCCTGGCCTGGGCATTCGACGACCTGTATTACCTCGAGCGCGCCTGCATGCACCAGACGCTGGCGCAGCAGGTCGCGGCTGGCCGACCGCTGCGTGTCGTCAGCGAGGCCCACTGCCGTGCAATCGCCGCGCAGATTGCCGGTGAACGGGCGCAGAGCGATCTGTTTTTTTCCGCCATCAAGCGCCTGCTCGACCGCGACCAGCCTGGCTGGCGCGACGCCGGCCGATCTGCCGGCGCGGGCCCGGTGCCTCAGCTGGTAATGTAGGTCTGTAGCTGCGCGATCGTCTGTTCATGGTCGGCAATGATGTCGTCCATGATGTCGCGGATCGAGATCATGCCCAGCACCTTGCCGTTGTCGACCAGCGGAAGGTGGCGGATCTTGTGCTGGCTCATCAAGGCCATGCATTCCCGGGTGCGGGTTTGTGGCGAAACGGTGATGACGTCGCGCGTCATGATGGCCGACACCGGGGTTTCGCGCGAGTTCCTGCCCTGCAGCGCGACCTTGCGCGTGTAGTCGCGCTCCGAGAACACGCCCGCCAGCGTGTCACCGTCCATGACAAGGATGGCGCCAACGCCGTAGTCGGACAGCAGCTTGAGCCCGTCGAACACCATCACCTCAGGAGCAATCTTGTAGATGTCCTCAGGGCGATTGCGCAGCAGTTCAACAATGGGTTTCATGACGCCTCCTGTGGCTTGGCCGATCAAGTTGCAGTGTAGCCATACTGCAAGCCTATCGTGTTGCAGCGCGACTGTGAAGAGTACTCACCCATGCGTATGTCTGAATGCCATGACGATCTGGTTGCGCAGGGTGCGCAACTGCGCCAGTTCCTTCTCTTTGAAATCGAGCGAGTTCTTGTGCGCCATGTCTGCGTAGATCAGACCCAGCGGCTTGCTACCGATGACCAGCGGCAGCAGCAGAAAGGCCGGCGCATTGATCAGCTTGACGTACCAGTCGGGCAGGCGCTGCGCCACCCGGTCCACCGTGGCATCGGCGATCAGCGTGTCCGCGCCTCTGATGCAAACCATCTGGAACAGATCGGACGTGCCGCTGCCCAGAGCCACATGGAAACCGCTCAAGATGGTATCGACACCCTCACCCAGGCCAAAACGCCCGGACAAGGCGTCGCCCTTCGGGTCGCGCATGCAGAACACCACACGTTGGAAACCCTTGGCATGGATCATGGTCTCCAGCACCATGCGCACTATGTCGCTGGGCTTGCGATCGTCGACCATGGCCTGCGTGATCGCGGCAATGCCAGCAGACAGCACCTCGTCCGGGGAAAGAACCGCGCCAGCTGCATGTCCGTCGCCGTGCTGCGGCAACTCCAACGAGGCCAGCAGGCTCTCGTCGTGGCCGGCGTCGGCCGCCTGGACGGCCTTCACCAGCAGCCGGTCTGCAACGCTGCCGTGCGCGATGGGCAGTTGTACCGCCGCCGCGAGCTCGGAAAGTCGCTGGCGTGCAAGCCCGGTCGCCGATTGCATCGCCTCGGCGCTGATACCGACCACGCGCGCATACTGTTTATAAACCGGGCCCAGATGTTCGGGCTGCCGGTCGTGTGGCCATTGCAGCAAGGTGCTGGCGATCCGATTGGCAGCAACCGTGATCCAGCGCAGGCGCAGCTGCGCGTCGGTGGCAGCGCGCAACGGAGGTTCGCCCACGGGCTTGTGCAGGTATTTGCGGATGTCCTGCGGCAAATCCCACTGCGTGGCCACCGCCAGACCAAGCGCCTCGAAGTCGATTCCCAGGATCCGGATGGCAGCGCTGCTCTCGGTCATGGGCGCCCGATCAACATCGACCAGGGCCTGTATTTGCTGCGACTCCTTGAGGAAGTAGAACTTGGCGATCAGGCGTCCCAAGTCCTGGAACGTGGCGCCAATGAAGACCTCTTCGCCATCGGCGGCAAGCGGACTCAACTCGCGCGCGATCGAGCCTGCCATCAGCGCACGCAGGAACTCAAGCGTGAGCACATCGGCATGCGCCTGGTTAGCCATATTTTCCAGCAGCACCAGCCCCAGCGCCATGTTGCGGATCGCGTTGAAGCCGACCAGGCTGACGGCACGCGACACCGTGCCAACGCCGCCGCCACGCGCGTAGTAGGCGCTGTTGACCATGCGCAACAGCTTGTTGGCCAATCCCACGTCTTTCAGGATCTCGGTGGCCACTGTCGCAACACTTTCCGTATCCGAGCTGGCCAGCCCCAATATACGGCTGACTGAATGCGACATGGCCGGAAAGTCGCTGTCGTCCTGCATGCGCTGCATCAGCGCCGACAACGCGCGCTCGCTGCTGTGTTTTTCCGGTTCTCGGGCCTTGGCTGGACCGCCCGGTTTTGCGCGCCACTCCAGCAACCGGTCCGCAAACGCGCGTGCGCTCGGATGGCGCAGCGCCGCATCGTCGGCCAGGGCATGGGCCAGGATGTCGCGCAGGCCATCGTCCATACCAGCGTCGAGCGCAGCCGCCAGCATGTGCGTGGCGGTGTCGGCCGGCACGCCGCCACCGCCATGCCCGCTGGCCCAGCCGGTGCCAAACACCATGTCGGCGAACAAACGCCCGGCGTCCTGCATGTCGGTGCCCGCGTTCATCGCATGCACGTTCGCGGATTGGCCGCGCAAACGCGTGGGCACCGCGAAATCCATGATGCGTGCACGGTCCAGGGAGTCGATCAGCATGTTCTGTGCCTTGATGCCGCCATGCACGATGCCAGCGGCATGGGCCACGACCAGCGCATCGAGCACCTGCACCATCCAGTCCACGGCCGCCGTGGCTGTCAGGCGTCGGCGGTCGTGCAACACCGCGGCCATCGTCGGGCCCGACAGCCACTGACTGATCAGCAGCGGCCGGCCCTCGACCACGTCGACATCGAGCACTGGAGCAATCGACGGGTGAACCAGGTGGTTGCGACTACGCGCCTCCCTGGCCCACTGCACTGCAGTCTCGGGCGGTACCCCTTGCGCGAGTTTCATCCACTTGAGCCGGACCTCGCGCCCGGTGCGCGGGTCGCGCGCCACCCACAGCTGCGCTGCGGCCGACTCAGGCAGGCTGCGCCGCAGCTCGAAACGCCCCAACCTGCCCTGCATGGGACTCGTGGGGTCGGGCGTGGCGCCGGATACGGATGGGTGGTCTGCCATGACGGCTCAGATCGAACAAAGAGGTCGCAGGCACAACAATGGTCGCGCAGGCAAAGCAAAAATACAACACAGGCGTGGTGGTCATCATAGCGCTCATAAGGCAACTTTCCGCACTCCGTGCTGCGGTGCTGGCAAGCTTGGGGGATCGATGCGTCCAGGTTGGTGGCCGACCTTACATTGAGCGATCAGTGAGAACAGGCGCTGGTGGTCTGTCATTGCACAAGCCCCGCGCGCCACCCACTCGGTCCATAGCGCTCGGTCCATAGCGGCACCGTGTACTTGCAGCTCACTCTGCGCGGGTCCACACCGGCATTGCAGGCGGCCGGCTCCATGTGAAGCCCGATCACGTTGTAAGGCAGCAGATGGTCCCTTGCGACTCAGCGTCTTGCCAACATCAGGTCGTCAATGACTGGCACCGCGGTCATGACGGCCAGCGTGATGGCGAACGGCAGGATGGCCGCGAAGCCCACTTGCTCAAAGCCCAGCCATCCAACTGCGAGACCCAGCAAGAAGTACAGCGCCAGCAAATTCAGCAATGCGAGGCGATCATTGCCAGGCGGGGGTTTGGTTTTCCCGGGTACCGCGTCGGCGTCGGCGTCGGCGTCGATGGCAATGCGCTGGCCAAGCTCGGAGCCGATCGCGATGAGGAGCGGGAAGATGTTCGTGGTCCTGATCTCGGCGTTGGACATCAAGGTAACAGCCGCGTTTTGCATGCCCATCGAGAGACTCAGCACCATCAGCACAGCGAAAAGCCCAAGCCCGTCGGCCGCAGTCCCCTGAGCATCAACGATACCGATCAACAGGAGCAGCAAGGATTCAAGCAACAGCGGCAAGGCATATTCACTCTGCAACCTGCGATGCCGCGCGAAGCCTACCAGGCCAGTGGCAAGCACGGCCCCCGTCAGGAAGCAAAACAGCCCGCCGGCGCTCACGGCGGCCAAACCACCGACGAGATCAGTCCAGGCGCCTCCAGCGGTCGAGGCAGAGTGCGTTGCGTGTTGGTTGTACGCGAGCATCGCGGCAATGCCCAATGCGTGGACTGTGCCTGCAACGAAGCACAGGACGAAGCCCAGTTGCTGGTTTGCATCGGCCGAACGCTTGGGTCCAGCCAATCGTCTTGCGTACTGGATGGGCATCGGGCTTTGCGAGCGCGTCGTCGTTGAGGTCAGCGCCCGGCCCGGGCCTGCGCGCGCTGGCGCACGGCACTCAGGATGCCGCGCAAGATGTCCATCGGCGGCGGCGGGCAACCCGGCACGACTACATCGACTGGAATGACGTTTGCGACCCGCCCGCAACTGGCGTAGCTCTCGCCGAAGATACCGCCATCGCATCCGCAGTCCCCCACCGCGACCACCAGCTTTGGATCCGGCGTGGCGTCGTACGTGCGTTTCAACGCTTCTTCCATGTGCCGGGACACAGGCCCGGTCACCAGCAGCATATCGGCATGGCGCGGGCTGGCGACGAATCGGATGCCCAGGCCCTCTATGTTGTAGTACGGGTTGCCCAGCGCCTGGATCTCCAGCTCGCAACCGTTGCATGAGCCGGCATCTACTGCGCGTATGGCGAGTGCCTGGCCGAGAATTTCCAGCAGGCCGGCATGGATGCGATCGATTCGTGCGCGGTCGACCTCCTCGATGCGCGGTGGCGGCTCGGTGAGGATGCCGTGGCGTGCGACTTGTCTGAGGATTTGCCACATCAGAGATCGTGCCCTGAATAACTGAGGTTGAAGGACTTATTGATCAACGGGAAGTCCGGAACGATGTTGCCCATCACGGCGTGCTCCAGTGCCGGCCAGTTTTGCCAGGACGGGTCGTGGCAATGGCAACGCACGATGTGGTTTGCGGCCGAAATTTCTAGGGCCACCTGCACCTCACCGCGCCAGCCTTCGACCCATCCGATCCCGACGCTTGGGACGCCCGGCGCCATCATGTCGACGCGAATCGCTCCGGCCGGTGCGCCTGCGCACAGCCTGCGCAGCAGCCGCAAGGATTCCAGGGTCTCGTCGAACCGGACCGCGACGCGGGCGGCGACATCACCATCGCGCTGCGTGGCCATTTTGACTTCCAGCTGATCGTAGGGCGGCCAGACTTGGTCGCAGCGCAGATCGAAAGCCTGGGCGCTGGCTCGCCCGGCGAGGCCGGTGAGGCCCAGTTGCGCCGCGAGTTCCGGTGACACGCGTCCAGTGGTCAGGAATCGATCCTGCAGTCCGGCGTGTTCGTCGTAGACCGTGCGCAAGGTGCGCACTTCGCCTTCGATGGCATCGCACTGCTGGGTCAGGCGAAGTAGCAGGTCTGGCGTCGGATCAATGGCAACCCCCCCTGGCACCACGCAATCCATCATGAACCGGTGCCCTAACGCCTCGCCAGACAGGCGCTGCCAGTCCTCGCGCAGTCGCGAGAACTGCGCCAGTCCGAAACCCAGCGCTGCATCGTTGCCAAGGGCGCCGAGGTCGCCGAGGTGATTGGCCACGCGCTCGCGCTCGAGCATCAATGCGCGCAGCCAGACGGCCCGTTGCGGTATATCGCATTGCCAGGCGGATTCGAGCGCCATGCAGTAGGCCCAGGCAAATGCCACTGTCGAGTCGCCGGACACCCGGCCCGCGAGGCGGTATGCGTCCAACGGGGCCAGTTCGGTGAAGCGCCGCTCGATACCCTTGTGCGTGTAACCCAGGTGCTTTTCGAGCCGCAGCACTTTTTCTCCCACGACAGAGAAGCGGAAGTGGCCGGGTTCGATGATGCCGGCGTGTACGGGGCCAACGGCGATCTCGTGCACGCCGTCACCCTCGACGCGCACGAAGGGGTAGTCGGCTGGCAGCGTGCCGGGTAAGCTGCCCACAGGCAGCGTACCCGACTGCAGCGGTGCGCCTGCGGCCCACAGGCCATGACTGAGCCAGGCGCGGGTGTCCGATTGGCCGTCAGCGCGCAGTCCTGACAGATCGGCGGTTGCACGTTGCATGCGGCCGGCGCAAGCGAAGACACCCGACAGATCCGGGTAGGCAGCTGTCTGACCGACAAGAAGCTCCAGCCACACCAATCCTTCCAACACGCCATAGGCCGCGCAGGCCACCATGCCGCCACCAGCCGCGCTGCGGTCGACGCCCCACACGGAGATCAGCCGCCCACTCGACTCGGCTACAGCGTGTGCGGCGGCCAGCCACCGAGCCGCATCGACGCGTCCTTGCCATATGGGCAGGGCTGCCGGCAAACGCAACAAATCGAGCGCCAGCGTGCTCAACGGGCGCAATTTTGGATCGGAAACGGGCGTCGCCATGTCTTCAATTCCCGAGCATCGCGGCGGCCTGCCGGTACCAGGCATCGAGGTAGGGCGGGATATACAGGCCCAGCATGAGTCCGAGCGCAAGGTGGACAAACACCGGGATCAGCGCCGGAGGATGCGCCAGCGGCTTGACGTTGGTCTCGCCGAACACCATCGGCTGCACGCGACTGAATACCGAGGCAAAAGCCAGACCCAGAGCCAGCAACAGGAACGGCGTGGCCCAGGGCTGCTCGCGCATCGCGGTGGTAACGATCAGGAACTCGCTGGCGAACACGCCAAACGGTGGCATGCCCAGAATGGCAAGTGAACCGAGCATCAGGCCCCACCCGACCATGGGGCTGACCTTGATGAGGCCGCGGATGTTATCCATGACCTGTGTGCCAGCCTTCTGCGTGGCGTGCCCGACTGCAAAGAAGATGGCCGACTTGGTCAGCGAGTGCACGGTCATGTGCAGCAAGCCGGCGTAGGTGGCGATTGGCCCGCCCATGCCGAAGGCAAAGGTCATCATGCCCATGTGCTCGATCGACGAATACGCGAACATGCGCTTCACGTCTTTTTGTCGGATGATGAAGAATGTCGCAGCCACCACCGACAGCAGCCCGAACCCCATCATCAGCTGGCCCGACAGGTGGTTTTGCAGCGCACCGTCGGTCAGCACCTTGCAACGCAAGATGGCGTACAGCGCCACGTTGAGCAGCAGCCCGGAGAGCACCGCGGAGACCGGCGTGGGACCCTCCGCATGCGCATCGGGTAGCCAGTTGTGCACCGGCACCAGGCCGACCTTGGTGCCGTAGCCGATGAACAGGAAGGCAAAGGCCAGCGTGATGATGTTGGGGTCGAGCTGTGCCTTGACCGCATCAAGGTTGGTCCACAGCAGGGCGCCGCCCGAACCGCCACCGGGGCCGATGACCTTCTCCGCCGCCATGTACAGCAGCACGGTGCCGAACAGCGCCTGCGCAATGCCTACGCCGCACAGGATGAAGTATTTCCAGGCCGCCTCCAGGCTGGCGGCTGTGCGGTAGACGCTAACCAGCAGCACGGTGGTCAGCGTTGCGGCTTCCATGGCCACCCAGATGATGCCCATGTTGTTGGTGGTCAGCGCCAGCAGCATGGTGAAGCTGAACAGCTGGTACATGCTGTGGTAAAGCCGCATGCGCGATGGCGTCATCTTGCCGTGGTCGCGCTCAATTCGCATGTAGGGCCGCGAGAAGATCGCCGTGGTCAGGCCGACGAACGCCGTCAACGTGACGAGGAAGACGTTCAGCGCGTCGATATAGAACTCCTTGCTCCAGACCAGCATCGGCCCGCCGTCGATGATCTGCACGGTCAGGAAACACGCGGCGATGAAGGTGCCCGAACTGAAGGCGACATTGACGTCACGCGCCCGGTCCTGGTGGCCGACCAGGCCCAGAACCATGCCGCCGAGAAGAGGGATCGCGAGCAGGAATGCGAGTGCAATCACCTCAGTCTTCCTTGAGCTTCTCGAGGTTGCGGATATCCAGGCTATCGAACTGCTCGCGTATCTGGAACATGAAGACACCCAGGATCAGCACGCCAATCAGCACGTCCAGCGCGATACCGAGTTCGACCACCATCGGCATGCCGTAGGTGGCCGAGGTGGCCGCGAAGAACAGGCCGTTCTCCATCGCCAGGAAGCCGATCACCTGCGGCACCGCCTTGGCGCGCGTGATCATCATCAGGAACGAAAGCAACACGCAGGCCAGCGCAATGCCCAGCGTACCACCCGCCAACGTGGTGGACAGCTGTGCGATCGGCTTGGCCAGGTTGAACGAGAAAATCACCACGCCGATGCCAATGAGCATGGTGGTTGGAATGTTGATCAGCGTCTCGACCTCTGAGCGGATGCCCAGGCGGTCGATCACGCGGTGCAACAAGTAGGGAATCAACACGACCTTGAGCACGGCCGTCACTGCCGCCGACAGGTAGAGGTGGGGCTGGTTTGTGACATAGCCAACCACCGCCGTGGACAGCACCAGCGTCGCGCCCTGCAGCGTGAACAGGTAGATCAACGACAGGATGCGGCGCTGCGCAGTCATCGCGAAGGCCAGCATCAGCAGCACGGCGCCGAGCAGGTTGACGAACTGGGTGAGAAGTTCGGTCATATCAGTGGGAGAGCAAAAGATGGACCAGCAATCCGATCACCGACAGCAGGAAAGCGGTGCCCAGGTACTCCGGCACGCGGAAGATGCGCATCTTCGCGTTCAGTGTCTCCAGCAACGCCAGCAGAAAACCACCCAACGCGAGCTTGCCCATCAGCACCGGCAGCGCCAGCAGCATCTCCACCGGCGCCTGGGCCCTGGCCACGCCCCAGGGAAAGAACAACGCCAGGCCGATGCAGGAATAAGCGAACAGCTTCAGGCTCGCCGCCCATTCAATCAGCGCCAGGTGGCGGCCCGAATACTCCAGGATCAGCGCCTCGTGGATCATCGTCAGCTCCAGGTGCGTGGCCGGGTTGTCCACCGGCACCCGCGCGTTCTCGGCCAACGACACCATCGTGAACGCCACGCCGGCCAGGGCCAGCGCAGGGTAAATCGCGAATTCACGTTGGGACAAGGTTTCGACGATGGTCGCCAGCGAGGTCGATTGCGAGATCAGCGACGCCGAGAACAACACCATCAGCAATGCCGGCTCGGCGAGGAAGCCGATCAGCATTTCGCGACGTGCGCCCATGCTGCCAAAGGCCGTGCCGACATCCATCGCCGCCAGCGAGATGAATACACGCGCCAGGGCGAACAGGCCGACCAACGCGATGGCGTCGGCTGCCGGTGCCAGTGGCAGGTCTGTAGACAGTGTCGGGATGATCGCGCAGGCCAGCAGCATGCAGCTAAACACCAGGTACGGCGCCGTGCGGAACAGCGGCGAAGCGTTGTTGGAGAGCACAGCGTCCTTGTTGAACAACTTGTGCAGCAGGCGATAGGGCTGCAACAGACTGGGCGCTGAGCGGTTCTGCAGCCAGGCACGCCATTGGTTGACCCAGCCAGATAGCAGCGGCGCCAGCGCAGCCGCGATGACGATCTCCAGGAACTGCGAGAGAAAGCCGGTCCAGGTCATGGCAGATTCACAAGGTGATCCTCGCACTCCATGCTGCGGTACGAGCTTGCGTCTGGCTGCCCGGAAAGGCGCTCATCGCATCACCACCAGCAGCGTGGCGACCAGCGTGACAAAGCTGTACATCAGATACACCGATATGCGGCCCTGCTGCATCAGGCTGGCCAGCCGGGCCAGATAGGCCGAAAATTCCATGATCGGCACGTAGACCCAGCGCCAGAAGTGGTCCTCGACCACAACCCGATAGCGGGGCTGCTCGTCGAAGGGCGTGGGCAGTTCCCGCTGCATCACGAAAAACGGCTCGAAGATTTGCCGGATCGGTTGCCCGAATCCTTCGGCGGTATCTTGCATGCGGGCCGTGCCCCAGGGGAAGCCGCATGCCCAGGGCAGGCTGCGGCGCATGCGTCCATGGTAAAGCAGCCGCACCAACAGGACGGCCAGCGCAAAGCTGCCCAAAATGCCAAGCAGGAAGATGATCGGGCCGTAACTTGCCTGCGCCACGCTGTTGGGCGCCAGCAGCCATCCGCCGGTCGCCACCTGCGGCCCCAGACCCGCACCGACCAGCTGCCGGGTCACCGGATCGATGAGCTGAATGAACATCGTCGGCAGCAGCCCCAGGAGCACGCAACCGATGGCCAACCACACCATGCCGGCGCGCTCCCAACGACCAGCATCATGCGCGTTGGCGAGCTTTTCTTCACGTGGCTGGCCAAGGAAGATCACGCCGAAGAACTTGACCATCGTGTAGCCGGCCAGCGCCGCGACGAGCGCGATCGTTGCGGCCACCACGGGCATCAACATCGTCAGCAGCGGCAACGGCAAGCCGGGCGCGAACAGAAAGCTCTGCAACAGCAGCCATTCGGCGACGAAGCCGCCCAGCGGCGGCAACCCGGCGCTGGCCAGCACGCCGAGCAGGGTCAGCCAGCCGACCCAGGGCATGGCGCGGATCAGGCCGCCCAGCTTGCCCAGGTTACGTTCGGACGTGGCGTGCAGCACGCTGCCCGTGCTCAGGAACAGCAGGCTCTTGAAGCAGGCATGGCTCGCCACGTGGTACAGCGTAGCGGTCAAGGCCAGCGCCGCCATCGGCAGCATGCCGAAGGCCGAGAAGATCAGCGTCAATCCCATGCCGACGAACAGCAGCCCCATGTTTTCGATCGAGGAGTAGGCCAGCAGACGCTTCATGTCGGTCTGGATCGACGCGAACACGACGCCAAACAAAGCCGTGGCCAAACCGAGCGTCAGCAGCAGCCCACCCCACCACCACAGCCGCAGGTGCAGCAGGTCGTAGGAGACGCGCAGCAACCCGTAGATGGCGGTGTTGAGCATCACGCCACTCATCAGCGCCGACACTGGCGAGGGCGCCGCCGGGTGCGCCTCGGGCAGCCAGACGTGCAGTGGCAACACGCCGGCCTTGGCACCAAAACCGAACACCGCGAGCAGGAATCCGGTCGAGGCCCAGAATGGGCTGAGTTCCTGCGCGCGCATGCTGGCGAAGGTGTACAGGCCCGTATTGGCCTGCAGCACGCCGAAACACAGCAGGATGGCGATGGCACCGATACGCGCCATCGTGATGTACAGGTAGCCGGCGCTACGCACTTCCGGCGCGCGGTGGTTGGCCGTGACCAGGAAGAACGATGACAGCGCCATAGTCTCCCACATCACCATGAAGGCATAGGCATCGTCGGCCAGGATGACACCCACCATGCTGACCAGGAAGACGTGGTACTCCAAACACATCAGGCCCGGTGGCGTGCCCTCGCCCCTACGGAAGTAGCCGGCCGCAAAGGCCGAGATCCCCGCCGAGGCGCCGCCGAGCACCATCAGGAAATAGGCCGACAAGCTGTCGAGTCGGAAGTGAAACGGCAGGTCCGGCAGGCCAATCGGCAGAACCGCCACTTCGGGCGTGCCCAGGATCGCGCCCAGTGCAATGCCAAAGAGTGCCAGACCCAGCAGGCCGCCAATCGGGAAGAGCACATGGGCCACCAATGCCAGGCGACGCAACGCGAATACTCCGGCAACGCTGAGCACCAACCAGAGTGCCATGACCACCAGCACCCAGTCCAGGTGCAACCACTGCGAAATGGGTCGCCAATTGTCCATGCCTTCAGGCCCGTTTGCGCCTCGGTGGTTTCGGCTCGAGGTGGGACGAGCGGTTGGACGCCGCACTTGGCGCTCGGGTCGGTTTCGTTTCCGCATTGTCGGACTGCTTTGCCGGCGCATTGCTACCCAAATCATGTACGTCATGCTGGGCCAGGTAGTCCCGGATCAACTGCCGCACGATCTGCGAAGGAGTCCGGTCCTGGCGCGCACACAGCCACTCAAATGCCACCTTCTTGTTGGGGTCAATGAGTAGCGTGAGGCGTGCCGTCTTGCGTTCCATGGTGTGGGCCTATGGTAATGCGATGATAACTCTCGGCGCATTCAGTAGGAATCCCTTCCGAGGGTAGCGCTATGTCTGAGTCGCTAGTTTTACCACCACCACTGATGCCGCCGCGCCGTAGCGATTCGCGCAAAAGCCGCCAGCAAATGGTCAGCCGCGTTTGCATCCAGCCCCTTTGGCCGCCGGATCAACCCGCCGCCCTTCTTGCGGAGCCGTTCGCCCTTGCAAGCAAAAACAATGCTGTTGCTCAATTCGTCGTCGTCCACGACCAGAATCCTGCCCTGAAAGGCTTGCTGGATGCGGTCCAAGTGCGCCTGATAGTCTGGGTGGCCATATTGCAGGTTGGCCACCACGACTCCGTCGGCGACCAAGGCCGCGTAACAATCGTCGTAGAACCGCTGCGAGGTCAACTCTCCAGGCAGTCCATGTACATCGTATCCATCGACCAGCAGCACGTCATAGGCCGCTTGTCGATTGCGGATGAACAAGGCACCGTTGGCGCATATCACTTGAAAGCGATCGTCATTGTCTGGAACGTGAAACTCTTCGCGCAAGGCGATCACGTGCGGGTTGATTTCCATTACTTGGACCTGCGCATGTGGCAAGTAACGATGGCAGAACTTGGCCAGTGAACCGCCACCCAAACCCACCATTCCAATACTGCGCGGTTCGGGAAGAAGCATCAGGAATCCCATCATCGTGCGCGTGTACTCCAGATCAAGCGCCTGAGGATCATTGAGCTGCATGCTGCTCTGTGTCTCGCCAATAGTGAACAACAGGACCCTGGAACTGACACTTTCGGAGACAAGCGGCATGGTGCAAATGGCCAAATGGCGGCTATCGAGCATGGCAGCAGCTATCAGCTCGCGTTAATTTCGGCGACCGTCAACGCGGTCAGGTTGACAATGCGGCGCACGGTGGCACAAGCCGTAAGGATGTGCACGGGCTTTGCCGCTCCCAACAGAATGGGGCCGATCGCAATGCCGCCTCCAGCGGCGGTCTTGAGCAGGTTGTACGCAATATTCGCGGCATCGATATTGGGCAACACCAACAAATTCGCCTCGCCTGTCAACGTGCTGGACGGCATCAATGACATGCGATAGTCAGCATCGAGGGCCGCATCGCCATGCATCTCCCCGTCCACCTCCAGCCAAGGGGCCCGCCGCCGCACAGCGGCGAGCGCTTCACGCATCTTTTTCGCGGACGGTTGCTGGCTCGAACCGTAGCTTGAATGCGACAACAAAGCCGCCTTGGGGGTCAGTCCGATCCGTCGCATTTCCTGCGCGGCCAGTTCGGTGATCTCGGCCAGTTGTTCGGCACTGGGGTCGTAGTTGATGTGGGTGTCAACCAGGAAAACTTGCCGGTTTGGCAACATCAATCCATTCATGCAGGCGTAGACACCTGCGCCAGGCTGGCGACCAATCACCTGGTCGATATAGTGAAGGTGCAATGCTGTCGTCCCCCACGTTCCACACAACATGCCATCCACCTCGCCTTTTCTGAGCAGCATGGCGCCGATCAGAGTCAGGCGCCGACGCATTTCAATCTTTGCGATCTGCTCGGTGACGCCTTCGCGCGCCATCAATTGGAAATAGGTTCGCCAAAAGTCGCCGTATCGTTCGTCGTGCTCGGTATTCACGACGTCATAGTCACGACCCAATTCAAGGTGCAGGCCAAATCGCTCAATGCGTTGTTGAATGACGGCGGGCCGTCCTATCAGTGTCGGACGCGCCAGACCTTCATCCACAGCAATCTGGGCCGCCCGCAATACGCGCTCATCTTCGCCTTCGGCAAAGGCCACGCGCTTGCGCGTGGCGAGTCTGGCCAGACTGAAAATCGGCTTCATCGTCGTACCGGAGGCATAGACAAAGGTTTGCAGTTTGTCGCGGTAGGCGGCGATGTCGGCAATCGGGCGCGTTGCAACGCCTGACTCGGCCGCAGCCTGCGCCACTGCCGGCGCAATGCGCATCATCAATCGCTGATCGAATGGGCGCGGTATCAGATGCTCGGGACCGAAGCACGAGGCCGTGGCGCCATACGACTGCGAAAGCATATCGGTCTGTTCCGCCATCGCCAACTCGCGCAGGGCATGGACGGCGGCTACCTCCATCTCGGGCGTGATGGTGCTGGCGCCACAGTCCAGCGCGCCACGAAATATATAGGGGAAACACAGGACGTTGTTGACCTGGTTCGGGTAGTCGCTGCGCCCGGTCGCGATCACAGCATCGTCGCGCACCGACTTGATCAGTTCGGGACTGATTTCAGGCGTCGGATTGGCGAGCGCAAAAATCAGCGGCCTGGCCGCCATTGTCGCCACCATTTCCGGCTTGAGCACACCACCGGCCGACAAGCCCAGAAAAATATCCGCATCAGTCACGACTTGCGCCAGTGTCCGCAGTTCGGTCTTTTGTGCGAAATGAACCTTCTCTTCGTCCATCAATTCCAGGCGGCCGTCATAAACGACGCCGGCCAAGTCGGTGACCCAGATGTTGCAACGCGGGAAGCCGAGTGTCACGAGCAGATTGAGACATGCCAGAGCCGCCGCGCCTGCCCCGGATGCCACCAGCTTCACTTTGGAGAGTTCCTTGCCAACCACCAGCAGGCCATTGAGGATAGCGGCAGCAACCACGATTGCAGTGCCATGTTGATCATCATGAAATACTGGAATCTTCATCCGATTGCGCAGCCCGCGCTCCACGGTGAAGCAATCAGGTGCCTTGATGTCTTCCAGGTTGATCCCGCCAAACGTCGGCTCCAGAGCCGCGATGATCTCAACCAGCTTATGTGGATCGGACTCGGATACTTCGATATCGAAGACGTCGATCCCGGCGAATTTCTTGAAAAGCACGGCCTTGCCTTCCATGACGGGCTTGGCGGCTAGTGGGCCGATATTGCCGAGCCCCAGTACGGCGGTACCGTTGGTGATGACTGCTACCAGATTGCCACGGGAGGTATAGCGAATGGCGTTGGCTGGATCCGCCACAATTTCCTCGCAAGCCGCCGCAACTCCCGGGGAATAGGCCAGTGCGAGGTCGCGCTGGTTTGTCAACTGCTTGGAAGCGGCTACGGCAATTTTTCCCGCCGTGGGGTATTCGTGGTAGTCCAGGGCCGCCTTGCGCAACGATTGCACCGCCAGTTCCTGGATCAGATCGGAAGATAAGGCGTTCGTCATGGTAATTTCCGTGGTGGATGGCATTGATGTGAGAGCGCCCGCAGCGCGGCCCGGATCACCGACGCATGAAGGCTCGTGATCGCTACGTGGGGGGTCAGGAAAATCGGGCTGCTCGCGGTGACTTGTGGCATGACCACCATTTCCTGATGCCTGCCGCCGAGCGCTTTGAGATACCGGTGGTACGCGCGGCAACCCTCGACAACTGCCTGAGTGGGTGGGCTATGGGATACGAGCGTCAGGCGCACACGGCAGGTGGCGCCGAGGTGAACCACACCGACCTCGACTGATGCATCGCGCTGTCCTGCATCCGAAATATCGAAACGCTCGATCCCCAGTTCTGGGTCTGCGCTCGCCAAATATTTGACGATGGCAATCAGTTTCGGCTGCGGCGCTTTGGGGCCCATCATGGCAAGCTCAGCGCGACCAGGGCACGGGCCAGCACACCAAAATCCAGGTCAACGATGGCCACGTGCTGCGCAGGATACAACGGCTCGGCCAGAGACAGTTGCGGCAATACAAGCAACAAGCGGTCACCTGGAACGCCATTTTCGCGAAGAAATTCGTTCGCCCATTGCGCCAGGGTCGTGGTGCTCGCGCGGTTGGCGTTGGAATGTACAAGCAGTCGCACACGGTAGGCGCCGGCAACGTCGAGCTGGCCGATTTCGACTGTGCCGTCGTACACCGGCTGCAGACAGGTGCCCTGCAACGCTCTGTGCTGCCGCACCAATTTCGCTACCGACGCCAACACTGCGACGTGGATTGCGTCAATCGACACTTCGTCCCAGTCAGGGGCGGGGCACAACAGTGCCGACAGGTCCGCGCCCTGGCGACTCCCCGCATATGGGAAACAACGCAAGCCCCACCCTGGCTCACGCTCGCAAGCAGATCGCACTTGTTCCGGGTCGGTGGCCGCGTAGCACATGGAGTCAAACCAATCAAGCGCAGCGCGGAAATGCGACCAGTCATATTGAGCAGCCGGGAAGCGCAACATGAATGGCAGTGGATTGAAGATGCCTTCCAGGCGTCTTTGCAAGGGTGTTGCCCAATGCAAATGGGTATCGTCGCTCCAGACCGCGCCTATGGCGCTTGGCTGATCGCTCCCTGATGGCTGGTACCAGATCAAAAGCTTTAACCGAGACACGGAAGAACGAGGCAATTGCGATCCATGCGACAGCCAGGAACGCTCTGATGGTGTCGCTAGACGAGGAATTGCGCTGTTCAAATGGATACCCTCGGTCGCCGCGTCGAAAACTTGCTCGTAGCTCGCACACATCAAGGTCACGATGATCCCCTCAACGACGCATGTAGTTCAGGTATGCCCGGCGATTCGCGACCCCGGCATCTTCGTTGCGCCCCGCAACAGCCGCCGCAGGAACCAACGCCGGGGCATTTGGGGCCTCGGTCGAACTGCAGCCAGCCCCTACGGTGTGCAGACTGGCAAATCGACGACGATTTCTGGGCATGAAGGCAATCTCCAATCAATAACTACATAGCCACTGGCAACTCAAATGGGCGCCAATCAGGGTACAAAGCGTATGTTTAGAAACTAATGTAATACACTTTCAATTAATTTACTATGTGTGTTTAATTACCATACAAAGCGCTTACCGATAGCTACCTGCGTCAGTGCGATCCCGCGGAGGCGTCCGCAGCGATCCCAGCCCGTGTCGACGCACAATGCGGTGTTCGCATGATTGAGCTAGCACACCTGGTCGGCGCCGTAGCGATGTTGTGGTGGCAAAGCCAACTTGTCCGCGCGGGAGCCATGCATATGCTTGGCAGGGATTCGGGATCGGGTAGCGCCTAACTGGAGATCCCCAGCAGGTCCAGCACGCCGCGCACGAAGGTCAGCGGGTGAGGCGGACAGCCCGGCACATAGAGCGTTGGTGCGAAGCGACTGAGGAACGCGCGATCAATGGCGCTGGAGCCTTCAAAGGGGCTGCCGGAGATCGCGCAGGCGCCGACGGCGATGACGAGTTTGGGTTCTGGCATGGCATCCCAGCACAGTTGCAGGGCCTGGGCCATGTTGCGGGTGATCGGACCGGTCAGCACCAGACCGTCGGCATGGCGCGGCGAGGCCACGATGTCGATGCCGTAGCGGCCGATGTCGAAATTGACGTTGGACAGCGCATTGACCTCCAGCTCGCAGCCATTGCAGCCACCGGCCGAGACCGAGCGCAGCTTGAGCGAGCGGCCAAAGCGCTGGCGCAGGGCCTGGTTCACCTTGACCGGATCGAGCTCGGGCCGTGGCTGGCTGACCGTCAGCGCCTGTCGATCCGTGGCGGCCATGCGCACATCGTTGCTGAAAGAAATCAGCGCGTTCGGGCAGACCGGCTCGCAGTCGCCACACAACACGCAGCGGCCCAGGTCGATGGCCACTGGATTCAAGGTGATCGCAGCTGTGGGACACGAGGCCACACACGCGTCGCAGCCGCTGGCGCAGTCGGCGGCGGCGATCAGCGGCCTACCGCGGAAACCGGGCGGGCTTGCCTGGCGCGGATCGGGGATGAACTGCGAGCCTTGAGAGACCCTGACCGCAATCGACTTGAGCATGGTGAATTCCTACAGGTCGTTGCCGCAGTACGAAAGGTCGAAGCTCTTGTTGCAGATCGGGAAGTCCGAGATTTCGTTGTTGCGCACCGCCAGCGCCTCGCCAAACCAGTTGACCAGTGACGGATCCTGCACTTTGTAGTGCAACAGGCTGCCGTCGGACGCGGTCTCCAAGGCCTGCACCACCGGCCCGCGGAAACCCTCACGCACGGAAACGCACAGTGTGTCCGGCCAAAGTTTGCCGACCGACAGGATGCTGGCAAGCGCCAGGTCGGTCTCGGGCGCTTGCAGCACCTCGCGTACCCAGCGTACCGATTCATCGATCTCGCGCATGCGCAGCGTCAACCGTGCCCAGCAGTCACCGCTGTCCTCGTGCAGCACACTTACCGGATGCGCCGTGTACAGGCGCCCGGGCAGACTGGCACGGGTGTCGAAGCGAACGCCACAGGCGCGCGCGGCTAAACCCACCAAACCGAGATCCTGCGCCGCCTTCAGGCTGACGGTGCCCACACCTTGCAGTCGCGATTGCACGCTGCGTGCATTGCGCATCAGGTCGTTGACCAGCGCGATGTCTTTGGAGAACGCCGTCAATGTGCTGAGTAGGTCTTGCCGCAACGCCGGCGTGAGGCCGAATCGCACGCCCCCGGGCCGCAGCCAACCGCGGCCAAATCGGCTGCCGCAAAGACGCATCGTGGCATTGATGATCGCGGTGCGCAGCCGACCGTAGGTGGCACCGCCCTGAAGGAAAGCAATGTCGGTCGCCATGCCCGTGAGTGTGCCCAGATGCATGGCCACGCGTTCCAGCTCCAGCGCCACACCACGGACAATGTCGGACGCGAAACTCACTTGCATACCTGCAAGCGCTTCCACGGCGGCGCAATAGCCCCAGGCATACGCGTTGCTGCTGTCGCCGACGATCGATTCGACCATCGAGCCGAGCCGCATCGGCGGCCGCTGCAGCAGCAGCGCTTCGACACCGCGGTGCTGGTAGCCCAGTTGGATCTCAAGATGGTGGACCTGCTCACCATGGCACATGAAGCGAAAGTGCCCGGGCTCGATCACGCTGGCGTGGATAGGGCCGACACCTACCTCATGGACCTCCTGCCCGCGCACCGAGAAGAACGGGTAGTCGGCCATGTGCTGCTGGCGCGCGCCCTCGAAGCGTACCGGCTTGAGCCAGGGGTGCCCGGTGGGCTGCAGTCCCGTTTGCTCCCACAGTTCACGCTCGAACATCTGTGCGGCCGGGTAGGCCGTGGTCAGCGATGCGAATGCGTCGCCTCGCCGCCCGCGGCCACGCAGCACGTTGAGGCGGCTTTCACCGTTATCGTTGCCCAGCGTCACGGCCGTGGTGACCACGCTGTCGTCTTCATCTATCCGCCCGAACAGCGTCAACAGGCGTTCGCCCTCGGCCATGGCCTGCGCGCATGCCGAGGCCCAGGCGTCCAGCCCCAGAGGCTGGACGTCCTGGGTCAGCGCCATCACGACAGACTTGGCCGGTCCCATCATTGCCCTCCGATCGATTGGGCCACGGCCACCAGCAGCGCGCTGATCGGCGGTGGCGTATACACGCCCAGCAGCACCAGCGCCGCCACGAAGCCGAGTTTGGGCAACGCGGTGACCCAGGTCTCAACGATGGCGGGGCCCTGACGCTCCGAGGGACCCCACAACATGGGAAAAATCGAGCGGCCGGTGGCCACGAAGATGATGGTCAGCATCGTGCACATCAATGCAAAGGCGACCAGATTGCCCGCCTGCACGATGCCCGACAGAATCAGCATTTCGGCCATGAAGCTGCCGAAAGGCGGAAAGCCCAGCAGTGCAAAGATGCCCACGGCGAACAGCAGACCCGAGAAAGGCAGCACACGGATCACGCCGCTGAGCGCCGCCACCTGGTTGGTGCCATACACCCCGCGCAGGCGGCCGGCAGTCAGGAACAGCAGCGCCTTCACGAACGCGTTGCTGACGATGTAAAGCACCACACCATAGGCCGCTGCCTTGCCCACCGACAAGCCGATGGCGATGACCCCCGACGAGCTGACGCAGGCATAGGCGATCAAGCGCTTATAGTTGCGCGCCGCCATTACCTGCACGGCCGCCACCGTCAGCGACAGGCAACCCATGATCAACAGTTCGTGCGAGACGAAGCTGGTCTCGTGAACACCAAGCACCTGGAAGATGCGGAACACGGCCACCACGCTGATATTGAATTGCACCGCTGCCAGCAGCGCACTGGTGCTGGTGGGTGCGGCTTCGTAGGTCTCTGGCATCCAGCCGTACAGCGGCGCCAGGCCGAGCTTGCTGCCCAGGCCGAAGAGCATCAGCGCAAATCCAAGGCGTTGCCAGCTGTCGCCGCTGCCGCCAAGGGCGGGCAGCGTCGCCGCCAGTTGGTCGAGGGCGAACGACAGATCCTGTCCTTGCAGCGCCGCGCTGCGCGTCAGGCACATGAAGCCCAGAAAGGTCAGTGCCAACGACATGCTGGAGTACAGCAGGTAGTGCCAGGCGACGCGGCGCGCATCCTTGGCGTCGCCCTGTGCGACCAGCGGGGCCAGGCACAGCGTGGTGAGCTCAATGAAGGCCCACAGCACCAGCAGGTTGTTCGACAGCACGCCCAGGTTCATGGCGACCATGAATGCCAGCGAAAGCGCGGCGCGAAACTTGATCTTCCCGGCCAGGTGGGCTGACGTGCTGACGCGCGACGCCATGTAGACGCTGATGCCCAGGAACACGGCGTTGATGACCAGCAGGAACAGCATCGACGTGGCGTCGAGCACAAAGTATCGAGCGCCGAAATACAGCGGCATCGTGGCGAGCGGCGTGCGCAGAAAGACCACGATCCAGGTCACGAAGCTGACCAACGCGATGGCCACCAGGGTCGGTCCGACCCAGGCATGGCCGCTCGCGGCCGTACGCGTCGGCTGGCCCACCGGCGCTGCAACGGGTCCGATGACGTTCAAGAGGCTTCTCCTCGGGTCGTACCGGCTTCGATAGTTGCCTGGTCAGTGGGCGTGCCGATCAACCAGCCGCCGACACCCACCGTGACCAGGTAGACCGCGGTCAAGGTGCCATGCACCGGCCATGCCCAAGGCTCGGGCAGCAGCGACTCGAAGACCGCGATGCCGTTTTCCATGAAGAGCACGGCCACCAGTTGGGCGGGTGGTGAATGGTTAGTGGACAGCAGCAGCAGCGCGATCGCCACCATGGCGCCGACTACACCCAGCGCAAGTGCCGG
>ENA-ORBV01003745-ORBV01003745.1-microbial-mat-metagenome-genome-assembly--contig:-NODE-3745-length-30078-cov-9.806940_pt1 | contig 30078 bp, 24 predicted proteins | sample MGYA00237777_ERZ505514 | MGnify/ENA primary metagenome ERZ505514 (study PRJEB26160, sample SAMN06269048) | microbial mat metagenome | isolation source: Oligotrophic lake microbial mat | place... | reverse complement strand
ACGAGATTCGCCTTAGTCTCGTGGGCTCGGAGATGTGTATAAGAGACAGGGCGCCGAGCGGCTCGCGCAGCTTGGCCGCGACCACTGGGCCGACGGCGGCGAGCCTGGCCCGCAGCCCGGCTGCCTCTGGTTCGAGCAGACGCGCCAGAACGTCTGCGACCAGGGCCAGGGCGCGGGGTTTAAGCGCTACTGGCAGCGCAACGGCCTGCGCCTGCCCGGCCTGAGCGCCTATGATCAGTCGCTCGCCCTGTTTGGCCTGCCCCTCACCGCTGCCAACCCCGAGCCCGGCCCGAACGGCGAGCTCGTGGTGACCCAGTGGTTCGAGCGGGCGCGCATGGAGTGGCATCCCACCAAGCCCGACCAGTTCAAGGTGCTGCTCGGCCTGCTTGGGCGCGAGCTGCGCGCCGCTCAGCCGCCCGCCGCGCCCGTGCCCGTCGCGCCCGCCGCGCCCAGCGAGCCGGTGCGCGAGGGCACGCCGAAGATCGTGGGCGTCGAGCCGACCAGGGGCTCGGTGGGTGCCGTGGCCGGGCCGCTGGCCGAGCTGCGGCCCGCCTGGGTGCGCTACAACGGTGTGTTGTGGGACGAGGTGGAGCCAAGGCGCGGCGAGCGGCGCTGGGAGGTACTCAGTGGCGTGGAGGCCGAGCTACAGGCGATTAGCGCCACGGGCGCCAGCACCATGCTGATCGTGCGCGGCGCGCCGAGCTGGGCGCAGGCCGAGCGTGGCAAGGCCTGCGGGCCGATCAGCGCGGCCGCCCTGCCCGCCTTCGCCAGCTTTATGGGCGAGCTTGTGGCGCGCTACAGCCAGCCGCCCTACAACGTGAAGTACTGGGAGATCGGCAACGAGCCCGACGCGCCCTTCGACATCCTCGCCGGCAGTGAGCCCTTCGGCTGCTGGGGCGACACGCGCCAGCCCGACTACAACGGCGACGCCTACGCCGCAGCGCTCAAGGCGATCTATCCCGCCATCAAGGCGGCCGACCCCGCCGCCCAGGTGGTGTTCGGCGGCCTGCTGCTGGATTGCGACCCAGGGCTGGCGGGCCAGGCCCGGCCGTGCGGCATAGGCAAGTTCCTGGATGGCGTGCTGGCGGCGGGCGGGGGCAGCTCGTTCGATATGCTCGCCTACCATGGCTACATCTACTGGGGGCCGGTGACGGAAGACTGGGACCAGAACTACCCGCCCTGGAAGCATCGCGGCGGCGTGCTGCGCGGCAAGCTGGCCTTTCTTAACGAGACGCTGGCGCGCTACGGTTTGCAAAAGCCGATCATCATGAACGAGGGCGGCATGCTCTGCTACCGCTCCGACCCGAGCTGCGCGCCGGGGGGCTTCTACGAGGCCCAGGCGAACCACGCCGTGCGCATGTACGCGCGGGCCTGGGCCGCCGGCCTGGAGGGCGCGCTCTGGTACACATTTAATGGGCCAGGCTGGCAGGACGGGGCGCTGCTGGACGCAAACCAGCGCCCGCGCCCGGCCTACACGGCCACGCTCTTCTTCGCCAGGCTGCTCAGCGGCGCGCGCTACGTAGAGGCGCTGAGCGACGGCGCGCAGGAGGGCTACTGGTTCCAAAAGGGCGACACGCGCTACCTGATCACATGGACCAACGATGGCGTCACCAGGGAGCAGCCGCTGCCGCCGGGCACGCGCACACTCTACACGGTTACCGGCGAGCCGCGCGCCCCAAGCGCAACCCTCGTGGTCGGCTTCGAGCCGGTGATCGTCGAGGTGGCGGCGCCTTAACCGGCGCGACCACAGACCACCGACGACGGACGACCGCTCCGAACCGCCGTCAGTCGTCCGTCGTCCAGAACCCGCCACGGATGTCCAGCAGCTTGGCGCCACCAATCTTACGGTAGAATAGATATGCCGGCCCTGTCCCCTGTCCCCTGTCCCCTGTTCCCTTGCTTAAGCGAGTAGGAAGCGCGTATGGCCATCCGTGTGATCCCTACCGAGCTGGAAGGTGTGCTGATCGTTGAGCCGGAGCTCTTTCGCGACGAGCGCGGATTCTTCCAGGAGACGTATCACCAGCGGCGCTACGCCGAGCACGGCATCGCCTGCGAGTTTGTGCAGGACAACCACTCGCAGTCGCGGCAGGGCGTGCTGCGGGGCCTGCACTACCAGGATCGCTCGGCACCGATGGCCAAGCTCGTGCGCTGCACCAGGGGCGCCATCTTGGATGTTGTGGTGGATCTGCGCGTGGGCGCGCCCAGCTTCGGCAGCTGGGTGGCCGTGGAGCTGAGCGACGAGAACGCGCGCCAGCTCTTTGTGCCGGTCGGCTTTGGGCACGGCTTCCTCACGCGCTCCGAGGTGGCCGAGATCCAGTACAAGTGCTCGGGCTACTACACGCCCTCGGCCGAGGGCGTGGTGCGCTGGGACGACCCAGAGCTTGCGGTGGTCTGGCCCATTGCGGAGCCGCTTGTCTCGCCGCGTGATCGGCAGGGCGGCTCGTTGGCCGAGTACCGCGAGCGGCCTGCGTTTGTGTATGCCGAACAGATCGGCGCGTGAGTCGGGAGCCCGCAAACCATTATGCACTACTCTTTCCGCCCTGCCCTCGCCCTCGCACTCCTCGTGCTTCTCGCCGCCCTCTTCCTCGCGCCAGTGCCGGCGCCCGCCCAGAGCGACCGCCCCCAGCGCATGTTTCTGCCGGCTGTGGTCAATGGCCCGCCCGTGCCGAACATCCTCGGCATCGAGATGTCCCAGCTCACAACCGAGCGCGGCCTGCTCTTGATGAAGGCCTCTGGCACGCGCTGGGTGCGCCGCGCGTCGCTTCAGTGGAAGCTAGTGGAGCCCGTTGAGGGCGGCGGCTACCAGTGGGACGTCGCTGCGATCAAGGAGGTGGAGCGGGACATGATCACCGCAAGCGAGCTTGGCCTGGATTTGATTCTCCCCATCACCGGCAGCCCGCGCTGGGCCACCGCGCCCTACGAGGCCGACTGCGCGCCGGTTAACCCTGCCAAGCACGCCGCCTTCGTCCGCTTTGTGGCCGAGCTGGTGAAACGCTACAGCGGCCCGCCCTACAACGTGCGCTACTGGGAGATCGGCAACGAGCCGGACGCCCCGGTCTTCGCGAGCGACTCGGTGTTCGGCTGCTGGGGCCAGGAGCGCGACCCGTACTTCGGCGGGCGCGCCTACGGCGAGCTGCTCAACCAGGTCTACCCGGCGATCAAGGCTGTGAACCCGAACGTCAAGGTGCTCAATGGCGGCCTGCTGCTGGATCAGCCCTACGACCCCGCCAACCCTAAATCGCTGATAGGCCGCTTCTTTGAGGGCATGCTCGTCGCCGGCGCCGGTAACTCCTTCGACATGCTCTCGTTCCACGCCTATGCCTTCTGGCGGACGCCCGGCCTGCCGCCGATGGGCGCGCGGGACGACTGGCGCGTGGCTTACCTGAAGGAGCTGATGGCGCGCTACAAGGTGCCCGAGAAGCCGCTTGTGCGCACCGAGGCGGCCCTGCTCTGCCCTGGCGAGCCAACTCCGGAGTGCCGCTGGGCCCAGGCCGACTTTCTCTCGCGGCTCTTCGTGCGCTCGCTGCGCGACAAGCTCGCCGGCAACCTCTGGTATGTCTACGATAACGACTCGTATCACAATACGGCCCTGATCGAGCCCGGCGATGTGCTGGTGCCTCGCCCCGCCTACTTCGCCTACCGTCAGGCAAGCACCCTGCTCGCCGGCGCCACATACGTCGGGCCGCTCGCTGGGGTTCCCGACGATGTGGAGGGCTATGTGTTGCGGCGCGACGGCACGACTATCATTGCGCTCTGGAGCGATAACCCGCGCCCTATCGCCGTACCGCTGCCCGTCGCAGGCACGCTGCGCTGCATCAGCAGGGATGGCGGCCCCATAAGCTGCCCAGTAGAGAGCGCTGCGGCGACGCTGGAGCTACAGACGGGGGCGAGCTACCTTGTGATCGAGCCATGAGCCCGCTGACGCCCGCTTGGCGGCCTGGGGCGCCGCGCTGGCTGGGCGAGCAGCTTGGTGCCCTCACCATCTTCGCAGCCCTCGCCGTCGCGCTCTCTTGGCCGCTGATCGCCCACTTCACGACGCATATCCCGCCTTACTCCGACGCACGCCATAACCTCTGGGTGCTCTGGCATGTCCGCGAGTGGCTCGCCGGTCGCCAGCCCTTGTTCGACCTGCCACTGCTCTACTACCCCGCTGGCGCCTCGCTGCTTACCCACGGCCTTGGCCCCGTAACCGGCTTCTTCGCGCTGCCGTTCTGGCCGCTGGGGCCCGCGGCCGCGCACAATGGCGCTGTGCTGGTGAGCCTCACGCTCACCGGCTACTGCATGTACCTGCTCGCCCGCGATCTTGAGCTGGACTGGGCGGTGGCGATCTTCAGCGGCGCGCTGCTTCTGGCGGCGCCGCTGTGTCTGGCGGGCGTGCTGGGCCACATGACCAAACTCTTCCTCGGCGGCCTGCCGCTGCTTATCCTCGCGCTGCGCCGCGCCCTCAACCCGGCACGCTCCCCCTGGTGGGCCGCAGCCGTGGGCCTGGCGCTTCTGCTTGTGCTGCTCCACGCCGGCTACCAGTTTGTGATGGGCGCGCTGGCGGTGGGATTCTTTTTGCTTGCAGCCCTGGCTCGGCCCGAGCAGGGCGACCGGGCCTTCGTGGCACGGCGCGCCGCGCTCGTTGGCGCTGCCTGCCTGCTGTCTGTCGGCCCGCTCCTCGTTGCTATCGTGCGGGCTGGCGCCGCGCTCGCGGGGGGCGACCAAAGCAGTAACTCCGACCAGTTCTCGCCCGACTTGCTCCAGTTTCTGCTGCCGTATCACTACAGCCTGCTGTTTGGCGCCCCGGTTCTGGCCCTGCTTGATCGGCTCGATATCGCTGCGAGTATCGAGGCTGCTGTCTGGCTGCCCTGGCCCGCCCTGGCGCTGGCAGCCCTCGCCCTCGGCGCCCGTCGGCCTGGTGTGGGGCGCTGGGGGTGGCTGCTGGCGTTGCTCGTGCTGCTGTCGCTCGGCCCAACGCTGAGGCTGGCCGGTACCTCGTATGATCTGCCGCTGCCCTACGATGCGCTGGTGCGTCTGCCGGGGCTCGGCTTCATGCGGGTCCCTGGGCGCCTGATGTTCCTTGGCTTCGTGGCCCTGTCCGCGCTTGCGGGCCTGGGCCTTGGCGGGCTACGCCGTCGTTACCCGGCCCGGCGCGGCGCTCTGCTGCTGGGCGCTGCGAGTCTAAGCCTGCTCCTGATCTGGCCGCGGCCCTGGCCCTACGCGCCTACGCCGCCCGTCCCCGCCTTCTACAAGCAGCTCGCGGCCGACCCTGCGCCCTACGGGGTGTTCGACCTGCCGTTCACAGATCGCAGCGACCAGCTGACCTTTGTCTTCAGCTACATCCCGTTCTCCTCGTACGCGCAGTTTTATCAGATCATCCACGGGAAAGGTATCGCAGCCGGCTACCTCTCGCGCACCTACGATGAGCACCCGCTCTTCCCCGAGCTGCTTAACGGGGTCGATCTGGCGCCCCCCGACCTGCTGCTCGACGGGGTGCCGGCGAACCCGCTCGCCAGCGCGGAGGCCACACTGGCCCGCTACGGCTACCGCTATATCGTTGCGCACCACAGGCAGCTAGAGATGCAGTTTGGCGGCGAGCCGGCCTTTGCTGAGGAGCTGACGCGCCAGTTCATCGCGCAGGCCCTTGGCGATCGGGCGCCCATAGCGCGAGAGCCCCTCGCCGACGCCTACGCTGTGGACCCGACCGCACCCTACCGGCCCACCGTCGCGCTGCTGCGCGGCTGGTACGGGCGCTACGGCGGCGCCGACGGCTGGCGTTGGGCCAGCTCCCCCGCACGGCTCTACGTTGCGGCAGAGCGCCCCACCGCCGCGCTGCTGGAGCTTGAGCCGGCGCTGATCCACGACCCGCGTGGCCCCGACGGGCTTGGGAGCGAGGGCCGCCTTTTGATCACCGGCGCCGACGGCGTCTCGACCACCGTGGCCCTGCGGCAGAATCAGCCTGTGCTGGTGCCTATTGTGCTCCCGGCTGGCGGCGGGCAGCTTGGCCTGGCCCTGGAGGCGGGCAACTTCCGGCCTTCGGACTATGGCGCTGCCGATCCGTCGATCTACAGCCTCGCGTTCCGCCGGATCGCCGTTCGCACGCGCGCCACGTTTGGCGCCGAGCCGGATCTGCTGCTCAACGGGGCGCCGCAGCTAGAGGATCGCTCGGGCGTTGCTCTGGCCTTTGGCACGGGCTGGTACGCCTTCGAGCATAACGAGTGGCGCTGGGCCTCGTCGCAAGCCGAGCTGCTTGTCTTCAGCCCCACAGCTCGCCCTGCGAGGCTTCGCCTCAAGCTAGCCGCGCTCTACGACCAAGGAACGCAGGCTCTTGGTGCGGGGCCGGGCGTGATGCGCCTGCAGGCCGCCGCCCCGGACGGACAGCAGCGCGAGGCACGCGTGACCGCTGGCGCCTGGGCGGAGTTCCCTGTCGAGCTCAAGGCTGGCTGGAACCAGCTCTGGCTCATCAGCGACGCGGGCGACTTCCGCCCGATCGACCTCGACCCGGCCAACGGCGACACGCGCCGCCTGAGCTTTGTGCTGGCCGGGCTCGATCTTGTGACCGAGCCGTAGGGCTAGGGCCGCCGCTATGTCGTAGTCGCCCTGGTCTGGGCTTGTGCTATCATTGCGGACACTTTGGGGGCAGCATTGTGGCAAGGCCACGGCTTGAAGTAGTGCTGTGAACACGGGAAAAATCAACTTATTGCTGGCCGAGGGTCAGCACGGCGATATTCTAGCAAAGTACGAACGCGAAGGTACTCACCGGCGGCCTGCTGCTGGATCGACCCTACAACCCCGCCAACCCCGCATCGCTGATGGGGCGCTTCTTTGAGGGCACGCTCGCCGGCGCCACGTATGTCGGCCCGCTCACCGGGGTTCCCGACGATGTGGAGGGCTATGTGCTGCGGCGCGATGGCATGCCCATCATTGCGATCTGGAGCGACAACCCGCGGCCTATCGCCGTCCCGCTGCCCGCGGCAGGCAGTGTGCGCTGTGTCTCACGGGATGGCGGCGAGGTTGCGTGCCCGCTGGTGGAGGGCAGCGTCGCCGTGGAGGTTCAGACTGGGGCGACATATGTGGTGCTTCGACCGTAGCAGTCGGGACTGGGCGGCGCCTGGCATGAAGACGGGTGCTTGAGCGGGCTTACGATGGCGTGTGCTATAATAAGCTGGCATTTTTGAGCGCCTGCTGTTTTAAAATGCTGTATCGATCAGCTGATACTACTGCTTTCACTTAACGCCATGAACTTCACCCGTGTGCGCCACTACGCTGCACTGGCGCTTGGTCGGATAGATCCCGAGAGTGGGGGTCAGCGCCGCTATATAAAACTGCTTCAAGCTCTAGTCACCGCAATGCTTGGCAAGGGCGTTGCGTTGCTGGTCAGTATTATTGCAGTCCCACTTACAATTAGTTATTTGGGCTCCGAACGCTATGGTCTTTGGATGACCATTAGCATGATGTTATTATGGCTAACCGTTTCTGACCTGGGGTTAAGCAGCAGCTTAACCAATGCTGTCTCCGAAGCATACGCTCATCGTGACCAGGAGGCGGCCCGTCGCTATGTCGCAACCGCCTTCTGGCTCTTGTTTGGTATTGTGTTTGTGCTAGCCGTCGTGATGGTGGTTGCCTGGCCATTTATCGATTGGGTGACATTGCTCAATGTTAGCTCTACTGCTGCCAAGTCTGAGGTAGGGCTTGCGATTGGGCTTGCGGTCTTTTTGTATTTGATTAACTTTCCATTCACCATCATCGCGAAAGTGCTTGGAGCATTTCAAGAAGGCGCCATTGCTAACTATTGGGCCGCAGGCGCTAACATTGCGAGCTTGGTGCTGCTGCTGATTGTGACGCGTTTTGCAGGCGGCTTACCCTGGCTTGTAATTGCAATGCTAGGATCCGTGTTTTTCGTCAATGCGATGAGCGCTATCTGGCTTTTCTGGTGGCATAAACCTTGGCTGCGGCCATCGCTCGTTGCCTTTCACCGTGGTAGCTTGCAGAAGCTAGGGCGAGTAGGTGGAATGTTCTTCGTAGTGCAGATTGCGGCGTTACTGCTCTTTCAAACTGACTACCTAATCATTGCGCATTTTCGTAGCCCGAGTGAGGTGACGCCGTATAGTTTGGCCTGGCGACTCTTCTCCTATAGCGTATTACTTCAGGCGATGCTGGTGCCGTCGATCTGGCCTGCATACGCAGAGGCTTTTGCTCTGCGCGATGCCTTTTGGATTGTGCGAACGTTCCGCCTCAACCTTACTGTTGGACTTGCTATAACGTCGCTGCTGGTAGTGCTGCTCGTCATGTTTGGCCAGCCGCTAATTAGAGTTTGGGCCGGCGCTGAAGCTGTTCCGCCTCAAGCACTACTTGTTTGGATGGGGGTTTGGAGCATTATCAATGCGGCAATGAGTCCTATAGGATGCATCTTGAGTGGCTCAGGACATATGAAGGGGCAAGTGATTTACGCTACTCTTACAGCGGTAGCTAATATCGCTCTTTCTATTCTACTGGTTCGACCGTACGGCGCAACCGGGGTGATTATCGCCACGGTTGTCGCTTACCTTGTCTTTAATGTGATCCCGGCGAGTTGCGAGGCGGCAATCGTCTTGCGTAATGTTCGCCGTGAGGCTGTAGGCCGCTTAGCTGCGCTCTGAGGGGTAGATCCGTGGCAGCGTTAGTATTTGTAGAGGGATACTTGTGAGCCAAAAGTCAGTTCAGCTCAATGCGGAACGCTTTATTGCTGCGGCAATGGCGCATCTAGAGCCGCTAAAGGGAAAATACATATACGACCCAATCGCACAAGATTATCGCCGTAAAACCGAGCAGGTCGATGGCGGTTACGCGCGCTGGTTGGGAAAGGCTTTACCATATATAGTGCAGCATTATGGCTTGTCCGCACACCCTCGTCTTCTTGATTTTGGCTGCGGAACCGGTGAGTTGACAGTCCTAATGAATGTATTGGGCTTTCAAACAACCGGTATCGATGTGCATGAGAAACATCTGGAACTGGCGAGGTTACTTGCAGAGGATAATGGGCTGCCTTCGTCTACCTTTGTGCAAAGCCAGGAGCAAGGGCGGCTACCTTTTCCCAACGACAGTTTTGATATAGTAACGCTCTTTGTTGTGCTAGAGCATCTTAGTGATGAGGTGCTCGCGTGGCTTCTTCCCGAGTTGCGCCGTGTGTGTTGCGGGGTCATTTATGTTCTAGTGCCAAATAAGCTACAGACGCGCGATGATCATACCGGGTTGCGCTTTGTGCCGTGGATGCCACGTGCCCTTGCGACTTGGTATATTAAGCTGCGCGGAGAACGCTACCGCTATGCTATATCAAAGGATGGGGGTTGGGACGTTTATTACCGCTCGTTTAAGCGCATCGAGCAGCAGTTTGCTGGTGCTGGTCTTCGCATCGCATTTCCGCCCGATGATATTATCTTTCCTCCATTAAGGGAGGCTGGTCCTATTCATCGTGTGGGATTGACCTTTCCATTAATGGGTCGTCGGTTCTCGCTTGGATTCCCACTCCCCGTGCGTACGTTGAGTCGCTTGGGCTGGCCGAAGCAATCGCTTTACCCTTATCTCAATCTATTTTTTGTCAGTAGGTAGCTACGAGTGCGTATTACGTTTGTTCTTCCTAGTACTGGCGAGTATCCCTCGGGTGGGGCAAAAGTAGTCTATGAGTATGCGAGTGGATTAGCGCAGCGAGGCCACAAGGTCATTGTTGTTCATCTACCCTACCATAGTTGGAGTGGCAACTCGCTCTCCTGGCACGCTCGTCGGCTTATCTCCTATGCGGGGCGCGCAAGTGGTCTGACTGGGACGTATACGCCGCGCTCCTGGCTAAGCGTCGATCCCAAGGTCGAATTACGCTTTGTGCCCTACTTGTCTAGGCTGCTCCTTCCGCACGCCGATCTGCTAATCGCCACTGCATGGCAGACCGCCGAGTTGATTTGTCGCTTTCCACTATCGTATGGTCGGAAGATTTATTTTATCCACGACTACGAGCACTATATGGCTGCGGATAGGCAGGTGCGCGAACGGATCGGGGCAACCTTCCGTGTGGGTATGCACAACCTTGTTACATCGCCAGCCGGTGCTCAGATGGTGACCGAATGCGGTGGCGAGGTGAACAGCTCTATCCCTAACGGTCTCGACTTTAGAATTTTTGCGCTCCATGAGGCCGTAGTAAGCCCAAAGCGTAACTCTATTGGGTTTCCGACACGGCCGGAGTCATTCAAAGGGACAGCCGATGCCCTAGCAGCACTTCGGCATGTTTATGCTACCTTGGGTGGCATTGTAAACGTCTGGTCTTTTGGCTTAGCGCCGTCATCTGAGATGCCCGGCTGGATCACCTTCTACCCGCGCCCCAGCAGCGAAGAGCTTGCCGGTTTGTACAATCGGAGCAAAATATTTCTGGTACCATCACACTACGAAGGTTGGGGGCTGCCAGGGGCAGAGGCGATGGCATGCGGTGCGGCGCTTGTTTCCACGGACAACGGTGGGGTGCGGGCCTATGCCCACCACGAGGTTAACGCACTGCTCGTGCCTCCACAGCAACCGGCGGCATTGGCTGCCGAGATCCTTCGCCTAGTTCGCCATCCTGAGCTTCGGGTGCGCCTTGCCGAGGCCGGTTATCAGTCTATTCAACGCTTTACGTGGACACAAGCACTCGATGCTTTTGAGAAGATTGCTACGACGGCATGAGTGATGGCGATGTTTTGCTTTCAATCATTATCCTAAACTGGAATGGTCTCGCCGATACGCTAGCATGCCTGGAGTCGCTCGCCGCATGCGACGTTGCTGGCGCTAAACTCCAGCTGCTGGTCATCGATAACGCCTCGGCCTCCAACCCAAGCGAGGCGATCACAACACGCTTCCCCGCCGTCGAGGTGGTGTGCTCCTCGCGTAACCTGGGCTTCGCAGGAGGATGCAATCTGGGGATCGAACGTGCGCTACAGGCTGGGGCCGACTATGTGCTGCTGCTCAATAACGACACCGTGGTCGCACCGGATTTCCTCGCGCAGCTGCTAGCCTATGCCCAGCAAAACCCCAGGGCTGGGATCGTCGCACCGCTGATCTGCGAGGCGGATCGCCCTGAATATGTGCAGTCGCGGGGCGGACGCGTACTGCTCGCGCTTGGGCAGGCTTACCACTGCGACTCAGGGCAACTCCGCTCGCATGTCTCTGCGATACCGTCCAGCGTTGGCTACGCGAGTGGCTGCTGCATGTTGATTCCTGCGCACATGCTGCGGGCCACTGGGGGCTTTGCAGAGCTATTCTTCGCCTACTTCGAGGATGTCGACCTTTCTCTGCGCGTGCAGCGCCTAGGCTACGAGACAGTCTGCGTGCCAACAAGCGTGATCTGGCACAAGGAGTCGGCGAGTACGCGGCGCGGCCTCAGTGAGGGTACCACGAGCGCATTGAAACACTACCTGCTGATGCGGAATCGGATAGCGACAGTGCGACGGAATGGGCGCTGGTGGGAGCAGCTCTGCTTCTTTGCCTGTGCGTTGCCTGCGATTGTGCTCTTCTACCTTGGTGCCTTTGCCGCCCTCAGGCGCTGGCGCAAGCTGGTTTGGTTTGTGCGCGGGCTGCTCCATGGCTTGCAGGCACGCTTGGGGCGGCCCCTGCCTGAGGCGACATAAAGCCGTAATCTTGGCCTATGCTATAATAGCGGTGGTGCTACCGACTGCCACGGCGCAGCGCTCTGGGCTTTGGGCCTGGAAAGCAACCACTCCACTATGAGTGTAGATACCCGACATAGTCTATCAAAAGCTGGCGACGTAGCCAGTGAGCTTACGCAGCCGCACCCGCTCGCCATAGGTCGCTGGGCACTCGTCGGCATCGTGCTTGTTCTCGCCTCCAGCCTGGTCGCGCTCACCTACCGCCCCCTGGCCGGCGCCCTCTTCCTCTCGCTCGGCAGCCAGACGCTGGCCGAGGCGCACGCAGGCCGCCCCGAGCTGCTCGACACGGCCCTCAGCCAGCTTGCCACAGCCCGCACCTACACGCCTGATGATGCGCTGATCTACCGGCGCCTCGCTGAGGCGTTGCTGCTTCAGGGGCACCCCGACCAGGCGGTGACCGCCCTCGAGCAGGCGCATCGGCTGGAAACCAGAAGCCTACTTATTCAGGCGGAACTGGCTAGCGCCTCGATTGCGGCCGGCGAGCTGCAACAGGCCCAGGAAGTGCTAGGGCGGCTTGCCGGCCGCAGCCCTGATCTCATTCTCATCGGCGATGCACGGCTACGCGCAGGTGATCTGCAGCGAGCACTTGATTACTATCTTGAGACAGTGAAGCGCGATGCGCCTAGTGCGCCGCTCGCGCGTGTGCGGGGCGCCTTTGTCGCAGCCGCTCTGGGTCAGTTTACGGTTGCCGAGATGCTGCTACGAGACTCCGGGGCTCCCAACAACCTGACACCGCTGCTTGCTGCGGCGCCCGCAGGCGATGCTTTGCTACAGACGACGGGCTTGCTCATCTCCGGCGCCCCTCAGCGGATCGATCAAATCGTGTTGTTGATGGTTCGCGGCGAAGGCTGGTACCGTCGCGAGCCCGATATGGGCAACTGGGCTAGCTCGCCGGCGACACTCCTGATCTTCACACCTGCTTTCCAGCAGGTGGAGCTATCGCTGCTTCTTAGCGCGCTCACCGACCATAGCGAGCCAAACGGCCTGGGAACAACCACGATGCTCACTGTTCGGACTAACGGCTCCCAGCGCAGCGAGTTGCCCATCGTGCCGCATGAGCACGCCACGACGCTGCTGCAGCTCGCGGCGGGTTGGAATGTGGTCGAGCTGTCGCGAGCAGAGCCGAACCTGCGTCCGGTCGAGCACCTGTTTGGAAGTAGCGATCCGCGTGATCTGAGCATCGCGGTGCTTGAGGTGAATCTGACGCCACGCTAAGGTAGTAGGGCGAGCTGCGTTGGCGGAGATGATATCGGAGCCTAGAACATTGCATGCTAAAAGTACGCTGGCTGTTCTTTCTGCTATTGCTCACCGCTACCTGGGAGGGCGTGCTGTATCTCACTGTCGGAGGTACAAACCTCAGGCCATACCAGCCTGTGCTTGTTGTCTTGGTGTTAGTGGTGCTCTGGTCTGGCCGCATCAGAGTTGATTGGATGGCCATAGCATTGCTGCTATACCTGTTATCAGGCTTGCCCGGCCTGGCCAACTCGATTGCGCCGGGCGACACAGCGCGTATCCTCTTCTTTACGGCTCTGATGATCGCGATCACACTGACCGTGCGTACCCTTATTCGCACACGCAGTGCGATGAACTGGGCCTTGCAGGCATGGGTGCTTGGGGTTGGCAACATTGTAAACATGTTCGGCCTGCTACAGCTGCTAACCTGGTTCGCTGGGCGGCCGATCTCGCCCCACTTTGGACTCCAGTACTACCCCATCTACCGCCCCTACTCCTTCTTTATCGAGCCGAACTTCTATGGCAACTTTCTTGCGGCACAGATCATCAGCCTGGTGGTACTCTGGCTTTCGCCAGCGCATCGGCGTATCCACGCGCTCTGCCTAATCTCCCTCCCGCCGGCGCTGCTGCTCCTAGCCTTCAACCAAAGCCGCGGTGCCTGGATCGCGCTAGCACTTTCACTCGCCATCTATATCTTCTTCCGCTACATGCGGCGCGGTGCGTTCTCGCCCCGGCTCGCAGCCTGGGGCTTTAGCCTGCTCTGCGTCGGCGTGGTTGGGCTGAGCGCGATTGTTCAGGTGGCGCCTGATCTGAGCGAGCCCTTCGTCCAACGTCTGCGCGACACGGTGCAGCCACTCGCCGAGGGGGCCGCCCGCGACCGAGTCTACGACATTCAGCGCAGCTTCGAGGCCACGCAGCGCAGGCCCTGGATCGGCCATGGGGTGGGGACGTGGGGCTATTACGTTGGCCTTGACGGGCGCTCCGCCCAGACGCCGCCGCGCAACATTTTCGTGGCCTGGCTGTTCGAGAAAGGCCTGATCGGGACAGTGGCCGGGCTGCTGCTTGTGTTCACCATCCTTGTCAGGCATGTGCGCGCGCTCCGGGTGGCCCCTGCGGATCTACGGGCGCTCATCTGGGCGCCGTTCCTGGGGTGGTTCGCAATCTTTTTCACCTTCCAGTTCACCGTCCTTGAGATCAGCCCGCTTTACTGGATAACGCTTGGGCTTTTCATCGCCGCAACTGATCTCGCTCTGTCCCCCACGCCAGCAATTGTGTCGGCTCCGCAGACCGAGCCCGCCACCAATCTGTCGGCGCTGCTGCGCTCATGATGATGGTAGAAGTGTTATGCGGGTTGGAGTAGATAGTTCAGTCTGCGCCTTCAACCGGGCAGGCAACGCCCGCTACGCGCAGTATCTGCTCCACGCGCTGTGCGAGGTTGCCCGCGACGAGCATGTCGAGCCAGTGGCGCTCACGCTGCCCGCTGCGCTGCACGCTACCCGCGCCGGGCTGCGGCGCAAGGCCCTGGTCGCCTTCTGGGAGTTTGTCTACGCGCCGCGTCTGCTCGGCCTGCTCGCCCGCCTTGCACGCGTCGATCTGCTGCATCTAACAATGCCGATGCCGCTTGGCCCCGGCGCCCCTCCCACCGTTGTCACTGTGCTCGACCTGACGCCGGTGCTGTTCCCCCAGTGGTTCACGCCCATCATGGCGCTGCGGACGCGGCGCTGGCTCAGGCTCGCGCTGCGCCGCGCAGCCGCCGTGATCACTATCTCGCAGCACACGGCGGACGACCTGCTGCGCGTCGTGCCCGATCTCACCGTGCCCGTTCGCCCGGTTCTGCTCGGCTCGTTCCTGGAGCAAGCATGTGGGCCTGCACCGCTGCCTGCGGGCGTCGCCTCGCCTGGCTACCTGCTGTCCGTCGGCACGCTCGAGCCGCGCAAGAATCTGGCCCTCGTCCTGGAGGGCTACGCTCAGCTTACCCGCGCGCTGCCCGCTGCCCCCCCGCTCGTCGTGGTTGGTGGCGCCGGCTGGAAGACCCAGGATCTCGGCGCTATCGCAGCCGAGCTCGGCGTGGCCGACCGGATCGTGCGCCTGGGCTACGTCTCCGACGCGCAGCTTTACTCACTCTACTCGCACGCAGCGGTGTTGCTGTATCCCTCGCGCTACGAGGGCTTCGGCTTCCCGCTGCTAGAGGCAATGGGCTGCGGCTGCCCTGTGATCACCTCGTCCAGCTCGTCGCTGCCCGAGGTCGTCGGCGCTGCTGGCATCCTGATCGACCCGGAGCGACCCCGCCAGTTGGCTCGGGCGCTGGAGCTGCTGCTCACCCAGCCCGCACTCGCCGCCCAGATGCGCCGCGCCGGGCTCGCCCGCGCCAGCCAGTTCTCGTGGGAGCGCTGCGCGCGTGAGACGATCGCTGTGTACCGCGAGCTGATCGGCGCCGAGCAGTCCGCACGTGGCGGCGCGGGAAGCTTCTTGCTGAGGAAGCCTTGAGCCACCAAGACCATGAACCTGCTTTATCCAATTACAACCTACCCGCCCTCCACTGGCGGCGCCCAGCTCTACCTGCACCGCATCGCCGTCCAGCTTCAGGCGCATCACAACGTGCAGGTGGTTTCCCACTGGGACAACAATCGCACCGACTGGCTGCTCGGCACCACGCTACGGGCGCCCACCGTCGCCGGCGACTATCTGATCGACGGCGTCCCCGTGCATCGCATCGGTCTCTCTGCCTGGGAGAAGCTTTCGATCAGCCCCTTCGTGCCGATCTATTACCCGCTGATGGACGTGGCGCTCCCGCCAATTGCGGCGCTGATTGAACGGCAGCTGATGCCGTTCGCCAAAGACGCCGACCTGGTGCATACGGTGCGGCTAGGGCGCGAGGGGATCAGCCAGGCGGCCTACAGCGTGGCGCGCCGACGTGATCTGCCCTTCGTCCTCACTCCAGTACACCATCCGCGCTGGGTGGGATGGCGCTATCGGGCCTTCCTGCGGCTCTACCGCGCCGCCGATGCCGTGTTTGCGCTTACCGAGGCCGAGCGGCGCACCCTGTCCGCACTTGGGGTCGCCGAGGAGCGCATCCATGTAACCGGAACGGGGCCGGTGCTGGCCGAGCACGCCGACGGCGCGGCCTTTCGGCGACGCCACAAGCTTGATGGGCCGCTGGTGCTGTTTCTGGGCCAGCACTACGCCTATAAGGGCTTCCGCCAGCTGCTCGACGCCGCCCCCCTGGTCTGGAGGCGCGTGCCCGAGGCGCGCTTTGTCTTCATCGGGCCGTCCGTGCGCGGCTCCGAGCGGGCCTTCAGCGAGCGGGCCGATCCGCGCATCATCCGCCTGGGGCGGGTGGATTTGCAAGAGAAGACCGACGCCCTCGCGGCCTGTGATCTGCTGTGCGTGCCATCGATGCAGGAGAGCTTCGGCGGGGTCTACACCGAGGCGTGGAGCATGGGCAAGCCCGTGATCGGCTGCCCGATCCCGGCGGTCTCCGAGGTGATCAGCGACGGCGACGATGGCTATCTTGTGCCGCAGGCGCCCGCGCAGATCGCGGAGCGCGTGATCGAGCTGCTGCTGGACAAGGGGCGAGCAGAAATGATGGGCGCCGCCGGCAGGCGCAAGGTCGAGCAGCGCTACACGTGGGAGCAGTTGGCCCAGCGCACCGAGGCCGTATACCAGCGATTAACCGGGAAGGCCACGTCGGCGCAGCGCTGGCGCGGCCCGAAGCCTGAGCGAGGGGACACACAATGAGCGTTGCACTGATTACTGGCTCCGCCGGCCTGATCGGCTCCGAGGCGGTAAGCTATTTTGCCGGCCTGGGCCTTGATGTGGTTGGCGTCGATAACGATATGCGCGGCTATTTTTTTGGCCGCGAGGCCTCCACCGAGTGGAACCGGCGCCGCCTGGAGGAAGAGGTGCCGGGCTATACCCACTTCGACATCGATATCCGCGACCATGCGGCTATCGAGAAGCTGTTTGGCCGCTACGGCGCCACGATCAGCCTGGTGATCCACGCCGCCGCCCAGCCCTCGCACGACTGGGCCGCCCGTGAGCCGATCACCGACTTTACGGTGAACGCCAACGGCACGCTCAACCTGCTGGAGGCTGTGCGCCAGCACGCCCCCGATGCGGTCTTTATCTTCACCTCCACCAACAAGGTCTATGGCGACACGCCCAACCGGCTGCCGCTGGTTGAGCAGGAGCTGCGCTGGGAGATCGATCCGGCCCACAGCTACCACGGCGGCATCCGTGAGGATATGTCGATCGACCAGACGCTCCACAGCCTGTTTGGCGCCTCGAAGGTCGCCGCCGATGTGCTGGTGCAGGAGTACGGGCGCTACTTCGGCCTGCGCACAGCCTGCTTCCGGGGCGGCTGCCTCACCGGGCCACACCACTCCGGCGCGCAGCTCCACGGCTTCCTGGCGTATCTGATGAAGTGCGCGATGAGCGACACGCCCTACACTGTCTTTGGGTACAAGGGGAAGCAGGTGCGCGACAACATTCACAGCGCCGACCTGATCCGTGCCTTCGACGCCTTCTACCGCGCGCCGCGTAGCGGTGAGGTCTACAACATCGGCGGCGGGCGCTTTTCGAACTGCTCGATGCTGGAGGCGATCGGGCTGTGTCAGACGATTGTTGGGCATGAGCTGAAGTGGAGCTACTCGGCGACCAACCGCGTCGGCGACCATATCTGGTGGGTCAGCGACAACGGCAAGTTTGCAGCGCAGTTCCCTGAGTGGCGGCTTACGTACGATGTGCCCTTGATCCTGCGCGAGATCTACGAGCACAATCGCGGGCGCTGGGGCAGCATATGATCGACCACGGCAAAAAGAATATTCTGGGCGTCCTGATCGACGCTGTCGACTACGAGGCGGCTGTGGCGCGGATCATCGCGGCGGCCCACGCGCGGCAACCTTACACCGTCTCCGCCCTCGCCGTCCACGGCGTAATGACCGGCGTGCTCGACGAGGCGCAGCGCTACCGTCTGAACCACCTGGATCTTGTGGTGCCCGACGGCCAGCCTGTGCGCTGGGCCTTAAACTTGCTTCATGGGTCAGGGCTGCGCGAGCGCGTCTACGGCCCAACGCTCACGCTCAAGCTGTGTGAGCGGGCCGCCAGCGAGGGGCTGCCAATCTACCTATACGGCAGTCGGCCCGAAGTGCTGGCGGCGCTTGTGGCGAACCTCCAGCGACGCTTTCCCGGGCTGCAGATCGCTGGCACCCAACCCTCGCGCTTCCGCCAGGTGAGCGCCGAGGAGCAGCAGGAGATCGCTGAGCAGATCCGGGCTAGTGGCGCGGCGCTCACGTTTGTAGGCCTGGGCTGCCCCCGCCAGGAGGTGTGGGCCTACGAGCTGCGCGACCTACTCGGCATGCCGCTGCTCGCCGTGGGGGCCGCCTTCGACTTCCACGCGGGGCAGCTTGCCCAGGCCCCGCCGCAGCTACAGCGGCTGGGCCTTGAATGGGCGTTCCGCTTTGCAAAGGAGCCGCGTAGGCTCTGGCGCCGCTACGCGATCCTGAACCCGCTCTACCTCGGGCTGCTGGCGCTGCAGGCGACCGGCCTACGGCGCTTCGACCCCGAGAGCGCGGCGGCCCCGGCCCAAATGCTTCGCTACGGCTAGGCGAATTGCCCGATCAGAGCGCTCATGGTACACTTGCGCGGCCCGGCCTGTCATCAAGCTGTCATCTCATCTCTGGGCTGAGTGCTTCGGGGTTCTATTGGCATCTCGTAGCAAGGTCTGAGCGTATGCTGCAACGCGTTAGGGTCGATTATGTTTGAGCGGCTGAGGTATCGTGTCCCAGGCAGCGTGCTGCTCTGGGACATTGTCGCGACACTGCTATGCCTGTATGCCTCGGCCCATCTTCGCATCTCGCTTGAACTTGGGCAAACGCTTCCAGATCAGAGCGCGCAGATTCCCTGGGTTCTGTATGTCGCGGTGGCCCTAACGTGGCTGGTGATCTTCCTGCTGCTCACGCCACAGCGCGCGCTATTCACGCGCAGCCTGCTGGAGGCCTTCGGGCGGCTGGTAGGGGCCGTAGCATTGGCTTCGGCTAGCTTCGCCGGCCTGCTTTATTTCTCTGTGCGCGACATCTCGCGCCTACAGTTTATCTACTTTGTGCTGCTAGATCTGCTGGTGCTGCTCGCGCTGCACCTGCTGATCCGCACGTGGGTCTACCTGCGCAGCCAGCACTCGCTGCAACGGCGGGCGCTTGTGGTGGGCGATGCGGCGACTACGGAGCGAATCGCCGAGGAGTTCGCGCGCCGTCCTTGGACGGGCGTGATGATTGTCGGCTACACCGGCGACTCGCTGGACGCACCGAGCAGCGTGGAGCGCCTGGGCAGTATCAACGACACGCCGCGCCTGGTGGCCGAGCAGCGCATCGACGAGGTGATCTTCGCGCTGCCGCCCCAGGCCTACGAGCGAGTCGCCAAGCTCTCGCTTACCCTGCTCCAGCAGCCCGTGATGGTGCATATGGTGCCAAGCGTGCTCGACCTATCGTTCGCCCGCACCCCGGTGGAGATGATCGGCGGCATCCCGCTGATCAGCCTGCGCGAGTCGGCGCTCACCGAGTCGCAGCGCATCTTCAAGCGGCTGTTCGACATGCTGGCCAGCGCAGGGCTGCTGATCATACTTGCGCCGGTGCTGCTGCTGATCGCCCTGGCGATCAAGCTCGAGTCGCCCGGCCCGGTCTTTTTCCTCCAGGAGCGGATCGGCGAGCAGGGCCGTCGCTTCAGGATGATCAAGTTCCGCAGCATGTATCAGGACGCCGCTCAGCGCTGGGAGGAGGTGGCGCGGCGCGACGAGGGCGGGCGGCTGATCCATAAGATCGAGGACGACCCGCGCGTCACGCAGGTGGGCCGCAAGCTGCGGCGCACGAGCCTCGACGAGCTGCCCCAGCTGATCAACGTGTTTCGCGGCGAGATGAGCCTCGTCGGCCCACGGCCGGAGATGCCCTACGTCACCGCAGAGTATGAGCCATGGCAGTGGCAGCGCTTCCGCGTGCCCCCAGGCATTACGGGCTGGTGGCAGGTGAACGGGCGAAGCGATAAGCCCATGCACCTCCACACCGAGGACGACCTATACTATATTCAGAACTACTCGTTCTGGCTCGACCTGCGCATCCTGCTCAAGACGGTGCTTGTCGTCTGGCAGGGCCACGGGGCCTACTAGCGGTGAGCGCGGCTTCGACAATGCAGCGCCTCGCTCTGTCGGTGCGGCTGCCGCAGCTGGCTAAGCGCTCTGCCGAGTGGGCTGTGGTGCGCTGGCTGCTCCCGCTGGCGCTGCTTCACGGCCTGCTTTACCTTGCGCTAGTGCCCCCATGGGAGCACTACGATGAGCCTGGCCACTTTCTGTATGCCGCCGAGATCGCCGCAGGCGAGCTAGGGGGGCGCGGACCCAACGCCGTAAGCATCAGCCGAGAAGTGGCGGATTCCATGTACCGCCACCGCTTTTTGGGCGGGGCCTTCCGGCCAGACTTGCTCCAGCCCGGCTCTGTGCGTCTAGGCGAGGATCAAGGAGTGCATCCACCGCTCTACTATGCCTCAGTTGCGGCGATCCTGAGACCGGCGCGCTTTCTCTCCGTTGAGGCACAGCTCTACCTGGCACGCTCCCTGAGCCTGGTGCTGTATGCGCTGACGATCATCACCGCCTGGCGGATCACGGTGGCGGTGCTGCCCAATCAGCCGCTCGCGCAGCTTGCCATTCCGCTGATTGTGCTGCTTAACCCCGCCTTCACCGATCTGATGACCGCCCTCAACAACGATGTGCTGCTGAACTTTGCCCTAACAGTTGCCCTGCTTGGGGCCGTCCTGCTGGTGCGCGACGGGCTGAGCCCGGCCCGGCTTCTGCTTATGCTTCTGGCTCTGGGCGTGGCGGTGGCAGTAAAGCGGACAGCGCTCGCAGCTGTGCTGCCACTGGCGCTGGCGGTTGTGTGGGGGGCACGCCGCAGCAAGCTGAGTGCCTGGGTAGGTCTTGCGGGCATGGCGCTCGGCCTCGTTATCGTGTATGCGGCACTCGAGCCAGTGCTGGCAGGCGGCTCGTCCGACGCCCATTGGGTCTTGGCCCCTCGCCCCTGGCTCGAAAACGTGGATCGTCAGTATCTGCGCCTTGATCTCGCTAGCTGGTTCCGCTCGGTGAGCGATCTCACCTTGGCAGGGCAGCGCTATCAGTTGCTGGCAAGTGTAGGTTTTGTCAGCTTCTGGGCGCGCCTGAGCTGGGGGAACGTGGCGCTGCCGCCAGCGTGGGATTGGCTTTTTGCTGGCCTCGTCTTCGCCTCACTGCTCGGCCTTGTTGTCGGCGCGCGGCGTGCCAGCACCCAGTTCCCGCTCTGGCAGCGCCGCTGCTTGTGGCTCTTTGCACTGACGGTCACGGTGGCCTGCCTGGCGCTTGTCGCCCGGCTTCACCCGCTGCCGCCCATCGATCAGCCTATCTATGTGCCGCGGGGGCGCTACGTGTTCTGGGCGATTGTGCCTGTCACCTGTCTACTCTGCTTGGGGCTGCAATGGCTGCTTCCGCTGCGCTGGCGCTCGCTGGGGCTGTGGGCGCTCGTAGCTTTTTTTGCGGTAACGGATGTAGCCGCTATTGCTGCACTCGCGAACGCCTACTATCGTGCCTAAGCGATCAGGGGCTCGTTGACGCCTCCCCTGCGTTCTGCTACAATCGCGCGGCGGTGGCATCTGCCGCCGAAGACTGCGGAGAGCGCTCGGCATGCTGGAACAAGAGATCGATCTGCGCCCATATTTTCGTGCCATCGTTCAGGCATGGAAGCCAATCCTTAGCCTGGTGTTGATTGCAGGGCTTGGCGCCGCCATTTTTTCTTACTTCACGCCACGCGCATTTATGGCGAGCGCTCAGCTGCTTGTGCTGCCTACCGCCTCGCAGGTTAGCCTTGACCCGCGCTTCACAACGCGCGAGACAACGGTTACCAATAGTGGCATGCAGCGCCAGGCCCTGATCGATCTTGCCTCCAGCCCGGTGATGGAAGCGCGCGCCGCCCAGGAGTTAGGCCTGACTGGAAGCAAACCGGGAGCACTATTGAGAAAAGTGGAGGTGAGCGCCACGAGCGACCTGCTCACGTTCACCGTAAGCGACGACGATGCTCTGGCGGCCACCAGACTCGCCGAGGTCTGGGCCCGCTCGTACGAGGCGCTGGTCAACGAGCTCTATACGGGCGTCGATGCCCAAGTGCAGCAGATCACTGCGGAGACGGGCGACGCGCTGGGCCGGTATGACGAGGCGCAGCGTGGCCTTGAAGCCTTTCTCTCCCAAGGCGAGACGGTGTCTGTCGACCAGGAGGTGCAGCGCCTGGAGGGGTTGCTCGCAGGCTCGCGAGAGGCCCAACAACTGCTCTACGCCAATCATCTGACACGCACCCAGGAGCTGAACCTGCTGATCGATGATGCCCGCACCGTGCGGGCGCAGATCGGCACTGGCTCCCCCTTCGCCGATAACCTGGCCGACCTGGCGCTGCGCTCCCGTGCGGCGGGCGGTGCGCAGCTGCCGCTCAATCTACGCTTTGAGAGCGCCGGTGCGTTCACACAGGATCGTGTAGTTACCGCAGCTGATCTCGACCAGCTGATCAGTGTGCTTGAGCGCGAGCGCGACCGCTTTGTGAGCCAGGCCGCCGAGCTAAGCAGCGCGATCGCGGCCGGCGAAAGCTCAAGCGTTGGCCTCGAACAGGCGACACGCGCACGCTATGAGCAGGAGCTCGCTACAGCTTCGAGTCGGCTTGAGGGGCTTAAAGCCAGAGAGAACCTACTGACTGCGCGCCGCGACCTCGCCCTGGAGTCGCTCAAAGTCCTACAGGCTAAGAGCGCCGAGCTCGCCCTGGCGAAGGCCGTTCCTACGGTGAACGTGCGCTTCATCGGATCCAGCGCTATTCCGTCAAGCTCGGCGGCGGCAAGCATTGTGGTTGCAGTGGTCCTCGCCTCTGCCCTCGCCTTTGGCCTGAGCGTGCTGGTCGTGATCGCGATGGAGCTGATTCGTCGGATCCGCCCCGGCTCCGACGTGCCTGCCGCAGCTCCTGGCGACCGCCCGGTTGATCAGCCTGCTGCCTCCAGATAGCGCGTCTGTGCCGCCAACGAAGACGCCTCTATGAACTCCCCCCTGCTCTCTGTGATCATGCCCTGCTACAACGAGGCGGCCACCCTGCCAGCAATCCTCGAGAAGGTCTGGGCCGTCGCGCTCGATAAAGAGATTATCGCTGTCGACGACCACTCTTCCGACGAGACGCTTGCCGTGCTGCGCGAGGCCGCCGCCCGTAACCCGCGCCTCACGGTGATCAGCCACCCCACCAACAGGGGCAAGGGCGCCGCTGTGCGCAGCGGGCTCGCCCACGCCCGCGGCCGGATCACGATCATCCAGGACGCCGACCTGGAGTATGACCCCGACGACTATTACGCGCTTGTGAAGCCGATTGTGGATGGCCGGGTCGATGTGGTCTACGGCAGCCGCTTCCTGGGCAGCCACACCGGCATGTATTTCTGGAACGCCATCGGCAACAAGGGCCTCACACTGCTCACCAACTTTCTCTTCAACTGCTGGATCTCGGACATGGAGACCTGTTATAAGGTGATGCGTACCGAGATTATTCGCAGCCTGAACCTGGAGAGCCACGACTTTCGGCTGGAGCCGGAGATCACCGCGAAGGTGCTTAAGCGTGGCCATCGCATCTTTGAGGTGCCGATCACCTACATCGGTCGCACCTACGAGGAGGGCAAGAAGATGAAGTCGAGCCAGGGCTTCTACGCCATCCTCGCCCTCTTTCAGTATCGCCTGCGCGGCTGATGCGACGCAGCCTGCGACTTCTGCTGCTTCTCGCCCTTACCCTCACGCTCGTGCATGCGAGCACTGCAACCTCCTCTGCGCCATTCCAGCTCTTCCTGCCTGCAATGGGCAGCGGCCCCGCCCGTGGCGCCCTTGGCGTCGAGCTCTCCAGCGCTGGCTCGCCGGATGGCTTACCTGAGCTTGGCGCTGCCTGGGTGCGCTACAACAGCCTGCGCTGGCGCGATGTGGAGCCCCTGCCTGGCCAAGACTACCGTTGGGATGCGCCCGCAGTGCGCGCCCTCGACGCGCAGTTGCGCACGGCTGCCCAGCTTGGCCTGCGCGTGGTGCTGGTGCTCCACGCAAGCCCCGCCTGGGCTGTAGCCCCGTTCCGCGTCGACTGCGCGCCGATCAACCCGCGCTTCTACGGCGACTTTGCGCGCTTCGCCGAGGCGGCCGTGCGCCGCTACAGCGCCCCGCCCTTCAATGTGCGCCACTGGGAGATCGGCAACGAGCCGGACGCCTTCGTGTTCGAGGCCGACTCGGTCTTTGGCTGCTGGGGCCGCCGCGACCAGGAGCTGTACGGCGGCCAGGCTTACGGCGAGCTGCTGAAGGCGACCTACCCTGCCGTGAAGCGCGCCGACCCCGCCGCCCTGGTGCTTCACGGCGGCCTGCTGCTCGACGAGCCCTACAACCCTGTAACGGGCGAGGGTCGCTCGGGCCGCTTTCTGGAGGGCGTGCTGGCGGCGGGCGCGGGCGGCTCGTTCGATATCCTCGCCTTTCACAGCTACAGCACTTATGACGGCAGCGCCGACGGCAGCGTCGGCCCACAGGATTGGAAGCCGGCCTACCTGCGCGCGATCCTGGCGCGCTATGGCCTGAGCAAACCGCTCTTCAACAGCGAGGGCGCGCTGCTCTGCCCCGACCCAAGCGCAGCGTGCGCCCAAGCCCAGGCCAATGCCATGGGGCGGCTCTACGTGCGGGCCCTGCGCGACGAGCTGCTTGGCTTTATCTGGTATCTCTACGACAGCGACAGCTTTCGTAGCACGGCCCTGATCGAGCCCGCCGAGCCATCGCGGCGCCGCCCTGCCTTCGCGGCCTTCGCCCAGGCCTCGGCGGCCCTCGCGGGCCATCGCTACGTCGATGCCGTCGGCGGGCTGCCACAGAGCGTCGAGGCGCATCGGCTGGTGTGGGGCGGGCGCACCACACTCGTGGTCTGGGCCAACACCCCCACGTCGCTAGCGCTGGCGCTGGGGCCTGGCGCCGCGCCACGCTGCGCCGAGTGGGATGGCGCAGCGCTGCCCTGCGCCGCCACTGCCAGCGGCGCCCTGCCGATCAAGGCTGTGCCAGGGCCGCGCTATGTGGTCATTGGCACGCCGTGAATCATACTCCCCTCTACGCCGCAGGTCGCTTGTTCGTTGCATTCATTAGTGGTATAACAATTCACGGTGGGGTAACTCGCCAGGCTATCGAGAGCTAAGAACCCAATGCTGGGCGGAGGCGGCGAGCGATGCTCGCGCGCACCCGCCTCTTTTCACGAGGAGTTGCGCGGTGCGAGTCGCGATGCTGAGCGTCCATAGCAGCCCGTTGGCGCGGCTGGGTGGCAAAGAGGCCGGTGGGATGAACGTCTATGTGCGCGAGCTGGCCCGCGAGCTTGGCAGCCGCGGTGTGCCGGTCGATATTTTTACCCGCAGCCAGGACCGCGAGGCGCCCACAGTGGAGCCACTCTCCTGCGGCGTGCGCGTGATAAATCTGCACACGGGGCCGGCCGCCCCCTACGATAAAAATTGGGTGCTTACCTACCTGCCCGAGTTTGTGAGCCGCGTGCGCTGCTTCGCCGATGGCGAGGATCTTTCTTACGATCTGATCCATAGCCACTACTGGCTCTCCGGCGAGGCGGCCCTGCGCCTGCGCCGCAGCTGGGGTGTGCCGGTAGTCCACATGTTCCATACCCTCGGCGCTATGAAGAACAGCGTGGCGCGCAGCAAGGAGGAGACCGAGACGGGCCGGAGGATCGCGATCGAGCGCCGCCTAATGCAGGAGGTGGACACGGTGGTGGCAGCCACGCCGCTCGACCGCGCCCAGATGGTCTGGAACTATGGCGCGGACTCCGAGCGCATCCGCGTGGTGCCCTGTGGCGTCGATCTGCGCCGCTTCCAGCCCTCCGAGCAGGCCGCCGCCCGCGCCCGCCTCGGCCTGCCCCCCAACGAGCGCCTACTGGTCTGCGTGGGCCGCATGGAGCCGCTGAAGGGTATGGACGCCCTGATCCGCGCCCTGGCCCTGCTGCGTTCGCAAGGCCACGCCTGGTCCGACGAGCTGCGCGTGCTGCTGGTGGGTGGCGATCCCGAGGGGCTCCCCCAGGAGTGGAACGCTGAGCAGCGGCGGCTCGACGCGCTGCGCCACGAGCTGGGCGTGGCCCAGCAGGTGCGCTTCGTTGGCGCTCAGCCCCAGGAGCTGCTGCCCGCCTACTTCGCCGCCGCCGATCTGGTGGCCGTGCCATCGCACTACGAGTCGTTCGGCATGGTGGCTCTAGAGGCCCTGGCCAGTGGCGCGGCGGTGCTTGCCTCCAACGCCGGCGGCCTCGCCCTTACGATCGAGGACGGCCGCAGCGGCCTGCTCTTCCCGCCCGACGACCACGCCGCGCTTGCCGCACAGGTTGCGCGGCTGTTCGACGATCCTGCCTTCGCCGATGAGCTGCGGGCTGGCGCACGACGCCGCGCCGCTGAGTACGGCTGGGGCAGCGTGGCCCGCCGCATCACGGCGATCTACGCTGAGATCGTGAGCCAGCGTGAGGCCGAGCGCGCGGCGCTGCGACCCTACGCCCAGGTGTCGTAGAGTCGCCTGGGGGCCACATAAAGGCATGCTCGATGCACAATGAGCTGACAATGCCGCAGCCCCGCAGCTGGGGAGCTGCCCGTGGTGCAGCTTAGCCGTGGCGGCACGTTGGCCCTGGCCTGCGGCGTCTACACCGCCGCCGGGCTGAGCCTCTCGTCGCTCGGGCCGAGCCTGCCATCCCTGGCCGCGCATGTCGGGCAGCCTGTGGCCACGGTTGGCGTACAGTTCGCCGCCTTCTCGCTCGGCACCGTGCTCGTGCAGCTTGCGGCGCCCCCGCTGGGCGCGCGCTTTGGGCAGCGTGCGGTGCTTGGGTTGGGCGCCATGCTGCTGGGCCTCGGCATGATCGGCGAGAGCCTGAGCGGCAGCCTGGCGCTGCTGCTCGCGTTTGCCTTGCTCGCTGGGCTGGGCTTTGGCTGCGTGCTGGTAGCAGGGGTGCTGCTTGTGACGCGGCTCTACCCCGAGCGCGGGGCCTCCGCCCTGAACCTGGTGAACCTGTTCTTTGGCGTCGGCGCGATCATAGGCCCCCTCGTGGCCGAGTTGGCGCGGGCGCGCTTCGGCGCCCCAGAGGCGGCGCTGATCCTTGGCGCCATCGTGCTGATCGCCCTGGCGCCGCTGCTGGCCCTGGCCAGCGAGGCCGCAGTCGTGGCAGGGCAGGCCGCGGCAGCAGGGCCGGTTCCCTGGGGCACCGTGCTGCTGCTCGGCCTGCTCCTGCTGGTCTACAGCGGCACCGAGATCGCTGTGGGCGGCTGGGCGACGCTCTACCTGGAGATGAGCGCGGGCATGGCGCCCGCCGCCGTGGCCCTGGCGCTCTCTGGCTTCTGGCTGGCGCTCACCGCTGGCCGCGCCCTTGGCGCATTGCTCGGGCTGCGCATAAGCATGCTGGCCCTGCTCGGTGGCTCGCTCGCGCTGATCCTGCTGGCTGCCGCGCTGCTGCTCGCCACCGTTGGGCAGGCGTCGGCCTCGGTGCTCGCCCTAGCGCTGCTCGGGCTCGGCTGCGGCCCAGTCTTCCCGACCACTATGGCCCTGGTGACGGCGATCTCCGGCGGGCGCAGTGCCGCCGCCAGCTTCGCCCTGGCGGTGGGCAACCTCGGCGCGGGCAGCATCCCGCCCCTGCTCGGCGTGGTGCTCAACGAATCTGGGCCGCGTGCGGGTGTGCTGCTGCTGCTCGCCGCTGCGCTGGTGCTGCCGCTACTTCTGGCGGCAGTCGCCTTGCGCGCCGTGCGCCGCCCGGTGCCAGCCCAGGGTTAGCCCCCTGTTGTTTTATATGCAATGGCTCGCAAGCGCGCCCCAGGTGGCCTGGAGCGCGCTTTTTCGCATCGCAGCGCAAACGGTGGCGCTGAAGCCCTGGCTTGACAATGGTTTGGTGGCGTATTATACTTTTGTTGAACACAGATTTTTTGCCTCAAGTGCAACAGCCACAGCCTCCTCACGTGCAGGCGGCAGGCAAGTTTGCTCCTCGACCACGCAAGCGCCTCGCTGGGTAGCAACGCCTATTCTGGAAAGAGAACTGGCCATGAGCAGTACCAAAGCCAAAGACCCACGCTTTCCTGACTTCGGGTTCACGGTGATTGAGGGGGCGCGCGCCACGCGTGTGCCGGGCGGGCGCACTGTTGCGGAGATGGAGCCCGAGTACAAGATCCGCGGCCGCACCACCTTTAGCAGCCTGTTTAAGAACGACCCGTTCGACTTCTGGGTGGGCCCGTTCTACGTTGGCTTCTGGGGCTTTATCTCGGTGCTGGGGACTATTTTTGGCTCGACCTTCTACACGTACTACACGATCTTCCTCGGGCCGTATTCCATCCCGCAGAACTTTTTCGCCGGACGCCTCGATCCACCACCCGCCGAGGTGGGCCTGAGCCTGGTGGGCGTCGGCGAGCCCGGCTTCGCCTGGCAGATGACGGTGCTCTTCGCCACGATCGCCTTCTTCGGGTGGTTCATGCGCCAGATCGACATCAGCATGAAGCTGAATATGGGCTACCATATCGCCGTCGGCTTCGGCGTGGTCTTCTCCTCCTGGTGTACGCTCCAGATCATCCGACCTGTGGTGCTTGGCCAGTGGCACGAGGGCTTTGTGCTCGGCGTGATGCCCCACCTGGACTGGGTCTCGAACTTTGGCTACCGCTTTAACAACTTCTTCTACAACCCCTTTCACGCCATCGGTATCACGGGCCTATTTGGCTCTACCTGGCTGCTGGCCGCCCACGGCTCGCTCATCCTCAGCGCGGCCCAGTACCGTGGCCCCGAGGGCGGCGACATCGAGAATATGTTCTTCCGCGACACCATCGTCTACTCAGTGGGCGAGTCGGGCATCCACCGCCTTGGCTTTATCTTCGCCTGCGGCGGCATCCTCTCGGCCAACCTGTGCATCCTGCTCTCCGGCTGGCTCGTGCAGGATTGGGTGAGCTTCTGGAATTTCTGGAACACGCTGCCATGGTGGAGCGGGGTGTAGGGGCAGGCTGAACGTGAAAAACCCGATAGGAGCGACTCATGGCAACCTTTAACCCCCCCACGCCCGGCGACATTGAGCTTGGACCACGCGAGCGCGGCCGGATCGGCAAGGCGATCGAGCTGCCCGTGCTCGAGAACTTTGGCCTCGACAGCCAGATCGGCCCTACTTACCTGGGCCTCTGGAACATCGCCGCGTTCATCTCCGGTGGCCTCTTCACGTTTGTCTGGCTGGCCGTGATGGCCTCGCAGGTAAACTGGAACCCCCTGGCCTTCGCCAAGTATTTCTTTGTGCTCCAGGTCGACCCGCCCTCCACCTTTTATGGCCTAGGCTTTCCGCCCCTTACCCAGGGCGGCTGGTGGCTGATCTGCACCTTCTTCCTCACGATCTCGATCCTCTGCTGGTACATGCATCTCTACACGCGCGCTCGCACGCTCGGCATTCGGCCCTATCTGGCCTATGGCTTTAGCAGCGCGATCGTGCTCTACGCGGTCATCTACATCGTGCGCCCTCTGTGGATGGGCACCTGGGCCGAGTCGCCTGCCCACGGGCTGAAGGCGCTGCTCGACTGGACGAATAATGTGAGCGTGCGCTACGGGAACTTTTACTACAACCCGTTCCACATGCTCTCGATCTTCTTCCTGCTCGGCTCCACCCTCATCCTGGCCATGCACGCCGGTACGATCTGGGCTTTAGAGAAGTATGGCGCCCACGAGGAGTGGGACGAGATCCAGGCGCCTGGCACCGGCACCGAGCGCGCCCAGCTCTTCTGGCGCTGGTGCATGGGTTTCAACGCCAACGCCTACTCCATCCACCTCTGGGCCTTCTGGTTCGCCTGGCTCTGCGGTATCACTGGCGCCATCGGGATCTTCCTCTCCATGCCCGACTTTGTGAACAACTGGTTCCAGTGGGGCGTCGAGGCCGGTATCAACTATCCCCAGCCCCCGCCTGTGATTCCGTGATGCTGTGACAGGGTGACACGGTGACATGCGCTTGCTTCGCTCGCGCTGGCCGGGTGACCAGGTGACACCTGTCGGCGGAGATGGGCTAACAACGGAAACGTGTGTCCCGCTGATAGCTTTGTATTTCCGTTAGGTGTCACCGTGTCACCGTGTCACCGTGTCACCGTGTCACCGTGTCACCGTGTCACCGTGTCACCGTGTCACCGT
>ENA-ORBV01003744-ORBV01003744.1-microbial-mat-metagenome-genome-assembly--contig:-NODE-3744-length-30084-cov-6.923918_pt1 | contig 30084 bp, 15 predicted proteins | sample MGYA00237777_ERZ505514 | MGnify/ENA primary metagenome ERZ505514 (study PRJEB26160, sample SAMN06269048) | microbial mat metagenome | isolation source: Oligotrophic lake microbial mat | place... | reverse complement strand
GCCCAATTATGTGCTAAGTGGAGTCGCCTTGGTTGTGCCGTTTGGGGTGCTGATCTGGCGAGCGCGCGGCGGTGGGCTGTGGCGAGCCGGGTGGAGGCTAGGTTTGGCGGCGTTCGGCCCAGCGCTAGTCGCGGGTTTGGGTTTGCTCTTCTATAACTGGCTGCGCTTCGGCGTGACGACGGAGTTTGGGATGACTTATGCGTTGAGCGGAGAGAAAGTTTCGGGGCTTAGGCTGATGAGCTTGGAGTATGTGGCGCCTCGGTTGCATGACTACCTGCTCGGAGAGGGATACTGGATGCGCTACTTTCCCTTCTTCAGGGCGCTACCTGAGATACCCTACGGAATACTGCGTTATGGGCCTTGGTTGCTCGTTGTGCCAGCCGCGCTGCTCTTTCGGGGCCGGGGTCAGAGGAAAGGGTGGGCAGCGCTGGTTTGGACGATCGTGATCGCGATGGGGGCGAACCTGGCGCTGTTGAGTATTTTTTTGGGACGTTGGGACCGGTATCTCAATGACTTTGCACCCGCCGCACTGCTTCTGGCGGGAGTGGGCGGACTGGCATTGGGTGAAAGATATGGTCTGGTTCGTGGAACTCGCTGTTTGGCCGGTTTTATGGCGGGCAGCACCGTTCTGATAGCACTGGCGGTCTGGGTTGCGCGGGTGCCGGAGCAACCGTGGTATTTGCCGTTGGCTAGGTTGGCGAACCAGCCGATCCATTGGTGGGAGCAACGGATGGGTGATACGCCGGGCGGAATTCGATTAGAGTTGGAGTTGCCGGAGGGTCGAGACGGGTTGAGTGAGCCCCTTGTGCATACCGGAATTTCGGCGGATAGGAGTAACTGGATGCAGATCGACTATCTGCCCGGTGAGCAGGCTCGGCTGGGCTTTTTTCATGCTGGGCTAGGGCTGCTATCCGGCCAGGTCTTTTCGATCCCGGCCGACCGAAAGATCACGGTCGATCTGGAATGCGGAGCTTTGTTGCCGCCAGCGGCTCATCCGATGTATTCGCAATGGTCCGAATTCGAGCAGACGACGATCAGTCGAAAACTGCGAGCACGAGTAAATGGAAAGGAAGTTTTGACCGGCGTGCTCGGGTGCTACGAATCGACTCCCGGTGATGTGCAAATCGGTCGTATGCGTTGGATCAGGGGCGGGATGCAACCCGCGTTTTCAGGTCGCGTCCTTGCTCGCTCTAAACTTCCGGTTCTCCGATCGGAGTCAGAAATTGGTGCGATATCCGTGGCTGCACCGGTGGAGATCAAATTGCGCTTTCCCGCCGATCAGATTGGAGAGCGTCAACCGTTGATGCTCACAGGTGACGGAACCAAGTTCGACATACTGTTTTGCCGCTATGTGGGACAAGGTCTGGTTAGGTTTGGGATTTATCACCACGGCTTCGAGCCCACTGAGAGTGAAGCGGTCGCATTCGATCCGCTCCGGTCGCATACTTTGCAAGTGTGGATGGGATCGCTGGCTGATCTTAACGAGCACGACGAAGCGACCGATTTGATTATCCCTGCCGCGTTGCGCTTGGTGGTAATTTTGGACGGCAAAGTCGTGCTCAATCGTGAGCAAACCTTTTATCCCGCCGCGCCGAGCAGCATCGTTTTTGGGAAAAACACCCTCGTTGCGGGACTTGTGAGCTCCGTTTTTGGCGGCAGAATCGAAGCAGTGAAGGCGCAGGATTTCAATGTTCTGCCCGAGCCGATGCTTGAGGGGCAATTTGGTGCAGTGGATATGACGGTTCAATTTCCGCGCGCCGCTTTCGGCGCAGCAGAGCCATTGGTAGTTACAGGAATTGGCGGGGCGGGAGATTTTGTCTTCGTCCGCTATTTAGCTGAAAACAAGGTGTCGTTTGGTTTCGATCATTGGGGAGTCGGCGGACTTGAGGGGAAACCCGTCCAGGTGGATCTGTCGTTGCCGCACCGACTGCGGATCAGTATAGGTTCCTTGTATCCAAGAGGCTCGGATGTGGGCGAGTGGCGTGCGCGGGTTCAAGTGAAGTTGGACGACGCGGTGGTTTTGGAAGGCACTTATTCCTGTCATCCGACGTCACGGACACAAATAAAGATCGGAGAAAACCAGATCGGTGGATCGACTTGCGGGCCTCGGTTTTCCGGACGGATTTTGCGGATTGACCGTCCGGCTAAGCCGTAGTCCGGCGAAACAGGCAGGCCGAGAAAACCGGAATTGGCTCGAAGACGCAAAATCGAGAACGGACACAAGGGAGCCGCCGTTCTCGGCGGCGACGAGATGTTTCCGGCGGATCATATAGCCGGCAACATACCGGCGAGATTCCGGGCAATTTCATCGGGCTAGAGAAAAGTGTGGAATCCGGGCTTACCTGCGGCCCTTCAGCAGACGACGAGTGATTTTCTGCACCGAGCAATCTCTATCAGGACAAGGGGTGTGAGGAGCTTTCGTGCGCAGGCGAAAATTTAGGTTTGCCGGTGAGAAACTCAGCCTATGGATGTCAGGGATTGACGACGCCTAAGCACCCATTTCCAGAGTCGGATCGGTCGCCCGCTTGCGTTCGTCGCCGATCCCGGCAAACCCCGTGGCTGGTGGGCTTGGCTTTGCTCGGGAGCGTTTGGTTTTTTTGGACAACGGTGCAGCCGACGGGAGGATTTTTCACGACCTATCCCTCGGGTTATTACGGGATGCTTGCGGCGGGGTTTCGCGACGGGAGCACGGCGGTAAAATTGAAGCCGGCCGAGGGGCTATTGGCGCTGCAGGACCCCTATGATCCGGTGGCAAACGCGCCGTATCGAGCGCATGACATGACCCTCTGGCAGGGGAAGTATTATCTCTACTATGGGGTGGCACCGCTACTGGCGTTTTTCCTGCCGTTCTCCGTGCTCACGGGTTGGTATCCGACCGAGCAACTGGCGGTGGCGCTGAGTTGCAGTGTGGCGATGGCGGTCGGGCTGGCGCTGCTCGGTGCGATGCGCCGGCGGTATTTTCCGGGATCGCCCGGTTGGGTCCTCGGGCTGGCGGCAGTCGTGCTGGTGCTGGCGAGTCCGGCGGCCCGGCTGCCGTTGGCGGTGCAGTTTTACCAAGTGCCGATCGCCGCCGCCGCGGCCTTTCACGCGCTGATGCTCGGGGCGATCTACCGGGCGCTGACGGCGCGCGCGGGCGGCGGGATTTGGCTCATGGTCGCAAGTGGGGTTTACGGACTATCGATCGGAGCACGCCCCAACTATCTGCTGAGCGGGGGCGTGCTGGCACTTGCGTGGGTCGTGCTTGTATGGCGGGGCCGGTCGCGGGGAGTGATCGGCCGGGCGATGGCGTTGGGCGGCGCGGCGTTTGGCCCTGCGTTGGTGGCGGGGCTTGGCTTGTTATTTTATAACTGGCTGCGGTTCGGGGTGCCGACGGAGTTTGGGATCAAATACACGCTCGGTGGCGAACGCATCCCGGACATCAAGCTAACCGGGCTGGAGTATGTCTGGCCGCACTTGGGAAATTACCTTTTCGAGGGAGGAAACTGGGGGCGCTATTTTCCGTTTTTCTCCCCGCCGGGAGCCTTGCCGTTCGGCGCGGTTCGTTATGCCCCGTGGCTGTGGCTGATTCCGTTGGCGCTGGCGTTGCGCGGCAGCGGCGAGCGACGGGGGCGCGCGGCGTTGGCGTGGAGTCTGGTGATCGCGACGGTAGCGAATCTTTTGTTGCTGAGTTTTTTCTTCGGGCATGCGGACCGCTATGCGCCGGACTTCGTGCCGGCGGCGTTGGTTGTCGCAGGCATGGGCGCGCTGGCCCTGGGCGAGCGAGTGCGGGCGATGCGGGTGGCGGCGTGGGCGGGGGGAATCCTCGCGGGGTCCACGCTCTTTTTTGCGAGCGCAGTGTGGTTCAAGCGTTTTCCCGATCAGGCCCAATTGCTGCCGCTAGCGCGGGTGGCGAACACGCCGACGCATTGGTGGGAACAGTGGCGCGGCGAGACGCCCGGCGGACTGCGCTTGGAACTGGAGTTGCCGCGGATGCGGGAGGGCTTGAGCGAGCCGCTCGTGCACAGCGGCGTATCGGCGGATGCGCGCGATTGGCTCCAGATCGCCTACCTGCCGGGCGAGCGGGCGCGACTGGAGTTTTTCCACGCGGGCCTCGGCCTGCTGCGGGGACGGGAGTTTCCCATTCCGGCGGACCGACGAATCGCGTTAGAGTTGGAGTCCGGCGCGCTGCTGCCGCCGCTGGCGCACCCGATGTTCTCCGGCTGGACGCACTTCGAGCAGGCGGCGGCGAAACGAACCCTGCGTGTGCGGCTGGGGGATGAAACCGTGCTCGAAGCGGCGATGCATTTCTACGAATCCACGCCGGAGGACCTGCTGATTGGGCGGATGCGTTGGGGTTCCGGGGGCGTCGAATCCGAGTTTACCGGAAGGATCGAGCGCGTCGCGCAGGTGCCGGCCCGACGGCCCGCACTGGTCGTCACCGGGTCGGGCGCGTCCACGCCGATGGAGCTAGAGGTGTGGTTTCCCGCCGACCGGATGGCGGGGCGCGATCCGCTGGTCGTGACGGGCGAGGGCGAACGGAGCGATGTTCTCTACTGCGAATACGCAGGGCTGGGGCGGCTTTTCTTTGGTTTGTATCACTATGGCTATGACTTGGTGACCAGCCCGATTATCGAGTTTGATCCGCTGGTGCCGCATTCCTTGCAGGTGTGGATGGGGTCACTGGCCGATCAAAACGGGGAGGTGAGCAAGGATGGCACGCTGCCGCGTGAACGCTGGCTTTCGGTGGTGTTGAACGGAAAAACGATCATGAACCAAGAGCAGGTCTTCTACCCCTCAGCGCCGGATAGGGTGAGACTTGGGGAAAATCATTTGGTGCGGGACGTGGTGAAGCCGATTTTCGAAGGGCGCGTCGTGGCGGTGAAGGCGGTGCCGTTTGCCGCTCTGCCCGACCCGGGTTTGCTGCGCCAATACGGAGCGGTGGACATGACGGTGGTGTTCAACCGCGCGGCCAAGGGTGCTGCGGAACCGCTCGTCGTCACAGGGGTGCCGGGCGCGGGGAATTTCCTCTACGTGCGCTACCTCGAGCACGACAAGCTGCTCTTCGGCTTCGATCATTGGGGGATCGGTGGGTTCGTGGGCGAGCCGGTGGTGATCGATCTGTGGAAGCCGCACCGATTGCGCCTCACGATGGGCGCGCTTTATCCGGCGGACGAGGATGTGGGCGAGTGGCGTCGGCGCGTCGAGGTGCGGCTCAACGACCAAGTGGTGCTCGCCGGCGACTACGCCTGCCATCCCTCGACGCGGACGCAGGTGCGAATCGGGGAAAATCCTATCGGCGGTTCGACGTGCGGTCCGCGTTTTTCGGGGCAGATTCAGCGCTTGGAGCGGACGTCGCGGCCGGTGCCGTAGCGGAGGGCCACGAGGTTCGCGCGGGCAAGCCGAAGAGGGCTGCCGGCGAGGGGGTCACCCCGGCGGTTTGGAGGTCGTTTCGCCCGACCACGACGGTCTCCGGCGATACGTCCAGCGGCTCCACCGAGGTCGACCAAACGATCTGATCGTCGAGGTGGATTTTCAACCGGCGCTTTTCGGCCGAGCGTTGCGCCAGCGCAATGGTGCCGGGCCAAACACTGGCGGTGATCGGGGGCAGGAGGGCTCCGAGATCGAGCGTGAGAGTGCGCGCGAGATTTTGGTGCCAGGTGATCGGTGAACTCCAGTGTTCCAAGCCGGCGGTGGGCAGGTAGCCGAGGCGCACCTGGTCGTCGGCCAGCCGCTCGAGCACCAAAAGCGCTCCTTGATTGCGGTGGCCGAGACTAAGCAAGGGCTCGCGGGCGGTGGCCGGAGCGGAACGCAGGTCGATTTTAAACGCGAGCGGCCCGTAGCGCGTGGAGTCCCAGCGCGCGGGCGAGGCGAGGGCCGAAAGCGGGGGGCGCTCGATGCGATGGATCATGCCGGTGAAGCGTGGGCCGAATGCAGGGTTGTCGGGGCTGAGTCCGATATGGACGACGCCGCGCGGGGGATGGAAATCGCCCCAACCGTCGAGCACGACCTCGCCGTCGAGCAACACGGTGAGCATCCGGCCGGCGAGCACGCGATCGGCCGGCGACAGTCTGCGAAGCAAGGGATGGTCGGCAGGGGGGAGGAAGCTTCCGTAGCGAAGCTCGAGGGTGTGGACGCGCCGATAGTCGACGATCACCTGACGACTCACGGGACCGCCGCGCCCGATGGACTCAAAGCCGATTTGGATGTGGTCCGGTGTAGAGTAATAGACGTAGAGGAAGTCTTGCTGCGAAGGACTCCCAACTACGACGAGAGGTTCGACGAGACTGTTGCGATCGCGGGGGAAGGTGAGCTCGAGCCGAAGAGCGCGCGGTCCGTCACGACGCAGGCTCTCGCCGAGGTAGACGGCGGCGTTGAAGGGGCGGGCCAGCTCTTGGAACCCGCGCGGGAACCGACGGCCAAACTCGTCGTAGAGCGAAACCGTCTGGAACAGGACAGCGGCGGCGCTCCATCCGAGCAGCACCCCCAGCAGACCGATTCCGCAACGCCGGGGCCAGCCGACAGGTGCAACGGCAAGGCGCAGGACGCCGAGGGCCGCGGCCAACGCCAACGGCGCGGCGAAATCGACGGGATAGCGATAGGCTCCGCCGCCAAAGGCGGCCAGGAGAAGGAGATTTCCCAGACTCGCGGCGAGCAGATAGGCCACGAGCCGGCGCACCGGGTGACTTTTGGCCAAAGTAAGGTTAAGACGCGCGAAGAGCAGTGCAGGCAAGATCAAGAAGATGCCGTAAACTTGATCGGAATGCTCGCGTCCGCGCGACAGGGCGATCGGACCCGGAGATTCGCCGGCGATGAAGGGAAAATAATCCGCGAGACGAGCGGCGCCAAAAAGGTAGCGATGAAGGTTAAATACGAGGTGGCGTGCGGCCAAACCGCCCTCATCGGCTTCGCGGTTCACGTCGGCTAACTGGTAGCGCAGGCCGAATTCGAGCGGACTGCCGAAGCGAGCGTAGTTCCAGGCCGCGAGCAAAGCCCCGACCAAGCACAAAGGCAGTGCGACGACAGCCAGTGCGCGCCAATGCCGGGTCGGACAATGCTGCCAGGCCCGGACGCTGGCCCAGACGGCGAGCAGCCCGACCGCCGGTGCATAGTTGGGGCGACAGCCCATGACCAAGCCGGCGGACAGCATCGCCAGAGCCAGCCAGATGATGCGGCGTTTCTCATCGGCCTCGGCGCAGACCAAGCCCAAGCAAGCGAACGCAAAAAATGCGTAGGCCCCGGCCGAAGGCAGTTGCGTCAGTTGCGGGAGGGCGACCAACGACCACGTGCCGGAAGCGACCGCCGGAACCAAGCCGGCCAGTAGAAAAACGGAGAGCGAGACGGTCGGAAACCAACGCTGTCGGGCGCGAAAAAGAGCGAGCGTGTAGAAGAACAAACCGACGGCGCAAAAAATCCAGATTGCCGCGGCGTCGGAGAGGTGGGTGCCGGTGATTTTAAACCAAGGGACGAGGAGCACGGCCCACGGGGCGATGCCGAAGTAGAGATAGTAGCGACTGTCGTAGAGCGAGACGTCGAGCAGGCGGTAGCCGGTGTTTTCCCGGGGATCGTAGGGATTAGGCAAGGCCAGGAGCCGGGCATCGGGAGTCGCGTCGAGATGCGCCTGCCCTTTGGCGAGGGCCGTGGTGTAGGCTTGGGTGAGACCGCCGGCCCCGGTTGCGACGGTAAGGCCGGCTGAAGGGAGATCGGCCAGCAGGGCCTGCAACCACGCGAAGGCACCCACCAGAATCAGGACCGCAAGGGCTGCGGGCAAAACACGGGGATGGCCCGAGGCGTGCGGTAGCATAACCGGGACCGATCCGGCTGGGTTCAGCGCCGACTATCGTAGACCCAACGGTTGGCCTCGAGCCAGCGAAGCGTGCGGAGGATGCCTTGCTCGATAGTGAGCTTGGCTTTCCAACCGGTGGCTTGGATTTTTTCCGTATCGAGGAAGATGAACGGATTGTCGCCGATCCAGCCTTTGTTGCCGCCGGTGTGTTCGATCTTCGGGGTCACGCCGAGGGCCGCACAAATGTAGCCGATGCTCTGGTTGACCTGCACATATTCGGGCGTGCCGAGGTTGTAGATCTGCGTGTGATGCTTTGCGTCTTTGGCGGTGGCGGTGCGGATGACATGGAGGATGGCATCGACGCAATCCTGCACGTAAAGGTAGCTCTTGCGCTGGGTGCCGTCGCCGAGGACGCGGAGACGGTCGGGGTGCTCGAGGAGTTGCTTGTAGAAATCGAACACATGTCCGTGCGTATAGCGTTCGCCGAGGATGGAAACGAAGCGGAAGATGTAGGCCTCGGCGATTTGCCCGCCTTCCGCGTAGGCGGAGATGAGGCCTTCGCCGGCGACTTTGCTGGCGCCGTAGAGCGAAGTCTGGACGGGGAAGAGATCTGTCTCGGGCGTGGGACGCTCGGGAGTGACGAGGGCTTCGCCGTAAGTGGAGCCGGTCGAGGAAAAGCCGATGCGACCGATCTTGTTGGCGCGCATGGCCTCGAGGACGTTGAAGGTCGCGATGGTGTTTTGCTCGAGATCCTTTCGCGGATGATCCCAGCCGTCTTTGATGTCGGCGTTGGCGGCGAGATGGAAAACGAAGTCGCAGCCGGCCATGGCGGCGGTGAGGGCGGGAAGGTCGAGGTTGTCGCCGCGGACGAGTTTGAAATTCGGATGGGTCTGCGCGTCGTCGAGGAACCGGATCTGGCCGGTCGAGAGATTATCCCAGCCGACGACGGAGACGCCGTCGGCGAGCAAGCGGTCGGCGAGGTTGGAACCGATGAAACCGGCGACACCGGTGATGAAGACTTTTTTCATGAAAAAGGAATCAGGCGGAGGCAAGCGGGGCCGGGCGCGGCTGGAGGGCGAGGCCGATGCAGAGATTGCAGAAGACGAAGGGGACTTTGAGGGGGAAGAAGCTGCGGGCCTCGATGGTGAAATACGGATCGAGCTCGGCGTGAATCTCGTGCGGGAGATTGATGTGCTCGCGGCCGATGAATTCTTTGTAGGGAACGTTGAAATGTTTTTTCCAGAGGCGATCCGCGGAGATCATGCGAGCGAAGGAGTAGGCCGGACTGCCCTCGGTGGGAATGACGATGAGGAGTTGTCCGCGTTGCTTATCGAGAAGGCGGTAGGCCTCGCGGATGGTGGCGGGCAGATTGGGCAGGTGCTCGAAGACGTGGACGGCGATGACCCGGTCGAAAAAACCGTCGGCGAACGGGAAAGGCTTTTGGCAGTCGCCGACGACGGTCTGGACACGGGGAAACACACGGCGGATGTCGGCCGCCATGTTTTCGCGAAACTCGTTGGCGTAGTAATTTTTCTCCTGCTCGGGGGTGAGGTGCTCGTAGCGGATGTGCTCGCCGAGGCCGGCGCCGACCTCGAGGGTCGTCTTAAAACCGGGGCGGGAGAATTTGACCGGGAAGGAGTGGTTGAACTTCTCGATCATACCGTAGCGATTGGGGAGTTGCTCGTGCCAGAGCTTCATGAACCGGTCGCTGCGCTGCTGCTGCTCGGCGGTGAGGACGGGGAGAATTTTGGGCCACTTCGCGGTTTGCATGGATAGGATCGGAAAAGGGAAGGGTTTGAGAATAAAGAGGGAAAATGAAAGCGTTGGAAGCGGTCAAGGTGCGAGTCGGTGCGTCGCGGTGATCTCGCCGCTGAACGCCGGTCGGCAGGTGGTAGCTCCGACGTCGTTGCGGCCGATCGCGACCTGATCGGGTCGCGACGGATGGGTGGTGCGGCGGGCATCCAGGACGGCGACGCCGTTTAAGGTAATTCTGAAACGGTCCGGGGCCGGGATCGTCCCATCGCGGCGATGGAGCGAGCCGAGATCGAGGACCATGCGATGGCTCGCGGCGTAGTCGACGACGACGGGTTCGCTGAAGATCACGCCCGTGCCCCAGTGGTCGTGCCCGAACCGGACGCGGCGGTCGTCGAGGTATTCGACAAATACGATGTCGGCGGCCCCGAAAACTCCGGTGCATAAAACAGGTTCGGCCAGCCCGCGGGCATCCCGGGGGAAGCGAAGCTCCAGGGCCACCGGTCCCCAGGAATCCCCGACGGTGCTGACCGCAGGCGGACGCGAGGGGACGCGCTCGATCTTGATGAGGGAGCCGGTGAACATTTTACCGACGCCACTGCCGCCGATGGCGTTGAACCCAAATTCGACCGAATCGGCGCTCGCCGGGTTGAACGGGCGGTCGAGGTCCATCACCGGCTGGTCGTCGAACCAAAGGGCGAGGCGGCTTCGCTGGGCGGGTGAGACGTCGGTGGCGCCTTCCGGGTAAAGTGAGCCGAGTTCTGCGGTGACCGTGTGGATGGACCCGGATTTTACGGTCACGGGCGAGGAGGTAAAACTTTGTCCGCCCCAGGAGTCATGGGCGAACCGCACGCGCCCGTCGCCGAGGACTTGAAGGGAGAGCAGATCGCCGGCCCCGGGCCGACCGGTGCTGATCAAGGGCACGGGATCGCCTCCCCGAATAGGGGGCAATCGCAGCGTCAACCGCACGGGACCCGATTGATCAACGGTCCGGGATTGAAGGCGAAGGACGGGAAGACGGAGTGAAGATTCGATGTTGCCCGAAAAACGAGCTTCGGCGACATCCGGGGCGAGCGAGTTGGCCCCGATTTTGACTCCCGCAGGGGTCGAAAGATATACATCCACGGCGGCCTGAAATACCGGAGTGCCATCGAGGCTGATGGAAAGAAATCTTCGAAGCCGGCTGACCTCGGTGTCGCTCCACTGGCGGAAGAGAGGGTGCTCCCGCGGTGGGTAGAGCGAACCGAGGTCGACCCGCAAGGTGAAGGTGCGGGCGTAGTCGATCGGCACGGGTTCGCTGACCGGGCCGCCGGCGCCGAGGTGGAAAAAACCGAACTGGATATGGCCGGGGTCGGTATAGATCGCATAGACGATATCGCCGGTGCCGACGAGGCTGCCGGTGGTGAGCAGAGGCTCGCGTTGTCCGGTGCGATCCTTGGGGAATCGCACCCGCAGTTCGATCGGCCCGTGCTGGCTGTTGCCGAACGCCTGCTCTAAAGTCGCGGCGAATCCGTTGGTCGTGCGCGCGATGCTCTCGATCACGCGGTCGGGCGTGCGGTCGGCGAGCGTGAGGAAAACGCCGTTGAGCAACGTCCAGAGGGCGACGAGTGTAATCGGCCCGCGAACCGCCAGCCGCAGCCACCAACTCCCGTGGCGCGTGGCTTGGAGGACGGCTAGCATCAAGGCGGCGGCAATCAGCAGGGCGGACGGCGCGAAATCCACAAGATAGCGATACTCGCCGCCGAAGAACAGGCAGAGGACGGCGAGATTCGCCATGCCCGCGCCGAACCAAAATAGTCCGCCGAAAAGCCAGCGTGGTTCCCGGCGCAGGCGCGCCGAGAACCACGTGAGCGGCAAGAGCAAGGCGGCGCAGGCGAGGGTGAAGTGGGGTAGGAGCCCGAAAGGACGTCCGCCGGTATGAACAAAGGGAAAATATCGGATGAACTCGGCGGAGTGGAGCAAGTAGAGCTGGAGATTCTTGGGGTAGTATTCGAAGCCGGTGAGATTGATCTCGCGCACGCTGGCCGAGGCCAAGGAATACTGGATGCCAAACTCCAAGGGATTGCCAAACCGAGCATAGTTGTAAATCGCCAAGCCGAGTCCGATCAACGCGGCGGGAACGACGGCGGCTCCGATGATCCGCCAGAGGAGACGAGCCGAACGGTGCGCCGCACCGGTCGCAAGCCAGAGGCACACGGCGGGCAGGACGATCAACGGGAGGCAGAGCAGGTAGTTCGGGCGGGCACCGACGCACAGGCCGAGCGCGAGGCTGACGCAGGCAAGCGGCAGCAAGGCGCGCACGGTTCCTGCGGGTCGCAAGCAACGATCAACGAGGAGGCCGGCGACGGTGAGGCAGAAGAAGGCGGCGCTGATGGGCACCGGGTAAAACGTCGGGTTGACCGAGGAAAAAAACAGGGGCGAACCGAAGCCGAGCACCGCGACGCACAGGATGAACCAACCTGCTGCGACCCCGGGAAAAAGCCGTCGTCGGAGTTGAAACAGCCAGAGCACGCACAGGATAAGGCCCGCGTAACAAAACGCGGTCGAAACGGCGGACTCGGTCAAGTGCCCGCCCGTGAGGACGTGCCAGGGAACCATCAGGATCAGGGCCGGCGTCACACCGTAGTAGAGATAGAATTTGCCCTGATAAAAACTCATGTCGTGCGGCCGGCTGGCGCCCTGAGGGCCGGCGTAACGATCGGCGAGACGGAGGAGTTTAGGATCGGGGATGATCTTCAGATTAACCTGCCCCGAGACGAAGGCATCGGTGAGAAAACCGTAGTAGCCGGAAGGTTCCCGGGAGTGGAGCGGTCCATTGCTCCGGGCGTTTTGAAAGTAAGCCCAGCCGGCGAAAGCGACCAAGGCGCAGACCAAAAACGACTCCAGTCGGAGACCGTTGGCGGTGGGCGGGGTAGACATTTTCCCGAAGGCGCAGCCCGAGGCCGGCCGGGGCAAGCCGGCGGGCTTCAAAATGCGACGTAGATGAAGGGCTTGCTCGGCAGTCCGATGCGGTAGAGCACGTAATAGAGCACAAACGCCGCGAACAGGCCGATGGCGACCGAGCCCAGATGGGCCAGCAAGCCGGCCACCGGGGCGGGCAGCGCGGACCAGAATTTGTGCAGAGCGGTAGGCATGGGAAATCGGGGTTTCAGGGCGCAAGGTAACCGAGCTTATCCGCGAGAGCGCGAATGTGGGGCGCGGTCGCCGCCGCGAGTTTGACGCCCCCGCTGGTGGTCAGGTGGGTGCGGTCGCCAAAATCAGCGACGGCAAACCCCGGGCCGAAGTCCATCGCGGCGCAGCCGATTTTCTCCCACGCGAGGATGGTCTCGCGGATGGCGAGTTCGTCGCGTTCGCGTAATTCGGGCTCGAACCGCTCGGTGTAAAACGGGCTGTTGCGGCCGACCAAAATAAGGGTGCGCGGCTTAAGGGGATCGGGAAACATCCGCGTCGCGAGGCGGAGAAAATTATCGTAATGGTTGCGGTTCAATTCCCAATCGCCGGTGGCCGAGCGGGTATAGCCCGCCGAGCTGTTGGCCCGGGCGATGACGGTGTCGGCCGCCACGTTTGCGGGCGAGAAACGCTGCTCGAAGGGAAGCGTGTCGTAATCGGTCTCTTGGTCGCGAAAGCTGGCGCGCGGTTTGTAGGCCAGCTTGATGTCGGGCTGGTAAGGGGTCGCGAAGGTGAAGAACTTGGTCGCGGACCACCAATTCCAGAAATCGCGAAAGCGGAGCCAGGCGTCGGCCCGCGCGGCCAGGTCGCGCTCCCGTCGGGCCGCACGGTGGGGCGGATCGGCGAGATAATCGCGAATGTCGCCGGTGCGCGGCGGCCAGTCGACGAGCAATCCCTTGTAGTAAGCGTCGAACAAAATGAAACGATAGGCCTCGATACCGATGGTATCGAAGGCTTGCAGCGGCGCGACGTTGGCCAAGTAGATTTGCCGCGGAAATTCGTCGCGCAGCGATTCGGCCACGAGGGCGCCGCCGTCGGTCGGACACGAACCGCGGAAGGCGAGGTTCACGACGGCGTAGCGGTCACCGAGGAGCTCCTGAAGCTTTCCCGACCAGACGCGGTCGGCGGGCTGGCCGACGCCGAGCAAAATGGAATTACCCCCGACGATCACCAAAATCTGATCCGGTCGACAGCGGGCGCGGACGAAAGCGCGCATCTCCGCCATCGTAGGTTCATACTGGGAGTCGGGCGCGATCATCGGGTGAAATCGCACCGAATTCGGATGGAGGTCGATCCGGCCGACGATTCGCGCGGCCCACACGAGCGCGGCCAAACCGAGAATACCGCCGGCGAGGACCGCCCACGGCCGGAATAACGGGTTGCCGGTTTTAAGTGCGCTCATAGGCCGAAAAGGAGTCTAGCCATTTCGAGCGCCTCGGCCACCGGATAAAAGAAGAGCAGCCAGCCGAGCCAGACGAAGAGCTGGGTCAGCACCCAGCCGACGAGCGGTTCCTTCTTGAAAATCGCGGAGATGGCGGGACCGACGGCGGGTAATTTCTCATACGTCGCGCAGATCGCGAGTCCTACGCCGTGATAGATACCCCAGATAACGAAGTTCCATGCGGGACCGTGCCAGAGACCGCAAAGGCCGAAGGCGATCAGGAGATTGGTGACGCGGCGGACCGGCCCGTGGCGATTGCCCCCGAGCGGGATGTAAATGTAATCTCGGATCCACGAGCTGAGCGAAATGTGCCAGCGTTGCCAGAAGTCCTGGATGTTCCGGGCGAAGTAGGGCCAGTTGAAGTTCTCGGGCAGATCGACCCCGAAGAGCTTGGCGGTTCCGATCGCGATGTCGGTGTAGCCCGAGAAATCAAAGAGGATGCGCAAGGCGATGCAGGCCACCAAAACCCACCGTTCGAACAGGCCGAGGGCGGCAAAATGCGGCTGGTGATGGTCGATGTAGAAGGTGAGATTATCCGCGATCGCGACTTTCTTGACGAAGCCGATGGCGATGCGACGCATGCCCTCGGAGAAGTTGCCCGCGACCGGGGTGCGGCAGCCGGTCTCGAGAGAGGCGAGGAACTGAGAGTAACGCTTGATCGGACCGGCGACGAGCGACGGAAAGAAGACCGAGAACAGGAGGAACTTGACCGGATGGCGGATCGGGTCTCCGCCACGCCGCACTTCGTAGAGGTAGTGGACGAACTCGAAGGCGAAGAAACTGATGCCGAGGGGCGGGGCGCCCGGCATGAGTTTCTTGGCCGCGTCGGTAAGCTGGGCGGCGTAGGCGGTGCTGACGGGTTCGATCGCGACGCCGATGAAGAAGAGGGCGTATTTGTAGAAGCACAGGGTGAGGGCGCAGACGACGATCCCGGCGACACAGGCCCAGCGGCGGCGCGACAGGCCGGCGGCATAGGTGATCACCATCAGCACGAGGATCGGCGCCATGCCGGCGGGGCCGGCGAAGTGGCCGTGAAAGACGGTGCAGGCGACGGCCAGAAACCACCAGCGGAGCGTGGGGAGCGGCAGGAGCCAATACACCGCCAGCGTGATCGCCGTAAACGCGAAGAACCAGTAGGTGGTGAAAATCATGGACCAAAACCGACGCTAGCCTCCGAAGCCCTCGGCGCGGTCGACGATGAACTTCGGCCGGCTGCGGACTTCCTCATAAATCCGACCGATATATTCGCCCAAAATGCCCACGCTCATGAGTTGGATGCCGCCCATAAACAGGATGAGAATTACCATGGTCGGATTGCCGAGCGGGAAGGGGAATCCGGCGAGTTTCATACCCAGATAAGAGATCGCGATGAGGAAGGAGAGGATCGCGATGAGGAAGCCGAACTGGGTGCTCAGGGTCAATGCGTAGGTGGAGAAGCAAAAGATGCCGTTGAAGCCGATGCGGAGGGAGCCGAAGAAGCGGTTGTAGTTGGTCTCGCCGGCGAAACGCGCGGGTCGGTCGAACGGGATCAGGCATTGCCGGAAGCCGACCACGGCGACCATACCGCGGAGGAAGCCGTGGGATTCCTTGAGCTTCACCACCTCGAGGATGACCCGACGGGCCATGAGACGGAAGTCGCCGGTGTTGGGCGGAATTTTTACGTCGGCGATCTTGTTGATGACTTTGTAGCCCGTGGCGGCGACGAACTTTTTGATCCATGGTTCCCCGGTGCGGGCGCGGCGTTGGGGGAGGACCACGTCGTAGCCCTCGCGCCATTTCGCGACCATCTCGTGGATGAGTTCGGGCGGGTCCTGCAGATCCACATCCATCACGATCACGGCTTCCCCGCGGGAGTATTCCATGCCGGCGAGGGTCGCCATGGGCTGGCCGAAACGGCGGGAAAATTTAAGGAGCTTGATGCGGGGATCGGTCGCGCGTTCCGCGAGGACGACGTCTTCGGTGCGATCCGGCGAAGGATCCATCGAGAAGATGATTTCGTAATCTTCGGTGATGACGGCGAGGATAGGCCGCATGCGGCGCAGGAACTCGGGGATGTTCTTTTCCTCGCGGAAAACGGGAACGACGATGCTCAGCAACATAACTTTGGTTTAGCTGCGATTCGGCGCAATTGAACACTAAATTTCTTGGCGTTCAGCATGGGGCCGAGGCGGCGCGGGCCGGCGCGACGACCGGGCCGGTCATTGGAAGTCGATGTTGACGATGCGGAAGGAACGGACGCGGGTGTCGGGCGCCGCAAGCGCGAAGTTGCGCGGGGTCTCGAGGGTGACGGCGGTGGCGCGGTCGGCCGAAAGCGGGATGGTGATGCGCTCGGTCTTCTCGAGGCCGAGGGCGATGGCGGGGGCAGAGGCGCCGTCCACGGCGACGGCGAGGGGGAGATCGGCCTTGGCGGGGAAGCGGACGATCTCGACGAAAGCGGTTTTAAACCGGGCTGTGGCGGGGAAGTTGAAGGCGATGCGGCGATCGACCCAACCGTCGTTGTCGGCTTTGTCGACGGAGAAGAGGTAACCCGAACGGTGCCAGCCGCGCGCGAAGAGATCGGTGGGGCTATGGTTCTCGAAGGAGATGTTCTTGATCAGGAAGGCGCGCTCGCGGGTGTCCTTGGGAAGGGGGAAGACGGCGGAGGAGTCGAGGGCAACGGCAGTGCGCTCACCGGGGGTGAGGGGCAGCAGCAGGCTGAGGTAGCTGGTGCGGGCGACGGTCTGGCGTTCGGCGATGCGGCCGTTAAGGGAAACGGCGAGGGTATTCTCGGGGATGGGAGCCCAGCCGGGCATCTCGAGGTCTACCTTGAGCACTTTGAAGGATTCGAAGGCGGGGGCGTCGAACTTGGCCTGCCGGCCGATCCAGCCGTCGGGATCGACACCAACGAGGTCGAACTTGTCGCCGCGCTGGTTGGTGAGCTTGCGGAAGGAGGCGAGGTCCGGAAGGTCGCCGATGGAGATCTCGTTGACGAAGGCGGAGACGGCGCGGGGATCTTCGAAGCCGTAGACTTGGGCGGCGGAAAATTTGAGGCTGATGGAGGTGATCTGAGTGGCCTCCTTGATGAGACGAGTAAGGGTGAACTCGCCGGTCTTGAGGTTGACGATCTCGGTGGGCTTATCGTTGAGGGAAACGGTTACATCCACGCCTTCGGAGCGGAACTTGGGCGTGTCGGGGATGAAGCCGCGGAAGGTGAGAATCTGGCCGGCGCGGGAGGGCCCGAGCTTGAAAAAGGCGTCCTCGGCGACCCAGCCGTCCTCGAAGAGGCCGGAGTATTCGAGTCCGGGGTAACGCGACAGATCTGCGGGGAAGTCGCCGATCTTGGTCGGCCGCGGCAGGGCGAGATACTGTTCCTCGGTGATGACGGAAGCGTCGCGCATGAAGCCGACGAGGCGGCGGTCATCGAGGTTGAACTTGAGACCCCAAAGACGCATGAGGCCGGTCTTTTCTTTTTCGATGGGTCGGGGGACCTCGCCGAAGTCGAGGGTGATGTAGGCGTTCTGCTCGAAGTATTCGGGCTTGATCGGAGGGGAGACGACGCGGGCGGAGCCGTGGCCGACGAAAGGCAGCGGATAATCCTGCTCGCCGACGACGATGGCCTTGGAGGGAAGCTTGGAGCGACCTTTGCCAAGGGATGTGCGCGAGAAGTCAACGATGAGGCGCAGATTGGGCGAAGGATGGATGATGTTGAAGAGCGTGTAGCGGCCGCTGCCGTGGAAGTAGACGTCGCCCTTGGTGATGGGTTCGGGCTCGCGTTGGAAGAAGGCGGCTTTGAAGCGTGCGGAGGAGTAGTAGTGCGGACTCAGTTCCGAATGGATGAAGACGAGATGGTCGCGGACCTGGCTCTCGAGCTTGTATTGGAACATATTCTGCGTGGTCCAGCCCTCGCCGGGGTTGGCCTTGTTGAAATGGTCGAGTTCGCGACGGACGGAGACGAGCAGGCGTTCCTTATAGCCAAGGTTGCGCGAGGAGGTTTCGGTCCAGTTGTTGTCGAGCTTCTGGATCGACATGACTTTGTAGTCGGGCACGTCCCCGGTCATGATCTCCGCGGGCAGAAGGAAGCGCAGGAGGGAGAGTTTCTCGATGATCCGGGCCTGAGGGCCGAGGTCGGGATCGGGGGTGCGGAGGAATTTCAGCACCGCGATGTTGGCGATGTTGTCCATGTAACTGCGGGAGAGGAAACGGGTGTCGATGCCCTGGGTGTATTGGGCGAGCATCTTGGCGGTGACGACGTTGTTGATGTCGGATTCGATGGCGTCGAATTTCAGGTCCTTGGGCGGGGTGAAGCTGACGCCGAGGCGGGAAGCGCCGACGACTTCGGTGAGGCCGCCGCCGTAGATGCCGAGCGAGGCGTAGGTGTAGTAGGCGTGCGGCCAGATCGTGCGGACGAAAAACAGCAGCAAGGCGACGCCGGCCCAGCGGCGGGTTTTCTGCGAAGGGCTGAAGAGAAAACAGGCGAAACCTTGGGCGAGGAAAAGGGCGATCACCGGCTGGGCGAACATCGCGAGCTTGAAGAGGCCGAAGTCCTGGCCCTTGGCGAAAAGGTAAAAACCCAACAGCAGCATCAGCGCGCCGAGGTAGCCCGAGGGCGCGCCCTCGCCGATGTTTTTCCAAGTGCGGACGAGCATGAACGCCAACAGGCACAAACCGATAACGATCAGCACGGAGATGACGGGATCGGTCCCGACGATGCCGAAAGCGTGCAGCCCGAAGAGCATCGGCACGAACGAGGGCACGAGCGTCCACGGGAAGAGCACGAGGCCGCCGCTCTGGTCGTTGATCTCGGCCATCGCGCCGAGGCCCGCGGAGCCGACGGACTGCATCACGAGGGTGTTGATGAACTGATAAGTGTTCGTCGCGATGAGCAGGAACGTGAGCGCGGCGACGCCGGCGATGAAGAGCGCGTAACCGTTGAAACGGGCGCGGTCGGTGTAGCGCAAACGCAGCGCGCAGAGCGAAATGCCGAGGGCGACGAACGGGGCGACTTCCGGGTAGTAGATCGCGAGACAGCCGGTGATCAGGCCGCCGAGGGCGAGCTTGCGCCACGTCATGTGGCGGGTGGAAAACAGCACGGAGGCGGCGGCGAGCAAAATGGCGATACCGCCGACTTGGGCGATCAGCTGGTAGAGCGTGCCGAGGCCGAAGAGCGGGCTGGTGGCGAAAAGAAACAGCGCGACGAGGGTGACCTTGCGGTAGCGGCCCTTGAAGATGGACACGGCGCCGAGCGCGAAGACCTGGAGCATGCCGAGCATGAGGATCGTCGGCATGAACGTCTGGTGCGCCTTCAGGCCCGTGAGCGAGGCGACCCACGCGATGGCGAGTTCCGAGCCGGGCCGGATCTGCTGCAGCCCGTGCATGAACCAATAATGCTGGGTGTAGTTGCGGCCCTCGAGGTCGGTCTGGAGGGGCAGATCGTAGTAGCCGTGGTTGAGGAAACGCTCGGCGGCCAGGCAGTAGTTGGCCATGTCGTCGTTACCGTAGGAGATCCAATTGAAGCCGAAACGTGCGGCGGGCCAGCCGACGTAGATCAGTCCGACGCAGGCGATGCCGAAAAACGGGGCCAACTGCCGCCAAGGCAGAGTCGGACGGCGCCAAAAGAAGATCCCGGCCGCGAACACCAACAGGCCGAGAGTCAGCCACGGGCCGGCGATTTTTACGGGAATGCCCCAGACGTTGAGGCGGGTCAGCAGAACGATCAGGAGCGAGAGGCCGACTGTCGGGGCGATGAACCAACTCCACAGCACGCCCAGGCGTGGTCGCAAGAGACTGATGACGGCCTGGCCGATGAAGGTGAGGTAGAGAAACGTCCCGAGGACGAGGAGCAGTGCGATCATGCGGTCGGTAAAAGTGTGAAGCGGTGAGACTCCAAAAAGGCGGGGGAGAAAACAAGCCCGGTTTCAGGAGCCTGGAGGGAAGATTTTAGGCGGATGGATAGCGGATTCCTCCGCATCGCTTGTGGACGTTGATCGACCGGGAAGCCTCGGGGGCGAGACCGAGGCCGGAATATGCCGACATCCGGAGCGTTGGACATCCCTCTCCCATGAAGGCGCGAAGACGCCTTACCAGCGGATGCCGAGGGCTTGCAGCCGCGCCGTGAGGGCACCGCGGAAACGGGTCGAACGCGCGTAGCGGTTGATCGTGTCGCCGTCGTTTTGTTTCTCGCCATGAAAGCGGGTGCGGATGCGGGCCATCTCTTCGGCTCCGGTCGTGTGGATCGCCTGGCTGGTCTTCTGCTCGGCGTGGACACGGAAGCAGCCGAGGAAGTAAGGGAGTCGCACGATGCGGCAGCCCGCGCGGTGGAAGCGGGCGAGGAGGTCCCAGTCGAGGGCGAACTGGAAGCTGGGGTCGATGCCGCCGGCGCGGTCCCAGGCGCGCTTGCGCCAGAAAAGCGTTTCCTGGGGGATGTAGTCGATCCACTCGAGCGAGGGCGCGTCGTGGCGAGGCATGACCCAGCGGCCGACGTCGCGGTCGTCGGGGTCGATGATGATGCGGTGGCCGTAGATCACGTCGACCTCGGGGTGGGTGGTGAAATACTCGGCGACGTAGCGCAGGGCGTGGGGGGCGAGGAGATCGTCGGAATTGAGCCAAGCCATGATGTCGTCGGGGCCGAGCGTGGGCTCGAGGTGGAGGAAGCCCTTGCGGACGGCGTCGGCCTGGCCTTGGTCGCGGGCGGATTCCCAGTGGTGGAGCCGGCCGGCGTAGCGGGCGATGATCTCGGCGCTGCGATCCTTGGATCCTCCGTCTTGGACGACGTAGCGGAGGCGCGGGTAGTTTTGGTTCAGGATGGAGAGCATCGTGCTCTCGATGAAACGTTCCTGGCCGTAGCTGGGGGTGACGAGGGCGATCTGCGGCAGGCGGGATTCGGGGAGGCGGGCCTTGGGCAGGCGTTCATCCCAAAGCAGCGGGCGCGGGTCGTAGTGGCGGAGGATGCCGATCTGCATCCAGTAATCCTCCACTACCTTCTTAAAGAGCCAGGTGTCGAAAGGGCGCCACCCTTCTTCGCGGACGTAACCGCAGGCACCGAGCCAGAGTTTGCGGAGCTTGGCGGTGGCGGTGGTCGTCTCGGCGGAGAGCTGGGCGATGATGGTTGCGCGTTCGACGCAGGCGCGGTGGAGGACTTGGATGACGGCCTCTTTTTCGCCGAGAAGTTTGCCGTAGTGTTTGGCCTGTTCGAGAGCGGCGAGGCCCTGGACGTAGTTGGCGATGACGGCGTCGCGTTCGGCGAGATGGGCCTTCGTAACGGCCAGATCGCGGTCGCGGAGAGTTACCATGGCCTCGAGATTGCGGGTGTGGACTTGGCCGGCTTCGACGACGGCGATCCAGTTGGGATAGTCGCCGGGCAGCCGGGCGAGGGTGGCCTCGGCGCCGGCGCGGGCGGCGGTGGCGACGCCGAGGTCGGCGGCGAGGGCGGTGCGGGCGGTATCGGCATCGCGCAAGGCGGCGCGGGCGTTGGCGAGGCCGGCCTCGGCGGCGGCGCGGGCGTCGCCGAGCGCGGCGATGTGGCGGTCTTTTTCGCCGTGGGCCGTGTTGAGTTCGCCGACCATGCGCTGAAATTCCTTCACGTGGCCGTCGAGCGTGATGATGAGGGCTTCGCGCTCGTTGCAGGTGACCTTGAGGGCGGCGATCTCGGTGTCCTTGGTATCGGTTTCGGATTTTAGCTCGGCGATCTCGGTATCCTTGGTGGCGCACTCGGCTTCGAGTTCGGCCTTGATGGCCTCCATCTCGGTCTTGCGGTCGGTCGCGGCGGTCTTGAGGGCGGCGATCTCGGTGTCTTTGGTGTCGGTCTCGGATTTGAGCGCGGTGATCTCGGTGTCCTTGGTGGCGCACTCGGCCTCGAGTTCGGCCTTGATGGCCTCCATTTCGGTCTTGCGGTCGGTGGCGGCGGTCTTGAGGGCGGCGATCTCGGTGTCCTTGGTATCGGTCTCGCGCTTGAGTTCCTCGATCTTGTGCTGGCGGTCGAGGCGGTCCTGTTGGAGATCGGCGAAGCGTGGGGCGGACGCGGCGATGAGAGCGAGGGCCTCGGGGGGGAGGTTGCGAACCTCGAGCACGGTATCGAGCGGGGCGTCGGGCGCGGCGGCGAGGAGTTGTTCGACGGCGCGGCGCACATCGGCGGGCGCGAGGGTTTTTACGCAAGGTCCGTCGCCGAAGTAACAGTCCCAATTGCAACCGAAGCAGGGGAGCGGCTGGACGACGGAAATTCCCTGCCGGGCGGCGGGGCGAAAGCGCGGCCAGTGGCCGCCGCCGAAGATGCCGACGACGGGCCGGCCGACGGCGGCGGCGAGGTGGAGGGCTCCGGTATCGTGGCCGACGTAGAGGCGGGAGGATCGGAGGAGGGCGGCGAGGACGGGGACCTCGCCGTCGCGGCCGAGCCAGAGGGCGGGGCGGGTGCCGCCGAGGCGGACGGTTTCGGCGGCGACGGTTTCGAGTAGGGCTTTTTCCGATTCGTGTCCGAGAAGGAGGACGGGCAAGGCGCGGTCGCGTTGGAGCCAGAGGACGATCTCGGCGAATTTCTTTTCGGGCCACGATTTGACCTGCACGTTGGCGAGGCCGGCGGGGAAAACGGCGACGAAGGCGGACGGCGTGAGCTTCGCGGCGGTGAGCACGGCAACGGCCTCTACGCTCGCGGCGGCGGGGATGGCGACGGCCGGAAGCGGACGGCTCGCGGGGCGGGGACGGGCGAGGAGATGATCGACGAGGCGGTGCTGGTTTTCCCAATCGGTGGTGTCGGGGGCGGCGGGGACGGTTTCGGAAAACGCGGTGGCGACGGCGACGCCGAGTTCGAGGCGGAGGGCGGCGGCAAAGATGGGATCAACGTCCTGCGTGCCGAGGACGACGCTGCGGATTTTCGGGAAATGGGCGGCGACCGCGGCTTCGAGCCACGTGCGGTTGAGCGCGGGGGCGACGATGAGATCGGGCGCGAGGGCGGCGATTTCCACGCACAGGGCGGCGAGTTCGGCGCGGCACGCCGAGGGCTTTTGCTTGAACGGATTCAGTCGCGCGACGTGCCAGTGGAGCGATGGCGGAAACAAGGGCGCGAGGGTCTCATAGCCGGCGCGCACGACGAGGGTGTGGCGGGCGTCGGGCCAGGCGGCCTGAAGTTCGGCGAGGGCCGAAGAAAAAATGACGAGGTCGCCGATGGTATCGGGACGCAGGTAGACGATGCTCTTGGGCGTTTCGGGCACGGCAAAAGGCTGAGGCAACGAAAGCGCGGGCGGGGTTGCGAGCCTGATTTCGGGCGGGAACCGCGAGGACGATGATCGCAAATAAATTTGCTCCTACGAAGGAGGTCCCAGGCGCTGGATGGCCCAGCCGCGGTCGGCGGATTCGGCGGCTTTGTCGAGGAGGGCCAAGGCGAGACGACCGAGGGGTCGGGTCGCGAGCGCGATGGTGACTTCGGCGTCGGAGTGGAGCGGGAGCGGGGCGCGGGCGGCGGTGAAAAACATGTCGTAGCTGTAGACCGGGCTCGCGAAATCGCAGGAGGGGAAACCGAGGCGTTTGAAAAATTCGGCGACGCTGCGGCGGCTGTAGAGATAGAGGTGCTCGTCGTTGTTGCCATCCATGTGGCGCAGAAAAATGTCCTGTGCGGCAACGAGGTCGGCGTGGGTGAGGTGTTCCTTATACTCGGGGGTCTGAATGACGAAAAATCCGTTGGGCGCGAGGAGGCGGGCGCAGTGGGCGAGGGTCGCGGCGGGCGCGGAGAGGTGTTCGAGCACGTCGTTGAGGACGATGACATCGAAGCTGCCGGGGGCGAAGGGTTGTTGTTCGACGGGGCCGGCGAGAGCGTCGATGGCGAAGGTTTTTTTGGCGAACTCGACGACCCACGGGCTCATCTCGGTGCCGGTGGCGGTGAAGCCGGCCCAACCGAGGAGCGCGACGTAGCCGCCGTGCGCGCAGCCGAGCTCGAGGACGCGCGCGGGCGGGAGGCGGCGGGCGAGGAGGTGGCGGAGCCAGTGCGTGCAACGCTCGGGCAGATCGAGGCGGGCGCGGCGGGTGATGTCGGGCAGGCCGTGGTGCTCGGTCTGGCGTTCGTGCCAATAGTCCTTGCCGTAGAGTTCGCCGGAATCGGCTTGGACGGTGAAGGCTTCGGGCGGGAGCGGCGCGCGACTGACGAGTGTGCCGCACGCGGGACACACGTGATAATCGGCCGAGTAAGGCGAGAGCGTGGAATGGCCACACCAGCAGGCGCGGGCGCTCATGCGTAGCTGATCTCGAGGGGGAGCTGCGCGGCGCCGTAGAAAGGCAGGGCGCCGGGCGCGTGGTGCGCGATGCTCAGCGGGCCGAGGCCGCCGACGCGGTCGTGAAACGTGCCGACGTTGAGATCGGAGGGGTCGGCTTCGGCGGCGTCGAGGGAGAGCGTGTAGAGGCCGGCTTGCGCGGTGAGCGTGACGCGGAAATCGAGCATAATCTCCTCACCGGCGGCGAGCGGCGGGAGGGGGAAGCGAAGCTGGGAATTGCCGGCGGCGAAGAGGAGGTTGCCCATCCGGTCGTGGAGTTGCAGGCCGACCGAGGGCAAGGCGATCGATGCGTGGGCGCGGAAGAGAACGCGGATTGTCGCACGATGAAGGAGCTCGAAATCCCAGGTGGCGGCACCGTGGCCGTCGAGCACCGCGGCGGCGACGAGTTCGAGTTTCTTGTCGCCGTGGCGGGATTTGGCGGAGGGCAAAATGTCGGAGGCGACGAGGGCGGCGCGAAGATCCGGGGCGATGGGTGCGTGGCGACCGGCGGCGACGGGACCGGCGGCGGTGGCGGTGGCGGGCTGGTGGAGGTTGAAGTAGCGGCTCACGCATTCCTCGGGCACACCGTCGTGCATGAGTTGGCCGCCCGAGAGGAGGAGGCCGCGGTCGCAGAGATTTTGGACGGAGCCGGTGTCGTGGGAAACGAAGATCAACGTGGCGCCGCGGTGGACGATCTCACGGATGCGTTGAAAACATTTCTGGGTGAAGAAGACGTCGCCGACGCTGAGAGCCTCGTCGACAATGAGGATGTCGGGCTGGACGCTGACGGCGACCGCGAAGGCGAGCCGCATCATCATGCCGGAGGAGTAGGTTTTTACGGGCTGCTCGATGAAGTCGCCGATGTCGGCGAAGCCGGCGATCTCGGCGAAACGGGCCTGCATCTCGGCGCGGGACAGGCCGTAGATGGCGCCGTTGAGGAAGACGTTTTCGCGGCCGGTGAACTCGGGGTTGAAGCCGGAGCCGAGTTCGAGGAGGGCGGAGACGCGGCCGTTGACCGCGATGGTGCCGGAGGTGGGCGTGAGGGTGCCGGCGATGAGTTGGAGGAGGGTGGATTTGCCGGAGCCGTTGCGGCCGATGATGCCGGTGGCCTCGCCGCGGCGGATCTCAAACGAGACGTCGCGGAGGGCGTGGAAATCGCGGTAGGTGTTCGCGGCGCGAGCGGCGAGGGCACGGTGCGAGACCGAGTTGCGCGGGAAAACGGCGGCGGCGGCGGCGAGCAACGGGCTCCGAAGGCGGGCGGCCGGAGACGACCAAATGCGGTAGGCTTTGGAGAGGTTTTTGACCGAGATGATGACGTCGCCGGGCATGGATCGGGAGTGGAGGTGGAAGGCAAACCTCAGGCCGACGGGCTCGCAAGGTAGGAGTTGGCCCGGGAGGCAACGCAGTCTTAATCGATCGGGGCGTCGCCGAGGCCGAGCCGAAGGATTTCGCCGCTGAAACGTTTCGGGGCGACCTCGCGCCCCTCAACCGACCGGGTGAGATTTTGGCGAATGACCAAGCGTTGATTTATCCAAATGCTGAGTCGAGGTTCCCGGTCGGTCGGATCCGGTGAAAGGGTGGCAACCAGTTTGTGTTTGCGCAGGTAGTTGACCTGGAAAGCTTCGCTCTCGGCAACGGATTTGGAATCGCGAGCAAGGCCGATTCGGATGTTTTGTCCGTTTTCATAGTAGCAATGGACGCTCCATTTGTTGTTTCCATGCTCGAAATCCCAGAGGTGCTCCCATTTTTTCTCCAAACCGACCGGCAGGGTAAACTTCATTTCGACCGGTCCTGCGGCCAAGGAGGGTTGCGGTGGCACGCGGTAGTAGGCAAAGGTTTTGACGGCACCCAATGAAACGAATCCAAGCAGAGCGATAGCGGTGGCTGCGCGGCCAAGATTGATAAATACGTCGTTCGCGGCGGGCGTCCGCCGCTGCCAGCGCCAAAAGATAAAAAAGACCACCCAAACGGCGAGGGTCGCCCAGTAGGCGAGGCGCAAGCCAAGCGGGCCCACATAGGAAAGATGCACGCGGTGCTGACCCGCCGGCACCGGAATCATGGCCAGCCCATCGGGAGATTGCTCGACGGTCACCGGTTGCCCATCGATGTCGGCGATGTAACCCGGGAGGTAGATCTTGGGGGTTTCGAGCCATGAGGCAGCATCGCTACGGACGGTTATCTGGTAGGGTTGGAGGCCGAGGAGGTGCAGGGGGAGGCGGTCGGGGATTACGGAAAGGAGTTCAATGTCGCCGAGATCCTTGGGGGCTGGGCGGTTGGGTTGATTGTAGTAGCGGATATCGACATCGTCGGCGATCGCAGCGGTCGTCCATAAAGAGAAGCCATTGCTGCGGCCGGGGCCCATGCCGAAAGCGAAAGCTTCGCCCGAGGCGGGAAGGTGATATTCGCGATAGATGTAGCGGCCGAGCAGTTGGAGCGTGCCGTTGGCCGGTTGGCTGCCGAATAGAAAGCGGACGAAATAAGTGCTTCCCGGCTCAATTCGCAGCGGAGGAACATAGCGGCCACCGTAATCGGTGGGGGTAAAGCGGTGGCGTGTGCCGGTGGAGGCGGCCCCGAATGGGGTGTTCGGCGCCAGCGCGAGCAAATTGGCGTCGACGGGTGTGAGGGTGTTGCGAGCGAGCAAGCGGTTCTGCATCTCGGGACTCACCGTTCCGTGCGTGAAACTGCGGGGCAGTCGCCCGAAGTATTCGTAGGTATAGCGGCTGAGAACGACGTTCTCCGGTCGCATCCTGCGTCCGGACATTTCGGCGGAACTGGTTACCGCGATGCCGCGGGCGATCAACTTTCTCGCGTCAACCAGGCTGAAGAGCGCGGCCGAACTCAGGCAGACCAGCAGGGTGGCGGCGAATAATTTGCGGCGTCGTGTGATTGTCTCCGGCCACGCTAAAATCGCGAGAAAAGGAACGAGCACGGAGAGGATGGGGTAGAACCGCTGCATCGGCCACTTTTCGGTCGCGTTGATGACGCTCTCGGGCATGATTTTCCACAGTCGCCCGGCGAGCAAAGGGGAGGGGTAAAGCAGAAGTAATAGTATAGCCGAGCCGAGCAGAAGCGTGCCGGCAACCCAGCGATAGCGACGGATCGAGCCGATGCCGATCAGCGCGGCAAACCAGAGGGCGGGACTGAGCTGAAGATTACGGATCAGATCGCCACCGGTGGGATCTAGCGGCTTCCCGAGACCCGCCCAGCCGGTGCGAAGAATCTCGAAAACGCCGCCGTTCCGCACGAAGGCCACCAAGTTGGGGTCGGTCGGCATCTCGAGAGTGTGGACGGATACAAACACATAACCGCACAGGGCCAAGCAACTCGCCGTGCACGCGGCGATGAGCCATAGCCCGCGGCCGGATTCCCAGCGCACAATCAAGCGCGCGATGAGCGGCAGCGCGACGAGGGCGGACGTCCAGAACGCGATCGGAGGATGCGTGAGCCAAACGATGGCGAGAGAACCTGCCAGCACGCAAAACGCCGGCACCGGGTCCTTGGCCAGCCAACAGCGGATCGTTGCGTAGAAAACCAGCGGAAGCCACGGCAGCGTCAGCCAAGAAGCGATCATGTCGCCGCTGTAAACCAAAGCCAACACACCAGGGCTGGCGGCGAACGCAGTGGTCAGCCAGAAGGCGGGCCAGGCGGATCGCGGGCGCAGGCGTGTGAGGAGCGCATAGACTATGGCGACGCCGCCGCAGAGACTGAGCACGATCATCAGATTCTGCACCGCCGTGGCGGCGAACGCGGGCCCGGTGACGATACTCAGCGCCGCGCCGAGGTAGGAGAAATAGGGGGCGGAGCGCAGCGGGTGGATGTCGCCGTTGAAAGCAAAGGAACTCTGACCGACAAAAAGCTGATATACGCCCTGACGAAGTTGTGCGGCCGAGTCGGCCAGTTGCTGAGCATAATGATGAGCATCGCCGCCGCCGACCAAGTGCGGGGTGGCGTAAGGGTGAACGACCCAGGCGCAGACGGCAGCAAGGCCCAGCCAACGCATCATCTCGGATTTGGAGGCTCGCACCCGCCTCGCCTGCCGCACGAAAAAAAACCGGGCGAGGGAGCCGGCGACGCCACAAATCGCGGCCAAGGCGATTTGGCGGTAGTCATAGGCATTGGGCATGTAAGCAAACCCCATCCACGCCATGCTGGCTAAGGTTATGCCCAAAACCGGCAGGGGTGAATGCCGCCACCGACTAAAAACCCGACGCAAGCTGCGGTTCGAAACATAGCAACTCAGCAACCAAGTGGCGATGAATCCCGTATACGCGATATTATGCCATGCTCCGGTCAATTCGAAGCGGACAGCGAGCAAAAGCCCGAACAAGAGCGCCAAAATCGGACAGGCAAGACGCGTGAAAATTTGGCCGAGGAATCGCAGGTGTATCGGCCAGCGACGGAGGAGTCGGATCAGCAAGTCGCGGAAAGAAGTGCCTGGGTTTGTTTCGGTCAAATTTTATCGGGACTCCACGGGTCCTTGGCCACCCGAGGTTAAATTACGTCGGCGAAAGCGGGCTGGAGTTTTTTGAAAATCCAGCGGCCGAGCAGGAAGACAGCGAAGCCGGCGACGTAGGTGTAGGCGAGATGGTGCAGGTTGAGCGGGGAATCCCAAAGGAGGGCGTCGCGGGCGAGTTCGACGGAGTGGAGCAGGGGATTCCATTTCAGGAAGGCCCAAATCTCGGCGGGAATGCGGGCGATGGGGTAAACGACGGCGCTCGCGTAAAGGACGATCTGGGCGAGGAAGGGCATGACTTGGGCGAGGTCGCGGAAGAAGACGCCGAGGGCGGCGCAAAGCCAGCTCAGGCCCGCCGAAAGCAGGAGCAGCGGAAACAGCACGACAGGTAACCAGACCAGGCCGGTCACGCTGATGCCGCGGCCGAAAAACACGGCTCCGAGCATCATCAGCGCGAGCGAGATCCCGAGGTTGAACCACGTCGCGCCGAGCTGCGCGAGGGGCAGGACGTCGAGCGGGAAGACCACCTTCTTCACGAGATTCGGATTCGCGAGAATGAGGGTGGGCGAAACGGTCAGGGTCTCCGCGAGAAGTTGGTAAAGAATGAGGCCGAGGAAGAAGGCGAGGGCGTAGTCGGTGCGGGTCTCGTCGGGCAGGACGCCGAAGCTGCTTTTGAAAATCACGCCGAAAACGACGTAATAAAGGGCGAGCATGAGCAGCGGGGTGAGGCCGGCCCAGAGTATGCCGAGAAAGCTGCCGCGGTGGCGAAGCTCGACCGTGCGGACGGTGAACTGCCACCAGAGGTCGCGTTTGCGCGCGAGGTCGGCGAAGGGCGAGGCGTGGCCGGGGGCGTTCATCGTGAGACGAAGAACGAGCGCACGGCGGCGCACACGGTGTCAATCTGTTCGCCGGTGTGGTGAGGGCTGACGGGCAGGCTGAGGACTTCGGCGGAGAGTTTCTCGGCGACGGGGAAATCTCCGGGGCGATAACCGAGCGAGCGGTAGGCACCGGAAAGATGGGGTGGAATCGGGTAGTGGATCTGCGTGCCGATGTCGTGGGCGGTGAGATGGGCGCGGAGGGCGTCACGATGCGCGGTGCGGATCACGAAAAGGTGCCAGACGGGATCGGCCCACTCGGGAACGAAGGGAAGGGTGAGATCGCCGACTCCGGCGAGTTGGGCGAGGTAGCGCGCGGCGAGGCCGGCGCGCCGGGCGTTCCAGGCGGGGAGAACAAGGAGTTTGACGCGGAGGAAGGCGGCGGAGAATTCGTCGAGGCGGGAGTTGAGGCCGGGTTCGTCGTGGTGGTAGCGCTCGCGCGAACCGTAGTTGCGAAGGGAGCGGAGGCGGGCGCCGAGCGCGGCGTCGTTGGTGGTGATGGCGCCGGCGTCGGCGAGGGCGCCGAGGTTTTTGGTCGGATAAAAACTGATGCCGGCGGCGTGACCGAGGACGCCGCTGGCGACGCCGTGAGCGCTGTCTCTTATACACATCTCCGAGCCCACGAGACTAAGGCGAATCTC
>ENA-ORBV01003743-ORBV01003743.1-microbial-mat-metagenome-genome-assembly--contig:-NODE-3743-length-30085-cov-6.363803_pt1 | contig 30085 bp, 23 predicted proteins | sample MGYA00237777_ERZ505514 | MGnify/ENA primary metagenome ERZ505514 (study PRJEB26160, sample SAMN06269048) | microbial mat metagenome | isolation source: Oligotrophic lake microbial mat | place... | reverse complement strand
GGTGGCTCTGTCCCTGGCGGAGCCTTGCGCAGCCAGGGACGTGCCACCGGGCGGGCGGTGTGCGAACGCGCCCCCGGAGGCACCCCTTCGGGAGAGCGGCCGCTACAACGGAGGCTGCCGGGAGGCTCGATGCGTTTCTGTTGTAGCGGTGGCTCTGTCCCTGGCGGAGCCTTGCGCAGCCAGGGACGTGCCACCGGGCGGGCGGTGTGCGAACGCGCCCCCGGCGGCACCCCTTCGGGAGAGCCGCCGCTACAGCGGAGCGACTGACATCCGTCGGGGCGTGGGTCCAACTCGCGCATCGCAGCCCTTCTGTTGTAGCGGTGGCTTAATGGTAAATTTGCGCTTGTTCTCGGTGCTGGCTGGCCTTAAACATTCGAACACAAACTATCATCCCATGAACATACACGAAATAGCCTTTTCCTGTTACCCCGTAACGGACATGGCCAAGGCCAGAACCTTCTATGAAGGAGTCCTTGGACTCAAGCCAACAATGGATCACCAAATGGAGGGAGGACATTGGGTTGAGTACGACCTGGGGTCTGGAACGCTAGCCATAGGCGTGGCCCCCGGCATGCTGCCAAGCCGGGACGGGTGCAGCGTCGCTCTTGAAGTGGATAACTTCGACATGGCCATATCGGAGTTAAAACAAGCCAACGTAGAGTTTAGCTTTGGACCACTGGAAACACCGGTCTGTCATATGGCATTTGTCCGTGACCCGGATGGCAATTCCATTGGTATTCACAGGCGCAAACAAGGAAATTCATAAAAGCAATGCCGAATGCGATCCACCTATTCCCTACCCGCCGTCACGCCAGATGCTTGGTCGCCTCACTCCGACTTCGAGCAGGGGCGTGGCGTGGCTGTGGCTCAGGGTGTGGAGACAGTTACCCGCGGGGAACCCTTCGGGTCCTTCCCGCGGCGAGAAGGCCGTACCCGGGGCCCGGCGTCCCAGGCGTTCACCCTGCCTTACCGTGCAGCAGGAGGTGTTCGCGGTGACGGTTGACGGATGGGCAGATTCATTTCGATAGAATAGTTTCCCGGAAACCTTTATGAATATTGATCTTGTTTTATCGAATCTGCTTAATCCTCCAGTCTTATTCTTTTTTTTGGGGATGCTGGCGATCTGGCTTCAGTCCGATTTGGATGTGCCGCAGCCGTTGCCCAAGTTCTTCTCACTATACCTGTTGCTTTCCATCGGCTTTCGAGGCGGCGTTGAACTGCACAAAAGCGGTTTCAACAATCAAATCATTCTGACTCTGCTGGCGGCCATAAGCGCTGCATTAATAGTGCCGTTTTATGCTTACTTTCTTTTACGGCGCAAGCTCCAGCCCGGCGACGCGGCGGCAGTCGCGGCAACTTATGGGTCGGTGAGTGCCGTAACTTTCATCGCGGCCACATCGTTTCTCAACGAGTTGAAGGTTCCTTTCGGCGGGCATATGGTTGCGGCGATGGCATTAATGGAATCTCCTGCTATCATTGTCGGAATCCTCTTGTTTCGGCTTTCTATAAAGAGGGGCGACTCTCACGGCGATTCTTCAAACGAAGGGCTGAATTGGCGGCATTTGATGCGCGATGCGTTCTTCAACGGTTCGGTTTTGCTTCTTATGGGTAGTCTCGCCATCGGATTCCTGACGGGAGAAAAGGGCGAACTAGCGCTTCATCCGTTCACCAGCGACATCTTCACGGGAGTGCTCTGCTTGTTCCTGCTCGACATGGGCTTGGTCAGTGCACGGCGCATCTCCGGCCTCAAAGAATTGGGAGCTTTTCCCATCGGCTTCGCGGTCTTGGTGCCTCTGGTCAACGCGGGTTTGGGAATTCTTGTCGCCCATGCGCTGGGGCTGGGCGCAGGAGATGCGCTTTTGTTTTGCGTTCTTTGTGCCAGTGCTTCCTATATCGCAGTTCCCGCCGCCATCCGCCTGGCGATTCCAGAAGCAAACCCTAGTCTGTATGTGACAATGGCACTGGCACTGACTTTCCCTTTTAACATCATCGTCGGCCTTCCGCTCTACATGAGCGTAATTAACAGCCTGTGGAGATAATTATGCAAATCGTTAAACGAGTCGAAATCATCACGGACGCATTGGAAATGCAGGCCGTCACTGCAGTTTTAGAAGCCCATGATATTTCGGGATATACGCTTATTACCAATGTCACCGGCAAGGGAGAGCGTGGCGTCCAGTCTGGTGACGATCTTACGGATGTATTCAAGAATAGTTATTTATTGACCACCTGTCTGCCGGAACAGATTGCGGAGCTAGTTAAAGCCATTCGTCCCTTGCTTAAAAAGCGCGGTGGTGTGTGCCTGATTTCCGATGCCCAATGGGTTGTGCACTAAGCATTGGATTCATTTTGAGAGCGGGATGACCAATGCGGATGTTTCCCGCTGAACTGCCCCAATCGGGGTACATATTGAGTCGCGCAATGAGAGAGCCGGGATCTATGGAAGGATTCTCGTGAAGGAGCTTTTCCTGCGAAGGTTGACGATACAGTTTGCAGGTGGGATGGTTTTCAGACAAAGGAAAGTTACATGATAAACTCGCCTTAAGTTAGCGCCATTCGGCGGTGACCCCGTTCTGTCAGCCCCGCCCGGAATCGTCGGCGTTGACCCGGCCTCGCGGCGCTTGGACCGTCGGCTTGGAGGACAGCGACGATTCACAACCGGTGGAGTTGAAACGCAGGTCCACCGTCAGTTCACATCCCCCCCAATAGATTCTCGCCGGGTCGGAGTGCTCATCCCGTTGGAAATGCGGTCGGGTTTCATGAGGGCGGATCATCGTGCGGACTGATTCGAGCGCCGCGCGGCCACGCCCTCAATGGCGAAAATCGCCAGGGCGATCCAGACCAGGGCGAACCCGTAGAACTGGAGCCGGGTGAATGGTTCGCGGAAGAGGAACACCCCGATGAGGAACTGGAGGGTCGGCGCGGTGTATTGAAGGAGGCCGATCAGCGAGAGCGGGATCCGCTGGGCGGCGGAGGAAAACAGCACGAACGGAACGGTGGTGACCACCCCCGCGCCCACCAGGAGCGCGAGGGTCGTCGGGGAGCCATGCGCCAGCGAGCCGCCGCCGCGAGCCTCGCTCCAGCCGAGCACGATCACGGAAGGGATCAGGAGGAGCCCCGTCTCGATGGCGAGGCCGACGAGGGGTCCGAGCGGGGCGGTTTTCTTCACCAAACCGTACGCGGCGAACGTGCCCGCCAGCGCCAGGGCGATCCATGGCAACCGGCCATAGGCAAAGGTGAGCTGGAAAACGCCCGCCACGGCAATTCCCACGGCGACCCATTGCAGGCGCCGTAATCGCTCGCGGAACACCAACACCCCGAGCGACACGCTCAGGAGCGGGTTGATGAAATAGCCGAGGCTCGTCTCGACGATGAACCCGGCATTGACCGCCCAGACATAGAGCAGCCAGTTCGCGCCGATCAACAAAGCCGACACCAGATACGTGCGGATCGCCCGTCGGGAAAGACCGGACGGCCGGAGTTCGCTGATCTGACCGCTGAGCCAGAGCACCAGCGCCAGCCCGAGAAAGGACCAGACCACCCGATGCGCGATGAGTTGGAGCGCGGGCACGCCATGGAGCCATTTCCAATAGACCGGGAGCAGACCCCAGAGCGCATAAGCGATCAGCGCATGCCACACCCCTTTGTTCATGAACAACCCTGCAAGAGCCTCCGGCTCCGAGTCGAGCAGAACAGGGTGGATCGACCGCTCCGCGGGCGATTCCAGGCGGGCCGCAATCTTCTGCGCGCCCTCGTTCGATCCACCCGCCGCAGGCACCGGGCTGACCCAGCCCGGCTACGGCAGAGGGCTCGCTCACCCACTTCGAATCACGCCCCCGGAAACGCGGTCGCGCCTCGCCATCGCGCGCGGAGTGACGCGATCCACCTCACAGCCGACGCATCAAGCCTTTCGCAACCGAAGTACGAGATCCTTCGTGTCCACGGTCTCGCCCGCCCCGGCCAGCACCTCGGCCACCACGCCGTCGCACGGCGCGTAGATCGTCGTCTGCATCTTCATCGCTTCGAGCGTAAAGAGCTTGTCGCCCCCGGCCACTCTCGTACCGACGCCGGCGTTGATGGTGCTGATCACACCGGGGATCGGCGCGCCGACCTGCAACGGGTCGGCCGGATCGGCCTTGGCCCGCACTTCTGCGGTCGCATGCACCGATCGGTCGGCGATGTACGCCTCGCGCGGCATGCCGTTCAGTTCGAACAGCAGGGTGCGCCGCGCATCCTTGTCGGGTGCGCCGATGTGCACGAGCCGGATGAACAGGGTCTTCCCCTCCTCGATCCCGACGACGATCTCTTCATCGGGCTGCAGCCCGTAGAAGAACGCCGGGGTGGGAATTACCGACAAGTCCCCGTGATCACGCGCGACGCGTGCAAACTCCGCGAACACCTGCGGGTACATGAGATGGCTGAACAGGTCGTCGTCGCTGACCGGGTGGCGCAGCTTCGCGGCCAGCTCCGCGCGGACCGCCTCGAGATCGAGCGGCGGGATGCCGGCCCCCGGGCGTTGGGTGAGCGGCTTCCGGCTGCCGAGCACGACCTTCTGCACCTGTTTCGGCCATCCGCCCATCGGCTGACCGAGGCCGCCGGACAACATGTCGATGACCGATTCGGGGAACGGGGTGGCCCCCGGTTCGAGGTTGAGCACGTCGGCGGGTCGGATGCCGCGCGTGACGAGGAACATGGTCATGTCGCCGACCACCTTGCTGCTCGGGGTGACTTTGACGATGTCGCCGAAGAGCTGGTTCACCTCGGCGTAGGTACGTGCGATCTCGGGCCAGCGATGCGAAAGTCCCATGCCCGCCGCCTGCTCCTTGAGATTGGTGTACTGCCCACCGGGCATCTCGTGGTCATACACCTCGGCGCTCCCGCTCCGGGGCGCAGTGTCGAAGGGGGCGTAAAAATCGCGCACGTGCTCCCAGTAATCGGAGAACTCGTTGAGCGCCCCCAGATCGAGACCCGGATCACGCGGGTGATCCTTGAGGGCGGCCACGACGGAATTGAGGTTCGGCTGGCTGGTCGAGCCCGACATCGATGCGATGGCCAGATCCACCACATCCACGCCCGCAGCGCACGCCTCGATGACCGAGGCCGCATTGATGCCGCTGGTGTCGTGCGTGTGGAAATGCACCGGCAACCCGACCTCCTCGCGCAACGCCTTCACCAGCGTCCGCGCCGCGCGCGGCTTGCACAGTCCCGCCATGTCCTTGATCGCCAGAACGTGCGCCCCCATCCGCTCCAGTTCCTTCGCGAGCTTCACGTAGTAGGCCAGCGAATACTTCGCCCGGGCCGGATCGTGGATGTCCCCCGTGTAGCAGAGCGCCCCCTCGCAGACCGCGTGCGTTGTCCGGACCGCCTGCATCGCCACCTTCATGTTGGGCAGGTAGTTGAGCGAATCGAAGATCCGGAAAATATCGATGCCCGAAGCCGCCGCGTGCTTCACGAACCCGGCGACCACGTTGTCCGGGTAATTGGAGTATCCGACCGCATTCGACCCGCGGAACAGCATCTGGAAACAGATGTTCGGCACCGCCTCGCGCAGGTCGCGCAGCCGTTTCCACGGATCCTCGCTGAGAAACCGCATCGCGGTGTCGAACGTCGCCCCGCCCCACAACTCCAGACTGAACAAGCCCGGGGTCCGGCGCGCCACCGCCCGCGCCACCGCCAGCATGTCGTAGGTCCGCACACGGGTCGCGAGCAGGGACTGATGCGCGTCGCGGAAAGTCGTGTCGGTGACGAGCACCCGCCGCTGCTGTCGCGTCCACTCGGCGAACTTCGCGGCACCCAGCTTCAGCAAGAGTTGCCGGGTGCCGTCCGGCGGCTCGACGCGCGGTTCGTATCCGACCGGCAGGGCGGGCTTGAGTGCGGCCTCGGGCCGGTGCCCCTTGGCGTGCGGGTTGCCGTTGACGATCACGTTGCCGAGGAACGAGAGCAACTTGGTTGCGCGGTCCCGGCGCGGCTTGAACTCGAACAGCCCGGGCGTGGTATCGATGAACGTCGTCGTTGCCGCCCCCGACCGAAACGGGCCGTGCGCGATGACGTTTTCCAGGAACGGGATGTTCGTCTTCACCCCGCGGATCCGGAATTCCCGGAGCGCGCGGTCCATCCGGTGCAGCGCCATCTCGAACGTGGCGCCGCTGGCGGTCACCTTGACCAGCAGGGAGTCGTAAAACGGGGTGATGGTGCTCCCGGTTGCGCCCATGCCGCCATCGAGCCGGATCCCGAGCCCGCCCGCCGAGCGATACGTGAGGATCTTGCCGTAGTCGGGCGAAAACTTGTTGGCGGGATCCTCCGTCGTAACCCGGCATTGCACCGCGAATCCGTTGCGCGGGATCGCGTTCTGGGCGGGCACCCCGACCTCCGGATCGTCGAGCCGCCGGCCCTGGGCGATCAGGATCTGTGCGCGGACGAGATCGACCCCCGTAATCACCTCGGTCACCGTGTGCTCGACCTGGATGCGGGGGTTCATCTCGATGAAAAACCACTCGGCCCGATCGGCGTCGTAGAGGAACTCGACGGTGCCCGCATTGTCATACCCGATCTCGCGGGCCAGCCGCGCGGCCGCGTCGCACAACTCACCGCGGACGCCCTCGTCCAAGCCGACCGAGGGCGCGATCTCGATGACTTTCTGGTGCCGCCGCTGCACCGAACAATCGCGCTCGTGGAGATGCACGACGTTCCCGTGCCGGTCACCGAGGATTTGGACCTCGATGTGTTTGGCACGGGAAATGTATTTCTCGAGAAACACCGCCGGGTTGCCAAACGCGCGGCCGGCCTCGCCGCGGGCTTCATCGAGAAGATGCGCGAGATCTGCGGGCCGCTCCACGACCCGCATGCCGCGGCCGCCGCCGCCGAACGCCGCCTTGATGATGAGCGGAAACCCGATGGTCTTCGCGATTTTCATCGCCTCATCGCGATCCGTCACCGGCTCCTCCGTGCCGGGGAGCACCGGGACGTTGATTTTTTTCGCCAGCGCCCGCGCCGCAGTTTTGTCGCCCATCATTTCCAAAAGTTCAGGACGCGGGCCCACAAAAATAAGCCCGGCCTTTTGGCAAGCGCGCGCAAAATTCGCATTCTCCGAGAGAAATCCATAGCCGGGATGAATCGCGTCAACCCCTCGCGCCTTCGCCACTCCGACAATGCTGTCGATATCGAGGTACGCCGCGACGGGGCCCTTGCCCTGTCCGATTTGGTAGGCCTCATCGGCCTTGTAGCGATGAATGCTCAGGCGATCTTCCTGGGCAAAAACCGCGACGGTGCGGAGGCCGAGTTCGGTGCCGGCCCGAAAAATACGGACGGCGATTTCACTGCGGTTGGCTGCCATGAGCTTACGAATCGGGCGCAATGCAGGCGTGGAAACAGAGACGTCGGGAAGTAGCATCGGGTGGAGAAGAAAGGACTAAAATGCGCCGGAATGAAAGCAACGGCAGAATCTTCGGCTGAACCGGATCGCAAATTACGGCGGATCGACGCAGTCCCGAATCAAGAGCTGAGTGTGGTGAGCCCGATCATCAGAGCAAATAGCTGGGGCGACGGCGCGCTGGATTCACTGTATGGGCTGACTTTGCTCTCTCGACTCTCAGCGCTGACTGACTCGTTCCGGCATGGGCGAGACCAAGCTAATCAGCACCGAACCGTCACGGATACGCCGCCTGCGGCCAACGAATCGACTCCCGCTCCCACGGAGTCGCGCTCAACCAGCCGGAGGTTCCCCGTTTCCGTAAAAAGAAAATCAGTCTGGCCCACTTGGGCTAAAAATATCTGGCGCCGCCGGGTCTCCTCGCTGAGAGTGGCCCGTCCCACCCCACTATGACGCTTAACGACGCCCGCACCGCCATCACCGCCGCCCTTGGTCGAATGAATGCCGCTTACGCCGACACCGTGTTCGACGAATGGGCGCTCGTTTCCATCAAGACCGATGGCAGCACGATCCTAGCCTACACCGGACCGCGCGCCGACAAATTCAAACAAAGCTTCAAGACGGACATCCAACCGTTGCGCGAAGAAATCGCCAACCAGAAGCTGGCCATCGGTGATTTCGCCTTCGCCCCCAGTGCCACCGGCACCAAGCATGACGCCTGCCTGCGCACGGGTGCCACCAGTTTTATTTTCTGCAACAACACCACGAAGACGATCGAGGATATCCGCGCCAATTCCCTCTGGCGCGAAGCCCAAAAACCCTTCGTGCAGCTCAGCCAGCTTTTTCAGACCGATCCGTTGGAGTGAGCGAGGAAGTCGATTTTTTGCCGAAGTCTGTTTGCCGACGATTCGGAACGTCAGGCAGCGGCGTGCATGTTGATTTCGCTTTGCGCTCAAAGGATAGTCTCGCCTCAAGGTAGGGCGAACCCTCCGGGTGAGCCGTTCCCCGAATTCAGGCCTAACTCACGGCGCGGCAGGGACGCCTCGCGCTACCACCGGAAAGCAAATCCCCTCACCCCATCAACCCCGCCCAGACAAACCAACCGTAGGCTCCCAGGAAGATCACTCCGACCCAACGCGGCAGACCGCCGAAAATCAGCAGACTGATCACATGCACGACGACCGCCCCGAGCAACAGCAGCAGCCCGTTGCCGAAAGACGCCGGCACTTTTAAGACCGGCAACATCAGCGCATAGACGCCGAGACAAAGCGGAATGCAGATATGGCCGTCGCCAATCTGCGAGGTGTAGACGACATCGGCCCGGCGTTTCCACCCCCAGTAGAGGGCGAGCAGCGCATTCGGCACCACCATCAGCCAACCGCTGAGCCAACCCAGATTGGCCGCGCTCACGAAGCCGCCTTTCTGCGCCGTGATCCACGTCACCAGCCAGTCGATGCTCTCGTACAAGGCCCACGCGCAAAGAAAAACGAGCATCGCATCGAGGTAGAACAGGAAGCCAAACGATTGCTTTTTCTGCACGTTGTGCTTCATCACGTCGTAGACTTGGAAGCTCTGCCAAAAAAGAAACAGCCCGATCAAAATCAGCCCGTCGGGACGGCTCAACTGGCCGTCATCCACCAGCAACCACGCCGCCCCGGTGAAAAACAGCCCGGCCGTGAGCGTGAGCAGCAGCGAGAGCCGGTTGACCTGCGCACCGACGGCCGCTTTGCCGCCGCTGGTTTTCGCTTCCGCCCCCTTCGCTTTTGCCGCGGCACCCGACTTCGGTTTGCTCGCGCCCTTGATAATCGTCAATCCCCAGAATACCGACGGCAGTCCGAGCAGCAGCGTGAGATTGGTAACATTGTTGACCAGACAGTTGGTCAAGACTTCACGCGACGCCCCGCCTCGCTGCACCATAATGAAAACGAACAGGAGATTTCCCAGCCCCGAGCAGTACGGCATCACGATGGTCCCGAGCGCGGTTCCCTCCATGCCGTGATCCAGCATCGCCTCCAGCCGCCACAACATCACCAGCGATACCCCGACAAAGACCGCAAGGTAAGTCCACGCAGAGGTGAGTCCAAATGAGTCAATGATATCCGTCAGCACTGGACGAGTCAGGCGATTGCCTCCGCGGCTGTAAACATCAGTGTGCAACGAAAATCCCAACACCAATCAGGCAACGACTGCGCCCGCATCGTCTGCGCTCGATCCATTTTTCATCGGCCCGCAGGCTCAGACCTCCTGATCCCAACCCGCGAGATACTCGGGACGAGGAAACGAGCTGAACCTGTCATGGCGCAAACCGGATGAACGGTATCGAGGTGGAGCGCGACCTCCGGGCGCGCTGGGCACCGGCACTCGCGGCAAAACCCGCCCGGAGGTCGGGTTCCACCACCGCAGTGGCATCCGCTGTGAATCCTGAGACCCGTGCCACTTCCCCATTACGACAGGCTCCGCGTCCTCCGCATTAATTGCATTTTATCCCGATTCGCGACGGAGTTAAGCTCAGCCTCATGCCTCATGATCAGGATGTCTGATCCTCCGTCAGCTTCGAGTGAGCGCGCCTCAAACGGTCATGCGGATGGCGTGATCGTAAGGAATACCGTTCTTAACTGGCTCGGAGTTCCAGACCCGGCGGATATCGGCCATTAACTCGAAGATCACTTTCTCGCGCATATCAAAGGTGGGACCTGCGATATGAGGAAAGGTGATGACGTTGGGCAGGCTCCGCAAAGGGCTTTCTTTCTCCAAGGGTTCCTCGGGATAGACATCCACGACCGCCTTGAAGCGACCTTTCGCCAACGCGCCCACCAGTGCGTCATTATCCACCAAACCGGCACGGGCCGTGTTAACAAAAAGCGCTCCCTCCTTAATCAAGGAAATGAGCTCAGCCGTGATCATGCCCCGGTGCTCGTCGTTCAGGGCCGCGTGCAAGGAGATGATATCGCACTGGCTGAAAATTTCCGTCAGCGACGCTCGCTTTGCCCCGATGCGCTGCACTTCCGCGTCGGTGATATAGTTTGAATGGACGTAAAGTTCCACACCGAACCACCGCAGCAAGTCGACGTAATACTTGGCAATGGCTCCATAGCCGGCAATACCGACCTTCCGACCGATCAGCCCTAGCGTCACATCGGGCGTTGGCCGCCAGCCGCCCTGACGCATCGCTTGCATGTATTCGTCCGCCCGTCGGAGCGAAATCAAGGTGTAACAAAGACAACCCTCTGCGACGCTTTTGGCGTAAAGATCGTTGCCGCTCAAGACCACTACGCCCCGGTCATACTCTTCCTTGCTGATGTAGGGGGCCACCGATCCTCCCGTGTGAGCGTGAATCTTCAGCTTGTTGGCACACGCCAGCACATCCGCATCCACGCGGGCCGTGCCCCACCCGGAAAATAAGACGTCGATGTCTTTGATTTTCTCCTGCAGCAGTTCCTTATCGAGCGCGTACTTGCCGGTCTCATTGAAGACGATCTCGCCGTACTGGCCGATCTCCGCGAGGGCCTTCTGCGTAAAGAAGCTGTCGCGGGTTTCGCACGGGCCCATGGCTATTAGAAATTTCATTGGCGGGGGATTTTTCAGGGTTAAATTTTTCTCATGTAGGACGCAAAATCAGGAATGACCACTTCTCCTTCAAACCCCTCCCCGCGAATCTCGGGCCGCCACATGGACTCCCATTCGAGCGAATAGAAACCAGGGTAATTTCTCTGCTGCATGAGGCGCACAATCTTCGCGATGGGCAGAATTCCTTCGCCTAATTTGGTGTAATGCCAATTAGCCAAATCCGGATCTTCCCAAGGCTTGCCATCCTTCAGGTGAAGGTGCGCGATCTCATGGCCAATGAGAGCCAAGGTGTCCTCGATGCTTTCCTTAAGCTCCAGCGGATGAATGATGTCCCAGATAACCTTAAGGTTGGGGGCCTTGACTGCATCCAGTACTTTCCGGAGGGCGGCGCCGGTCGCAAACTCGTTGTGGGTCTCAATCCAAATCTCAACGTCCGCCTTTGCCGCCGCCGCACAAGCTTCCCGCAGCCACCGCTGAATTCCTCCCTGGTCCGCCGCCGCCGCCGCTTCAGAGTAGCGGATTTTATAGGTGCCCAGCATTATCCGCAGACCTTTGGCACCCAATTGCCGAGCCAAGGAAATACACTGAAGAATCTGCTGCATTTGCCCGGCGTCATAATCCTTGACCACTATGGAGGTGCCAAAATTGCAAACGATCACCCCGTGCTGTTTCAGGAGAGTTTGCACTCCAGCCACCTGCTCTGGGGTCATCTCTAGACCCGACCATTCATTCAGGCCTAAACGCATCTCAATCGCGCCGATTCCATTTTCATTACAGATCCGCAGGGTTTTTTCTAGCGACCAAGTCGCACAAGGGAGGGTGCTGAATGCCAATTTCATAAGCAAAGCTATCGAAAGTAATCCGCTGCTGGCAATCACGTTTCTTTTTTTTCCGGTATGCCCGCTTCGCCTTCGAGTGCGCAGGTGAAGCGGCGCCAGTTCGGCCCAACCGTCGCCCGAACGTCTCAGCTCTTTTCCTCGCCGGCAATTCAGCACGGGGCACGCGCAAGTCAGAAGACATAATCCAGAAAGGATAGAGGAGGCCGAGAGTACCGTTGAGGTGATTGAGCCGACCGAAGAGGCGTTGTGCCGGGCGAGTGTCATCTGTGCTGGCGCGAGACGTGCCGCTGGTTCATTGAAGACGTCGCGACGACATCAAACATCTCCGCCAGACCCCATCCGTCAGCTTCGTTCCGTGGTAGGTAGCGCGCTGGTCGCGCTACGTTGCGAGGCAAGCTCGCAACCTACACCTACACCCGATGGTCAATCCCGAGGAGCGCGAGGCGCGTCAGTCCATTGCGCGATCCTCATTATTAAGACTCGCGCAATCGAATGAATGGTTCATTCCGTGAAAAGACGAAGGGAGAAAAGACGGAGGGGGTCAGGCTTGGTTGTTTGCTCTGTTGCTTCAGGGGGCGCGGTTCCACGCCGCCAGTTTGCGGCTGACCTCATGTTGATTGCCCTTGTGCAGAGCACTCCCGAGCCAGCGATTGGTCACTGCAGTGCGGGCCTTCAGCGTCGAGCCCAGCGTAAGCTTCCACTCCACCGATTTCCCGGTGATTTTTAGTTCCTCCGAGCTCCTCCATTTGGCGGAGCAATCCGGTCAGCGCTTCCTGCCACAACGCCTCCTGCGCTTTCCGCATTTCATTCGCGAGGCACCGCCCCTGCCCCACCAGTTGGGTGTGCTCCTTCACCAAATCCTTGGCGAAATCGGCGGACCTCGATGACCCTTCGCAGCTTCGTTTCCCCACACCTCAAAGCCGCCCCCCCTCCCTTCGTAATTGCTTCAACAGGATGGGAGTGGCTACTCGAAAGGTCTGGGCGTGCCGCAAGCCACAAACAACCTTACCAACTAAAACCAGTCCAGACCTGGCTTCCTTTGGGCATGCGACCGGACTGGATATGCCCGGTTGAAATATTTCGCTTCCTCCCTACTCTCACCTCCAGATGAAATTTCCCCGCCTGCTTTTCTTTCTTCTCAGCCTGACCTCGCTCGTGTTGTCCGCCGCTCCCAGCGCAGTTACAAAAGGCGCCGTCACGGTCGAACTCGTCGCAGGCCAGACGGCGATCCAGCCCGGCCAACCTTTCTGGGTCGCGCTGAAAATGAACCACGTCGAACACTGGCACAGCTACTGGATCAATCCCGGCACGGGTTATCCGACTTCGCTCGATTGGGAACTGCCGGAGGGTTTCACCGCCAGCCCGATCATCTGGCCCACGCCCCATGTGGTGAAGGACTCAAGCGGACAAGTCACCGGTCTGGGTTACGAAAACGAAGTTTTTCTTTTCACGAAAATTACTCCGTCGGCCAATCTCACGGCTGGCACCAGCGTCACGCTCCGTGCCAAAGCCGGTTGGCTCATGTGCAAAGAGTCCTGCGTGCCCGGCGAGACCAATCTTGAGTTGTCCCTCCCAGTCGGCACGCCAGCAACCAACGATGACACCGAACGCTTCGCCGCGCTGCAGCGTGAACTGCCCCAGCGCAATTCCCCCTGGACGGCCACGGCCACCCGTGACGCGAAATCCATCACACTTCGGCTGACTCCCACATCCGGCACGACCCATCGCCCCACGGATCTCCACTTCTTCGATCAGGACGCCCTGCTCGACTACGCCGCACCGCAATTTGTCCGGGAAGAAAACGGTGGTTACCTTCTCACTTTCACCCTCGCCACAGAAACTAAGCCGGAAATCGCCCGCCTCACCGGCGTGCTCACCTCGGCCAACGGCTGGAGTGCCGGCCGCAGCTACGGCGGCATCATCATCGACGCACCATTTAGTCCTTTGGCAGGGCGCGTTAACCCTAACGCGCCGTCAGGTAATTTGCCCCCTGCCCCCGCCACGCTCGCCGGCACGCTCCTTCTCGCCTTCATCGGCGGCCTGATCCTGAATCTGATGCCCTGCGTCTTCCCGGTGATCGGCATTAAAATTCTCGGCTTCGTCAACCAGTCGGGCAACGACCGCAAGAAAGTCACGCTGCACGGCCTCGTGTTCGCCTCCGGCGTGCTGCTCTCCTTCTGGATGCTGGCTGGCGTGCTGCTCGTGTTGCGCGCAGGCGGTTCCCAACTCGGTTGGGGCTTCCAGCTCCAATCGCCCGTTTTTGTTTTCGGCATGGCCGTGTTCATGTTGATCTTCGCCCTGAACATGAGCGGGCTTTTTGAAGTCGGTCTCTCCGCCACCGGCGTGGGCGGCACGCTCCAGATGAAGGACGGTTATGGGGGTTCATTTTTCACCGGCGCGCTGGCCACCCTCGTCGCCACGCCGTGCAGTGCCCCGTTTCTTGCCCCTGCGCTCGGCGCCGCGCTTTCACTTTCTGCCGTGGAATCGCTGTTGATTTTCACCGCTATCGCGATCGGCCTGGCCACCCCGTACCTGCTGCTGTCGATTTTCCCCCAAGCCATCAAAATGCTTCCCCGCCCCGGCGCGTGGATGGAAACCTTCAAACAGTTCATGGCCTTTCCGCTCTACGCCACCGTCGGCTGGTTGCTCTGGGTGCTCGCGGGCCAGACCAAGGACGATGACAACGCGCTCCTCTTAATCGCCTTCGGCTTCGTCCTCGTGGCGATGGCCACCTGGGTATACGGTCGCTTCGCTCAACCGCACGGCAAACCCTCGCGCCAATGGTTCGGTCGCCTCGCCGCCGCCGCACTCTTCGCCGCCGGGCTCGCCACCGGGTGGCCCAAAAGCGCCCCCGCCGAAACCGCCACGGGATACCAAGTCACCTGGGAAAAATGGAGTCCCGAAGCCATCGCCGCCGGACAAAAAGCGGGTAAATTCGTCTACGTGGATTTCACCGCCCGCTGGTGCGCCACCTGTCAGACGAACAAAGCCGCCATCTTCCATAACGATGAAGTGCTCGCCGAGTTCGCCCAGAAAAACGTGCTGCTCCTCCGCGCCGATTGGACCAACAAGGATGCGAAGATCACCGCCGAGCTCGCGCGCTGGAACCGTTCCGCCGTGCCTTTCAATCTCATTTACGCGCCGGGCAAGACCGAGCCCGTCGTCCTGCCCGAACTCCTCACCCCAGGAAAAGTTCTCGAAGCCCTCGCCGCCGCAGCCGCGAAGTAAAAACGCCGCTTGGCCGATCAGTCCGTGATTCGCTCCAGCCTGATATCGATTTCCCGGGACACGAGTTTCCATTCCGACGTGGCGCGCAACTGCACCGTGAGTTCGTCAAACGCCGCCGCGTCTTCGGGGGCATATTCAAACCACGTCAGGAAATCGAACGGCTCGGCTGGTCCCAGATCGCGGCAATGATGCAGCCGTCGCGCGATGGCTGGCAAAAAGCCCATGCCGATTTTGATGTGAGTGGATTGCTCCTCAAATATTTTTCTCCGCTCATCCTGTGTCTGGCCCCACCACGCCGCGCTCTTCTGGATCGGAATCAGGGCGGCGCACCGGGCAGTCGGCCGGCCCAGGCCTTCCTGTCTCGCCACAAGTTCGCTCTTCTCGTCGCGCGTCACATAACGCTCGTTGCTGGTGATCCCACGCAGGACCCAAGCGGCGCTTTGGGGCGCGGCTGCGCCAGAAACCACCTCCAGATATCGAACCGTTGGTAGAGGCCCGCCGACGATCGTGTCATGGCGCGTAACGCGCCACCGACCGGAACTTCCGCCGACGAATGAATACAATCGCTCACTCATCGGGCGGTATAAATTGGAAAGCTCACGGATTACTCCAGATGCAGAATGCAGGCCAATTCCCTCCTGCCCGACAACTTCTCCTGCGACTAGCCCTTCGGTCGCGGCTTTTGTAGCTGAGTGATATCTTTCTCGGCTTTCGCCAGTTTCTCCTCCAACGCCGTGCTGTTGCTCCGGGCTTTCTCCAGCTGCATTTGGACCCGAGCCGTGTCAGCCTTGGCCTGATTTAATTGCGCCAGCATCACTGCGGTCTCGGCCTTGGCGAGTTCCACTTCTCCCTGATGGCGAATCGAAGCAACTTTGGCTTCTTCCATCTGGGATTGAAACCCGGTGGATAGCACCCGGGTTTTGTCCAATTGGATCTGGATCTCGCCCTCGCTGGCTTTGGTTTCATCCGCCACCATTTTAATTTGCGCCGAGACCGCCTTGGCTTTGTCAAATTCGGCCTGAAGTTTAATGGCGTCCACCTTGAGCGCCTCCAGCTGCGCCTGCAGCAGGATCTTGTCGGTCGCATTCTGGTCGGAGCGGTTTTTATTCTGCACAATCGTGTGATTCCGCGCGCTCACCATGAAAGCGCCGATCAAGGTGCTGATAAAAAATATGACGGACACTATCGCAAAAACCGCAATCAAAGGTGACGGTTTCACCACGCTTGCAGCCGAATCATCGGTCGCCTCGGTATCAGCATCGTTATTCTCGGTTTTTTTCGAGCCAGTGGCAGGAGCCGCAGGTTTGGCGGGGCTGGTTGCCGGCACAACCGCCGGCACGGGAGCAGCCGTAGGCGCAGCCGACACGGGAACTGGAGCGGTGTTTTTCGCAGACGGGGAAACAGGAGCATCTGGCATAGTGACACAAGATACCCCTCCTCCCGTCGGAACGCTATAAGGTGAAACCCGCCCTGCGGACACTTGCTGGATTTATCGGGGCCAACAAACACCCCGAAGAATGCGCTCACTTTGGGCGGGCGACAAAAGTGCAGTAGTACTCGTCGTCGAGAAACCGGCGGACCACTCGATGTCTTCGCGCTGCATCTTCTGGTAATCACTATTGCGGGTAGCGGCTAGTCGCCCCGGCTGGGCATCACCTGCATAGGCGACAGAATATTGCCGAGCCAATACGGATTGCTTCGGAGCACCTGCATGAGATTGACGCGCCGGGGTTCAATCACGCGCTCGAATTCATCCGGCGTGATTCCTGTCGCAGCAAGATCAACGGCAATCGACCGGGTCAACGCGAAGCGTCGAGGAGAAATCCAGAAGGTATAACGCCGCATGAGGTTGGGCCCGGGTTGAGAAAAAATAATTCATCTCCTGAAGCAACGGCGGAGCGGGAGCCCCTTCTCATCTGCCGACAATAAAGCCCGAGTCCGGGGACTCGGGCTTGGGCTGAGAAAAAACCGCTAAGTCAAATCATTCAGTTTTTGTTGTGCTGACGGTCGTCGTCGCCGCAATCCTTGCCCTGGCGCGTAACGGCCCGGCGCAGGATCAGAATCTGGCCATCTTCCACGGTGCCGGCGGCGGGAGCAACCGTCGGCGCGTGCGCCTGCACGTCAAACACCCAGCTGTCCGGGCCAAAGGTCTCGGAGCTGTCGATCACCCCGCTCGTTTCCCAGATGCCTGCCGTGACGGGCTTGGTGTCGGTGCCGGGAGGATTGAGTTCCACAATGCGCTCGGCGGCATAATTATTTTTGAGATCGAAGCGCCAGATCGAACCATCGCGGGCGCGCGAGGTCATGACCGGGCGGCTTTGCGCGGTGCCGTCTTCGCAGACGAGAATGCTGTCGCGACCAGTGTCGATATTGTCCGGGCTGATCGCAATGTCGCCGCCGGCAGCGATAATCGCATCGGCATTGTAGATGACCGTGACCTGGCAGGGACCGGCGGGATTGTGCGGATTCAGATCGAGCCGGTACATCCGGCCGAGCTGGTTGCCGGTGCTTCCACCGGTCGTGACAAAGTAGTAGGTGTTCGGGTTCTTCTTGTCGAAGGCCCCGTCTTCCGTGCGGATGAAACCAAACGCCCCGAGTGCATCCACCGCGGCTTCCAGCTCCACATCGGTCATTGCTTCGGCACCGGTCACTTCCGTCCAATGAGTATTGAAGGCACCACTGAGCACGACGTTTTCACCGGACTGCGCGGCATTGTCAGGCACGAGCACGAAGAGCTTGCCGCTGTCCCGGGCGATACCGTTGCGTTGCAGCACGGTCGCCGCTGAGTTCCGGCTCTTCTGGCCAACCCACATAAAGAGCTGCGAATCGGGTGAGCTTGGTCCATCTTCCATCATCAGTAGCACGGTCTCTTTGCCAGCCGCAGGACGAGCGAGGGTGTTTTCCCAAGGGAAGCGACCGAGCCATGGCAGCGTGTGCAATTGCTGGTCAAAGATAGCCACCCCAAGCGCGCCTTTGCCGTCAAAGGTAGCCGCCCCGCCACTCTCCTCGCCGGTGAAATAGATCGGACGGTCGAAGCCCGCTTCCCGCCAAGACAGGGAACCCGAACAGAATCGAGCGAAAGCCCGGGTCGTGTTTGAAGTCGTGGCCGGATCGAGCACCAGATTGCTGGCGTTGTCGAAAATCTGATTATAAGCGAGGTCGCCGGAAATCACGCCACCTTCGCGATTCAAGATCCACTTGGAAACGATCGCCCCGCGGTATTGCGGGCCACCGACGATCGGTTGCGACGTGATCGTATTGCCCAGCTCGCTGTTCTGCAACAGCGCGACCCGGTGGCCGCTCAACCGGTAGAGGCCGAGCCCGTCGGGTATGCCAACCATCTGATACTGCTGAGACGCATCGGAAGTGCGCGGGACCGCGTTGCCGGCACTGAGGATGGGCTGAACGACATAGTCGGGACTGACAGAAACGGCATAGGGTTTCACCGTGGTTAAGAAACCGTCGGTGCCAAAAGCGGCGAGCACGCTGCTGCCGAGCAGGGCAGTAGTGACCGCCGTGTGGATTACATTTCGTGGAGACATAGTTTAGTTGATTGGAGGTTGGAACTGATCGCACGGCCGGGAAGCCGACGTGGAGGCAGGATAGGCGACGACGGCAACAAAATGATGACGGCCACGTGAACTCTTGGTGACGACTACGCCGTCTTCGGCGGGCATGGGCGCAAACTGCTACCGGCGCCGGCGGCGTTTCGTGGTTTTCAATCCGCCGTGATTCCGCCATCGGTGATAGTTCATGCGCGATCCCGCCCACCCCCAAGCCGTCGGCCATCTGCTCATGGCGGCGCTTTGCTGGAGCTTGGCCGGGCTGCTTTTCAAATACGTGGAGTGGCCCGCGCTCGCCGTGGCAGGAGGGCGCGGCATAATCGCGGCGGGGTTTCTCATCCTTTTTTGCGGTCGCAAACTACATTTCACCTGGTCGCCCATCCAAGTGGGCGCGGCGCTGGCGTACGCGGCGTGCACGATTCTGTTCACGCTGGCCAACAAGATGACCACCGCCGCCAACGCGATTCTCCTCCAATTCACCGCGCCCGTCTGGGTCGCCCTGCTCGGCGCGTGGCTGTTGGGTGAGAAAACCCGGCGCAGCGACTGGATCACCATCGCCGCCGTGCTGGCCGGGCTGGGGCTCTTTTTATACGAAGGCCTTCAGTTGCAAAACATCGCCGGCCAACTCGTGGCGCTCGCGAGCGGCGTCGCCTTCGCCGTCATGACGATCCTCCTGCGCAAGCAAAAGGACACGTCGCCGTTGGAATCGATCATCCTCGGCAACGTGCTCTGTTTCCTGATCGGCATCCCTGCGCTCTGGACCGCGCCAAACCTGCCGGTGGCAGGATGGATCGCGCTCGCGCTGCTCGGTACGGTGCAACTCGGGCTCGCCTATCTGTTGTATTCGCGCGCGCTCAAGCATGTCACCGCCTTGGAAGCGGTGCTCATCCCGATCATCGAGCCGATTTTAAATCCCATCTGGGTCATGTTCGTGATTGGCGAGAAACCCAGTCCGTTGGCGATTGCCGGCGGCACCCTCGTCGTCGGCGCTGTCGCCCTCCGCGCGGCGCTGGCCATCCGCGCACCGTCGGCGAAACCGTAACAAACCCATCGGATAAACGCGGCGCACCAATCGCACCACGCCACGCCCTCCCCCAAGTCACAAGTAATCTATGGGGTTACTTTGATGTTTCGCAGCCGGAAACCCCAAGACACAAGTACCCCAATAGGGTACTTTAGCTTGAGGGCAGAGCGGGACTTCTCGACGGGGTTTGCTGATAACTGGCGGTGCGGTCACGCCGGTTTAGCGGGAGGGCGGAGATTGATCAGGACGTTCGCCAGTGTGATCAGGCCACCACCGGCGAGCAGATGCCACGTCACGGATTCGTTGGCGTAGTTGAGTCCGGCCCACGCGGAAAATATTGCCGGGAGAAACAGCGCCATGATCGAACCAAAAATCGGTTCAAAACAATAGATCAATCCCGCTTCGGTCGCCGTGATCTTGGGCTGCCACTTATTCATGAGCGTGAAGGCACCGAGCGTGCAAAAGCCGGTCAGCAACAGCGTGAATCCCACCCACGCTCCCGAGGTCCACGGGACGAGGACATCGGCGAGATGCGGGGCGGTGGCGAGGGCCATCACGGTGTAAATGACGGCATTCGCCGCGAACATCAGCAGCGTCACCGGCATGACGCGGTTGGCGGCGTAGCGTTTGTCTGCCAAGGTGAAGATCTGCCACATAAAGAACACCGAGCATAACAATGTTTCCAATTCTCCCCGACCCAGCCGCATCGAGTGAAAATCAAATCGTCCAAGTATTCCCACGCCGATTAGCACGAGCCCACAACTGAGCCAAATTACCAACGGCGGTGAGCGCCGGAAGCGCAGCGCCAAATAAACGGGAATCATGATCGCGTAGAATTGAGTGAGGAAAGCCGAGACGGAGGCGGACACGGATTGCAGCGCATCAATCTGAAAAAGCATGCCGAGCGAGGAGGATATTCCCAAGATCAGCCCCTGCCGCCATTCGCCGGTGGTGAAGTTGGTCAGCGGCTTTCGAACCAGCACGAGCATCACGGCAAATCCCAGGGAAAAACGCGGTGCGAGCGTCATCGCCGTTACGAACCAGTTGCCGCTGCCGGGCAGGAGTTGCTGGTGCGTGTGCTGAATCGTCTTGATGAGCGGAAAACTGAGGCCCCAAAAAAGATTCGCCAGCAGCAGCATGATAATAGCCTGCCGGTGTTCGGAGCGGGGAGCAGTCATAGAGTGGCGCAGCGTACTCACGGTGCCGCCACCACCAAGCGGAAACCACGAGAGAAATCGCGAATGACCCAACGTTATACCGTAGCCGCATTTGAGCCGCAGGCGAAAATGCGGCAGCGGCCACAGACCTCCCACCGCGCGGTCGCTACGCTTCAGCGCGGCTTGGCCTACCGTAGGCGGGGGCGCGCTTGCTGCGCTACGATCACGTTGCGAGGCAAGCTCGCAACCTACGGGCGCAAAACACGGGTCGGAGGACCATGCCACTTTCGGGCGCAAGCCCACAGGCGCGGAGGCCTGGGGCTACGCCGACCCACAAAAAAAACCGTCGCAGATTACTCTGCGACGGTTGAAAGTTTTGCTTCAGTTTTGGCTGAAATCAGGAGACGTGCTTGCTGACCAGCTTGGTCATGTCGAACATGCTGACCTGAGTCTTGCCATTGAACACGGCCTTGAGGGCGTCGTCGGCATTGATCATGCGTTTGTTCTTTTGGTCCTGGAGCTTATTTTTCTTAATATAAGCCCAGAGTTTCTTAGTCATTTCCGTGCGGGGCAACGGAGCAGAACCGACGACAAGAGCGAGCTTGGCGTCAGGGGTAACCGGCTTCATGAAGGCGGCGTTAGGTTTACGAGTGGGTTTTTTAGCCATAGTGCTATTCGTCATAGAAGTGATGTTGCCCAATGCAATGATTTTCTAGAGGGGGAATCACTTTTTTCAGAGGAGAAATATGGAACTAAAAGCAAAATTAGCCTTGCGACTCCGAATCCCTCTCTCTGCGCACGTCCGTCAAGCGCGGTCGTCGGTCTGAATAAACTGCCGATAAAGCGCCGCGTAATGCTTCCGATGCGCGAGTAATTCCTCATGCGTGCCGCGCTCGATGATCCGCCCCTGATCGAGCACGAGCACGAGATCGGCGTGGCGAATCGTGCTGAGCCGGTGCGCCACGACGAAGCTGGTGCGCCCGGCCAGCAGTTTTTGCAGCGCCAACTGAAGCCGCGCCTCAGTGAGTGCATCGATGGAACTCGTCGCTTCGTCGAGGAGAATCAGGCGCGGATCCGCCAACAGCGCCCGGGTAAAACAGATGAGCTGGCGCTGGCCGACTGAGAGTGCCGCGCCCTTCTCTCCCACTTCCGTGAGCAACCCCGCCGGTAAGGCTTCGAAAATATCCAGGCAATCCAACGCGGCCGCCGCCGCCCGCACCTCGGCATCCGTCGCTTCCGGTCGGCTGAGCCGGATATTCTCCAGCACGGTGCCGCTGAAAAGGACGTTCTGTTGTTGGACCATGCCCATTTGCCGGTGCAGGGAATGACTGGTCACGCGGCGGATCTCCCGAGCGTCCACGTGGATTTCGCCAGCGGTGGGCAGATAAAATTTCGCCACCAGATTGATGATCGAACTCTTGCCGCTCCCGGTGTGCCCGACGAGGGCGATAGTTTGGCCCGGTTCAGCGACAAAACTGACATCGTGCAACACCGGTCGAGCCGGATCGTAGCCGAAGGTGACCTTGCGGAATTCCACCCGGGCGCCGAGCGAGGTTTTTGATGGAGGCGGGGTGCCTCCATTAATAATAGCAGCATTCACCCGCGGATCAGCCAGCGCCGTGGCCGACGGTTCATCCGTCCAGTCGGGCGGCACATCGATCAGCCGGAAAACGCGCTCGGCTCCGGCCATGGCGAGCAGGGCTTGGTTATATTGGTTACCGATGATGGCGATGGGCGCGAAGAACTGGTTCGCCAGCAGGAAGAATGTAATCAAACCGCCCATCGACATATCGCCATGGAAAACTCGCCAGCCGCCTACCAGCAACAGCAGCGCGACAAAAAACTGACTATTCAGCTCGAGCAGCGGGGTCAGAATCGCGGAGGTGCGGGCCAGCGCAATGTTGTAGCGCGCATGATCAGCGAGGAGATTGCGGAATAGCCCGGCATTCGTCTGCTGCCGCACGAACCCCTGGGTCACCCGGATGCCGTTGACCGATTCCGCCAGCGTCGCCGTGACCCGGCTGAAACTTTCCTGCGAGGCCCGGGAATATTTGCTGAGCTTCACCCGGAAATGCCGGTTGAGCAGCCAGAGCACCGGCGCCAGCGCGAGCACGACGATAAAGAGAACCCAGTCGCTCCACCACATCACCACGGCCGAAAACACCATGGAGCCGAACTGAATAACACTGACGAACAGCACATCTTGGATACCGACGCGAACCGACTCCACGTCGCTCGTCACCCGCCCGATAATCCGCCCGAGCTTGATTCGCTGAAAAAAACTCATCGGCTGTCCTTGCAACTTTGAAAATATTTCTTCCCGCAACCGGTTCACCACGGTCTCGCCGATCTCCAACGCATAACGCTGGCGGAAATGAAACAGTCCATCGGTCGTCAGCGCCAGTAACCCGTAGCCGGCGACGCCGAGCGCGATCCCCTTAAAATCGCGGTTGGTAATCGGTCCATTAATGACGAGCGCGATCACCCAAGCCAGAGCCGGCAACTGCGCCGCCCGGATCACCGAGAGCACCCAGAGTGCGGTGACCTTCCCCTTGATCGGTGCGGTGTAAGTGAAGAGTCGGCGAATGAGGCCCCATTCCAACGGCTTGAACTGCTCCTCGTCGTCATCCTCGTCGCGCAACTGCTGGATGAGTGTCATGGATTTCCCCAGAGGAGGTTTCATGACGAGGCCTCCGTATTTTTGTAGGAGCCTGCTTGCCCGTTCGACAAGCTCAGGGCCCAGAGCTCGTCGTGGGGCAGGCGATGATTGAGTCGTGGCACGGGTCTCCAGACCCGTGAACTCATTCGCCCCGGGTCTGGAGACCCGTGCCACTCCAAACACGGCAGCGCGCCGGTACGCACTTCTTCATGCAGAGGAGCCCTCATGCCATCCCCTCCCCACCGACCAGGCCGAGCATTTGCAAATCGCGCGAGTCCACCAATTGCAGATTCGCCACGCGCAGGTATGGCCCCGGCTGCCGCATCAGTTCCTCGTGCGTGCCGCGTTGCACGATTCGGCCGTCTTCCATCACGATAATAAAATCCGCCCGGCGCAACGTGCTGAGCCGGTGAGCCACGATAAACGTCGTCCGGCCCGCGATGGCCCGGTCGAGTGCCTCGAAAATCTCGTGCTCGGTCTCGCTGTCGATCGCCGCCGTCGGATCGTCGAGCAGCAGGATCGCCGGCTCCAGCAGCACCGCGCGCGCGATGGCGATGCGCTGACGCTGTCCGCCGGAAAGACTGTTCCCGCTCTCGCCGAGCACGGTGTCGTAGCCTTGGGGCAACGCGGTGATGAATTCGTGCGCAGCAGCGATTTTTGCCGCGTGCTCGATCTGGGCGCGGCTGGCCTCGGGGTGCCCGAACGCGATATTCGCCGCGATCGTATTGGAAAAAAGAAAACTTTCCTGAAAAACCACGCCGATGTTCCGGCGCAGATCATCAAGGTGGAGCCGGCGCACCTCGAGCCCATCAACCAACACGCGACCGGCAGTCGGATCGAAGAAGCGCGGAATCAAACTCATGAGCACGCTCTTACCCGCACCCGTCGCTCCGAGAATCGCGACGCACTGCCCCGGTTTCACCTCGAGGTTGAGGTCCCGCACGACCGCTTCCGCCTTATCGTAGGCAAAGGAGACGTTTTCAAATTTCACCGCGCCGGCGAGCTTGGGCCGGCGGATAGCATCAGGCGGACTCTTCACCTCGATGGGCGCATCGAGAATCTCGAAGACGCGGCGCGCCCCGATGAGGGATTGCTGCACGCTGTTGACGATCGTCGCGACGTTGTTGACCTGCCCCGAGAATTGCTCGAGCAGGCCCGCGAAAACCACGAGGCCCGTGCCCAGCGGTAATTGATCATGTGCCACCAACCAGCCGCCGTAGCCGAGGAGCACCATCATGTTGATGCGCGTAAGAAAACCCACCGCCGGTGAAAACAAACTCACTCGCCAAAAAATCCCCCGTTGCTGCTCGAAACAGGCCAGGTTGGCCGCGTCGAATTTTGCTTTCGCCTCGGCTTCGCGACCGAAACCCTTCGTGACGGCGATGCCTTGAATTCCTTCGGTCAGCGTTTCCACCATGCGCTCGACCAGCGTGCGGTTGTGCGCGTACTCCGGCTGGATTTTCCGGGAGAACCACGCGGCCATCACCCACAGCAACGGCGTGGTGGCGAGACAGGCAATCGTCAGCGACGGACTGAGACTCGCCATGTAGATCACATAAGCCGTCAACGAAATCACCATGATCACGCTCTGCATGAGCACTTGGTCCACAAACATCCGCACGGATTGGACGTCGCCCGTCACGCGCGTGATGATCGAGCCCGTGGTGTTGGCGTCGAAGAAGCGGAAGCTCAATTGCTGGAGTTTGTCGTAAACCTCGCTGCGCAGATCCACGACGAGTTTTTGCTGCACGAGCCGGTTGATCGAGAGCGCGTATACGTAGTTGAGCCACGCGCGCACCAAGGCGAAGAGCAGAATGAGTCCGGCGAGCAACCCGAGCACCTGCCACGGCGGCCATTCGGCGGAGAGCGTGAGATGCAGAGTATTCGCCGGCAGCGGGGTGTGGTCGAGCTTGTGCCGGATGTAATCGATCCCGAGACCCGTGAAACTCAATCCGCCAATACCCAGCGTGAGCAACACGAGTTGAATGCCGAGGACTTGGAGGCAATGCAGCCGATGCCGCCAAGCCAGCCCGAACAAGCGCCGGATCAAGGCCCCGTTACCGGGTTCCGGGGGCGGAGTGGCGCATGAGACGGACATCAAAATATTCGAGTTAGACCTGTGATGATTCGATTTTGGATTTTATAGGGCTGACGCTTGCGGCAGCCTGGGCACGGCGCAAGCACCGGCCCTATACTCCGAACAGAACCTGAATTCATATAAACGCATTCAGTTTAGGTACACGAAATATTTTCCAATAATCACCCGGGGTGTTTCCCTCTGCGGTGCGCCCAAATAGCTCTTGCCTATAAATCCGGCGCCGACAGCTTCCGTGCGTTGGGTTGTTTGTTAAATTCTACCGCCACGGAAAATTATCAGGTGGGCGCGGAGTGAGCGCCCAGTGATGATTTGCATCCCGAATGTCGGGAACGAGCGGCCAGTCAGCAGCAATCAGCTCGGATCATCACATGTCAGATAACTCAAAGCTCTACGTCGGGAATCTTCCCTTCGCCAGCACGGCGCAGGATCTCGAAGCCCTGTTCAGCCAGGTTGGCACCGTCAACGTCGTCGAAATCATCTTCGACAAATTCACCGGTCGTTCCCGCGGTTTCGCCTTCGTCACGATGGGCACAGGCGACGAAGCCCAGAAAGGCGTGGAGAAATTCCATGGCCATGAAATCGAAGGCCGCGCCCTGTCGGTGAACATCGCGCGTCCCCGCGAAGAGCGCGCCCCCCGCGCCGAAGGTGAAGGCGGCGGCGGCGGTGGCTACCGCGGCGGTGGTGGTGGTGGTGGACGTGGAGGACGAGGCGGCGGCGGTGGCGGGTACCGCGGTGGTGGTGGTGGTGGCGGAGCCGGCGGCTATCGCGGTGGTGGTGATCGTGGAGAGCGCGGCGAGCGCGGCGGCGGTGGTGGCTACGGTCGCGAGTAATTCCACTCACCAAACAAAACTTTCAAGGCCGGACCAATGTCCGGCCTTTTTATTGCCCGATACCTTATTAAAGATCGCACAATAGACTGACGTACCTAGGGCTTCGGGGATCGACCCGTACGTTGCGAGCTTGCCTCGTTCTGCTGGCCAGCAGAATAGCGCGACAAACGCGCTCCCTACCACGGAACGATCCTATCGGTGTTTTGCGCGACATTTAATAAGGCAGGGGAATTCTTCCACCGTCACCAAGGCCATGGCGGAAAAACCGGATGAGCCGTGCATAGATACCACGCACAGCAACCACCACGCCGAGCCAATTCAATCGGAGTTCCACCACGAAACACCCAGAACACACGAAAGCCTGAGGACAAAAATAGTGGCTGAAAAGCCACCACCAACTGGTGGCTTTTCAGCCACTATTTGCAGAACGCGACCGATCATACGTTTCGTACGAAAGAATCACCGCGCCAGAAATCGTTTTCCCCACTCCGGCTGCGGCAGGGGCGATGACCGGTATTCGCCGAACAGCGCGTAGCGCGTCCGCGCGATCAGCTTGTAGAAAGGATCACGCAGCCCCATCGGCAAAATCCGCAACCACGACACGATGCGCCAAATCCCGCCGACTTCGGCGGCGGCCGCCAAAGCGCCGTCCGTTCTCAGCAGTGGAGGATAAATCAAGGAATGGTCCCAATCCATGACGAACACCAACGAATCAAAATCCTCCGTTGGCAAACCCTGCGCACGGAGAAAATTTTGCGCCGGCTCGCTCTGCAACGGCGCGTAGTGCAGGCGCGCAGCAGCATCCTCGCGGATCAAAAACCGCACCACCCAATTGCAAAGCCCGCACTCACCGTCGTAGAGCAAAACCGGTCGCCGAGCATCTGTCCTCGTTGGCAACCAATCGGGATCGAAAGTGAACAGATGCAACATGACCATGCCGAAACTCAAATCGGCAAAATCCACCATCAGGATAATCCCCAAGTGCATCACCAGCATTACCGTCCAGGCAACGAGCCGGCCCTTCCGCCAAATTGAAAGCGGCAGGAACGTGATCTCGGCTGCCAGCACACTCCACGTCATGAACGCAATCACGCCGCCTGGCATTCTGAGAAACAGATCGCGGATAAATCCCGGACGCGCCAGCGGGTTGTTAATCAGGTGATGAAATGCTGTTCCATCCACCCAGCTCGGACTGCCCAGCTTGAGCAGACCACTGAACGTGTAACCCGCAGCCATCAGCCACCACGCCCCCCAATAGACGGCTTCAGGGAAAAACCACTCGCCTGGTTTTCCCCGCACCCCACGAGCGAGACTCAGCGGCTCGCCTTCCGGCACGAGCACACAGAAAAGCAGAAGCAGACCCACATAGGGCAGTGATGGATTGCTGATCAGATTGTTGCGGTTGAACAAACACACCCACCCAAACCAGAGCAACAAGGCCGCCCACCGCCGTCCTACCCCGATCATGAACGCAGCGCTCAATCCGGAAAGCACCACAAGGAATCCAGTAACAACGGCCGGAGTTCCCCACCACTCCAGCGGATTCGGAAACAATCCGTGAGTCGGATTCAGTCGTGGGTCAGCGAGCATGCCTTGGTCGGAAAAAAGCTCCGAACCGGACGGCACCAGCCACAAAAAATGCTGCAGTAGATACGCCCCAAATAGAATGCGGAACAGGGCAAACTGTCCTGCGCTGATTGTCTTCACTTGTTGCATGGCGGTTTGAGCATCCAGTGGTCGTTGCGTCCCTTTGTTTTGGTCCGGATCTCCACCGTGAAATCGTGAGCGTCCGCCGGCAGGCCAAAATCCCGCCGCAGCGGACCATTCGCGGCAAAAGCATAACAAAAAACCGCCGACCACAATGACTCCGGCAAACGCGGCGCATACGATAGTGCCGCGCCATAGACATTCCGACGATTGTAAGAACCGCCCAGTCGGGAATAAAGTTCCGGCGTAAAGGGAAGCCGGTGCGCCCCACCATTCGCATCGGTCCAGTGCAGGGTGAACTCAGACGCAAAAGTTTCCAATCCGTCTACATCCGAGAATACTTTCGGGAATGGGGCCAAAGCGGTCGCGGCCCCGATTCCTCGCATCGAACGCGAACCAAGCAAGTAACCCGCCATGGGCAGACAGCCGACAAGAGTGAGAACGAGAGCGGCAATATTCGCGGACTTCGGCGTAAGACGAAACATCGCGGCCAGTCAGGCAGGCCCGCCTTCCCGCTGCAACGCCAACCTTTTCTTGTCCTCGCCAGCCTAGGGCTCCTTACTGCGCGATCCCCGAATGATCCTCGTCCTGCTCATTGCAATCGCCGCCGCCCTCTTTGTTGTCGAACGGCTTTGGCCAGCCCGTGAATTACCGAAGGTGGAAAACTGGTGGGCCCGCGTCGTCTTCATAAACGTCATCCAGGTGGGGATGATTATTGTAGCCGGCTATACCTGGGATCGATGGTTGCAGACCGTGTCAGTCATCCGTCTCCGCGACCATTGCGGCACCGCAGCGCAAGGATTCATCGCCTACTTCCTCTCGACCTTCATTTATTATTGGTGGCACCGCTGGCGGCATGAATCGGTCTGGTTCTGGCGCCTCTGCCATCAGCTGCACCATTCCCCACGGCGCATTGAATTGGTCACCTCATTCTACAAGCATCCGGTCGAGATCGGCATCAACTCCATGCTGAGCGCAGGGATTGTTTACCTCCTGCTCGGTTGCAGTGTTCAAGCAGGCGCGCTCTATACGTTTCTCACCGCCATCGCCGAATATTTCTACCACCTGAATCTCCGCACTCCCCACTGGATCGGTTACCTGATCCAGCGACCCGAGTCGCACCGCATCCACCATCAGTATCGTCATCACACTCAAAATTTCGCTGACCTGCCGATTTGGGATGCGCTTTTCGGCACGTTTAAAAACCCCCGGCCCGATTCTGTCCCGGAACTCTGCGGCTACGAGAATTGGCGCGAGGACCGCTTCGACGACATCGTCGCCTTCCGCGACGTACATGCAACCGGAGCGGAAGAGCGAGCGCCACTAAAACTTCTGCCTACTTGTATCGGATGCAGCAAGCGATGGGCTTGCGCGGCCCAAGCTCAGCCATCTGCGACGAAAAACTAGCTGCGCATCTCAGAGCAACGTCCCCTTTCAAAATCAGGAAGGCGAGGCTGAAGTAGATGATCAGACCGGTCACGTCTGCGAGCGTCGCTACGAACGGAGCGCTGATGTGCCCGGGCATTCACCATCGTAGAGAAGGACGGGCTGGGCCATGGGTTGAGGCGGAACGGAGTAGTTGAGTGTTTAGAGTTGAGCGCTGAGAGTTCGATCCTCGGAGCTGGTGTGCGGGATTTTCAGAGGAGAAAAGCAGGCGCGGTTTGTTCCGACTCTCAACCCTCAACTATAAACCCTCAACTGCAGCCTCATGCCCCTCTCACAGCAACGTTCCCTTCAGGATCAGGAACGCCAAACTGAAGCAGATGATCAGGCCGATCACATCCTCCGGCAACCACGGAGCCAGCTTGGCCTTGAGTGACGCGAAATATTTTTTCGCGATCATCGTGGAGCTTTCCGACTTAAAATTATTGGTCAACGCCGTCATGGCCACCGCAACGCCGGTATTGGCGGGACTCTGGCAACGACGAAGCTTTTTTCCGCGTGGACGTTCTGCCGACTGCTGCTATGTTCGCGGGACTGTCTCTTATACACATCTCCGAGCCCACGAGACTAAGGCGAATCTCGTATGCCGTCTTCTGCTTGA
>ENA-ORBV01003742-ORBV01003742.1-microbial-mat-metagenome-genome-assembly--contig:-NODE-3742-length-30089-cov-6.880381_pt1 | contig 30089 bp, 37 predicted proteins | sample MGYA00237777_ERZ505514 | MGnify/ENA primary metagenome ERZ505514 (study PRJEB26160, sample SAMN06269048) | microbial mat metagenome | isolation source: Oligotrophic lake microbial mat | place... | reverse complement strand
TCGTCAAGCGCAACCGCGCCGCCCAGATCTCCTCGAATCCTTAGCGTGCTTAAAATTCCGTTTCGTGTCTTCTCCTCAACAAGACGGATAGGCCCACAAGAAGCGAAGGCCAGTTGTAGCCGCCCATGAAGCCCGGTGTCTGCGGCGTCTTGTAGAGACTCGAAGGCTGCTTGAACGTTTTCGCGGGACGCGACAACCCAACTCTCTCTAACGCGTCGGCGACCGCCGTGCCGCACACCGCGAGTATTGTCCTGACGCCTTCGATTGCTGGCAGTGTCATTACCGCTCCAGTTCGGCCAACTCGCGGACCAGGTTCTTCGGCTGTAGGTCAATGACCGTTGCAAGCTGGTGGCTGTAGTTGATAAGTACCGAGCGTTCAGGGTCAACCGTCAGGCCATTGAGGCCGGCGCGCTCATGGATGACGGTCCCTCGCGGCGTAATTTGCTGCACCAGATGGTCGGTGGTGGCGCCGATGATCGGACCTTCATAGCGCCCAGATTCCGGCTGCGCATTGAAAGCCCGCGCTCCGCCCCCCAGCTTCTCGTCGATCAGCGATTTAGCTGCCGACAGCGACGCCGCGGTTCGTTCCGTCGTGGGCATCTCGGCCTGTGCGGCGCGGCCATCGACAACCCCGTCTAGGATTTGCTCCTGCGCCGTTTTCCCCGACGCCGTTGCGTCGGGCGCGGTCGATTGAACCGGCTCGAAAAGCTCGCGCGTCTCGGTAGCTGTGTTCTTCTCAACGATCTGCACGGCCCCGTTGTTGGTATCAAACACGGCGACGTGTTCCGATGTCTCCCGTTCGATTACGTCTGGCAACGGCTGCCCATCAGGCCCCGTGTGCTGTCCAGCCTGTTGCTCCTTCGCGTCAGGTTCCAACTCCAGCTTCCGTTCGCGCTCCAGAAGGTACTCGGTCGCCTTCGATGCGTCTTTGGCTGCGCGGAAGATTTCGTTCTTGTCCTCCTTCAACACCTGAACCCAGGAGCCAACGTAGGCGGCGTGCTGCTCGGGATCGTGCGGGATGCCGCGCTCGGCGGCGAGAAACAAGCTGGTGAGTTCAGCGCGAAGCTCCTCCTTGGCGTACTCGGGTCCGCCGAAACCGTCTGACTTCATCAGGGTGTCCCGGTTCAGCCGGTCGCTGTGGCCGGTCCAATGACCGAGTTCATGAAGCGCGGTGCCGTAGTAGGCCGCTGGGGAAGGGAAGGCGCTCTTGCTCGGCAAGTGAATCTGGTCGGTACCCTTACTGTAGAACGCTCGGTCTTGCTGATCATGCGCGATCCGCGCTCCCGCGCCGGCTAGAATATTCTCGCCGCTCTGAACAACCTCCCATTCCGGCCGTACCTTGGCTTGCCAATTCTCCACACCGTCAATCTGCGTCGCATTGAATACGGTGTAGAGGCGATGAAGCGGAGCGGTGCCCTTGGCCTCGTCGTCCGCGTCCGCGCTGGGTGCTTCTTTGGAGTCGCGGTCCTTCGGGGAAGGGAACTGCCAGAACTCGATGGACGTCCCCTTCTCGCCCTTGCGGACTTGCCAGCCATTCTCCTGGGCTTGGCGGTAGGTCATCCAACGGGGGTCGTCGTAACCGCGCGCCACTCCGGCGGCGAGGAGGTGCAGGGCATTGCCGCCGCGATACGCCTTGTCCGTCGTCGGGTTGAACGGCATTTCGAGATTGGCCTTTTCGGGGTCCCAAGGTTTTTGCCATGGGGCAGTGCCTTTTTCCAACATCTCGACGATCTTGTCGGTAACGTCTTTGCGAAAGTCCGGCCGCTCGCCACGTTCCTCAGCCATGGTCTGCCTCCTGCTTTGGGGTCAAGGGCACGGGGACAGAGTCTTCGCGAAACTCTTCCTCTGGAAGTTCGTGCTCAAAGCCGGAACCTTCTAGCGGTTCGCCGGAGCTGGGATCGTCTGGTTTATTATGTGGTCTCGCCTGTCGTTCGTGCTGCATTAACTCCTCACTTCATACAGTCAAGACCACATAATGACGTTAGAATACGCCAGAGTCAAGGATTTTAGCGCATCAATTCGAGCGACGGCTAGCAGGGAAGGGAAGGCGGATCGAGGTTAGCGCTCAAAATCGCCGCGTTCGCGGACGCGGTCTGGCTGTAGCTGATGGACGGCGGGGGCGAGGCGCTGATGGTAGCGTCCGAGCCAACCGCGCCAGTTGTGACTCGCACTAGCTGCTTCGGCTGGCAGGGGTGTTGAGCGGAAATGCGGAGCGGTCAAGTAGGCGTCGGCGTCACCGAGATCGTTGACGCTATGCCCCTTCTGCGTTGGCTCAAAGACAACGAAATGATTAGGTTTGAGATCGCCCTTGGCGCGGCGGTCGCTGATGGCGCGATTATGGCGAATGAAATGAACCACGCCATCAGTGCCTTCGAGGATCAGGTGCATTTGGCCGGTTTGTTCTTCCTCGACGTTGGCCAGCACTCGGCCCCGAAGGGACCCGGTCTCGTCGAGACTGGTCCGGCAATGCGACATCTTGTCGTCAGAGATGGCGACTCCGGCCTGGGTGAGCATGCGTTGCCGGTCGGCCGCCACCGCCATTTGCTTTAGCGTCCAGTCCAGATTGCTGGGCACGATCCACTGACGCGGGCCGTTCTCTTGAACGAGGCCGGCTCGCGAGAGAAACTGCAAGCGCGCGTTCAGCACCTCATCGGAGACGGAGAGTCGATGGTCCTCGATCCCGTCCTCGTGCTGTATTGCTTTGAGAATCGTGCGGTCGAGGGAAGTGAATCGGAATTGGGTCACTTCACGAGCAAGCGCCAAACGGACGTCCTCTTGCGTGCGGTTTCCAAGCTGAAGTGTACATTGCTGCTCCGCATGCTGGCGGATGCTTGCCTTAATGTAATCACGGTCGAATCGGAATTCGTTGCCGTCGCGATCGACGGAGCGAATGGCAATGTGAATATGGGGATGGTCGGTGTTGTGATGGCTGACCGCGGCCCACTCGAATTTGCGATGGAGGTCACGTTCCATCGACGCGATGAGTTTCGATGCGAGTTCGGTGAGATTCACGCGCTCGCCAAACTCGGGCGAGACGATGACCTTATAGAGGCGTTTGTCCCCGGCGCTCTGCCAACGGGCAAGCGCGTCGGTCATGGACTCCTCTCCCAAACTGCCATACGGAGATGCCCCGCCGGCGGCGCTGTCGCGGATGAGATACCGGGCATGAGCGGTGAAGTGTCCGCGTATTCGATTGGGGGCGTAGCTGAACCGAATCGCGCAACGCTGCTGGAAAGGCTTCGCCGCTGTCCGGGCGCCTGGCGATTCCCGCCGCGCTCGGGATGCCGTCATCAAGCCCCGAACAAGCCGCGCAAAGGTGGCGGTGTAGTCGTGAGCCTGGCGCTCTTTCCGTACTTTGCCCTTGGGGCGAATACGGAAGGATTCTCGCTCTTCTGGAATCCGCTGCTTGCCGTCGGCGGCCATGGCCTGATACTACACCGACTTCTTGGAACTGTGCTTGCCTTTCTCCGTATCGCGGCCCTCGAACTGGGTCAGAAGCTGATCGAGAAACTGGAGCGAAGCTTCTTCGGCGGATTTGAGTACGCGGTCATAGCGTTCTTTGCCGCGGGCGCGGAGCAGGTCGGCGCTATCCGGTCCTGGAGGGGGCAAGTAGGACAGCATCGCCTTAGCCGACGCTTCCAGGAGCGCGAACTGTGCCCGTTGAGCCATGGCCAAATTACGCAGCAGGCCGGTGAGTCGATTGTGGTTGGCGCCGATCAGTGTGACCAGTTCGTCGATTCGGTCCTCATCGGGTACGGCCGAGAGGTCCTTCTCTACAAGCTTCCGCAGGTACGCGCTGATGGTGCGGACGCCCTTCTCTTTGATGCGTTGGTCGACGGCCTTCAGAAGTTCTCCGTCAACGCGGAAATGGATTTGAGCGCCAGTTTTGGGGATAGATCGAGCCATGACAAAGACCGTAGCACAATCGTGCGACACATGGCAGTATCGTGCGACGCCGGATCACGCTGATAACACAGGGGAATGTAGCGTAATCCTACCAGCATGTCGCACATTCCTTTATGTTCCACTATGCTACTTTCCCCTCCATTCGTCCTTCTGCCCACTCCCCGAGCCACTGCGCCCCTCCTGTGGCTAGAACGTCGCTTTCCATCGTGTCGACTTTCAAACAGACTACAAAACAACTATTAAACTAATAACTATAGATATTTAAGCATTGTGACAACGCTGTTAACATCTTCTCTAACGCTTAACAAACAAATTCGATAGAACTACAAAACACTTTCGTACCAGCTGTTAATACGCTATTGACTTGGAACCGCACCCAGGCTATGCTCAGGGGAAATGGGCAAAGTGAAACCCAACGATTTACCTGGAACGATGGCGGGGCGAGTGATTGCTCGCCTGGATGAGATTGAGCAATGGTTCCGCGCCGGCTTCAAAACGAATGAAGTGGTCGCAAAGCTGAGAGCCGATGGAATCACGCTTCACCGGGTCAACATTAGCCAGATCCTGGCACGATTCGGAATATCAGAGAGTAGCATTCGGAAATCGATGGCGATCTCGGTCTCGAATGGGAACCAGGTTGATGAAGGTGTCCGGGCATCGGTTGGCATTCCTCGGCCGGTGGTGAGCATTCCGACAAAACTGAGGAGCCCCCGGCCGGCCCCACTCGTAACAAAGGCACCGAAGACGGCGGGAAAAATGGGGGATGGCAGTGCGCCACCGTCCGGCGAACCGTCAAGCCCGAGTGAGGATTTGAAACGAAAGGATCAGAGTCGCGTCGAGTTCAAGCCGAACCCGCGCCCAAGAAAAGAGGATTTGATTTAATGGCGAAACAAACAGCAAAGGAGCCGACGATGGCGAAGAGCAATGGCAACGGCAATGGAGCCGGAGCGGTACACCTGATGTTGCAAGGTAAGGGCGGCGTTGGAAAAAGCACATGCAGCGCTTTCCTGGCGCAGTATTTGCAAGAGAAGGGAAGGGAAGTGGCGTGCCTGGACACTGATCCGGTAAACCACACGCTGGCTGGTTATGAAGGCCTTCCGGTTGAAATCGTTGAACTGATGGATGAAGGAGAGGTGAACTCGAAGCGGTTCGACCAAGTCATAGTGAAAGTGCTGAGCGAGAATAAGGACTTCGTTATCGACAGCGGAGCGAGCAGCTTCATTTCGCTTTGGAACTACATCCTTCAAAACGAAGTGTTGGCGCTTTTGACTGCCAACGGGCGCCGGGTCTACATCCATACTATTGTTGCCGGCGGGGGTGCGCTGCTTGAGACGATCTCAAATCTGAAGGAGCTTGCCAAAACGACACCCGATCGCAACTTGGTGGTGTGGGTGAATGAGCATGAGGCGCGGGCTGAAATGGATGGCAAGAAGCTCGGCGAAATGGCTGCCTATCGAGCCAGCGAATCCAAGGTGTTGGGAAACATTTTGGTGGAACGGCGAAACCAACAGACGTTCGGCTCTGACTTGCGTAGGATGATCTCCGATCGGTTGACGTTCACCGAAGCGATTGCCCGGCCCGAGTACAACGTGATGGAGCGGCAGCGTCTCGCCGTGGTGAGGCGCGGGTTGTATGAGCAGTTGGATGGTGTCGAATTTGGGGCGTAACGGAATGGATGATGATCTCGATGCGGTGATCGGAGCAGTCGCAGCCAAACACAATATTTTGGTGGACCGGGACGACCCGGTTGTGATGATTCCAACCCTCATCAAAATCGGGATCGAGCGGGCGGTTCGGGATCTGACCAGCGATGAACAGGCGCGTAAGGATGCGATGCGCGCCTTTATATTGGATGTGCAGATGCAGTCCTTGAAATCCATCGAAGCCGAGGGAACTGCTATTGCGGCAAGGATTCGTGAGGCGGTGCAGCTTGATCTGGATCGAGCCGGGGCATCCGCGGCGACATTGGTGTCAAATCTCAACCAGGCTCACTCGAGAAAAGGCCAGATTCGCTCGATGACGTTCGGAATGCTCGTTGCCAGTCTGTTCTTGGGGGCTGGCGTTTGCATTGGGAAATATCTATTGTGATTAAGAGCTGACTATGGCTATGAATGTGCTCGAGACCGGCGTCTTCCTCTACCTTCTGAAACGAACCGGCGTGGCCGGATTCGTGATCTTTCTCTTGCTCTGCGGACTGTTCTGCGTCCTCATGGTCGGCATCGCTTCGACTGGCGGAAAGTCGGCGAGCCACATCCCGCTTGAGAAAGCCACCGAGATGCAGAGGGAAATGGTCCGCAAGCACGCGCCGGAATACGCGCAGCCTGCAGCGGCAAAGAGCACTGCGGATAGGTATCAATAGCATTGACAACCCACTACAAACGCGCTATTGACACGCTAGCGCACTGAGCCGCAACGCGGGCTATGTAAGATGGGTGAAAACAGGAAGGTAATAAAGTAAAAAGGGGCTTGTGCCTCGTTGTCTGAGCCGAAGCTCAGAACTTGAGGGACGTGCCCCGTTTAGATCGCGGACATGTTGTCCTAGTTAAAAGGTAGCTCACTGTGATCAACTTTGTCAACAACTACGAGAGGCATGTCGCGGCGCGCCTGCTGGAGTTCTTCGGCCCCGCGCTCCATTGGAATCGCTCCCTCTGGAGCATCGGAACTTCTCTGGCACTCCGAGAAGTGCTGGAAGCCAGCGAGGCCCATCGCGCTGGAATTCTCGGGCCGGAATCCCTCCAGGCCGCGATCTCTACCTCGACAAGGTTAATCGCTCGTGATCCCGGAATTCCGGAGGTTCAGCGTGAGCTTCTTCAAAAGACCCTCACCAGTGCCTCTGGATCAAAATCGACCTTGCGATTTGAAGGTTTGGAGTACTGCGTCATTCAACAACTTCATTCTGAGATCGATCAACTATACCTGGGACGGTGGGCAGATGCGATCAGCCAACCAAAACCTATATATGGGCCTGAACGCACCGCGCGGGCAGTGGCGTCACACTTGTTGGATCAGGGCTTCAGCGGCGGCTTCTTGCATCGTTGGTTGACCTATCAAATGAAGCACCAGAAGCTACCTTTATCACTCGCGGACGCGCTGAGAGATCTTTCGGCTCGAAGTCAGGAGCCTCCGAAACAGTTCGATGTGTTGATTGTGTTCCCTTCACGGCTGGAGTCCGCCGCCAAAAAGGGTTTTACGGTTCCTCGCCGGTGGATGGAGGCCCCACAAGTATCGGAATGGCTCAGATCAAACGGATTCAGCACGAAAGGCGTGAAGCAACTCGGTGGACTCCTGCTCTCGGTGACTGAAAAAGATCCGGAAGCTGCCGCGGAAGCTGCCGCAGAACTGGTTAACGTCTTCGCGGCGCGCGTACTGGTTAGTCTAAAGAAAGAGATTCGCCCGATTCCAACGGCATGGGTTGCGGGAACGAAGGAGCCCTTCAAGGTAAACCGCCAGTCTCGAGGAGTGCACGTAGGAGCTATCCACCGCGAAAACCGTGTCTGGGTTGAGTCGGAAGTCGACGAGATTGTCGACCCAGCGGTAGAATTGCTCGCACCGCTTCAATCAAGCTCCCCAAGCGCGGCCGTTGCCGGTGGCTGGGCGGCGGTCGAAGCACTCCTGAGCGAGCCGGACAGCAGCCGCGCCACAGCGGCGGATCGGATGGCAATGATTGTTGCGTGTTCATTTCCTCGGGCCGAGTTCACAATGTTGTCGTATGTAGGCGAGCAGTTGGGAGGACCCGTTGCAGATCGGCTTGCCAATGAGAAAGAAAATCGAGACCGCGCCATCATCGTGGCTGAGGCCATAGCCTCCGGTCAGTTTCCAGACCCACCGAGTTGGGCGAATTCCGCGGCAGTCGCTCGAATGACGTCGGTGTTGGCTAACCCGCAAGCGAAGCTTGCCGACATCCAGACATATGCCTCCGATACCTTCAGGCGCCTTTATCGACAGAGGAATCTCGTGCTTCATGGCGGTAGGACTAGCGCTGTGGCTCTCAGAGCGTGTCTCAGAACGGTCGCACCGCTCGTTGGCGCAGGCATTGATCGTGTAGTACACGCTCGCTACGTGGATCAGCTACGGCCGTTGGAACTGGCTGCGCGGGCTAAGATCGGTCTCGGTACTATTGGCCCTGGTGCTCCAGCAGCCTGCGTTGATTTGCTGGGGAAATAGTTGCCTTCGTGATGAGCTTGGACCCGCCTGCACAAAGCGACCTGGAAGCCATCAAGATTCTAAAAAGCACCGCCCCATTCGCCGGGCGCAAAGTCAATCTGATCGGCAACTTAGACTTCACGACCAGCTCATCGCCGGTCGCCATTGAAGCCCTGGCGGCGCGTTATCAACACGAAGACTTCTGGCGCCACTCCATGACCGAAGGAGATGACGATGGCCCGCAAGAGTGAAATCCGCCAATTTTACCTTTTCGAGGCGTTGGGCAAAAATAGCCAAAATGAAAATTCCGGCTTAGGCCTGCCCCGCCAGGGCCGGTTTTATGCAGGTCAGCCTAATGAGTTATGCTGATAACCACGACGAACACCATTCCATTCTTGTTGCCGAGCCGTCACACTTGAGTAGGAGGATTGCAGATGAGAAGAAGAACTGGATTTTACGCAGTTGCCGCGTTGGTTCTGGCCACCACGTTTCTGGCTCCAGGGGTGCTTGCCGCCGCAAAGATCGGCAAGATATTTGTCAAGGCGGCGCCCCCGGACGCGGGCGGGTTCTCGGATCCGAAATTGGAAGACAGTGTGAAGGACCTCCAACGCCGGATCGGTGATTTTGAGTTGGTCACAAAAGAGGAGGATGCCGAGTTCTTGCTGGTCGTAGTTAGTCGAGAAGAAGTCGTTGTTTCTGGTCAGCCCAATTCCAAACGCCTTACAGTTACTCTGAGTGTGCGGGAAGGAGACAAGTGGACGCCTGGCATCAAGATCGTCAAGGTCAACAACACGGCTTTTGGACTTACGGCGCTCAAAGCGATGGGCGATGCTCAGAAGTGGGTAAAAGACCGAGCGAAGGGTAAGGGACACTGACCCAGGACCGGCCCGTCGAGCCTGAAGGAGATGCGCGGGGACTCGATGCGGAATAAGCGCAAGGGCGAGGAACCGGCCGGAAAGAGTCCGCCCGGCGGTGCTTAGCGCTGCACGGGGCAAGAGGCTGCGGCCCTTTCCCCCGAACCCGTTTTCCTGCCGCAGCGTTCTTACCCGCTTCGCTCCGGTGAAATAGTTGACGCTGGACACAACAAGCCCTCGCAGATCGAGGTACGCTCGTACCCACGTTTTCATTTTCTCAACTAGCGGCTTAACTCGCTTACTCGGTTGGCCTGGCGTGAAATTGTAGACTTCCGGTTGATCTGCTCGGCTGCCTTGAGAAGCGTTCGCTTTACGTAATCCTCGATCCGCGCTTCGCCCCCTTTCTTGGTGAGATCGCGGGAAGTAAGGGCGCCGCGGATAGAGTCCTCGGACGCGCCATGGCCGAGTGCATACACCGTGTAAGCCAGGTCTGCGCGGCTCAAGTCTCCGGCGTACCTGGAATCAGCGTGAAAATCGGCGATGGACTTCCCCGCCGCTGTGCTTCGCCCCTTGCGCCCTAAAAGTACTCGCGATCTCGCCGCTGCCTTCGCCGCCGCCATTACGGACTTTTCCAGGGCGCGCTCTACACCCTGAACAAACTGCCCGGCCTGGTTGTAGATCAGCCCTGGGGTCGCCTCAATAATACGCACGTAGGGAAACAGGTTGTTGGGCTGCCGGTGTTTTTCCTTCCGGTTGGTTAAACCGCTGAGGCGGCCAAAATGTCTCCAGTCGGCCGAACCAAGATCGCCTCCGAATCTCTCTGCCAGCGCGCGCGCCACCGCGGTTGACAACGCTTTCGGCAGTTTGCGGCCGTGATCCAGCCACACCTGGTAGTTATTCGGGCTGGTCTGCACAACGAGGCAGGGTTGGAAGCCTTCGCTCTTCAAACGCGGCAGGTTCTCTGGCTTGAGATCGTCAATGAGGCACAAGCGGTGTTCCCCGAACGGTCGAATGTACACTGCCGCGCCTTCCATGTTCTTCGCTTTTAACCACGGGATGGACTTCAATACGTCCGCCGCATCCCAGGTACGAAGCAGCATTCTTGGGGAGTCGGCCGGCAGGAGGACGCCGACTTCGTAGACGCCGGCGTTCATGGCCTGGGTTTGAACGGTGATGGCGTTGAGAGTGGCGTCTGGCATCAGAAGCAGCTTCCTTTCTGAATGTACACCTTGACGCGCCCGGATTCCAGAAATATACTCTGTTTTACAGTCTTGACTGTACTTTTGTGTTACGCTCCTGTTTTGAGGTCTCGATCATGCAGAATGTTGGCAACAGCTTACCGCAACTGGCAACAGTCAGAGGCCCGTCAACGGACGAGCAGCAAAAAGCGCGGTTGCATGAAAAGCTGAAACGCGAGCTGGGTCCGGAGGTATTGGCGGCCTTGGCCTCAGAGTTGACCGAAGACGTTTGCTTGAACCCGGACGGCAAGCTCTGGGTCAATGAGCTTGGTAAAGGCTGGCGGGTGGTTGGGAGGATGCTCGCCTCGCAAGCGAGCGCCGCTATGGGAACGATAGCCGCTATCAAGGAGACGGTAATCCACCATGACAAGCCACTTTTGGAAACCGAGATGCCGATTGATGGCAGCCGCTTTCAAGGGTTGGTTCCGCCTGTCGTAGAGGCACCAACGTTCGCAATCCGCACTCGTCCCCGGCGGGTATTCTCAATCGAAGAGTACATCGACACTGGCATACTGAGCTCGAAAGAGGATCCTGCGAACAGGCTCCGGGAGAGGCAGAACTTCCGGCAGTTGCTGGAAGGACAGTCTCACGCCGACGTTCTGAAGAGCGCAATCCGGGAGCGGAAGAACGTTTTGATTGTGGGTTCAACCGGCTCGGGCAAGACGACGCTTGTGAATGCGTGCCTGGAACTCATCAAGAGGTTTTGTCCGCGGGATCGTGTCCTGTCGATTGAGGACACGATGGAGTTGCAAAGTCCGGTTGAGAACAGCGTGGATCTTCGCGCGTTCGGCCAGGTCAGCATGCTGGAATGTTTGCGGGCAAGCCTGCGGCTGAAGCCGAAACGAATTATTGTGGGCGAAGTTCGCGGAGCGGAAGCGCTGGTCATGCTCAAGGCGTGGAACACCGGGCACCCAGGCGGTGTGGCAACCGTACACGCCAACGACGCGATGAGCGGCCTGATCCGTCTTCAGTCCCTGGTGGCAGAAGGAACCCAAGCGGCACAGCAGGATTTGATCGGCGAGGCCATTGATGTCGTGGTCTTCATTGACGAAGACGTTGACCATCCCGCGGGGCGTAAGGTTCGCGAGGTCATGTTGGTCACCGGGTTTCGGGAAGGACGATACCAATGCGAATACGTGTGAACTTGGCGGCCAGCGTGCTGAGCGGCCGTGAGCGGTCGACGGCGAAAGCCGGCGACGTAAATACCTTCGGGCCAGCCCCGAGGGTGAACGATGAACGACGTGATGAAAAGGAGATAGTCCATCTATGAATTCCCTGCCTGTTTGGGATCTGAATCGCCGTCTGTCGCGCCTTGTATTGTTCGCGTTGGCTCTGGCCTTCGTGGGCATGCAAGGTGTCTTCGGCGGCGCGCTTGGCGCCGCCCTGCCATGGGAAGCGCCTTTGTTGAATGTGGCTCAGTCGCTCACGGGGCCGGTTGCTCTATCGGTGTCCCTGATTGCCTTGATGGTCGCGGGAGGCACATTGGTCTTCGGCGGCGAGCTGTCCGAGTTCGCCCGGCGCTCCAGCGTGGCCGTTCTGGCGATCGCGTTCCTGGTCTTTGGCGCCGGCTTCATGAACATTCTCTTCGCTGGTGGCGGCGCGGTGGTGTTCTGAGGCGAAGTTTCGACGAGGATGTTTCCGGGGGAACGGGCGTCGCGATGACGGTTCGCCGCTTGATGCGCCGCCCAAGTTCCTGCGTGTTTGAGGATCGGAATTAATGGAGGTAGCTTTCGATGAGACACATACTACGGATCGGCGTGCTGGTCAGTCTGTTGGCTCCGGCCGCAAACGCATATTGCACGACATCGGGTCAACCAGCGACGGTCCTGCTCGCCAGTCACGTCCTCGAAATTCAGGACGATGCGGCTTACCGAGCGGGACAGGACGTGTGGGTTCCAGCGGCGGTTAAGGCCGATTCGCAAATTCATACGTGGCTGGTTTGGTCGAGCCAAACCGGCGGGCAAAATTGCAGCGCCACGTTCGAGGGCGTGCGCAATGACAACTGTGGTCCTCGGGTTGACGTTCAGTTTGAGCAACGGACGCCGTACAACGCCGGCATCGGTGTGAGCGACATGCCGGGCGGGAGTACCGCGTATCCGTATTCGTGCACCGTGGAGTTGATCTTCCACATTTACGATATGACGCCGATCCCGAATCCCGATCCGACTCAACCACCACTGGTCGATCCTGGGTTTAACTTCTACATGCTCGTTGACCTGCGGGTGACGGGTGAGCACTATGTGAATCCTGGCGGAGTCGGCACGGTACCGATCGGCGTTAGCCGTCAGGGGTGCCCACAGGCACAGGCAGGGGACCAGTTCCCGGCTTACATGCTGGAGGGACCTGGCTGTGCGGGAGCGACTGTAGGAATCAATGCGGCCGGTAGCAGAACGGCGAAAGCCGCGCCACAAACCGGCGCGTCGATTCGTGCGGCGAGCAGGGCGAAGCTATCGAGCACGTTGGCAAAGATAGCTACCAATACGCGGACCCTGAACGGCCGGCCGGTGATCAGGCAGCAGCAACGCTGAATGGCCCATCGTAGCCTTTTCATCGTGTCTTTGTAGTTGGTTTGTATCTTGTATCCAGGACGACAGGAGTGGAGACGAACATGGAAGAACCCCGCGAAGTGCCACTTTATCAGTCTGTGAACCGGCCCAATTTGCTGATGGGCTGTGATCGCGAAATGGTGTTGTTGGCGGCGCTGTTGAGCGCGGCGTTGATTTTCTCGGTAGCGACGTTGTGGTCGCTGGCCATCGGTATCGCCGCGTGGGTCGCCGCGGTCGCGGTGCTCTCGCGGATGGCGAAGCTGGACCCCCTGTTGCGTCACGTCTACGTTCGCCATGTGAAATACGGGGACTACTATCCGGCCAAGAGCGGTCTGCGGGCGGAAGCGATGCAAGTCAGGAAAGGTTGGAGGTAAGTCGATGCGATTCGTGGAACATCGTACAACTGCAAAGGGGCTCGCGGATCTCCTGTTATATGACTCCGTGGTGGCCGATGGGATCGTGCTGCTCCATGACGGAAGTCTGATGAGCGGCTGGATGTTTCGCGGGCCGGATATGGACTCGGCCACCCACCCGGAGATGGCGGCGTTGAGCGCCCGGCTGAACTCGATCATGAAGCTGGGCTCGGGTTGGATGATCCAAGCCGATGCGATTCGTTCCAGTTCGCCGGAGTATCCGTTGAAGAACCACTTTCCGGACCCGGTCTCGGCGCTGATCGACGTGGAACGATACCAGCAGTTCGCATCCGAGGGCACTCATTTCGAGACCGAGTACTTCCTCACCCTGACGTACCAACCGCCGCGCGTGCGCGAGGAAATGGTCCGAGGTTACATGTTCGATGAAAGTGGAGGGCCGGAACATAGAGGGGCGGCGGCGCGAGCGCTGGAGACGTTTCGGGTGCGCGTGGCGAGCTTTGAGGATGTATTGAGTTCGCTCGTGTATGTGGATCGCTTGAATGCTGAGCGTGTGAAAGATGACACGGGGTTTTTGGTGGTACAGGACCAGATGTTGCGCTACGTTCACCGGTGTATCGGCGGCGTGGACCATCCGATTGAACTGCCGGAAGTGCCGACGTGTTTGGCGGACATGCTGGCTACAGCGGATTTCGTGGGAGGCATGACCCCGCGCATCGGCAAGAAGCATATGCGGGTGGTGGCGATCGACGGGTTTCCGCGGGCGAGCCGGCCTGGAATTCTCCGGGCGCTCGATGCGCTTCCCATGGAGTACCGTTGGAGCACGCGAGCGATCTTGCTCGACGCGGAGGAAGCGCGGTCGATGCTCGATAAGCATCGCAAAAAGTGGAAGTCCAAGGAGCGTGGGTTTAAGGACCAGTTGTTGAAGTCGGAGACCGGGCCGATCAATCTCTATGCGACGGAAATGGCGGCCGACGCGCAAGACGCGATGAGCGCGGCGGCGGCCGGGGATGTCCATTTCTGCATCTACACAAGCGTGATGCTCATCACGGGCGAGAAGGAGGCGATGGTCGATGACAACGCCGCGTTGGCGGTGAAGACCATCAGCAACCTCGGATTTGGGTGCCGGATCGAGGACGTGAACGCGGTGGAAGCGTGGAGAGGTTCGCTGCCGGGGGACGGCTATAGCAACGTGCGGCGTGTGCTGTTGCACACCATGAACCTGGCGGACATGCTGCCGACGACCGCGGTGTGGGCGGGACAGCGGACGAATCCTTCGCCGTTGATGCCGCCGAACTCGCCGCCTTTGTTGTACGCGGCGACGGGAGGAGCGACGCCGTTTCGCTTCAACCTCCATGTAGGCGATCTCGGCCACGCGTTGATGATCGGACCGCCCGGGGCAGGGAAGAGCACGTTCCTGGGTTTTGCCGCGGCCCAGTGGTTGCGCTATCGCGGGGCGCAAGTGTTCGCGTTCGACAAGGGATATTCCCTGCAAACGCTGACGGCGGCGTGCGGCGGGGAATTTTATGACATCGGCGAGGGCAGCAATCTGACGTTCTGTCCGTTGCGGGAGTTGGAAACGGCGAGCGATATAGCCTGGGCGGTGGAATGGCTGGAGGCATTGTGCAACCTGATGGACAGGAAGCTCAGTCCGCGCGAGCGAAGCGCGTTGAGCGAAGCGGTAATGAGCCTCGCGCATGACAAGCCGGAGAATCGAACGCTCACCGAGCTGCGCGCGAACGTACAGGACCACGATTTGCGCGATTTGCTCAACCATTACTGCCTGGGTGGGCCCATCGGGTTCTTGTTGGACTCGGACAAGGATTGCTTGGGGACAGGGCGTTTCTTAACATTCGAGACGGAGAATCTGTTCCCGTTGTCCGAAAAGGCGGTGGTGCCGGTTTTGCTTTACCTGTTCCGGCAGATCGAAAAGCGCCTGACGGGCGCGCCGACATTGGTGCCGCTTGATGAGGCGTGGGTGTTCCTGCGGAATCCACTCTTCCGGGAACGCGTGCGCGAGTGGCTCAAAACGCTGCGCAAGATGAACGCCACAGTGCTGCTGGCCACTCAAAATCTGTCCGACATTTTCAACTCGCCCATCAAAGACGTCGTCTTAGAGAGTTGCCCGACCAAGATTCTGTTGCCGAACGCGGAGGCAGGCAATCCCGCATCAAAGGCGTTCTATGAGTCCATCGGTTTGAACGACCGGGAAATCGGCATTGTGCAAAGGGCGTTCCCGAAGCGGGAATACTACGTGGTTTCGCCGCTTGGCCGGCGCAAGATCGCGTTGGGCTTGGGCGGTGTGGCGCTGTCGTTTGTCGGCGTGTCCGGCAAGGAGCAGCGGCAAGAGGCGCTGGACATGATGGCAAGTTATGGCGAGGACTGGATTCCGCAGTGGTTGCGGAGGCGCGGCCTTGCTGACTGGGGAGAGTTCTACGAGGCGGGCCAGCAGGTCGCCATGGGAAGGAGAGCGTCATGAATCGGCGAATGTTCTTTGGATCACTGTTCGGAACTGGGGTCGCTTACGCTGGCGTCGGGCTGGACTACTCACGGGAATGGACCCAGATCCTGAACAAGATTCAACTGCTGCAAGGCTATATCCGCCAAGGCGAAGAGCTTCGGCAGAAGATTCTTATGGTGCTCGATATGGCCAAGCACACGGCGCGGTTGCCGTTCCAGGTATTCGGCCCCATCATGGCGGAGATTGGGGCGCTGCATGGCGTAGTGCGCCAGGGCAGGGCATTGGCGTATTCGATGGCGAACCTCGACGCGGAGTTCACGAACCGTTTCAAGGGTTTCGGCTACCGGCCGGAGCAGTGGTATCAGGAGTATCAGCAGTGGTCTCAAACGACGTTGGACACCACTCTGGGAACGTTGAAAGCGGCCAATCTGCAAGCGGGGCAGATGGCTAGCGAGGAAGGCGTGTTGACCCAGTTGCGCACGATGTCGCAAAGTTCGGACGGGAGGTTGAAAGCCGCCCAAATCGGATTGCAGTTGAGCGAACAAGCGGTGCAGCAGATGATGAAGCTGCGCCAGCTCATGCTGGCGGACATTCAAAGTAAGCAGGCCTTTCAGGCCTGGCAGATGCAGCAGAGCACGAACGGCCAGGCGGCCTCGCAACGGTTCTTCCAAAATGGCCCGGCGCGTAATGATCCCCAGACCTTTCTCGGGGGGAATCGGTAAATGGCCGTGCGTTCGGTTGGGTGGATTTCAGTGCGAGGTCTGCGGAGTCCCGGGGCAACGAGACTGCGGAGGGTGCTCTGGTTGTCGTTGTTGGTGTTGCTGTTGACAACCATACTCTGCGCGGTGGCGAGTGCGCAGGCTCCCCCTGGCAACATGCCGAACAGTATGACGAATGCATACAAGGCGGCGCGCGCTCCGGCTATCGCGGTGTTCAATCAGTATGCAGGCGGGCTGTTCCGAGCCTTGGCGCTGGTCGAGATGGCGTGGACCGCTTTGTTGCTGCTGCTTGAGCGTTCGGATCTCCAGTCGTGGACCGCTGGAATGCTTCGACGGCTCCTGGTGTTATTCGCATTCCTGTGGCTGCTCCAGAACGGCGTGGGGTTCTCGGACCGCATCATGAACAGCTTCATCCAGATCGGGAGCGAAGCCGCCGCTCTGCCCGTGGGGGCAAGCCCGGGGGACATTGTCTTTAGGGGTGCAGAAATTGCCGAGAACCTGGTGCTGAAGGCGGACATCACGGGCTTCCTGATTAGCCCCGCGCCAACGCTGGTCATCATTCTCGCAGCGATCATTGTGTTTGTCTCGTTCGTCGTCGTGGCGATTCACTTCATCATGGCGCTGGTGGAAAGCTACATCGTAGTGAGCGCGGGCCTGATTTTTCTGGGGTTCGGCGGAAACTCGGTGACGCGGCCCTATGTCGAAAGATACTTTGCGTTGTCGGTGGCCGTCGGCGTCAAGTTGATGATCCTCTATATGGTCGTCGGGATAGGCACCGCCCTGAGTACAAGCTGGGCAGCGCAGGCGAACAACATCTCCAATGCGCTTCTCCCCTTTCGCGATTGTTTTGATTTGATCGGTGGGAGTTTGATCTTTGCGGCGGTCGCTTGGGGCGTGCCGAAGTTCGCCGCGTCCATCCTCGCTGGATCGCCGTCTTTCACGGGCGGCGACATCATCTCGATGGGCATGTCCACGGTGCAGGCCGGGCTGATGGTCGCTGGCGGGGCGGCGTTGGCAACGCGCGGCGCCGCGATGGTGCTGGGCGGCGGGGCGGCGCGCTTGGCCGCGGCATCAAGTGTTGGCGGGGCCGCGGGTGGCGGAGCGGGAGCGCCGGGCGGTGGTGGATCTGGGGGACCTGGCTCCGGAGGTGGCGGAGGTGGTGGCAGGCCCAGCGGTGGATCGGGAGGCGATGGCGGCGGAGTATATTCACCGAGCCAGCCTGCGCCGCCGAGTGGCGGCAGTGGGACAAATGGGAGTACTGCAAGCAGCGGTGGCGCAAATGATGCGCCGGTGTCGCGTCCGAGTTCGTCTGAGGACACCGTTGTAGGCCGCCCGTCAGGGCAGGGAAGTGCATCACCGGCATTCTTGGCAAACGCGCCGCCGATGACGGATTCAACCGCTGCCAGTGGGGCGGGGGCCTCGGCGCGTCCGGCAAACCAGGTTGAACCTCCTACTTTCGCAAGGGCGATGGGCAGCGCAGCGAGAGGGGCGAAGGCCGTTGAGTCGGCGGCGGGCACGGTACAAAACGGTGTTCAGCGAGCCGCGATGTTGGCGTTTTTTCTGCAACGGATCGTGCCACCAGAAGGTGGCGGAGGTGGAACGCCACCGCCGTTGAACATGCAAGGCGAGTAAGGAGACGAAGTAATGCAACCAGCCATTGCGAACGATGCACTCATACCGGAAGGGCCGGGGATCAGCGCGCCCACGGAACTCCCGTTTGTTAAAGAGAGGAAAGGGAAGAAGGTTCCTGGGGGAGCGGATCTAGCGAACCCTTACTTAGCCGCACGAAAGGCGTGGGACGAGCGATACGGTGATTTGATCAGTCGCGCTCGGCACTGGCGGCTCGTCGCGTTTGTGGCATTGGCCATCGCGTTCGTCTCGGTGGGCGGTTTGATTATGGTCGCCAAGCAGACGCGCCTGGTTCCCTTCGTCGTTGCCGTGAACGAACTGGGGCGGCCAGTGGCGAGCGGCGTCGCGACAGCGGAAGGCTCGCGGCTTGATGAGCGAGTAATGAAAGCGGCCTTGGCCGATTTCATATCGAAATGGCGGGGCGTCACAATCGACTGGACGTTTCAGCGGGCCCAGATCGACCAGGTGTTCGCACAGATCGGACAGGGGTCACCAGCGCAGGTAGCCATCTCGGATTGGTATCGCAGCGCTCCCCCGCAACAAAAGGCTGAGCAGGGCACGGTCGAAGTTGAGATCAAGTCGGTGCTGGCGACGAGCGAGAAGACGTGGGAGGTGGGCTGGACCGAGGTCAAGCGGCTCGCGACGGGCCAGATCAATGGGAAAGAAGAGTTCAGGGGCTTGTTTACGATTGCGGTTAATCCGCCACGAACCGAGGAAGAGGGCCGGGCGAACCCGCTGGGAATATTTGTCACGAACGCGACTTGGTCGCGAGTGTTCTGAATGAGGGAGATGGTGTCATGAAGCGTTATATGCAGCTTTCGATGTTCTGGACGGTGACCGTGACCCTCGCCTTCGGGCAAGGGCCGCAGGGCGGAAGCGGCACGCCCCGAGCTACGCCTGAAAAGTATCCTTTTGGGGAATTGGCGGCCGAGCTGCAGAAAGATCCGTTGAAAAGCACGCCTCCGCGCACGGGAGTAGATCCGAAAGCGGATCTCCAGGAGAAAGCGGCTAAGGTCTTGGCCGACGCGCCGGAACTGGCCGACGGGAAAATGACGCCAGCGGCGAAGGCGGCGCTGGAAAAGGCCGAACCGTGGAAGCACGATGTTCAAACGCCTGCGACCGGCAAGGACGGGCGCGTGGTGTATACGTTCGGCGCGGGCCTTGCCACGGTGATCTGCGCGCCGTTGCGTGTGTGCGTCCTGGAATTGCAGCCGGGGGAGCAGGTGGTGGGGGAACCGCATATCGGCGATTCGGTTCGATGGAGTATTGCGCCGGCAGTCAGCGGCGCTGGAAACGCCACGACGAACATGGTGATCATCAAGCCCAAGGAAGCCGGGCTCGATACCAACCTTGTGGTGCCCACCAATCGCCGCGCTTACTACGTGCGGCTGGTGAGCCGCCAGCAGGAATACTTGCCGCTGGTGGCGTTCTCGTATCCGGATGACGATATGGCGAAGTGGAAGCAAGCCGTAGCCGTGCAAGAGCGAACGCGCGAAGAGTTCGAGGCTGCGCGATTGACGCCGGTTGAGTCGATGTCGAACTTGAACTTCGAGTATCAGGTCAATGGCGGGACCGAGTTCCTGCGGCCAGTGCGTGTGATTGATGACGGCAGGAAGACGTATATTCAGATGCCCGATGGGACCGCAGTTCGCGAGGCTCCGATTCTGGTTGTGTCAGGAATGGATTCGACAGCGGAAATGGTGAACTACCGGGTGAAGGGCAACATGTACATCGTGGACCGGTTGTTCGAGCATGGCGCTCTGCTTCTTGGGAGCGGGAAGAAGCAGGAGCGTGTTGACATCGTGCGCGGCGGCAAGGGGCCGCTGGCGAAGGCCGGGGGGAAGAAGAAAGAGAAGGACGACCCGATCGGAGCCGCGTATTTGCAGTTGAAGCGTACGCCGCCAACGGAGGCGGGAGAGTCAGCGTCAGAAAAGTAAGGGGGGATCATGGACAAGACAGCTACAGATAACGGTTCGGCCAACGGAGCGGTTGGCCAACCCAGTCCAATCGGAATGGACCTGCGGCCGAAGGCGCCGCAAGGCAAACGGATGTCGAAGCGCCTTGGAGCGGTCGTCGTTGTTGCGTTGGGCGCGCTGGTAGCCGTGATTGTGTACGGCATTTTTCACCGCCAAACGGCGGCGGCGAACTTGGCTAGGCGCGGTGGCGATCTTGATGCCAGAGTCACTGGGGCTAAAGAGGCCGGCCGGCAGTTCTCAAATCCCCCTGGAAGTCCGGTCGAGACCGCTTCGCCCGACCAACTGGAACCGCCTCCGCTGAAATTTGTGCCTCGGGGCAGGGATGGAAAAGCGTTGGCGGTGGTTCAGCCTGTGGGCGGCGCGACGGAACGCAAACCCGGCAATGTGGCAATGGCCGGAGCAGGGCAGACGGGGAACAACACAGTACCGGCAGCGCTAAGAAGTGGGGCCCATCCGGCCGGCGGAAATCAGCCGCCCGGATGGGAGTCACCAAATGCGGCAGCATGGTCTGGGCCAAATGGGGGCGCGGGCGCGCCCAGTGACGCTGCGGCCTTGATCGCGCGAGCGAAGGATCGAGAGCGAGAGGCGATGGACGCAGCAACCGGAATCAACGGATCTGGGCCAGCGGGCATGCGGGGTGGTCCGAGTGCGCAGGGTGATGCCAACGAACTGGCGGGGTTGGTGAACGCGTTGGGCAGTCCGTCGGGCGGCGGGAGTGGTGGCAGCGGAGCGCGCACGATGCCTCCGAGCGGCAACACGATCAGCGGCGCCAGCATCGCTCCTCGCGAAGCTGGCGATGACGACTCGGCGAACCAGGCGAGCAAAGACGATTTCCTACGAAAAGCGCGAAAGGGCGGCGGCGCGGAAAACTACGCGCAGGGCACGCGCATCAGGGCGCTGAGCCCGTTTGAGATCAAGGCGGGGTGGGACATTCCCGCAGTGCTCGAACAGGACATTAATTCGGATCTGCCCGGTGATATCCGCGCGTTGGTGCGAGAGACCGTCTACGACACGGCGTCGGGCCGGTATTTGCTGGTGCCGCAAGGCTCTCGGCTAGTGGGCACGTATGACTCAAAAGTGGCCTACGCGCAAAATGCGTTGCTGGTGGTATGGAGCAGGATCATCTTCCCTGATGGTTCATCGATCGACCTAGAGGGGATGGGGAGCCAGGACGTGCGGGGGCAGAGCGGCCTGAGGGGAAAGGTGAATAACCACTACGGAAGGCTGTTCGGCACTGCCGTCTTATCGACAGCGTTTTCCGCCGCCGCTGTGGTGGCTCAGAACCGCCGACAGAATGTTTTTACGGTCCCCAGTTCGCAAGACGTAGCCACTTCCGCGGCGGCGTCGGAGATCGCCAGGCTCGGCGCAGCGATCACCCGGAAGAACCTTAACATCCAGCCGACGATTCGGATCTTGACTGGAACTCGGTTTTCGGTGCGGGTCCACAAGGATCTGTTGTTTGAAGAGCCGTACCGGCCGTACCGGCATGGCGGAGAAAAGGCTTCCTCAAAGTAGTCCTCGTGCCCTGGAGTTGGGGTCACGACCGTAGGATACTAGTCGTAAAGAGCAACCCTTTTAGCCATGACCAAGAACGCCAAACCATCTGGGGATAAGGATGTGTCGGGAACGGCAGCATCGCAACATTCCGAAACCGTCAAATTAGCCGTGCGGCTCCTCGATTCGGTTAACCTTCCGTTGCGTGATCTGGTTCGCTTCCAGGGCGAACTAGCCCGCTACATCGTGGAAGCGATTGAATCGGTGGACTTGTCGAAGGTGCCCCTCGTGGTGATTCGAGATCCCAAGTCGAGGGATACGACAGTTCGAGTGAGCGAACCATTGTTTGAGCGGCTTTCGAATGTTGCCAAGGAACGGCGTACGTCAGTCAACGTGCTGGTGAATACGGCCGTAGCGCACTGGTTGCGAACGAGACAGCGACGGGAGGTGGTGCGCTTTCGCTCCTAAATTAGAGTAGCCGATGAAGGCCGACGGCAATCTTGTATAAGGCGGAGCGAGTGCCCCGCCTCATAGAAGAGAGCCTCAGGCGATTCTCCTGCGCATGAAGTCCGGCATGTCATTGAATCGGATGGTCTCCGATGCCGTCACCATTCGGCTCAATTGCGCGAACTTTCGTTCGGGCAACCCGAGCATCTCGGCGAGTTGACCTTGAGTGGGGATCTCTGCCTGGGCGTAGTTCGCTAGAATCGCGTCACGACGCTTCTGAAACTGCCTGGCGGCCCGCGGCAGCGGGTCCAGGTGACGAAGATAGTCTAGGAGGGCGCCTTGGATGCGATGTTCAGCGAGAGTCTTCAGCTTGAGATTGCGTGAGGGATCAAAGCGATCAACTGCGCGGATCAGGCCGACGGTGCCGGCGGAGATCAGGTCGTCGAGTTCGACCTGCGGGCAACGCCGATGTAGTCTGCGGGCGAGCAACTCCACTTGGGGAAGATGATCGAGGATCATTTGGTCTCGGTTGGTCATGGCCGGACTGGCCGCTTACGCGGCCACCTCCTGCTTGGCTGAGCGATCCAGGCGGTTGATGCGCTGGACCCGGATCTCGGTGATGGACTTCGTGGAGCCGTCCTTGGCGGTGTACTGGCGAGTGTTAAGTTCGCCGGTGACCTGAAGGTGGGCGCCCTTGGTAAGGGTGGCGGCGTATTCAGCCAAGCGGCCGAAGACTACGAGGCGGTGCCAGGTGCTTTGCGATTGGCGTTCGCCGGATTCGCGGTCCTTCCAGGTGCGCTGCGTGGCCAGCGAAAGGGTTGTGAGAGTCGAGTCGTTTCGGGTGGTGCGGGATTCGGCGTCGCCGCCGAGGTAACCAATCAGAATCACGTTGTTCATTTGCTTTCTCCTTGTGCCGCCGTCTCTTGATCGGGGCGCCATTGGCGAGCGGGGCAAGCTTCCAAGAGCGAAGCGGTGAGGCGGAGTGCATTGTTGGGGGGGCCGGTCGGATTCCGGTGAGCGTTAGCGAACGAACCCGTTGGGCGAAATCCGGCTGGGGGAGCAGACAAAGCAGAACGTAGCCGAGCGCCGGACGCGGCCAGGCGCTAGCCGTCAAGCGAAGCGGTGCCCGATCATGGACGGTCGGCTACGGGAGATGCATCGACGTGAAATATGGGTGACGCCGCGATATAGGCCAGGATCTCGAATCCTTATGCTGACGGGCGAGTTGGAGTAACGTAACGCGTAATCGGCGACGAGTGCGGGGGACCTTTCGGACCGCTGGTCGCTTACGCTTCACTATCTGTGCGATCCACAGCTACAGCGGAACGTGCATCGTTCGCAGAATCGCATCGAGGCAATACCACCAACTGCGGTCAGCGCTCGCGCAGGTCAGCGGGAGAAAGGAACTAATAGGACACACCGATTGGGCTGTCGCGATTAGCAATGAGTGCGGAGGCATGGTTGCCAATATCGTGATTGCCTACAACTCCATTCTGCTCTCGGGGATACTGACCCGCGACCAAGCCGCCGGCCACCAGTAGGTCCTGGAACTGCTACAGCGGATCTCGCCCGTCGCCTGGCAGTACATCCACGTCCTGGGACATTACACATTTCGCGACGAGCGGCACCGGATGGACCCTGGAGGCCATACTGGCTTCCGTGAATTGCAGTAAAGCATTGATTATCCGTGCTGGATTAATTCCGCCGGTTTGGGCTTACAACCCCACTTAACAAAACTTTTTGTTAAGTGGAATTCCGTTACTTGGCACGTGCAGGGTGCGCAAAGAAAATTGCCCGATTCAACGCGAAAACAGTTTGAGGAGGGGTCTGCCCTAAATTTTTAGCGACTCTACAGTCGTTATGTTAATATTTATCACGCGACGAAGGCGCAGGCGCAGGAATAATGGCACTATGCTTGACGCTCCGACGGCCGATCACCGAGAAACGGTTGTTCAGGAAAAGTGGGGCACCGCTTTGGAGGCGGGCTTCCAGGTCATCCCAACGGTTCTCATTCACGCTCAGAGCAAGCTTGGTCTTGATTCCATCGACCTTGCCGTGCTGCTGAACCTCATCAGCCACTGGTGGGAGAGGGGTGCATACCCGTTTGTGTCCGCGACTACTTCGGAATTCGTGAACTGCAGGCGAGCATCAAACTGCAGGCGAGCATCAGCGAGAGCGTCTCGAGCCGACCATTCCTCAACCTGAATAAGGCCTGGCACCCTTTTCGCTGGACTGAAGAGCTTGGCAAGCGGTTGCGGCAGTCCGTTCTTCCGCATGTCCCGCTTCTCGTCTTCATTCTGCTCGAGGCTGAGAGCGCCGCCCAGCGATGGCTCGGCGCCACCCTCGCTGTAGTGTACGGTATACCCGCGATCCTGGCGTTCATTGTCAGCGTGGTATCCATTCCGTTCGGTATCGTGTTGGCGTTGGGTATTCTTCCATGCGGTTGGACCGTTCCTTTGGCCGGCCCTTACCTTGATCTAACGGCTGAGCCCACACCACCCGGGACATGGTCGGTGATCCAGCTGCGCACGAACGTGGAAGGCAAAGAACTCTCGCACTTGAAGGCCCATGACGATCCTGAAGTCGTCATCAAAGCGTGCGACTGGCTTTCGAGCCGCGTCCCAGAGACGGCTGGCGAGGATCAGGGTATCCGGTGAACGCTCGCGCACTGGGAATACCGCCGCGCAACCCCGGCACGCAAAGGTACGCACAGCAGTTGCGGCCCGCTGCTCTTGTTTGCCCCTGATGCCGGAAGGTAGTCTCAATGCTCGGGAATGAGTATCCAGAGCGGAACACCCGCGGCGAACACATGGCTGTCGCGGAACTCCTTCGCGCAGGCAATCGCCATTGACGCGATTGAAAGCACTGTCGGCCGACGCGCCGGATTGTGGGCGAGTCACGCGCCATCCGGAAGCTGGCGGGCCAGAAAGTCCTGTTGTGGGAAGCTATCCAATTGGACACAATGCCGGCTACGCTGAGCGGCGATTGCGGCACTACGCTGTTCGGACTGCATCTCGAGCGGGAGCGATGCCACCACTCGTCACCGGGGCACAACGTGACCAATGGCGCGCCGCCGGGGATTCCTTCCTACGGCATGGCGGATACGCCGGCGCCGTTCGCGACCGCCGGGGCATTTTGCGCGCGGTTGCGAGCACTGGGGCGCCGCTGCGGAGTGGATCTGTATGAGAGGCACAAGCATGGGTCCGTCAACACCGGGCGGGGGTGCGGCAAGTTCTTTTGCTCCTGGCATCGCCGCGGCTGATAAACTGATCGTCTCCTATGCTCATCGACTGGTCCCTACTGCCCGTAGCATTCGCCGGAGGCGCCTTGGGCGCCGCGATTGGCGCTAGTGCAGCCTTTATTTTCACTGGTATTTTCGTCCTGATTGGCGTCGCGATAGCCGCCGGGGGAGGCGGAAAGGAGTTCATCGGCGCGGTGGCGTTTGCGCGACCGGCCCTCGGCTACATGCTCGCGCCCGGCCTGAGCCTCGGGATCGCGCTCGGCGCGGCGGTGATCGTCGCCGCCTGGATCCTCACGTGGGTGTACGTGCGCTGGGCGAATCGTCACTACGACCCGGTGCTGCGGGCACTCCGCGAGCAGCTGCGATGACGCCGACCCCGCCCGCCGGCATCGGCGAGCCGAGCGCCATCGCGATCGGGTTCTTCTTCGTCTTCATCGCGATCACGCTCGGCATCACGTGGTGGGCGGCGCGCCGCACGCAGACGACGGAGGAGTTCTACGCCGCCGGGCGCAGCATCACCGCCGGCCAAAATGGCTTTGCCCTCGCCGGCGACTACATGAGCGCGGCGTCCTTCCTCGGCATCGCGGGCTTGGTCTCGACGAGCGGCTTCGACGGTCTCATCTACTCCACCGGCTGGCTCGTCGGCTGGCCGGTCGTGCTGTTCCTGATCGCCGAACCGCTCCGCAACCTCGGGCGCTACACCTTCTCGGACGTGCTGGCGGTGCGCTTTCGTCAGACCCCGATCCGCATCGCCGCCGCCATCGCGACGCTCGCGACCGTCGTCTTCTATCTGATCGCGCAGATGGTCGGCGCCGGTGGCCTCATCAAGCTGATGTTCGGACTCGAGTACGAGCAGGCGATCATGATCGTCGGCGTCGTGATGATCGCGTACGTGCTCTTCGGCGGCATGATCGCGACCACCTGGGTGCAGATCGTGAAGGCGGTGCTGCTGCTCGGCGGCGCCTCGGCGCTGGCGCTGATGGTGCTGGCGCGCTTCGAGATGAACCCGACGAAGCTCTTCGCAGCCGCGGCCGAACGCTACGGCGATCGCGTGCTGGTGCCGGGCGGGCTCGTCGCGAAGCCGCTCGACGCGATTTCACTGGGCATGGCGCTCATGTTCGGGACGGCGGGCCTGCCCCACATCCTGATGCGCTTCTACACCGTCCCCGACGCGCGCGCGGCGCGCACCTCGGTCTTCTACGCCACCGGCCTCATCGGGTTCTTCTATCTGATGACGTTCATCCTCGGATTCGGCGCCATGGTGCTGGTCGGGCCCGACGCCGTCCGCGCGGCCGACGCCGGCGGCAACATGGCGGCCCCACTGCTCGCAGCCCTTCTCGGCGGAAAGCCGCTCCTCGGCTTCATCGCCGCCGTCGCCTTCGCGACCATCCTCGCGGTGGTGGCCGGCCTCACGCTCTCGGGCGCGGCCGCGTTGTCACACGATCTCTGGGTGAACGTCGTCCGCGGCGGCCACGCCGACGCGCGCGAGCAGCTGGTCGTGGCGCGCATCGCCACCGTGGTGCTCGGGCTCATCGCCGTCGCGCTCGGCATCGCGTTCAAGGGGCAGAACGTCGCCTTCATGGTGTCGCTGGCGTTCGCGATCGCGGCGAGCAGCAACTTTCCCGCGCTCGTCCTCTCGATCTTCTGGCCGCGCTGCACCACCGCCGGTGCCGTCGCGAGCATGGCCGTCGGCACGGCGGTGACGCTGCTGTTGATCGCGCTCTCGCCGACCGTCCAGGTCGATCTCTTGAAACAGCCGAGCGCGTGGTTCGCGCTCAAGAACCCCGCGCTCGTGACGATCCCGCTTTCGTTCGCGATGGGCGTGCTGGTCTCGCTGCTCCGCCCCGAGCCCGGCGGCCGCGCGCGCCACGCCGTCCTGGCCCGGCAAGCGCACTTCGGTCACGCCGACGAGGCGTGAGCCCCGCCCGGTAGGTCACTCGCGCGTGTCCGCAGCACCATCCCGAAGAGCGGCCCTCCACCCTCGGGCAGAGGACCGCTGGCGTCGACGCGCACGGCGCTCCGTGCCGGCGCCGGGAGCCGCGCGTCCCGCGCGATCATCACTCCCGCGTCACGTCACGAGGCGCGCCCACAGCCGCCTCGTGACGTCGTCTGCTCCGGACCGAGCTCAGGCCGCGGTGGCGATGGCGGCGGCGACGGGCAGCGTGAAGGCGAACCGCGCGCCGGCCCCCGCGACGTTCTCGACCCAGATGTCGCCACCCTGACGGCGGACGAGATCGCGGCAGAGATAGAGACCGAGACCGATGCCCTTCCGACTGTGCGGCGAGGGCGCCTGGTGGAAACGCTCGAAGAGTCGTTCGGCGGTCGCCAGGTCGACGCCGTGCCCTTCGTCGACGACCGCGATCTCCACATGGCCCGCCGACCGCGGCGACGGAATCACGGTGACCCGCGCGGTGGTGTCGAGCGGGCTGAACTTGAGCGCGTTGTCGATCAGGTTGCTCACGATCTGGCGGACGCGCTCCGGGTCGGCCATCACCAGCGGCACGCCGTCCGCGATCGTCGCGACGAGTCGACACGACCGGCGGCGGGCCACGCGGCTCGCCGCCGCGACGGTCTCCTCGACCAGGGCACCGACGTCGAGCGCGCGGGGGGAGACCGTGAGGCCACCGTGATCGATGCGGGTCGCCTCGAGCAGATCGCCCGCCATCCCGGCGGCACGACCGAGGCTCATGTCCGCAAGGCCGATCTCCTCACGACACTCGGGCGTGAGCTCGGGCGCGGAGAGCGCATTGTCGAGACAGAGCCGAGCGACATGGAGTGGCCCGCGGAGCTCGTGGCAGATCGTGTTCAGCAACTGCTGTTTGGCGTCGATCTGCGCCCGCAGTCGTCGGATCTCGGCCAGGAAGTGCTCGAGCTCGGCGGGGTCGGTCGGGGGGGTCGGGGTCATGGGATTTTGACATCAGCAAATCCGTTGCCGCGCGCATGCGCCCCTGCGTCATCCGACGACAGCGCGGACGCACAGTCAGTTGTCACGACAAACCTGCGCGACGGGAAGTCAGGTATCGCGGCGTCTGCGCATGCGTGCCCGCGCCTGTGCAGACGCCGCGCGAAGCCGCATCCGCACCGCGGTCATGTCCACCGCACGCCCAGTCAGAAATCCGGACGCCGGCGCGCCGAGGACCGTCTCGTCGGTCCGGTGCACCCGGTGCGCCAACCCGGGGCGCCCGGCTTGACCACCCCCGCCCTCGAACGGTACTGCGGCCATGGTGCACCGGGCGAAGCATTTCCTCGCGGTCGCAGTCATCGCGTCCCTCCTCGGCAGCAGCGTTGCCTGGACGGTGGCGTTGTGGATGGCGCCGCTCGGCGCCTACGAGGTGTCGCTCCACCTCGACGATGGACGCTTGGCCATCGTGTTGGATCGCCGCGCACCGTCCGATCGTACGGCACGGCATGGCGATCCCGCGATGAACGACGGCGACGGTCTGCACGACGAGTACGTCGTCACGGTGGCGACCCTCGAAGCGTGCTCGACGGCCGGGTCGGGAAAGTCCACGAAGATCTGTGGCCCCGCCGTCGTCGTCACGCGGGCCCTCGACGTCACACTCTTTTCGACACCGATCCCTCGTGCGGTGAGCTCGCGAGCCGGCCCCCTGGTGGCGGCTTCCTTCAGCATCCTTCGCATCTGATCCCAGCGTAGTCGCGCGTTCTCGTACTGCTCGTCGACGTTCGAGCAGCGACCACGTTCACGCTGGTGACGGGGCTTGCACGCCCCGAGGGATGCTTCTCATGCACCGACTCTCTTTCGTGCCCGAGTCCTACGCAGGCTCGCTCGTACAACCGTCACCGCTCGTGTGGGTCCTCACGGGCGAGAAGCCCGGCGACAACGCCCAAGCCTTCACGCTCGCGACCGCCCTGGGTTGGACGACCGAGGTGAAGCAGGTGCGCTACCTCGCACCGCGCAGCCCCCGGACGACGCGATGAAGACACCCCCGACATCGAAACCCGTCCTCGCCTGTCGCGGCACCCGCCGACAGCATCGTGTCCTGCTGTTGCTGCAGACGGGTCATGCGACCGACACGGCGCCGACCTGTTCGTCCGCGGGACGCCCCGTCATGCCGCGACAGATTCCCGGAAGCCGCCCGGCGCAGCGGATCTGCCTTCCCCGGCGCTGACATGTCCCCGCCATCCCACCTGTTGGCATCCGCGAGCCCCGCGGACATCGTGACGGACCCCTTCGCGCACCTCATACGAGCCTCGGCACTGCCGGCGGCGGACTACGCGATGCTGGCCGAGCAGTTCCCGTCGCTCGACCTGCTCGCCGAGCACGCCGCGACCCTCGCCTCGAACCATGCCGTCCGGATGAACGCCGCGCAGGCACTCGGACGCACCGACATCGCGGCAAAGTGGCAACGCTTCTTCGAGCTCTACACGTCGGCCGAATACTGGCTCGACGTCGTCCGCGTGTTCGGGGAGTCCCTGCGCACCGCGTTCCCGACCCTCGAAGCCCGCATCGGACGCCGGTTCGAGGATTGGCGAGTGGCCCCCCGCGGATCCGACGCGGCTGCCGACGTCCGCCTCGACTGCCAGTTCGTCATGAACACGCCCGTCACGAAACGCAGCTCCGTGAAGACGCCGCACGTCGACCAGTACGACAAGATCTTCTCGGCGCTCTTCTACCTGCGGCCACCCGACGACCCGACCGCGGGTGGCGACCTCGACCTCTACCGATGGCGCCGTGCCCCGCGGTTCGTGAAGCACCGCGTGCTCCCGGGCGATGTCGAGCACGCCAAGACGATCGCGTATGCGCCGAACACGTACGTGGCGTTCGTGAACTCGCCGCAATCCGTGCACGGCGTCAGCCCGCGCGACGTCACGAAAGCCCCACGGCGCTACATCAACTTCATCGCCGAAGTCCCCGTGCGCGCATTCGAGCCGACCCAGGCGAGCCGGTGGCAGCGGTGGCGACACGGCCGACGCGACGACGAGTAACATCTCAGTCTGTTCGTGAGGCCCCTGTGTGTGTTGGGAAGGTGTCGCCGGTGGGTGGGTCAGGGTGTGCTCCTACGGTCGCCGGGTTTCCGCCACCCAGCGCATACAACCCGCCGC
>ENA-ORBV01003741-ORBV01003741.1-microbial-mat-metagenome-genome-assembly--contig:-NODE-3741-length-30099-cov-9.774732_pt1 | contig 30099 bp, 20 predicted proteins | sample MGYA00237777_ERZ505514 | MGnify/ENA primary metagenome ERZ505514 (study PRJEB26160, sample SAMN06269048) | microbial mat metagenome | isolation source: Oligotrophic lake microbial mat | place... | reverse complement strand
GTTGTTGGAGAAAGTGCCTTGGAGTTATTCGGTGGTAAAGTTGCCGTGGATGGGGGCGATGGTGGGGGTGGAGTGGTGAATCGGATAAACCGTTAAATGAAAAGCCAGACAAGATGCACGAGTTGCTTAAGCAAACAGATCATCAGGCAAATAAGCCCAGCTCCAAGAACGGCTCGTTCTTCGGCGGAGGAGGCCGTGCATCTTTTTTTCAGGCAAAATCACGAGTGAATGAAACAAGCGACCCGCTCGAAAAAGCTGCCGATGAGGCTGCCGAACGCGCCGTCGGCCCTGAGCCAATGAAGAAGAGCGGAGTCTTAGGATCACCGAATTTGCCACCTTCTGACCCAATAAGTGCTAAAGAAGCGTCCACTATTGGACTCGGGCGAGCGCTTGATCCAGATTTGCGGGCATTCATGGAAGTTAGGATGGGGGCAGATTTTTCGTCCGTCAGGATCCAAACCGACGGCGCTGCGGCCAAAAGCGCGGAAGATATGGGTGCTAGGGCCTATGCTTTTGGCGAGCAAATCGTTTTCTCACCAGGCGCTTTTCAGCCCGAGACGGCGGCGGGGCGACGGCTTTTGGCGCACGAGTTGGCGCACGTTTTACAACAGCGTGCGATGAGCGGCGGGCCAATGGTTCAGAAAGACGATGCGACGGCCAAAGACGCTGAACAGGAAGTCCCGTCGCTCGACAAGGAAGAGGGCCTATCCTATAATTTTATGTACAAAAACGGAATGTGGGTGTTGCGTACGGAGTGGTATTGGAACGATTCGGAGGCTGTTCAAAGCGGCAGTTGGACGACCAACCCCAAGAAAAATCTCCTTATACTCAACGAGATGAAAGAAAAGGGGGCCATCGCCGCATATCCGCAAGACCGCTTGGAGGCGTTCGCGAAAACAATGGAAGTCGAGGTCAACAAGAACACTACAAAAAAATTCACCTCTCTCATCCCACGGATTGATTTTTATACGGGTCTTGGCCTTCTCACAGGCGAACGAATCCGAGTGATTTTAACGAGCGACGGCGGTTTGGTCATCCTTTTCAAAAAAACCGAAGGCGAATCAGATGCAGCGGTCGAAGGCATCATCCGTCGAGAGTTCGAGCGCGGCGTACCCGGTCTGCCGTTGACCGAAAACGGGAAGGGTGATATCAGGCACATAGCGGACAACTTGCTTTATAATGATGATATCGAACCACCCTTTGCCATCAATAGAGAATGGTGCGAGGAACTTTTCGGTGTCGAAGCATGGGCTAAGTATCAAAAAGGCAAAAAACTGGGCTTTAGCACCGGCAGGAAAAAGCACAGAAAAGCTAAATGGGCCTCGGGTCTCGAAAAAGACGTAAAAGCAGTGCTAAAAAGTCAAAAAACCGAGGATGCCGAAGATAAAAGCCTGCCCGATTCCATCTCGATCGAGTACGACGAGGAATCCAAAAAATACAAAGCCACAGCCAGGAAAGGCAAAAAAAGCGTCGAAACCACCGTCAAATCTGGCCAGGAACCCGACGCGTTGCTCGAGGAATTGGCGCGCAAACTTCGGTTCAAAGAGTTGGACCGATTCGCCGAACGCGGCGAGTCGCAAAACAAACTCGGAGCAGAGAATTTTTGGGCCTACGAGTTTTTGCTGCTCGTGCGCAAGCGAATTTATGAGGAGAAAAAGCGGTACGGAGGTGGCGACAGAGTTCGACAAGACTTCGAGGACCTGCCCGACAAGGTCAGTCTGGGAATTGACGAGCGAGTAAAAAACCAATTCAAGCTTCTTGTACAAGTCAGGGTCGAAAAACACGCTGTGGCCGAGGATCCAGAATCAAAGTTCGAGGCGAAGCCAGATTCAGAGCGGGTCAAAATGAAGTCCGAGTTCGAAGACAAAGCAGTGGCTATCCGGTTACCGCTTTTTAAATCTATGCTTGACACGGATTCAAAACGAGCGTTTTTAGTCGAGGCCGTGCTGCCCGAAATCCGTGCTATCTCAAGGGAACTACGTGGCAAGCTCCTCCTAACCGACAAAAAAGATGATGCGGTTGATCTGTCAAAGTACCGCACACTGTCGCCTTACCCTGCTTGGATCGAGGCAGCCGACACCCGACCCGATTTCATCGGCGTGACGGGCGGCGCAGGCAAGTACGACATGGTTATGAACCATGTGCCGTTTGAAGGAAGCAGCGATAACTTGACAGGAATATCGGTCTATTTCGGCCGGACAGTTTATTACGATTGGATCATCCTGCCCGCCGCCGCCGCACTCGGTGCAGCCGATTACGAGCCATTGAAAAAGTACGATTGGCCCATGAGGCGGAAAGCAATGCAGCATTTGTTGCAAAACAAGCGGCTCGCCCCGTTTGAAGACCACAGTGGAAAATCTCTTTTGGAGCGTTTCGCAGGTTTGCTGACCGGAAGCGTTGATGCGATTATGCAGTTGAATCGAGGTATGTTGCAGGTCTCCGAAAGCGATTCAAATGTCGAACTGGAATTGCCGAACGCTGCGGGTGAATATGTCATTTTTTGCCAAGCCTTTTTCAAGCCTGAGGATGGGCTATATCGCCTGCCTTCGATGGCCTTTTTCCCCGTTTGGCTCCGCAAGGGAGTCGATATGGCCGCCGAAGGCGCCCACGCCGAAGCAAACTTGCTGGAGTTCCTGCGCAAAAAATTGCAAGCAGAAGAGGCCAAAAGCGACGAAGACCGCTCAGAAGTAGAAATTGAAAAGCTGAAAGTACAAATCAAAGCACTCGAGACAAACCAAAGTTCGACGCTGTACACACGGCTGAGCAGGACTGAGATAGACCTCAAAAGAAAAATCAGGTGGGCTAAAAAGCTACCCAGTTTGCTCGATGATTTCGAGAAAAAACAATCTGCAGATAGCAATAAATCTGTTGCAACAAAAGCGGCATTCGTTGATGTTTTGCTTCAGGAGGGTGGGCCGAAATTAATTGATTTTTGGCTAAACGAACTTCATGGGGACCGCTATGCGATCTCCACTTTTCTCGCCCACGCCGAAATTGAGGTAAAAGAAGTCGGCAAAATCGCCGATCGTCTCGGCAAGTATGACCACCCTGACGATGGACTTGGGCAGCATTACCCGGTCAATGTATCCTTTGCTTCCGAAGTCACAGGCCATCAGTACAATCTGTTGATGACGGTCGCCGATGCCCCAACCGGTTTTGAAGATATAACGGGTCAAACCCGTATGGCACTTATTGACGTAACCGTCAGCCATGATATTTTTTATGGCTTCAGCTCCAACGCCGATAAAGACAAGGCGCGCAAGGAGGCCATCAAAGACGCTTTTGATAATTTCGCATCAGGCAAGCAGAAATACGGCGAAGGTTACCTCTCCTACCACCTTCCGAGCCTCAAACTAAGCGGGGACGTCCTGAGCGAACCGGGCCTTTGGGAAGAGGTTACGGGCTTTTTGGAAAAAGTAGCGATGGTCGCTGGCATCGCGGCGTTGGTTCTGGCCACTGGGGGCGTCGGGGGCGCAGTCGTCGCAGGCATGGGACTTTTTGCCGGAGCCGTCGGAGCTGCATCGGCCATTGGCAACATTCGCGATCGCGCGCGGAACCACCGCCTAGGGATGGACGCTGAATTGGCACTCGATCTACTAAGCATCACGGGATTCGCAGCGGCGGTCGGGGCGGGTCGAGTCGCCAAATTGGTTGACGCAGCGGGCGACATTTCACGGACGACGCGGGGCATTTTAGCCCTACAGCGCGGCTTTTTTATTTATCAAAAAGCTGATTTGGTAGCCAATATCGCCTTCACATCGATTAAAACACTCAACGATCTGGCTGATATCGAAAAAGCATATCCAGGTGATGAAAACCGTGCAAGGCGAGAAGCCTACCGCGGCCAAATCCTCTTTAACGCCGGACTTTCGGGCATGATGTTTACGATGTCGGTCAAATTAGAGGCACTAGAAAAATGGCCTACACAGACAGCGCAATATGCACAGGAGCAGTTCCTGGCCAGGCAAAACCCGGCTCGATACGACGAACTTCAACGCTCCAGTGGCCTCACCGACCAAAACGGTGACTGGTCCGCAGCAGAGTTACATGCCCAAGTTGATGCCGCTTTTGACGCCATAACCGTCGCCGACGATGCAACAGTACCAAAGTCTAATCAGGCAGAACCAAAATCTGATAAACCAGCGCCAAAAGATGATGACTCAGCACCGAAGCCTGATCAGTCTGAACCAAAATCTGATAAAACTGCGCAAAAAGATAATGACTCAGTACCAAAGCCCGAACAGCCTGTGCCAAAAGTCGAGGCTTCAGGCGGCGGAGGGGGCCGACCGCCCAGCCGCAGCAGCGGCGACGGATCGAGCCCGCGCCGTAAAAGGCCCTCGCGGCAACGCCCTGATAAAATGCCCGAAATCCGTGCCGAGCGAACGCGCCAATTCATGGAAAGCTCCGATATCCAACGTGTTTTAGCGGGCGACCCCGAGGCTTGTTTGGCACTTTTGCAAACGCACGGTATTTGGCGGGATTTGGTTTTGGACTTGCCGAACAATCACGGCGCGACAGGAACAAGCGTTGTCGAGCAGCTTACAGCGTTCCGGGAAACAATTCGCGCCGATTTGAAAACCCGCTTTGGTTTGGATATTTCAGACCCCAAAGCCTCGACTGGGGCAAACAGCGACATTGATTTGGCCACCACAGGCTCCGACGCGGGCCAACGGATGAACGCGGGGATGGATCACATGAACGAAACCTACGGCCCAAACTGGCCCGACCTGCTCCGCATGAATTTTTACACCGAAGCGGAGCGACATTTTACATACGAATCGGCGCGGGGAAAGATCAGCCACGAAGAATTTTCAGCCATGCAATCGAGGATATCGGAACTCACCGAAACACTCGTAATGGCCCGGGAGATTGTCCACGCCGAAGGCGATGCGGGCCGACTGGCCATTGTTGAACGACAGATGAGCCATTTGAGCGACGCCCAAAAAGCCGACGCCCATCGCCGTGCAGTCGAAATGGAAGTCGCCCCTGCCGATCAATTGCACGACCTGAACCTTGAAATAGATGCCTTGGTCACTCAAAAGAAAGCCTTGCCAGCCGATTCGCCCTTGCACCCCGAACTGGCCGAGCGTATCACAATACGCCAAATGGAGGCCAACGCGTTGACATTTGAGGCAAACATCGGCCCAGGTGCTAACCAGCAGGCCGTGCGTGGCTTGGCCGTCGCGGGCCACGAGGCATATCAGGCTGTGCTCGGCAGCTTGGACATGATGTTTCATAATATTTTCGAACATCATGGAGACGTACGCTCGGCCCTGCAGGAGTACGAAATCTACAAATACGTCCATCGGCTTATTACGGCCACGATCACGGCGGGGGTGACGCCAGATGCACTGATGCTGCATTATTACGAGGTTTCGCAGAGCCTCTATCGCGGCGATCGAGGGCAGTTGCTTGGCATCAACCGATACGACCAGTCGTATGCCGAGGCCTTGCATGATCAGTTTTTGGACTCCGTTCGGCGGCTCTTACCCGTTATAAAAGCAAGGGCGCAAGCAGCGGGCGACACCGGCCCCGCGCCGCGTTTGGATCTTCCTCGTTATGGGGGGATGACGTACATTGACATCAGCCCCTCCTCGACCGGGCGGGATGACCCAATGCACGCCCAACTCGAGCGGCTGCGGATAATTGGCCAAACGCCGCACGGACAAAAACCGCCCGCTCCTGCGCCTGAGGTGCCCATTCGGCCCATTGAGCGCGGACAAGCAGGCGAAACGCGACCCGACAAAAGCACATTGCCCATTGTCACAACAGGTGCTGCGACCGAATCGGCAAGGATTATTGACCATAGCGATACCGAGAGATACTACGTTACAGACTCATCGAACCCACGTTTCATGGCCTTTGCAACGGTCCAAGATGGTAAACTGAGCATAGATCTACGGACGGTATTCGAGGACGGCTCGAGATCAACGGTTTTGATTGGGGGTGAGCAAGTCAAGCGCATTTTAGAGCATTTCAACGGCCGTTTCGAGGCTATCGCAGCAAACTGGCAGTACGGTTCGAACCTCAAAAAATTCAACGATTTGACCGCCAATGGCGCATCGCCCGAACAAGCAGCACACGATACCTGGACGGGGCATCAGGCTGCAAATCATGGCTATGGCCGCATCGAAATCACCGAAATCCATGGCCAAAGCGGCGAATACACACACGTCAAAGTTCTTTTTTGGCGTGGTGTGCGACCGCCTGCACCGCCCTAGCAAAATTGAAAAGGTCAAAAACTCCTCTTTTTGAAAAAAAACGGCAAAAGTGCCGATCTTGATCGCCACTAAACAATAAGCATGTCTCCCAACCTCACCCACTCCCTCTCCTTCCTAAAACAACTCCTCCGCCTACGCCTCTCCGCGCACCTGGGCCTCCCGGCCATCGCCGTCCCTCAAGTCCCCACCCTACAAGACGACGATACCCCCTTCACCCGCTTCGTCCAGCACAAGCGCCTGAGCGTGGATGAATTCGTGGCGCTGCTGGCCGGATTAGTACCACATGTCCAGCCGCAGATGTTCGACGAGGTAATGCAAGAGTTTTTTCCGAACGGGGGAGATTTTCCAGCCTTGGGCGGTGTAAAAGGCACGAACTATCGCGGCTTTTTGCCCACAGGCGATACGGTACATTTCCTGCTCGGAGGCAGCACCAACATGGATCGCAGACTGGATGTCCAGCGCATTTTTGGGAGCGGACATGCTTTTTCCAAAGAACGAATCCTCTACCTTGAAGCCGTGAAGCCCGGCGAACCCATCGCCAGCGGCCGGCTCATCCTCGACCCGGAGTATGTAGAGTTGTTCACACTGGGCTACGTCACCGCACCCACCCTGAGCAGCAATTTCCCCGCCCAGCGCTTGCAGACTGATCTGGAATGGGACGATCTGGTGCTCAACCCCCAGACTCAGAGCCAACTCCATGAAGTAGAAACCTGGATCGAACACAACGACACCCTGCTCTACGACTGGGAAATGCACCGCAAACTCAAGCCCGGGTTCCGCGCCTTGTTTTATGGCCCTCCCGGCACGGGCAAAACCATGGCTGCCACTTTGTTGGGCAAATTCACGGGTCATGACGTGTACCGCATTGACCTTTCCTCGCTTGTATCCAAGTACATCGGCGAGACGGAGAAAAACCTGAGCGCCCTGTTTGAGCGGGCGGAAAACAAAAAGTGGATACTGTTTTTTGACGAAGCCGACGCGCTTTTTGGCAAGCGCACCAACGTTAGGGATGCGCACGACCGTTTCGCCAACCAGGAGGTATCGTACCTGCTTCAGCGCGTGGAAGAATTCAGCGGGCTGAGCATCCTGTGCTCAAATTTTAAAAGTAACATGGACGACGCTTTCACGCGCCGCTTCCAGACCATGGTTTATTTCCCGATGCCCAAGCCAGAAGAGCGGCTCATTCTTTGGCAAAAAACATTCCCGCCTGCTGTCCAATTAGACCCGGCAATTGACTTAAAACAGGTAGCCGCTAAATACGAACTCACAGGCTCCAACATCGTTAACATCGTTCACTTTTGTTGTCTGCAAGCCTTGGCTGCGCATACAAATGAGATTTCGGCAGAAAATTTATTTGCAGGCATAAACCGCGAATTTGTAAAAGAAAACAAAGTAATTTAAGTGATGAGTGGTAAGTGGTAAGTGATAAGTGGTGGCATCCTTTAGCCCTAAATCATCATCACTAAACACTAATCACTAATCACTAAACACTAAACACTTAACACTCACCACTTACCACTTACCACTTACCACTTACCACTTACCACTTACCACTTACCACTTACCACTAAAAAAATGCTCGCAATTCTATCCATCATCATCGGTATCGTTTTCGTGCTTCTGCTGTTTAGCATGCTCACCTCGGCAGTGGTCGAAGTTTACCATGCAGCCAATTCCTCGCGGGGCAAAAACTTGCGTGAAACACTTGAAATCATGCTTGGCAAAGATGTCAGCGACAAGTTTTACGAACACTCGTACTTCCGCCAACTTTCTTCGGCCAGCAAGCCACGTTCAAGCCTGAAATTACCAATATGGGTCGAAAAAGGTACTTTCAGCAGCATTTTGGCGGATGTGCTCACGCCCCGAAACAGCAATTTGAGCATACCAGAACGCATCAATCTGGTCGAAAACGGCGACCTGCGCAAGGTGCTGGATTTCCTTTGGCGGCAATCCAGCGGCGATGTCGCCACCTTCCAAAAAAAGGTGGAAGCTTGGTTTGATGACGTGATGGCACGCGCTAAAGATTGGTTTGGTGATTCCACCAAATGGCGACTCTTCTTTTTCGGCACCCTTCTGGCTGCGGTGCTCAATGCCGATACCATCCAAATCTACCAAAGCCTCTCGGCCAATGCAGCCCTCCGCGATGAGATCGTGAACGCCGCAGAAAAATTTTCCAATTCGGCTGACACTGCACGTATCCGGGCCATCAACGCCTCACCGCGTGACTCAGCGACCGCCAATGCCAACTACCAGGCAATCAAAGCCACGTACATAGAGACCATCCAATCGCCCCTCGGCCTTGGCTGGGGACAATCCAAGCCTGCCAACTGGTGGGAATGGTTGAGCAAAATTGCCGGATGGTTGCTCACAGGCGTAGCCGTCACAATGGGCGCTCCTTTCTGGTTTGAAATGTTGCGCAAATTGCTCGCGCTCAAGGGCAGTTCTTCGGGAGACAGCAGTAAAAGCAGCGGCAGCTCGACTGGCGATGAGAAAAGCGAAATCAAGCCCGCCCCCGCTTTTGAAATGAAAGCCGCAGGTTCCGACCGCGAGGATACTCCAGTAGGATAATCGGACATTAGATGTTGGACTTGCCAACATCCAAAGTCCAACAGTCTAAAGTCCAACAGTCCAACAGTCCAACGTCCAACAGTCCAACACCCATGAAAATTAGATTCCGCAAAGTCACAAACATCCGCAGCGACCACCGTTCGCTTGGAGCCGCACCAATTGGCGTGGTGTATGCAAACACCTTGATCGAAGTGGATGGCGTCATATACGAAGGCGCCAGTGTGAAAGGCGACAATCGTTGGTGGCGCGACAACAATGGCTGGTACTACTGGGCAGGCGAAACCGAAGCAGTGATGCCTGAAGGCGGCGCTAATATCCCCTCCCCTACTCCACCAGTGCTGCCACCCACTGCGCCACCGCCTACTGTATCATTGCCACCGCCTATTGTTTCATTGCCACTGCCTACTGTATCATTGCCACCGCCTATTGTTTCATTGCCACCGCCAATTGTATCATTGCCACTGCCCACTGTACCCCCACCGGTGCCAGCTGCCGAACTAATTGCATTGCCTGTTCCTGACGACAGTCCCGCCCATGCTGGTGCCGTACCAACGGGCGAATGGCGTTCACTCGATGTAAATGTTCTGCCTGACCAGGAAGTCCCGGTTCGGTGGGCAGTGGCAGTTGCAGCCAACGAAGAATTTGAATCTTTTCAAACGTTTCCGTCGGCCACTGCAACCGATCAAGCCCCGGCGCCTCCCGATCTGCTCACTCCCCGTGTTCAGCGATTAAACTGGGGGCTGGAAACAGGACAAATCCCCAGCCATTGGTGGCAGGAAAAACGCCTGACCGGGCGAGGCATCACGCTCGCTTTGCTCAGCACGGGCGCAGATGCACAACATCCCGATTTGATGGGAACACCTTTACCTGTTTTTGCCAATATAATTGAAAATCAAACTTTTGGGGATTCGCACGGGCTTGGCACACAGGCAGCCATTGTTGCAGCCGGGAAGGGGAATATAGGCTATGGTATTGCACCAGAGGCGAAGTTGCTCATCGGCAAAATCGGCTCAACCCCAAACGATATATCTCCAGAAAGCCTTATGGCCGGGTTGGAATGGGCTATTGCCCAAAAGGCTGATGTAGCGGCCTTGCTCGTAGATTTTCTTGAACTTTCTGAAGAGCAAAAAAAGCAAATGAACGATGTGATTGCACGTGCCCTTGATGCAAATATGGTGCTGCTCGCCCCAGTGGGCAATTCTTCCGAACGCAAGCCGGAAGACCGTTTTCCGGCTGCCCTTGAAGGCGTAATTTCAGTAGGGTCGCACCATTCGTTCAATCGGCGTTCCGAATTTTCTGCAAAAAGTTACCACCTCGATTTTCTCGCACCCGGAGAGGGCCTGAACACTTCCGATTTGCAACGTGGACTTGGCAGCAATTTGAAAAACACCGCCATCGCAACGGCGTATGCAGCAGGTTTTGTGGCGCTCATACGACAATGGGAAAAACAGCACAACGAGGTTTTTAGTCCCTCAGACATAGCAGCATTTTTACGCGAAACAGCCCATTACGAAGGCATCAACAAAGGAAAAGATACGGAAATGGGATACGGCATTCTAAACCCGCAAGCAGCGCTGGAAAGATTGTTAGATTGAGCCAGTTCATAGTTTATACATCATAGTTCATAGTTCCCCACCGCCATGTTTACATCTCTCCGACAAATAATCGAAAACGGCCGCACCGTCAGCACCGACGAGCTCAATTTCCCGGCCAATCGCAGTGCTGCAAAAGAATTGCAAGCCCGCCTGTGCGATTTAGGCATACTGGACCCTGATTTCGGCGGAGATGTCGCAACGCCCTTTGGCCCCAACGGAAAAGGCGATGGCGTTATTGGCGCTAACAGCCGCGCTGCCATTCTTGAATTTTGCCGCTTAGCAGGGCTTCCGTATGTTGAAAAACAATTGACCACAAACATTCTAGCGTCCCTGGAAAGGGCACAACCAGACACTTTTTTACCCATTGAATACGGCGATGCTTCCGACGACACTGCTTCCACCCGTCTTGCCAAACGCATCATCCGATACATGCGAACGAAGGGCTATTGGATCGCGAAAAGCCCTCGGATGCGCAACATTGTGTATGTGGAAGGCATGAACCCCGAAGGCAGCTTAAATGCAGATATCGCTAACCAATGGAACGATCGCCGCATCGTGTTCCGAATTGCTCCAAACAGCCACCCTGAAATGTTGGTGAATGACCAGGCCACTACCGAGCCGGGCAGCCATTATACCTGGCATCCGCTCAACCCGAATGGTGCGGCACGTATCGCTTTTGGGCAATACAAGGCTTGGGCCGTGGGACTGCACAAAGGCACACAACCCGCGCTGGTGCAGCGGGAAAAACTTCGGCTCCACCGCGACCTCAACAAAGACGGTTTCCGCAGCTCCGGCGACCCGATTGACATCGGCAAAACGTTTGGTGTCAACCAACATTCCACACGCCCCGGCACAGCGCCGGAATTTGTAGATTCGTACAGCGCCGGATGCCTTGTCGGGCGACGCTGGGCCTGGCACATGTCGTTTCTCAACATCGTGAAACAAGACGAGCGCTACCGCCAAAATCGCGGTTATCTTTTTATCAGCACCATTATTCCGGGCGACGATTTGGCACGGGAGGAACCTGTTTAGCGTTTTCGGGAACTTCCTGCCTAAGGATTTGTTTGGGGGGCGGTAATTTTGCCCGAACTACCTGGCGTTATATGGAACACGGATGACACGGATGAGACACGGATTTGTTCTAAATATTATGAATAAAATCCGTGTCTCATCCGTGTCATCCGTGTTCCATATAACGTCTTGTAGCTTAATTTTCGCAACATGATCTTCGAGCCGAAAGACGTTTTTCACAAATTAGAGTTTGACAAAGTCCTCGATTTGCTTGAAAAAGAGAGCCTTACGCCTATGGCGGCGGAGGCTTTGCGCGCCGTCGCGCCACATACAGATTTCTCAAAAATAGACCAGAGCCTGCGCGAAACCCGTGAGTTCAAACTCATGTTGGAAAACAGAGACCGATTTCCGCTGGAAACTTTTCCCGACATACAGCCTGATCTGAAAATGCTCGACATTGATGGGTTTACCCTTCAAGCCGAGGCGTTTCAAGGCATTTTGAAAGTGTTGGTGATGATGCGCGACGTGTTCAAATTCTTTGCGGGAGGTGCGAAAAAGGAAATTTACCCTAAACTCTACGACATCACGCGGGATCTTTCCAACGACGAAGGCCTGATGAAAGCCATCACAGCAGTCTTTGATGAAAAAGGGGCTGTTCGCCCCGACGCATCTCCTGAACTGATGCGCATCCGCCGCGATACACAGCAAAAAATCAGGGAATTGGATGGGCGTTTCCGACAAATCATCCAGGATTACCGTTCGAAAGGCTGGCTGGCCGACTCGCCTGAATCCTTCCGCAACGGTCGCCGCGTACTCTCGGTACCCGCCGAACACAAACGCAAAATCCGAGGGATCATCCACGACGAATCCGACACGGGGCGCACGGCGTTTATCGAGCCAGAAGCCGTGATCGAAATCAACAACGACCTTTTCGATCTGGAACACGATGAACGCCGCGAAATTTTTAGAATTCTGCGCGAACTGAGCGAAACGTTCCGGCCATATAGTCCGATTCTGCGCAGCTATTCAGAAGTGCTTGTCCGATTCGACGTGGTGCGGGCCAAAGCTGCACTTGGCCTTGCCATGCGTGCCGGGATGCCTATTTTGAAGGAAAAACCGATCATCAACGTCCGCAAAGGTTTTCACCCGCTTTTGTATCTGAAGAACAAACAGACGGGGCGAAAAACCATCCCGTTTGAGTTGCGGCTTAATTCCGAAAACCACATCCTGATCCTGTCAGGGCCAAATGCCGGAGGCAAGTCTGTGGCGATGAAATCCGTTGGACTGTTGCAAATGATGGTGCAAAGTGGTCTGCTTGTGCCCGTACATGAACTGAGCGAGTTTGGCATTTTCTCCCAAATTTTTGCCGACATCGGCGACCAGCAAAGCCTCGACGACGATCTTTCGACCTATTCTTCCAGGCTGCAAAACGCCCGTGTTTTTATCCAGAAAGCCACCCCCGACACCCTCGTGCTGATAGACGAAATGGGCAGTGGTACAGATCCCAAGCCCGGCGGGGCAATTGCCGAAGCGATTTTGCGCCAACTCCACCGCAAGGGCGTTTACGCCGTTGTTACCACCCACTATTCCAACCTCAAGGTGTACGCCTTCCGCAATCCAGGTATTCTGAACGGGAACATGCACTTCGACAAGGATACCCTTTCGCCCACCTACGAACTGAAAGTGGGTCGCCCCGGCAGCAGTTATGCTTTTGAAATTGCCGAAAAAAGCGGCCTCTCCCGCGACCTCATTGGCTATGCACGCAACCGAACCGGCTCCGAAACAGCAGTAGACGATATCCTCATCGAACTCCAGCGCGAGAAGCAGGAACTGGAGGAAAAACTCAGTTCGGTAAAGGAAAAAGAGCAATCCCTCGAACGCCTCATCAAGACCTACGATGGGATGCACCAGGAACTGGATGTGAAGCGCAAACGACTCAAACTGGACCAAAAGGAGCACGAACTCCGCATGAGTGCCAACACCAACCGCGAAGTGGAGAAGATCGTCCGCGAACTAAAAGGCGAGAAAAATCTTGAAAAAGCCCAGGAATTTGCGGCCAAACTCCGACAGGAGCGTGCGGAAAAAGCCCGACAAGTGGATGAAGTGAACGAAGAAGTGGTCAAATCGGAACTAAAATCTGCTGGGAATACCGTGACGCGTCCCATCGTCGTGGGCGACTTTGTGCGCTTGCGTTCTGGCGGTGCGACCGGGCAAGTGGAAGAAATAAAAGGACAAAAAGCGACCGTACACATGGGCGGGCTTCGAATCACGACTGTCCTGCGTGACCTAATCCTCGCCAACGAACCGCTCGTGCAGCCCTCCAGTATCAATTCCAATGATATACAACACGTTGCGTCTTTCGATGCCAAGGTGGACATTCGCGGCATGGGCAAAGAAGAGGCATTGCAAGTGCTCGAAAAATTTGTGGACAATGCCCTGCTCACCAGCGCCAACACCATCCAAATCCTGCACGGAAAAGGCACCGGTGTGCTCCGCAATGTGGTGAAGCAAAAACTGCGGGAATACGGTGGGAATATTGCACGTAGTTATCACCCGGAGGATGGCGGCGGGGATGGGGTTACGATGGTGGATCTGGCGTGAGGGGGGACGAAGGTTTATGCTACCGCGTATTTTGAATAGTTACGCAGCTCTGGAGGCAAAAAACCTACCACGATATCAGATTTGGGTACGCCCATTTCCTCCAGCATATCTCCCAATTCCCATTCGGTCATGTTTTGCTGCACCCAGATTTTGCCATTGATAATATCCAGATGTATCGGGCAGTCGTGTACAAAACGGCTGCCTTCCCAGCCGATCGTGACTACTTGATAACGATGGTTTTCCTTGTCGGCAATCAATTGGTTGCTACCCTCTACGTTGGCATATTTGATTTTAGCGTACTCGTTGAGAATGCTTAAAATAGCGGCTTCGTATTTTTTTAATTTACCCATTTTGTGATGGTTTGAGTAGTTTGATTGTAGACCACGAGACGAAAACCCTCGCCCTGCATCATGTTTTGGATAACAGGCTCTTCAAAAAAACGATTGTAAACGCTTTCTGGAGTAGCCAAATAAAGGGTTCGTTCGGGTTGAGTGATTTTAAGCACGTTTCGGTAGATGATGTACTTCCCAACGGCTTCGTAGAGTGCAGTAATGAACGAGATGTGGCCGAAGGTCTTGATCTCGATGGCAATTTTCTCTGAACCTCTCTCCGCAGCGATAATCCGCTCTGCACCAAGGTCAATTTGGACTTGCAGATTGCCTACTTTGAACGAGAGTGGGTCGTCAGTGATTGTCCAACCTTCGTTTTCAAGTACTTTTCTTACTTCTTCGTGGAATTTGTCCCTGCCATATTTGGATTTTGATAGGCAAAAATACGAAAATGGCTGCAAAAGTTTATTGAAAATGGCTCGAAATGAATCGCCCGGGCGTATCACCCCGAAGAAGGCGGTTACGATGGTGGATTTGGCCTGAAGAAAACCATCGTGTCAATCCTTCACAAACCTAGCCTGATAACGGCGCTCTCCATCTTGCAGCAAAAGCCCATAAATGCCCCCTGGCAATCCCGTCAGGGCAATCCCGCTGTGGCTATACCGCCCACGCTGAATGACTCGCCCATCTGCACCCATGAGTTGAAAATGAGTTTCGCCGATTAAGGTTCCGCGTATAAAAACCAGGTCCTGTGCTGGATTAGGATATACTTCCAGAGCATACGGCAGCTTGGAGGGAATCACTGTACCCGAAGAAGCAGGAATTTGGTACGCCCACAAGTCCTTTTGATTTTCAGCATTCATATTGTCAACCAACGCGGTGCCACAGGTAGCAAACACGGTGTTGCCGATGACAAACGAACCTGGTGCCCAACGCCCGCTTCCGGGCATGGATGGCAACTGTTTCCATGCATCGTTGACTGGGTCGTATTCCCAAAACTCGCCTTCTTCCAGATAATAGTGATCCGCGCCCTCCCCAGAAAGGACATACCCCTTGCCATTGTGTGAAAATTGAGTGCCTGCCACGCGCTGTTCTCCAGGGAAATCTTCCATCTGTTCCCAAGTATCGTCTTGTGGGTCGAAGCGGAATATATCCCTATAAATCGTCGAACCATTCACGGATTCGCTGCCGTGACCAAAGGCGGCATACACCATTCCAGCAATAGAAAAATGGAAGGGGTGGTGTCGCGGATAAGAAGGAAAATCGGGCATCTGCTCCCATTGGTCGGTCGCGATATCGTATTCCCAAAAATCTTTGAGGTTTCCCATGTCACCTCCGCCAAGACCCACATAAATTTTCCCATTGGCCTCCAAAAATGCAGGGTGACCACGCCCGTCGCCGGGACAAAGTGCTTTTTCGGTCCAGGTGCCCGCTATGGGATCATACTCCCACAGGTCGCTCATATTCGAAGTAAGCCCAAAGCCAAAGCCCATGTAGGCTTTTCCGTCATAGACAATGGCGTAGGAATAACTACGCGCTGGTCCGGGGAAATCGGGCAGTTGCTCCCACTGATCAGCCAGCGGATCGTAGCGGTAAAAATCGCTCAAGTAGGGAGATTGGGTAGCCGAACCGCCCAACAGGTATCCATACCCGCCAATCGAGAAGGTGACGGGGTGGTGGCGTGCAAATGCCGTATCGGGCAAAGCGGCTTTTTCGACCCATGTTTGGCCGAAGAGGGCAGTTTGGAGGGCAAAAAATGCCAGCAACAAAGTAAGTTTTTCTGATCTCATATTTGTGTGTGCGTTCGTTTGTGTTTATGTCTGTGCTTAGTAGAACCCTTTGGTTTTTGACTCATTGACAACATACAACCCATACGGGTTGGCTTTGTTTGCTGGAATAGTTGTGCTTCTGCCATATTAGCCGTTTTTTCATCTGAAGCAGGCATTGCAAGGAATACGAACAGTTGCTTGATAACGCAACTTTTTTACTTTTGCTCACCGCAACCCAATACAATCTTCATGCCTTCCGCCTTTCTGACTTCTGCTTTCCTGATGCTTTTTGCTGCAATGGCCAACGCGCAACAGTCAGCCGTCTTTTTTGAGAACATCGGCATGGAGGCGGGGCTGTCGCACCCAAGCGCCGGAGCCTTGTGCCGCGACCAGCGAGGCTTCCTCTGGATAGGCACAAGCGGGGGCGGCCTGAACCGCTACGACGGCTGCGAGATGAAAGTATATCGCCACGACGACAACGACTCGCTTTCGCTTTGCAACGATGTCGTTGCCAGCATTTTGGAGGACAAAGAAGGCTATTTATGGGTCGGGACAGAAGGCGGTATCAGCCGCTTCAATCCGGCGAATGGGAAGTGCCAAAACTTTACTCCACAAAACAGGAGGCTTTCAGGCAATAACAATTTTCTCTTCAAAGACATAAAAGGCGGTATTTGGACGAGCAACGGCCATGGAAAAGGACGCGCTCCGCGAAAAACTCCGCTCCATCGGCGCCGAAGCGCAGGAAGTCGCGCAACATCTGCGCGATGTCGTGTTCATCATCAATCCGCGCTTCGACGTGTTTTCCGAAGTACAGGCTTATTACAGGGAAAAAGCCCACGAGTTTTTGGATGACTTGGGCTTGGACGCGCAGTTCTACTTTCCCAAACCGGAACACAACCCCTCCGTGCCACCCGAAGTGAAACGCCAACTTTTCCTGCTCCTTCGGGAGTGCTTGAACAACATCGCCAAGCACGCGCAGGCGACGGAGGTGCACCTTACATTTCAATCCCGAGTGTTCGGGACGGAAAGTTTAGCCACGTATTTCTTGGAAGTCCGCGACAACGGGCAAGGCTTCGACCTTGAAAACACCCGCCATTTCAGCAATGGCCTGAAGAGCATGACCGAGCGGGCAGAAAAAATCGGCGCAAATCTGGAAATCAAGTCAGCGCCGGGGCAGGGAACGGCTATTCGAGTGGAAGGATCCCTGTAAGCAGTAGAGTTTTTGCGAAAGTGCGTCGTGTCATTCCTTGTGTCTCTGACTTTTGCAAGAAGCCTAATATCCCATATTTATAGGATATCCGTCTGCTCCGATTCTCGGACTTTTGCATTCACTTCTCTCAAGGCCAGTGACCTTATAGTTCACCACTTACCTTTCAAGACATGGCTATCCGCGTTGCAGTAGTAGAAGACGATGTCAAACTGCTCGAATTGACGGTTTCCATCCTCCAGTTTTACCCCGACATTGAATGTGTGGGCGCGTACGAAAGTGCCGAGGCTTTTAGCGAAACGTTTTTGTCGCTCCGCCCCGATGTGGTGCTGATGGACATCGGCTTGCCACAAGAAGATGGCATCGAATGTGTCCGAAAATGGAAACCTAAGCTCCGGGAAACGCATTTTGTGATGCTTACTTCCTTATCGGACCCGCAAAAAACCTTCGATGCACTGCAGGCCGGTGCCACCGGCTATGTACTGAAGCCGCCCATGCCCGAGCAAATAGCAGCCGCGATTCGGGATGTATGGGCTGGCGGTTCCCCAATGAGTGCTAGTATTGCCCGCTTCGTGGTCGAATCCTTCCAGCACACGGAAACCGAGCTGCCCGCGCTGGAGCGGCTCACCAAAACAGAGCGAGAAGTGCTCCATGACCTCGAAGCCGGTTTTTCATACAAAGAAATCGCCGCCCGCCGCTTTGTGGACATCACCACCGTGCAAAGCCATATCCGCCACATTTACGAGAAATTGGAGGTTCACAGCCGCACCGAAGCGGTAAACAAGGCTTTCGGGCGAAAGAAGTCGTAGGTTAAAAATCCTGCATTTATAGGATTGCCTGTCGCCGGTTCCTGCCTGCACCTTTGTCTCCAGCATCATTCATTTAACCATTTAAAAACAACGATCATGAAAACGAACATCATTTTAGCACTTCTTGCCATTGCGCTTATTGTGCTTGCTGTATTTGGCTATAAATACTTTTGCCCAAAGTGCGAAACCGACTGCTCAAAGTGCCAGACCGATTGCTGTAAGGATATTCCTTACGATATGCACATCAGTGCCAGAATCTTGATGCAAACCTATCAGGATTTGGTGAAAAATTTGGTGTGGACACTTGCAATGCAGGAGGTGACGTCCATTTCAGTCAATCGTTCAACGTCAGCGGTGTAATGAACGCATCGGGCTTCGGTTACCACCCTACTTTACCACTCTATTCTGGCGTGGTAACCTTCATGGCTTTTTACTATCAGGACAGCACCTCGTTCCGCACGATATGGGGCGGGGTGCCCGATGATTTCGCCACTTATCGTGCATGTGTCCCAGACTCCATTATTTTCAAACGCCCCCGCGCTGGCGAGAACCATATCTATGAATTATGGCTCATCCCGGTAGCAGCCTACCAGGCGGCAACGGGTACCAAAGATTACAAAAGCGTAAGAGGGTTGGCTATCGGCAAAACCCAGGACATCACTGCCATTGAGAACATCCGGCTGGAAGCCTCGACGGGTTACATGAAGCAAAACGAGCTTGCCCTTTATAACCACGCTGGTAGCCCCAGAGGATTCTTATGGGATGTGTCCATCAAAGGGCAAACGGTTAAAACGCCTTGCTATATCATTGACAATGCAGACAATGCGGCGGTTTTTTGGAAAAAGGAAAATGAACGCCAGTGACCTTTTCCCGCCGCGCTTGGTGTTTGTTTTCACCAAGCGCGGCTGCGCGAGATGTCAAATCCAATCACTCTGCTGTGGGGTTGCGAAAACACCAAGCGCGGCAAAAACTCGAACAAGCCCAGCAGGAAATGCAAGTCCGGGCGAACACGAGCAAACTTTTGAAGCGAGCAACTTGCCAGCAGGGGCTATTTCATGGTGATGCAGACAGGCGGTCAAAAGACAACCAAGCGCCTTGTTTTGAGCCGGTAACTGACCTGGCTACGGGACGCAGCACCCAGCCCATTCTGGTGTATGCTCCACGACGCACATGTGGATTTGTTCCGCAAAATTTATATAGAAATTACGGCTAATTTTTCCCGAAAAATAGACCTGAGAGGGCTGATTGGTGGAACTTACACGGTCACAGTGGCAAGTGAAAAAGGAAAGGTGGCAAAGCTGGTGGTGAAGAAATGAGCCTTCGTTATTGCTAAAAATGAAACCGCCCGCCCTGCGATCCTGAGTCGTAGGGCGGGCGTTATTTAGGCGGGAATATTGCCCGGGGGTATCATGGCGGCGGGGATGGGGTGACGATGGTGGATTTGGCGTGAGGGGATCTCTCTGTTTTTCTGTTCTCTGCTGTCTCCTACTCCATTGCCTTGAGCAACGTTTCTGCCTGTTCTCTCCTTGCGCCGCTGCGCAATTTTTCCAAAAGCGATCTGGCCTTGGCTGTTTGGCCGCTTTTGAGCATGGCCAAAGCACAACGCCAATCTGCGATTTCACGCCAATAACCAGGTTGGACACGGTCAAAATAATTAATGGCAAGTTCCCATTGACCAGTTTGAAGCATGGCCTCCCCGGTATAAAAAAGCATCTCATCATCGCTTTCCTCGCTGGCAGCAAGGGCCGTTAGTTGCAGGGCAGCTGCCGCGAAATTGTCATTTCGGTAGGCCATAAACGCTCGTTGTAGTGCGACAGAAAGCGTATCCACGCCCATAGTGGCCACAGGTGATGGGTAAGGTGACGCAATGTAGGTTTGGGCTAATTGTACCGCGTCAACTTTTTTGCCTTGGAAATACCACCACCCCGCAATCAACAAAATAGCCAGAGAGGCTGCGACTGCCAACCATCGTTGGAACCTACGAGCAAACATTTGTGCCGGCACCTGAGGGCTGAGTTGTTCGGCAAGCGCTGCGTCTGAAAGTTGTTTTTTCAGCCTTTGGTTGTCCATTGCTTTCAGAGCCAAATAGAGGTCCAACTCGGTCTGTAATTCTGACTCATTTTTGAGCCGATGTTCAAATGCCTGAAGGTCATTCCCGGTTAAAGCGCCTTCTGCATAGTCCCTTATTGTATTGTCAATATTATTGTCCATTAGCGCATTTGTTTGACTCAGATGTTGGGACAAGCATCTGGATTAACCTATTGCCATAATGCGGTTTATCCGAAATATGAGTCCCAAAACCTAATGGTTGGTGTGTTAGTTACCGTTACCCGACTTTGAAAGTTAGGAGCTGTTGCCGGATTCGCGCGTTGGCATCCACTCGTTTTGTTGCATTACCTGAAGCGCGAGGCGTTGAAGTTGACCCTTGCAATCCTGTTTTTTGGCGGTGACACCGCGGGCATCCTTTAGGCCGTATTTTTCAACCAGCCCACCAACTTTGAAACCATTTATTATAGTATCGGTCAATAATTCACGACAAGCCTCGCTCAGGAGTTTTAGGGCGCGCTGTATTGCCAACATGGATTGCTGTTGGCGAACGGCGAGCCCAGTTTCCTCCTCCGATCGGACAAGGGTATCGAATTCGAGTGCTTCTATGTTGTCTGGTAATTGTTCCAAGTATTCTTCATGGCGCTTGAGGAGGCTTGTTTCACGGCGCAATTCCATTTTCCAAAGGTTAATAGCAGTCCGTAAAAGGTAGGCGCGCAGGTTACCTGCCTCTATCTCACCGCGCATGGCTTTGTCGCGCACACGCAGCACGGAATCGGTGTAAAATTCACCGCCACGATCGCTGGGGCATTTTTCCTTGTAAACCAGCCAACCGGTTACATAGCCGTAATGGGCCTTAAAAAAGTGTTGCAACGCTCTTTCGTCGCCCGATGCGAAGTGCGTAAATTCCTGATCTGTCAAGGCAGTCGAGTTGTTTTGTTGGCCAAAGGTAAAAGACTCCATCAAGGAAAAAAGCCGGGGTTGGAAAAGAAATTTTTGCGGGATGAGCCTTGCATTTATGAAAGCTTGCATTCTATGAATATGCTGACTCTGACAAACTTGTTTGCCAATAAAATATCTCTGTCGGAAAATCATTTGAGCATCATCTTTCAAAAAAAATTTAATGCAAAAAACTCAAGAGCTCAACTATAAAACATTATGTTTGCGAAAGAAAATTCTTTCAATACTGTAAATTTCATAGGTTTTAAAAACCTATGAGGTTTAGTTGCAAAAGTTTGAAATGTACCCATCCAAAAACCAGAACCCTTTTTTCACTCAAAATCAACTTGTAAAAATGAAAAATTTGATTGTTTTATTGTTGTTGTTAGTGAATGTTGCGGCGGTGGAGGCTCAGTATCAAATTTCTGCTGAACTGATACCTAATACGCCGAGTTACAAATGTACAATCGTACCAACTACAGGTGCATTTGAATATCTAGACCTCATCACTTGGATTCTTCCAGATGGACAATTTAAACAACAGGAAATTGGAAAAGATGCTAATGGGAATGTTATAAACTTTGCCACATTCACATGGACACCCTATGTTGATCCTACCCCAAACAACCCAGACCCGGATAAAATCCAGGCTTTTGTTGCTGAAAAAGGAGGCACAGGCACCCCTCCTCCATATTCTTACGACTTTTTGGGGCAATTTGGTACTACACTGTTGCCAACCATTTTCCCAACCACTCAAGATTTTCAATTGAATAGAAGCTGGGAGTTTTCAAGAGATGCAGAGACGTTTCTCATTTTTACTTATCAACCCAAGACGCTTTGTAGCGGTAACACCTCGGAAGAAATTCGATTGAACTATCCAAGCCACCTTACTTTTCTGAGCAACTCTTATCAATCGTTCAATAATGAAATGATCATGGATTTTTCATCTCAAGGATATTTATTAATTTCTAATTTCACCTATAATCAAGATGAGCAGAGACATATTTTTCTGAAGTTCAAAACAAACCCTTTGACTCCAATAAACCAAGCGATTCAGATAACAGCTCAAGGCAAATTTTGTGACACCCCTCAGTTCGTCGTTTATAACTGCACTACCGCATTACACCCCCACGATCCTAATAAAAAAACGGTTGATATAGATACCATCTGCAGCAACCAACCTAGCAATATCAAATTGACTTATACAATCCAGTTTCACAATGATGGTAAATCACCAGTTAAAAAAGTGGTGGTAACAGATATGTTACCTCAAGAGCTTCTGCCTACGCCTTTTACTCTGAATTGCCCTCCCCTGAACGGCATTGATGGTTTTATTGAAGATCAACCTTCTGGGGCAAACGATGAAATCAAAAAAATAACTTTCTCGGGGGCAGGCCTACCTGGTTTAGGCCAAACTAGTCCTTCCTATAGTTATGACCAAACTATTTATCGATTTACATTTGAGGTAAATACAATTTCTGATTTCCATACAATCATTGACAATGATGCCGCAATTATATTTTATGATGATAATGGGGCATTACCTACTATTTTCACAAATGTTGCCAGAGTTATAGCCGTTGACCCAGGCCCAGGTATAGATTGTTATGTACCTACAACAGAAGCTCCTGATATACTCGGCACCCTCGTCCTAAAACCCAATCCCTTCTCCGACCAAATAGATATCTCTTTCGAATTGAAAGAAAAAAGCAAGCTCAACGTGGAAGTCCGCGATATCTTGGGGAACTTGATAGAATCTGTTGCGACTGGCGAGTATGCGGCTGGCCCTCAACAGTTTGTATGGGTTGGGACAGCCGTACCAGACGGTGTATATTTGATATTTTTGCGCACTGAAAAAGGCTTACTTGCCAAGAAAGTGGTTAAAGTCCGATGATGCCAACCCAAAAAATACTGCAAATATCCCTGCGGGCAATGGCTATTACAGCCATTGCCTGTTTTGTATTTTGGGCCATTGGTCAAAATACGACAAAGCCGCCTGCAGATGTGCCTTCCAAAGCGTTGCTGGAACAATTGCAAGCCCTTAAAGATGCGGATCAATATGAGGCAACGCTCCGTTTTTCCGATTCGATATCTGCCGTTTTTGTTGCCAATGGGTTGCGCACAGATTGGTACAGTGCAATTCGGTTTAAAACAGTTGCGCAAATAGATCACGAGCACGCGCGGACAGCGATTATACAACTACTTCCTCTTGTTCAATCCCAATCTTTGGACGATAGTATCACCGCCAAATTTTACGGCCTGTTAGGATACGCTTGCCTGAACGCCCGTGAATTTGAGCAAGGCGCCTGGTACTTTGAGCAAAATTTGTCTGGTTTACTCCGTCATCAATGTAAAATTGGTATCGGTTTCGCTTATATGAACCTCGGACTTGTCCTCAAAGAACAGGGCGACTATCGTGCTGCTCAACAGTATTACTTGAGTGCATTGCCACAATTGAAAACAGAAGGATATACCTTGAATGTTTCAGAAGCCCTGATCAACCTCGGTGACATTAGCCGGTCTTTGCGGGATTACAAGGCAGCACAGGGATATTACCGCCATGCCGTACAGGAGTACCCGGAAAATGCGTACCGTTTGGACGAACTTTTGGGCTGGACAGAAGCCGACCAAGGCCACTACCGCGAAGCGTTGATCCATTTTAATAAATCTTGCCAACAAGGGCCCTGTGCCGCCGATGTGGCCCGCATCATGGGCTATTGTGAAGAAATGCTCGGAGACACGACTGAAGCCAATCGCCAATACGGACTGGCGCTTGAAAGTGCCGAAACCGCCTACGATTCCTCGGTCGTTCAATCGTATATGGGCAAAACCCTTCTCCGGCGCAAGCAGCCCCAAGCAGCCATCCTCGTTTTCCAACAAGCCCTGCACAAGCTGTTCCCGACGCTGCGCGCTGGCGACCCAAGCGGCAACCCTATTGCCGGGCTGTCCAACAATTTTTGGCCCATCGAACTATTGCGGGGCAAAGCAGAGGCCACCCGCGCGCTGTATGCGCAAACGGGCGACATAAAGAACCTACACCTGGCCTTGTCGGCTGTGTCGGCTGCCGTGCGGGCAATTGATGCGCTCCGTGTGAGCATGCACAACGAAACATCCGGGCAAGATGCCGTAGATTACGCATACTCCACTTATGAAACCGGCATCCAAATCGCCTTGGACCTCGAGCTCGCCGAACCCGGGCAAGGGCATCTTTCGACCGCCTACGAAATGGCCGAACATGCCAAATCCAATGTGTTGAAAACCAGCCTCAGAGAAAGGGACTTGCGCCAAAGCGTACAGATCCCGGATAGCCTGTTATGGCAGGAAAAAAAAGCCATGGCTTCGGCGGCCTTTTGGGAAGAAGCTGGTCGGCACGACAGTTTGCTCGCAGCGGTACGAACACTTGGAAAGGTTCGGTCTGAAATAGAAAAACAAAATCCTTTATTGCTCAAGGCACGAGAGCAGACCCAAAATATCCCCATTGCAGCGATTCAACACGCCTTAAGCGAAGATGAAATGATGCTGCAATATTTTTGGGGCGACAGTGCGGTGATCGTCTTCGCCGTTGGGAAATATACGCTGAACACCCACCGCATACCGCACAGTGCTGCCTTGAACCAATCCCTCGACACTTTACGCGCAGCGCTGACGCAATGGCATTTGTCGCCATCGGCTTACACGGCCTGCGCTGCACCCGTTTACGCACAATTTTGCGCGCCCTTGCTGGATGCGGAGCACCGTGTGAAACGTCTCATTATCGTACCTGATGGCCCGCTCTGGACTCTTCCTTTTGAAGCGCTGACGAATCCAGAAGGTCGTTTTTTGATACAGGGCCATGCTATCAGCTACCACTGGTCGGGCGCACTTTGGTTGCAGGCCCGAAAGCAGGGGCATCATTTTGCTACAAAAACCGGGTATGGTGGTTTTGCGCCCCAATACAAATCAGCCTCCGGCCCAATGGCCTCTTTAGGATCTGAACTGGGCGATTTGCCCGAAGCCCGCGCAGCAGTGGTTGCTGCCGCGAATGCCTGGGGTGGCACCGTTTGGCAAGGACCAAGCGTTGACAAGGCTCTTTTCCAACGCGAAGCCGGAAAATATGGCATCCTCCATTTGGCCATGCACGGTTTGCTGGACATGAAAGACCGCACGCGTACAGGGCTGGCTTTCCCTGCTTCTGGCGACAGTATTAACCTGTTGAACACGCTGGAAATCAGTCAAATGGACTTGTCGGCCCAACTGGCGGTGCTCTCTGCCTGCAACACGGGAAGCGGCGTAGTCTTCAGGGGAGAAGGCGTGATGAGCCTTTCCCGAGCCTTCGCCCTGGCAGGGTGCCCGGCGCTTACGGCAAACCTTTGGGAAGTGCCCAGCCGGGAGACGAACGACATTACCGCCGCATTCCTGACTTTGCTGAGAAATGGAGAAAGCAAAGACGATGCCCTTCGTGCCGCAAAATTGGATTTCTTGGAACATGCCGAATCAGAGCGTCGCCACCCGTTTTTTTGGGCGGGTCAGGTGCTTATTGGCAATGAGGAGCCTATTCGGCAATCCCGGTTTTGGTTTTGGGTTTTGCTGGGTGCCGGAGTTCTGGGTGGATTGGGATGGCTTGGCTGGCGACGCATGCAGATCGCCCAAAGAAATACGGGCTAAACCACCGCCTCCCTTCCCTTATTTTCATTTTGGCAAAACTTTGATTCTTTCACTCGCTGACACATTTCAGCGAAACGAATGGCAATGTCATGATAATGTGTTCATTATCACACATCAGCTGACTGGAGGCAACGCCTTCATCCCTCTGTTTTTTATGTGCTAAACCACACTACTGGACATTTTAGGTCAACCATTTTTTCATCAGACAACACTATTTTTCTGCGAATAGTGGGGCTATTTAAAGAAAAATAGCGTCCGTATGATGGAACAAAGGGTGGCATCAAATGACTAAGTTATTGGTGCCGCGTTCCTAACCAATAGACGTAGTGCACTTTTCACCAACGAAAATGTCCGGTTCCTGTAAAATACCCGGTTTCATTTTCATTTGGCAGCGGGCGGATGTAACTTTGCACAACGTTTCAGGTCGAAAGTACCAAAATCGAGCGCAGCACATGAGTTGCGTATTTTTCAACATAAAAAAGATAAAACTATGATTGCTATGCTCCTGTTCCTGGGCAACCTCAGTGCCGGCGAACTCACCGTTATTTTCCTTATTGTTCTCTTGTTGTTCGGTGGCAACAAAATTCCCGAACTCATGCGCGGCCTGGGCAAGGGCATCCGCGAATTCAACAACGCCAAAAACTCGGTGGAAGACGAAATCCGCCAGGGAATGCGCGAATCAGAGAAAAAACCGATTGACGGAAAATAAGGTCGTTGATCCGTTTTGAAACAGAGCGGGGTTTGGTTTTGCTGAGAGCAAGGCCAAACCCCGCTCTGTTTCAAAATTTCCCCTCCAAAAAAGCCTGTACATCCTGCGCCGTGCGCACGGGGTTCTCTTCCTGTGGCCTGTGGCCTGTGTTCTGATAGATTCGCAAGTCTGCACTGTGTATGCGGCGGTGGAATTCATACGCATATTCGGGTGAAATACGCGTGTCTTCCGCGCCCCAGAGGATCAGCGTGGGGGTGGTAATTTTGTCAATAAAATCCACCGGCGGATGATTGTCGCTCACCGAAGCCCGGTCGGTGAACGCCTTGCGGTTGCCGGGTCGCAGCAAGAGTTCGAAGTGTCGTTGTGTCAGAGAGTCTGTGACTTGTGTATCATCGGCGTATATATCTTCGAGCATGATGCGCACAAAAGAGCGCGGCGTGACCGACCAGATGGCGCGATTGAGTATCGGGGAGCGGGCGACCCATGCCACCCACGTCGTATGCTTCTCTTCAAATCCCGGTGCGTCGAGCAGGATCAGTTTGTTGAGGCGATCGGCGTTCTCCGCCGCGTAGAACCAGGCGATCTGAGCGCCAAGTCCATTGCCCGCCAGGTGAAATTTTTTGAGTGCAAGCCGTTGCACCAGGGTGTCCAGAAAAGCATCGTACATGAACGCGCTGTAACTCCCGTACGGATGAGGCCCTGTGAGGCCGAAGCCCGGCAAGTCCACACTGATGACCTGATATTTTTGGGACAATTCCGCTGTCCAGCCCGCCCACGTATGAAGTGAACTGTTGGCATCGTGGAGCAGCAGGATCGGATCGCCGCGCCCTACGCTGCGATAATGAACTTCCATACCTTCGATTTGCAAAAATCTGGATTCAGGGTAGGTGTACCGTTCTGCCAGTTGGCCCATCGGCAGGTCATTGTGCCAGTTCTGGTAAAGCCACAAGCCTATAAAAAGGTAAATCGTCCAGCGGATTAGCCGGGAAATGCTGAGAAGGCCCAGCCATTTGCGGGCAGTTTGCACCTGGGAAGATGCAGCGGTTGTCATTTCGTCATTGTCCGTCATGGCGCTATTTTACACCTGCACTGTGATTTGTTTCCACAGATGTCTGGAGAGGAGTTGTTCGGGAATACTGGAGGGTTCATTTTTCTGATCGCAAAATGGCCGCTATACTGGCCGACAGGGCGAAGCCGCCCAGCGCACCTTGCGCCATTTGAGCGATCACAGGGCCGAGGGCCTGTTGTGGATCGGCCTTGTATTTTTCGAGGTCGGCGATTTGAATGCGCAGTTCATTGGAACGGCTTGGATCACCGGTTCCGGCATTGATTTGCTGCTGCAGGTATTGAATGTTCGCATCCAGTTCCAGGACAATCAAGGATTTGTCGGCGAGATGCAAGCCATAATAAAACAACCAGTAACCCAAATTGATAAGCAGAAAAACGACGAAGGGCGTCCGTGCGATCTCGCGAAAATCACGATCTGTACCGTGGGCGGCGCAGTCTTCCCTGGCAGCGCGGTACATAAAAAACACATAGAGGACGAGGCTGGCCCATTGGAGCCAGGGATTAAGAAATTGCTCTTTGCGGGCGAAATAAAGCAGCGCAAAGTAGCACACAACGGCCGCAGCACCCAACAGACCGTAGCGAATGGCTGAATTTTTCATGTCTGAACCTGATACACAAAACGCCCTGCCAGGCGGCAAAGCGTTTCATGCGACAAAAGTAGCGTTAAATGTGGTCAATGTGGAAGAATGTGGTCAATGTACCAATAGGAAATACACCCCCCGAAACACAAAACACATACCCTACTCCTACTTCAAATAATTATCGTTAAAAAACTCCCGATAACCTTCGAGGGTTTTATTCTTCAAAATCCGCCGGTAATTCTCCTGCGTAACGGCAAAAAACTCTTTTTGATAACTCTTTTTGCCCTCTCCGAGGAATTCCTTGCGGCCTTTCACCTCGTTGAAATAGCGCATGGCCTGGTCGCGGTTGTCGAATTTCCGGATCACCACCAACGGCGCATTGGTGTCGGTACCGAGGAAAATATTGGAGATACGAAGCGCCTCCAACTTGTGGTACTCCCGATTATAATCTGACACAGCACCCTTTACGTCGTCCAAACGGATGTCATCGCCTTTGAGCGCCACGATGAAGTAGTGCAATTTATCGTCTTCGAGGGTGAAGTCATCGTCAATCTCACCTTTTTTGGTCTCATTAGACTTGGGCACTTCGAAGCCTTTGCAGGAAAGCAAGCGCGCGATTTCTTTGGCGCGGGTGGATTCAGCGCTTTCCGGATACCGTGCGGTCACCTCTGCAAGTGCCTTGCAATACTCGTCGGTGCCCTGGAGGTTGCCAGTACACAGGGCACTAAGCAGGAAAAATTTGGGCATGAGCGGATTCTGCGAGCCGTATTTCTTGGGTGCCTCCTGACACATCTCGAAAGCATCTTTGTAGCCACCTTTGGTGAAAAGCGTGTACGTCTGCTCGTAATATTTATTCATCTCGTGCTCCCGCTCCTTGTTGGCATTGAGGAAATTGGGATCGGTCAGGGCACGGGCGTAGGTGCTGTTGGGGTATTTCTCTACGAGTTTGTCCAAGTAGTATTTCGCCCGGACGGGATTGCCCAGATCGGTGAATGCGAGGTAGCAATAGTACCAGGCTTCCTTTTCGTGCTTGTTAAGGTCTGGATATCGGGTTTGCATCTCCTCAAGCGTAACAGAAGCGCGGCGGTTGTTTTCCAGCTTGTCGCGGAAGAGGGCGCCGAGGTTGTACATGGCGTCGTAGGTTGCCACGTGCAGCACGGCGAGTTCGGCTTCATTGGCTGGCAGACCCTGGAAGATATTTTTCAGGTCGGTATCGCTCACTTCGTTGGTCCGCGAAGTATCTGAAGCGGCTACTTCGTCACCACCGGTTTTGGGTCGGATGCTGCGCCGCCAGTTGTCTTCCAGTTTGCGGTCGCCCCAGTTTTTGGCGAAGTCCTTTTTGCCTTTTTTGAGCAACGATTCGCTGTAAAAATAAAAATTGGTGGGTCGCTGTCCGGTCTGTGGCGTGGGCGCTTTGGTGCCGCTTGCAGCAGTGGACTTCGCTTTGTCGGCTTCCGCACGAGCCAGTGTTTCCGCCTCTTCTTCGCGCTGCTTCTTGATTTTTTTCGCCAATTCCTTGCGCTCGTCTTCGCTCATGCGAAAAACGCGCACAATGCTGTCGTTGGCCGCAATCGTCGTGATGAGGCGGGCGATGTCGGTCAGATTGGCCGCATACAACGTGACGCGGGCAAACCGCGCATCGGTAGGCGTTAATACCGTCAGGGTGCTGTCATAATAGTTTTTGGCGTTCACAAAATCCTCGGCCTCGAAATAGAGTTCGGCCATTTTGAGGTATGATTCTGAACGCTGCACGGCATCTGCGCCATTGGCATCCAACGATTTGCGCAACAGCACAAGGGCATCTTTTTTCAGGCCATCCTTGAGCGCGATCTCTGCGAGGGTAAAGTAAATACGGTCGCGGTAATCCTTGTTTTTATCGTCGCGGAGCATCCGTTCGAGGGAACGATTGGCTTCAGCGCTGGCCAGTTTGCCATTGGCCCAACCCGCCTGAATCTGCCGCAGCCGGGCATTAAAATCCATTGTATACTCCGGGCTGCTGCGG
>ENA-ORBV01003740-ORBV01003740.1-microbial-mat-metagenome-genome-assembly--contig:-NODE-3740-length-30100-cov-4.681844_pt1 | contig 30100 bp, 23 predicted proteins | sample MGYA00237777_ERZ505514 | MGnify/ENA primary metagenome ERZ505514 (study PRJEB26160, sample SAMN06269048) | microbial mat metagenome | isolation source: Oligotrophic lake microbial mat | place... | reverse complement strand
GCGTCTCTGAGGCCCCGGAGCCGGTTCGCCCGCCTCCTTCACCCGCGACGGGTTCGCTCTGATTCTCCCGTCTCGGAGCGTCAACCGCTGCTTCAGGGCTCTTGGGCGGACCGTTTTGGCTCGGAGGCGCCGATGGAGCCTCGGAGACAACCGAACGCTGCTCCACGGGTACGTCACGCACGGGCGCTTGCGACGCCTCATCGCGCGGTGAGCCGGATCCAGGGTCAACCGATGGACTCTCGATCGGTTTCACCTGGAAGACTTTTCGAGGTTCTTCAGCAGGAAGGGGTGCCACCCGCTCGCTTCGATCAACCGAAGGCGCAACGTCCACCGCCGGCCGGACCACCGGGATCGGTGACTTCTCGGGAATGATGTCCGGAGGCGCGGTAAAAGGCAATTCATCGGTCACGCCCGAGGTCTTGGTCGACTTTGGCTTCGCTCGTGATGAAGCCGTCCGAGCCCGCGGGCGCGCGACCTTCTTTTTTGTCTTCGCGCTCTCCGCGCTGCTACTTTTCGGCGATTTCTCCATGTTGGGCAAAGTATTAGATTTCAGGGATATGAAACGCTCCCTAAGGACGGCCGCAGTCGTGGATTCGCGCTTCAAGTTTGCCAGCGAGGAACGTCACTTGGCGTTTCAAAAACGCCGGCGATCCGTCGTTGCCAACCACGTAGTCGGCAAGTTCGGTTTTCCTAACCAAGGGCAATTGCTTGGAGATACGAGACTCGGCCTGCGCTCGGGTAATTCCGCGCTTTTCCAGCCGAACAAACTGCTGTTCGGGAGTACTGGTCACGCAGAGGGTAAAATCAAACCAATTTTCCAATCCTTTCTCAAACAGGAGGGGCACCTCAATCACCCAGTGCGAGCGCGGAGCTGATGCCAACGCCTCACGCCAGAACAGAAAAAGAAGCGGGTGCAGGAGGGACTCAAGCCATTGCCTTTCAGTGTCATCTGAAAAAACGCGGCGGGCGAGAAATGCCCGATTGATCTGACCGTCGGCGTCGACCGCAGCTGCCCCGTGCCGCTCGCAGACGGCAGAAATGACGTCGCCCTGCGTTAAGAGGTGCATCCGAACGATCTCATCCGAGTCGAGTCTTCGGTAACCCAGGTCCTCGAAGAGACGAGCGACCGAGGACTTTCCACATCCCATACCTCCTGTGACACCAAGAATCATCATGATTTGCGCCGAGTGAATTGCATCAATCAAAAGAAATCCCTTGCGATAGTTATTTGCAACTAATTTTATTTTGGACGCACCGCATTCTCTAGAAGCCTCCACTCCACCTCCCATGCTCGCCATTCTCAATTCGGCCGCGTTACAAGGCATAGATGCCGAGTTGGTCCACGTAGAAGTCAATACCGGCGAGGCGGGAGCACCGGATCTCATCATCGTCGGACTCCCCGATACCGGCGTCCGAGAGTCGCGGGATCGCGTGTCATCCGCGGTGTCGAATAGTGGATTCAAAATGCCTTGGTCGCGCACGACGATCAATCTCGCACCCGGGCATCTCAGAAAGGAGGGCCCCTTCTACGATCTCCCGATTGCGCTCGGAATCCTGGTTGCAACCAATCAGCTGAAGGTCGACGCCTTGGAGGGGTTTCTCATTGCCGGAGAACTGAGCCTGTCCGGTTCCACCCGGCCCGTGCGCGGCGCACTCGCAATGGCTCGACTGGCAAGATCGCTAGGAAAGAGCCGTCTCCTGCTGCCCCCAGCCTCCGCCTTGGAGGCAGCCTTGGTCGATGGACTCGAAGTGTTTGCGATTCAATCCCTCGATCACGCGTTCCGTTTTCTAAGCGGTGAGCGAACGTACAAATCAGTTTCGCCGGCCGAGGCCTTGGATGCGCTTTCAGCGCAACGGGTCGAGCCCTCCGGTGACTTCTCCGAGATCAAGGGTCAGCACGCGGTCAGACGGGCGGTCGAAGTCGCGGTGGCTGGAAATCACAATCTGCTCGTTCTCGGCCCACCCGGTTCAGGGAAATCGATGATCGCGAAACGGATCCCCACCATCATGCCCGTGCCGACGCGCGACGAATCGCTCGAGATCCTCAGCATTCACTCCGCCGCCGGAAGCATGCTCGCCGGTGGTAGTTCAACCTTCGGGCGCAGGCCCGTGCGTTCTCCCCACCATACCGTGTCCGACGTCGCTCTGCTGGGCGGCGGATCGATTCCGGGTCCCGGGGAAATTTCGTTGGCCCACAACGGCGTACTCTTTCTCGACGAGTTGCCCGAGTTCAAACGCTCAGCCCTCGAGGTTCTTAGACAACCCCTTGAAGACGGTACAGTTACGATCTCCAGGAGCGCGGGAAAGATCACTCTGCCGTGCGCCTTCATGCTCGTCGCCGCGATGAACCCCTGCCCCTGCGGCTACCTCGGCGACTCCAAACATGAATGTCGGTGCAGTCCAACCCAGATCCAGCGCTATCGCGCCCGGATCAGCGGTCCCTTGCTCGACCGGATCGATCTCCATGTCGAGGCACCGGCACTCTCCCTCGCCGACCTCCGCTCCGAGTCCCCGGGCGAGTCATCCGAACAACTTCGAGCTCGCACCGAGCGCGCTCGCACCCAACAACACCGTCGGTTCTGCGGGACCCCGACGACATCGAACGCACGCATGACGCACTCGCAAATCCGCCAGCATTGCGCCCTGCCATCGGGTCTCGGCGATCTTCTTCAGTCAGCCATGGAGCAACTCCATCTGTCCGCCCGGGCGTACGATCGCATCCTGAAAGTATCCCGGACCATTGCCGATCTCGACCAAGCCGACCGGATCGGCGAAAAGCATCTCCTGGAGGCGATCCAGTACCGCAGCCTCGACCGGCGGCTCTTTTACTAGGACTTTGAACAGGCGGCGGGCCAGGCACCCGTCGTCCCAACGTTTTCTCCGTCCTCGTCAATCACGGCACCGGCGGCTTCTTGTTTGTCAGCAGTAGGTAACGCGACGTCTCGAAAAAGCCCTCAATCAGGCCCGGGTGAGCCGCAGGGGTGATCCGCCCGGAGTCCAAGCCCTGCGAAACCGCAAAATCCGCCCACGCACTTTCATAACCGCTTTCACCCAATCTCCGGATCGTGTAGCGGCTGTCGTTCACGACGCCCAGCGATTTGTTGTTGTGGTCAATGATGAACGCCACGTTGCTTCGACCGCCATCAAGCTGCTCCTGAAGCAAAAGGTCCCGACCAAGTCCGGAATTGCGATACGGAAGATTGACGATGCCCGCGACCGTCGGAAGCAGGTCGACCATCGAGGCGACGGAATGAATCCGCTGAGGCTTGAGAAATCCAGGGGCATAAAAGAGCAAAGGTACGTGGAAGGAGGTCAGGCTTTTCTCCGTCCAAGCGGCGGGGAACATGGTCCCGGCATCACCGCCAATCCCATGATCCCCAACAAAGACGAATAGGGTGTCCGCATAATACGGCGAGCTGCGCGCGGCCTCCATGAACTTCCGCAAAGCGAAATCCGTGTAGCGGAAGGCGTTCAACTCGTCGTTCGACTCGAAACCGTTCTCCGCAAGGAGGGCGTTCGAAACCTCGACGCGAACAAATTCTCTCCGGTCCTCCTCGGGAATCGTGTAGGGCCGATGATTATCCGCCGTCTGAATCACCGCAAAGAACGGTCGCGGCTGACTCGCGAGCACCTTGTTCGCCTCCAGGAAGAGGTTCTTGTCGCTGATGCCCCAGACATCGATGCGCGGTGAATCGTAACTTCCTTCTTCATACAATCGCAGGCCGTGGATGTTGTTCGACAACAGACCTCTCAAATTGGCCCAACTTGAACTTCCACCAATGAAGTAGAATTTCTCCCTCCCGACGAAGTCGTTGATGATCGTATGCTGATCGACCATCATGGGGTTTCGGCTCGCGGTCTTGACCAACTCGACATCTGGAATCCCGGTGACGGTTGCCCAGACCCCGCGCGCCGTGCCAAAATGAGGGGTGTAGCAATTGTCGAAGAAGACCCCGTCACGGCAGAGCTCCGCAAAGAACGGCGTCGTATCCAATCGGTTGCCCCACATTGAACTTTTGTAGGCGCTGAAAGACTCACAAATGACCAGCACCACGTTGTTCGGCCTTTTATCGGACTGGCCGCCGGCAGGCACGTTCCTGGTGAACCTGGGCGTCGTGCCTTCCCCGGGTTTGACTCCCAGGTAGTTGCCAACGAGCTCGGCGTGTTGCTTGACCTTCGCCAAATCGTAGCTCGTGGATCGGAAACTGAGGGAGCTGACGAACGATTGAACCGGACTGAGCGCGAGATTGGCATGGAGATCATTTCTCAACTCGAATGCGTCGCTCCATCGCAAGGGGTACTGATCGATTCTCCCATAAAGACCCAAGATCAGCAGGACGCCCATGCCCGTCCTCCATGCGAGCGACACTCCGGGTCTCGGCAATTCCCTCCCGGTGCCAACCCAGGAGTGAATCCTGCCAAGACTCCAGACGAGCGCCGTGACCAACAGCAAAAAGGCCAGGGCTCCCCGAACCACGGGGTAACTCTGCCAAACCATTAGGGCTGACACCTGCGCATCCGCGATGAATCCCAGCACGCTCGCATTGAGACGCTGGTTAAGATACCTAAAATGCAGGAAATCACCCACGTAGATCGCGCACAAGCCCACGATCACCACCCCAAGACAAACGTTCCAATAGCGGCTTGTGCGCGCGGACCGGAACGGTTCAAAGACGCGAACGCTGCCCAAGAAGAGTCCGACGAGAAGGATTCCCGAAATCACTCGGGCATCGAATCGGAATCCAAGCCAGAAGATCGGACCGAGGACCTCAAGCGAGTCATCCGGGCGTCCAAAGACTGCCACCGCAACCACCCGAAACGCCGCCAGCAGGAGGGTAAAAAAGAGCGCAAGCGCCGCGAGCAATCGCACCAGCTTTGGAATCGAATGCGTCCAGTGAGCAGGAGTCATCGATTCACTGCGTGGGTCATTCCGGGCTTCGGCCATGGAAATTTTGCCTTGATTCAGTACTTGGTGGAGGTTCGAGCCACGCCGGGATCAAATCCAAGGGCGCAGGCGGAAACGGAGAAAGACTTCGTGAGCTTTCGTGGTCAAGCGCCTTGCTCGCTGGATCCCACGAGGCGATACGCTCAAACCGTCGCCAATGCAATGGACACCTCGAACGACGCTCCTCCTCGCACTTCCAACCATTGCGGAACTGCTCCCTAAAGCGCGTCATCCGGCAATTCCCGGCTGATCCGTGCGACCTCTTCGATCCAGCGCGTCCGCGAACTCGAATCAATCGCCGCCGCCTCCCAACCAGACGAAACCAGCGTCGCCAATTCACTCCGCGAGAAGGCCGCGTCCCTTGCCAAAGCGCAGTACTCATCCCCAACGCAATTGCCGAAAACCAACGGATCATCCGTACTCACGGTGCAGCGAATTCCCGCCTTCATCAGGGTGCGCAAGGGATGCTCAGCCAAGGAGGGGACGACGCCGAGCTTGAGATTGCTGATCGGACAGACGTCAAACGTCACTCCACGGTCGCGGGCCAAAGCGAGAACCGAAGGATCCTCGACTGCCCGCACGCCATGTTCCACCCGCGTCACTCCGAGGGTCTCAATCGCTTCTCTGACCCGTTCCGCGCCATCAAATTCACCCGCATGGCATTTCGTGATCTTGCCGGCCTCCCGCAGCTTGGACCATACGCCCGCAGTCCAAGACTGGGTTGGCACCCGCTCAAAACCGTGGAGGTCCACCCCATCGAGTTCATCCCAGTTGACCAAGTCATCGATCACCGATTGCAACGTTCCATGATAGTCGGTTCGAAGCATGCCCGCGAACACCCGCACCTCCACCCCAGGTGGCGCCGCCGATCGGATCGCCGCAATGATCTCCCGTCCAGGAACATGGATGAACTCGGTCACCGGGAGATGGAAGCTGGTTTCCACGTACCTGACATTCTCAACGACGTGCTTGGCAAACATCAGTCGGGCCGACTCGTGATAACGCTCCGCGGAGGTGAACCAGGGAAGCGCGTGACTCAGGAGGGTCTCGTCAAATGTTGAAAAGTCAGGAAATCGGTAGTCGGGCGCGCGAAAGTAGGCCGTCGCCGGGTACTTGCGGGGCTGCCAGGCATGCAACAGCTCATAGGGAAGCGCTCCTTCGACGTGCAAGTGCGTCTCCGTCTTGGGAAGCGCGCGCACGAACGCGCGCAGGTTGTCGTCAGCAGACATACTGGCATTCGCAGGTCGCCGGGAAAGGCGGATGCCCCCCGGCATCCACCTTTCCGAAAACCGATCAACCGGCCAATAGATACTCCGGATTGAGCTTATGCAGCGATTTGGGGACAAAAATCCCGTCTTTGCGGATCAACTTGCCATCGAACCAGATCTCCCCGCCACCGTAGTCAGCACGCTGAATACACACCATGTCCCAATGAACCTGCGATTTGTTTCCATTCCCAACGCCCTCATAGGCCTGTCCCGGCGTAAAGTGGAACGAGCCCGCGATCTTCTCATCAAAGAGGATGTCGCGCATCGGTTGCAGGATGTGGGGATTGAAGCCGATCGCAAATTCGCCGACGTAACGCGCACCTTCGTCGCTATCAAGGATCTCATTGAGACGCCGGGTGTTGGATGAGGTCGCCTCGACAATCCTTCCCTTCTTGAAAACAAGGCGGATGTTATCAAAGGAGGTTCCGAGATAAACGCTGGGTGAGTTGTACTGGATCTCTCCGTCCACGGAGTCTTTCACGGGACACGAAAACACCTCGCCATCAGGGATGTTCCGCAGACCGCCACATTCGCGTGAACCGATGCCACGAATCGAAAACCGAAGGTCGGTTCCGGGTCCTTTGATCTGCACTGCGTCGGTCTTGTCCATCAGCGCCCCCAACGCCTTCATGCCGGGCGCAAGTCTCGAGTAATCGAGCGTGCATACCCTGAAGTAAAAATCCTCAAACGCCTCCGTGCTCATCCCCGCCTGCTGCGCCATGGCAGAGGTTGGCCACCGCAGCACAACCCACTTGGTATCGTTCACCCGATGATCCTGGACCGCCTTCATCATCCGTGCGACGAGCTGAACATTCACCGGAGGCACGTCCGAAGTCTCGAAAATATTCTCCGAGCCGCGGAGTGCGATATAAGCATCCATCGACTCCATACGTTTGAGCTCGACCTCGGCATGGGGACGGTACTGCGCCTCGGTGGCGCCCAGCATCAGCTCACGGTTGATCCGGGCCCGATGCAGCTGGACGTAGGGAATGGCACCGCGCGCCCGCGCCGCCCGGACAAGCGCCACCACCATCGCATCCGGAACATCGAAGGCATCAATCAGGACACGTTCGCCTTTCGCAAGTGAAGTGGAAAAACCCGTCAAACCTGCCGCCAGTTTTTCGTAACGAGAGTCAATGATCATAGTTCACTAGCTAATTCGTTCTCGTCCGGACGTCGCAAGTGGAAAGCCGGAAAACAAAAGGGCCGCGCCTTCACGGCGCGGCCCGGAAATCACCCTCAAGGTGCCAAAAGATCGCTACTTGGCGCCGTCGGCCGTCTCCCGGGCCGTTGCCCCGGCACCGACAATATGGACGGTCTTGTAACCGCCCTTCGCCTTGAAATAGAGGATCAGGAGCAGGTAGATCACCGCCATCGCGAGCGGCACGGCCGCCGTGACCTTCAGCGCCATCCGCCCGCCTTCCAGGTTGGCAGCCGTGACCAATGGTTTATCCTTGAGCTGCTGGGGAGTCAGGCTCGCATCGGGTTTCGACAGGAGAGCCGCCTTCTTGGATCCATCAAGACCCTGGATCGCCGGGAAGAACAGGAATCCATTCTTCGTTTCGGACCGATAAGCCTCATACGTCGAGGCTGACTGTTCGCGAAGATGTTGGGATGCGAAATAGTCCTGCTTGTAACCAATCCCAGGACCGCCGAGCAAACCGGCGGAGAGCATGCCCACGCCCCCGATGGCACCAATGGTGATCGCTCCGCCCTTCGGGAAACGATCAGACACCACGCCCAGCATCGTTGGCCAAAGGAAGGTTTTGCCCAAGGCATACACCGTGGCGGCGACAACACACATGACCACACTCTGAGCGTTTCCGAGCATCGTCAAACCGACAGCTCCCAACAATCCGCTGACGAACAGCAAGCCGAGAGGCGAAATCCGATGGACGATGGGACCTGCGAAGAAACGCAAAATGAACATCAGGCCAGACGTGTAGACGAACAGCATGAGACCCTTCTGGGGGTCGGCCATGATGCTTCCCGTGATCGAGCCGATCCAGGAGTCCGTACCCAATTCGACGTAGCCGACGAGCGCATGCACAAACAACAGAATCAGGAGCAACGGTGCGGCAAACTCCGCCAGCATTGATCCGAAACTGACGCCGTGTTGGCTTGCCTCAGATTTCGGGAAATGCTGGCCGAGACACATCACCCCGTAGATCACGACCGGGAGGAGAAAAAGGGACATCTGAATCTCCCATGAAACCTTTCCAACCAAAAAGGTCGACGCCAACCCTCCGACGATCAACCCGCCCGGCCAACCGGCGTGGAGGATGTTGAGATAGTGGGTACGTTTTTTGGGATAGAGGGTCGCAACGAGCGGATTCACCACCGCCTCAACGATGCCGTTTCCGATCGCGAACATGAACATTCCCCAGAACAAACATTGGTAGGCGATGGCCTTGGCCGCCACCGGATCCGCCGCCACGCGTGCCTCGAACAACGGCGTGGCTGCCAACGTGACCACGGCCGAAAGGAAGTGCATGACGAACGCGAGGAGCATCAGCTTGCCGTAGCCGATCCGGTCGGCAATCAGCGAACTCAGGATGATGATGATGCCAAAGCCCGTCAGACCGCCACCGGTGATCTTGCCGAGATCGCTTTGGGTAAATCCAAATTGCGCCCCCCAGTCGCCAAGAATTCCGCCACGAATTGAGAAGCCAACACCCGCTGCGAGGATGGCGACAAATCCGGCGTACAAGAGGCGGTTGGCGTTGGGGGCAATCGCCCCGCTGCTAACATCGTTTGAGCTCATTACTGTGAATCAATAGTGGTTTTCACGAACATGGTGGTGCCCAAGACACGAGCCTGACGCCATCCGGCGAGCCGTAAAAAATTCAGAACAACTGCCCGAAGGTGAGCCAAGACCGAAGCTGGGGTGTGGGAGAAACCGAGACGGGTCAGGTTGAGCGGAGCGTTCCCCGTCAGCAAGGCGCATTTTCACCCATTACGTTGTTCCTGAGGTTGCAACCCTCTCCCAACGAAATCCTTCGGCAGTGCACAAAAAGGCCGCCGGAATTGAATCCGGCGGCCTCAGTCTGGAAATCCTGAATCCGGGTCAGGTTGAACCGCGAGATCCAAGCCCAACGAAGCCCTCAAAAACTACTTCCCGAAGACTTCCACTTCGACGTAGTGGTTGAGTTCGTCCGTCGTGTTCCCTCCGGAGGTCAGCCGAACATAACGTCCCTTCGTCCCTTTGGCGTCGATCAAACGACCTTCATTGGTCTCGATGTACGACAGATCCTTGCCCGCACCCAAACCTGCCGAATTGTCGGTATCGTTGTTAAAGAGCGAGGTCACACCCTTCTTAAATTCCGGATCATCCGACACCTGAACGACCACATCGTGGTAAACGCGCGCTTGGGCATGGAAATGCCAGACAGCGATGGCCGCCAACGTCATGGGCGACCCGAGGTCAATCTGAACCCATTGAACCCCTGGCCCGAACTCGACGAACGTACCGTCCGCACCGGTCTTTTCACCGTCCGTGACGAAGTCGAGCTCGCCGATCACCGGAAAACCATCCGATGCGGTGACCTTCTTCCCTTTGGAAAGCAGCGCCGTACCGGCCGGGACCATCATCGGAGGACGGGGCCCCTGACGGGGCTTTTCCAGGTTTGGCAATTGGATCGGCCGGGGCGTGCCGACGAACAAGGGCTTCGGCAACTGCAGGCTCAGCGGGACTTTGTCCTGAGCCAAAAGCGGCAAGGCAAGTGCACCGGCAACTAAAAACAAAGCGACGAATCGAGTCTTCATAATAGGTGGTATACGGAAAGGTACGTTCGACGCGAAATCTGATTCGGTCAAACGCGAGAGAGCATCCGGTCAAACGACGAATTCCGCCGGAGAAAAGGTCAAAATGCGTCGTGCGGCGACCGCTTCGTTGACTCGCAGCACCGTCACCGCGGAGGCAAAACCCTCTTCACCTGAACAGGTCAAAGGCGTGCCACGCCGAATCGCAGAGAAAAAGTTCTCCAGGTGGGGTTGGTGGATCGCCTTGTCGAGCGTGACAGGAATGTCCCAGGCGGACAACGCTGCAGTCTCACGAACGTCCACAACCGATGCTCGGGGAGCCGCGATGGCGAATTTCGGTTTTTCTTCCTTTTCCCAGGGCTTGCCTGCGGGCGCGGCACCCTCCTCTCCGCTTGAGGGCTTCTTGATCAGGCCTTCCAACACATAGGGCTCCCAATCGGGTGCCAAAGCCTCGCGATAGAGTTTCGTGTATTTCGGATTCTCCGACATCTTCAGGGCCGCTTCGACACCCATGAAGTACTCGTGGTAGCCGCCACCGGCACTGGTCGTCGTCAACACTTGGTACGCCGCCCGCACCATTCCCTCCGGGGTGGGAAATTCATAGATGGCCATGACATTGTCATACCACTCATGGTTTTTGTAATAGTCAGCCCCTCCCCCGGCCATGACCGAGCTGGGATTAGTACCGAGCATCCAGTTGAAAATATCGATCTGATGGGCCCCCAAATCAGAAATAGGACCGCCGGCATATTTCCTGAACCACCGCCAGTTCCTGAACTCGTGCATATTCGCATAGCCAAACGCGTTCAATTTGGCCTCCGGAATGGTGTAGCGCTCCGGCCAACCCAGATCCGCGCTCACCGCCCGGTTCCACTGACCACTCAGATTGTTGATCCGGCCCAGCAGCTTCTTCTCTCGGAGGAGCCGCTCGCGAACGTGAATGTAGCGAGGATTGCTCCGCCGCTGATGGCCGATCTGCAGGAGTTTTCCCGCCTCCCTCGCCGTCTTCACCATCGAACGCGCACCCTCGATGGTGTTCGACATCAACTTCTCGCAATACACGTGTTTTCCGGCACGCAAGGCCGCATTGGTGTGTTCCGCATGGAGCCAGTCAGGCGTCGCAACGATCACCGCATCCAGATCGGGCGCCGCTGAAAGCATTTCGCGGTAGTCTTCGTAGGCAGTCACCTCATGTCCGAACTTCTTCAGGAGACGTTCACCATAAGTGCGGTTGTAATCCCATATATCGCAAACGGCGCGGAATCGCAGATCAGGAATCTTGAGCGCGGCATTCAGCAGGACCCGGCCCTGTTCACCACAACCGATAAGACCAATGTTGACCGTTTGGGATCCCCCGAGGCCCACGGGCGCGGCGGCTCGGGCGAGGTAGGGCGAGGCCATGACCACCGCTCCCAACTTGACGCCGGAGGTGAGAAAGCCGCGTCGGGTGGACGGGAGAGAAGAGGTCGATGAGTCGCTCATACGAGGTAAAAAAAGGGTTCAGGAACGATCTGACCAAAGCGCGAAGCGATTGTGCCGCACCAAGAGCAACGCAGCCGCATTCATCCCCACGTACACCCCAAGCCAAGCGACACCCTCATTCTCCTGGACCGCCATCAACCCGAACGAAAGCGAAACCCAAAGGAGGCCGAGCCCAATAAGCGCGAGACGGGTCTTGAGCCCCAAAAGAACCGCCAATCCCAGGACGATCAGCAGGTAGCCCAAGAAAAACGCGAACGTTTTGGTCGCCCACAGCGGCATGAACGAAGCGGACGTGATGCCGTTCGCCATCCTCGACATGTTGCGATAATAGATTTCGAACGAGTAATTGCCACCGGACTCAAACTTCTCAACACCCGCGAGCAGCGCCCTTAGGCCAAGAAAAAGCCTGAGGAGAAGGAAGGCCGCGGAGGATTCGCGGCCCGTGGAAACGGAGGATTCGGATTGGTTAGGCATAGGGTTGATCGGCTCCAAGAAAGGCGACACCAGAGGGTCGAATCGGGCAAAAGACCGATGAGCAAACAAACATCAGATTTCTAAGGTGCTCATCGGAGAATGACACGAAAGCACATTCGGCCAGTCGAACCACCCATGAGGCAAGCGCGGAATGAAAAATCTCCGGGCAACGGCGCACTATAACGAAAATTGCTCCGCCCCATTCACGGCACGAGCGGCGGCTTCCCTCATCAGGGATGCTCGGGGCCTTGACCCGTGGGGCTTGATCGCTCCAGGGGACTCGACTTCCGCGCGGCTGAGCGCGGCGGGCGCGCCCAGCCGTCGTGGTTCAGACGCGGCTACATCGATGTCACATTTTGGTCGCGTTGCGGAACAAGGGAAAGACGATGGACGGGCCATGTCTTTGGTTCGCTCTGGGTCTGTCGGCTCAAATGGTGTTCGCCCTCGCCGGTTCGTTCCGTGGGTCAGACTGTGCATCCTCACGGTCTTCGGCCTCGGAGGTAGCATCGGAGCGGCGGCATCGGTGGGGTTTCGTTCGGCCAAACCGGTGTGGCCGGAGGGCCGCGAACGGGAGATGAATCTGACCGTGGGGTTTCATGCAACCTTCCGCCATCCGGAGTCGGGGACCGTGACGCTCCGCCTGACCGGCCAGGCGCTCTACCGGGTGTTTGTAAACGGCGAGTTCGTCGGTCACGGTCCGGCGCGGGCAGCGCATGGTTTCTACCGGGTCGATGAACTCGACGTCACGGCGCGGCTGCGGTCGGGCGACAATGTGGTCGCGATCGAAATCGCAGGCTACAATGCCAACAGCTACTACCTGCTCAACCAACCGTCGTTTCTTCAGGCCGAGGTCGTGGCGGGTGCGCAGGTGCTCGCCTCGACCGAGGGCGGTGGTCGTCCATTCGTGGCTCAGGTCCTCACGGAGCGGGTCCAGAAGGTGCAGCGCTACAGTTTTCAACGACCGTTCTCCGAGGTGTGGCGACTGGCACCCGGGTGGGACGCCTGGCGCACGAACGTCCGACCGGAGGGTGCTCCGCGGCTCAGCGTGGTGCTCCCGGCAAAATCACTTCTCCCGCGCGGCGTGCCCTACCCCCGGTTCGAACTACAGGTGCCGGTCCACCAGATCGGCACCGGGGCGCTTGAAGTCGGCCCACCGCCGGAGAAGCCCTGGCGCGATCGTTCGCTGACCACCGTGGGACCCAAGCTGGCCGGTTTTCCGGAAGCGGAACTCGCGACGATTCCCAGCCTTGAGTTGCAGGCGGTACGGACGCTGCCTTCGCAACCGCGGCCGGAATCGGAAGCCCGCGATGCACCTGTGACCTTGAAGGACAAGTCTTGGGCGCTGTTCGACTTCGGCGTCAACCGCACCGGCTTCCTTCGGGCGCGGATCGACGTGCGGCAAGCCACGCGCGTGTTTTTCACGTTCGACGAAATCCTCACGGACGGGGACGTGAAGTTCCACCGGGATCACAACGTGAACATCGTCGCCTACGAGCTGGCGCCGGGGCGCTACGACGTCGAATCCTTCGAGCCCTACACGCTGCGCTACCTGAAACTCATGGTGCTGGAGGGTGACTGCTCGGTGTCGGGGCTGGCGCTGCGTGAGCTCCGGAATCCCGAGGCGGAGCGCGCGGAGTTTGCGAGCGCCGACCCGCGTCTGGACCGGATCTTCGCCGCTGCCCGGGAGTCCTTCGCGCAGAACGCAACCGACATCCTCATGGATTGTCCGTCGCGCGAGCGGGCGGGCTGGCTGTGCGACAGCCTGTTCACGGCGCGGGTTGCCCAGGACTTGTGCGGCACGCACTCAGTGGAGCGCAACTTCCTGCAGAATTACCTGCTGCCCGAAACGTTCGCCCATCTTCCGGCGGGCATGCTGCCGATGTGTTATCCGGCCGATCATGACGACGGCATCTACATTCCCAACTGGGCGCTGTGGTTTGTTCTGCAACTGGAGGAGTACGCGCTCCGCACGGGCGATCGCGCGCTGGTCGAGGCGTTCCGCCCGCGCCTGCACGCGCTGCTCGACTACTTCAAGCCGTACGAGAATGCGGACGGTCTCCTGGAGAAACTTTCGTCCTGGGTGTTCGTGGAGTGGTCGAAGGCCAACACATTCGTCCAGGACGTGAGCTACCCGACCAACATGCTCTACGCGAGTGCGCTTGCCGCCATGGCCCGCCTCTACGACGAACCAACGTTGGGCGCGAAGGCGGAGACGATCCGAGACACCATCCGGCGGCAGGCGTTCGACGGAGACTTTTTCGTGGACAATGCGGTGCGCCGGGACGGAAAACTCGAGGTCACGCGCAATCGCAGCGAGGTCTGCCAATATTTCGCCTTCTATTTCGGCGCGGCGACCCCGGCCTCGCACCCGCAGCTCTGGACGCGGCTCACGACAGAGTTCGGTCCGCGCCGGAAGGACACCGGAGCCTGGCCCGAGGTCTGGCCCGCGAACGCCTTTGTCGGCAACCTGCTCCGCTTCGAGCTGCTCGCGCGGCAGGGTCGGCGGCAGCAGATCCTCGATGAGGCGGGCGAGTACTGGCTTTTCCAAGCCGACCGCACGGGCACCCTCTGGGAAAACGACCGTCCCAACGCCAGCTGCAACCACGGCTTCGCCTCGCACGCCGCCCACGTGCTCCTCCGGGACGTGCTCGGCCTGCGCGCCGTCGCCTTGCCGAGCCGGCAACTCGTGATCGGCTTTGCGAAACTCACCCTCGACACCTGCCGCGGCCGCGTCCCGACCTCCGAAGGTTTCATCGAGCTCGAATGGACCCGCCGGGACGGCCACATCGCCTACCGACTCCGCACCCCGCCTGGATGGAAGGTCGACATCACCAACGACTCCGGACTCCCGCTGCGCGCGCTCTAAACACAGCGTCGTGTGAAAACTGGCTAGAAGGGATCGAAACGGCTAGGTGTTACTTTTAAACCTTTTTTTCCGCCTGACGAGGATGGGGCCGAGCCTGCCATCACGGACGAGGCCGGATTGTTTGCTGACCTAGGTTGCGGACCCGGGGTCAAAGGCGGACGCCAGCCAGGCGTTGCTGGCGTCGGTTCGTGACTTCATGCACCAGGCCACCACCGCCTTCCACGCAGCCGACAAACGCGGATCGCTGCGGTTACCGGAGGGTCTGTTCGATCCGCGGGCGGAACACCGCGATGAACCGTTCCGTCTGCCAATCGCGGCACCCCAATGTCCGCAACACTGGCAGGACTCCTGCCAACGGATGGGCCAATCGGCACACATTTCCCACACCGGGCGGACCTTGGCACGCTCCGGTTGCGAAGATTCAATCAAGGTTCCCCCGTCCTTCAGCGAATCCAGAGTCGTTGGAGTGGTCAGCGCAGCGGCATCGGAGTAGTTGAGACCAAATTACGTGGCGCTTGCGGATGATTTCCTGCGGACCGGTGGAAACCTTGCCACCGAGCGCCAGGAGCACATCCGGTTCCTCCTCCAAAACGGCCGCCAAATTCCCGATGGTCTCCTCGCCCGGCGGAGGCTCAAATCCGCGTTCGATCTTGCTCAGGCGGGAAGGTAGCGCTTCACGACGGACGGTGCGCGCATCCCCCTTGCCCGGCGTTATCCGAAACTGTAGGCGTTACAAAATACTAGGCCTTGAGCGACTTGACCGTGCCGCCGGAGATGTACTTGGGAAAAATCAGGTTAGGCTCCGGGCTGAGGTAGCCTTGGCTGACCATCTGGAGCAGGAGCCGGGAGAGCCGGTGGTAGAAACTTTCGTCGCCGAAACCGTACTGGGCGATCGGGGGCATGACGGTTTCAAAGCTGTGATCGTAATCGCGCGCAATGAAGGAGACGGTATCAGGCACGGAGAGGCCGTGCTTCAGCAGATAGATGATCACAATGAAGACGTGTTGCGGCTTGGCGACAAGCAGCGCGGTGGGTGCCTGCGGAGAGTTGAACAGGGCGTCCAGCTTCAAGCTGATGCTCTGGGCGGTGCCGTTGTGGCGTACGATGTGCGCATGCGCATCCTCCGCGGGTGGCCGCTGGGCCACGGCCTCGCGGAAACCGGCCTCGCTGGCGAGGTCGCCGGCCACGCCCGAGTTGGGCACGAGGAGCGCGAGCCGGCGGTGCCCCTCACCGAGAAAGATGCCGGCCGCGTGGCGGCAGACGGAGCGGTAATCGACGTCGAGGGAGGGCAGCGTGACGTCGGGGTGGCAGGAGCCGAGCACGAGGGCGGGTACGGAATGTTCGGAGAACCAGCTTTGCAGTTCCTTCCTGAGGGAAAGCAGGACGCAGCAGAACACGCGGTTCTGGCGGACGAAGTCCTCAATCTTGCGGCGCTGCGTTCGGGCGCTGTGCGGCGGGCAGACGAGGATCTCGGTCGAGAAACCCTGTTCGGCGAGGGATGAACGCAATTCGCTGATGCGCTGGTAGGAGCTGAGGGGCATGTGCGCCACGGGCTCGTGGGTGATGAGGCCGACCAGGCGATTTTGGCGGCGGTTGGTGTCGGCGGTCGGCACCAGCAGGCGGTTGCGGCGCCCCTGGTGGATCTCGATCCGGCCCTCCCTGGCCAGCAGGTGGAGAGCGGTGCGGACGGTGGGCCGGCTGATCTGGAGCAGTTCGCACAGGCGCCGTTCGCTGGGGAGGAACTTTTCCCACGTGCCCGCTTCGATCGCCTTCGCGATGCAAGCCGCCGCCTGCGCGGAGAGGGAAAGGCGCTTGGGAATCTCGAACGGCAGGGAACTCATCATAAACTCTTACCCGTAGGCCAGGGTCAGGCCCGCTCCTGAGGCAGGACGCCGGGTGATGGGCAGGGGGGAGGTGATTGACATGATCGACTGGCCCGGACTCATGCTGGGCGGAGTTTTTCCGCCGGAGAAAGACCGAGTAACTGGTTACTTCAATTGACCAGTCAAACGACTTTGAGCACAGTCCGCGCTTTCGCGAGAAAACTCCTATGAATGGCACCTCTTTCCCTGTTTCGAGGCGCTCACCGGGGCTTCGGGCTCTGGTAGGACCGGCTCACCCGTCGGCCAGGCATGGACGGCAGGGAGTCGCGGCTGAGGTGGAGGTTTTGGTGTCATGAAGACGCTGCGCGCGGTGGTGACCGGCGGGGCGACCAACATCGGCCGCGCCATCACGGAGCAATTTATCGGGCAAGGCGGCCGCGTCGTTGTGGGCCAGCCCGACCCGGCGGTGGCGGCACCGCTGGTGGAGCGCTATGGCGACCGGGTGATCCCGCTCCGGGTCGATGTGGGGGACTTGCAGCAATGCACCGCCTTCATCAACGAGGCGGTGCGGGTGCTCGGCGGCCTCGACGTGCTGGTGAACAACGCGGCCATCACGGGCTCGCCGGCCATCGCCGCGCTGGCGGAACTGACTCCTGCGGATTTCTCCCGCATGGTCGCCGTTAATCTTGGCGGCGTGATCTTTTGTTCCCAAGCTGCGGCCCCGCACCTGCGCGCCGCCGGCGGGGGCGTGATCATCCATATTTCCTCGATCAACGCCCTTCGGCCGCAGCGCGGGGCGATGCTCTATGCCGCGACGAAGGCCGCGGTTTCCTCGCTGGCGCAGTCCATGGGCAAGGAACTGGCGGCGGACCGCATCCGCGTCATCGCGGTGGCGCCGGGCGACATCCGGGGCGACACGTCGGTCGCGCAGCTCGCGGCGATGTCCAGTCGCGGCGTGGGTTCAGATGTGGTCAACCAGACCCCGCTTGGCAGCGGGACCCCGGCGGATGTCGCGGACATCGTGGCTTTCCTGTGTTCCGACCGCGCCCGCTTCGTCACGGGCACGACCTGGGTGGTGGACGGCGGCTTGCTGGCATGAGCCGCCGGCAACCACGAGGTGCCGGCTCAGATCGGGGCGAGCGTGAAGAGCGCATCGCCCTTGCGCACCGAACGCTGGTAGCGGATCAGCACAATGCGGCCGGTGCGTTCGGCCAGCACCGGGACTTTCTTGGAGCTGCCGAGGCCGTGAACGAAGCCAAGAGTCTGGCCCTTGCGCACCCGCTGCCCCAGTTTGGCACCGCGGACGAACAGGCCGTCGAGCGGCGCTGGATGGTGGACCTGCAGGTGGGCTTCCTGAGCATCGGCCGTGGTGCGGGTTTTCTGCCGGCGCAGGGCGCGCGTCGGACCGGGTTGGCAGCCTGTCCAGCGGAGCAGATTCTCCAGACCGCGCTGGAGCGCCTGCAAATCCAGCGGATCAAGTCCGCCGGCGCCGCGGCACTCGGTGTAGATCGCGGGAATGTTGCGGACGTGCGCCGCGCTCAGGGTGCGGCCGGGCAGGAACGGTCCGCCCCAGCACCAGAAGGAATCGAAGCAGGCGGCCATCGCGCGCTGGGCGCGGCCGATCTGGTCGTTGCGTGTGAGGTAACCGGCCCACGGCAGCAACTCATAGGAGACGCCGCCGCTGTGCAGGTCGACGTAGTGAGTGGCCTGGGACAGCAGCTGCGTGTCGAAGAGATGGGCCAGGCGGGCCGTCGCCGTGCCGCGCGCCGAGCCGGGGAAGGCCCGCGCGAGATTGCCACCGTCGTCCGGGTGACAGCGCTGGCCGGCGATGAAAGCGCCCTCGTTCAGGACCGGCACCATCACGACCGTGCCGCGCAGCTGCGCGGGGTGCCAGGCATCGGCCCACTGCCGCAGCAAGGTGGGCCCCTCGTATTCGTCGCCGTGCGTGGCGCCGTTCAGGAGCAGTGTAGGACCCGGGCCGCCGCGCCAGATCCACGCGTCGAAGCCGACGTCCCGCGCCTGGAAGCGGCGGCGATGGAAGCCAGGAGCAAGCTTTTTCAAATCGAGGCGCAGTTTTGCGACCGGAGTAATCATGATTAATAAAAGCAGTAAGAAGCCTGTTCGTAAAGAAACTCGGCGGACGGCCGGACGGCAACGCCCCGCGGCTGGGAAGCCGACCAAACCAGTTTCCCGGTGGGTGACAGAGGACGGACGCCGGCTCCTCGTGCTCCAGAACGCCTTTTGCAGCGTGGCGGTGTGGCCGGAAATGGGCGGGGCCATCGCCAGCTACATCGACCTGGCCAGCGGCATCGACATCATCTGGCACAATCCCTACGTCCAGCCGCCGCGCACCCGGATGCTAGACCAGCCAGAGGCGGCAGGGAGCGACCTCTTCGACGTGATGGACGGCAGTTGGTACGTCTCACTGCCCACCGGTTTCTTTCCCACAAGCTATTTTGGGGCGCCGATCGGTACGCACGGCGAACTGCGGGCTGTGCCGTGGACAGTCGAGCCTACCCGGCAGACGAAAACGGGCCTGACGGTGACGCTGGTGGGACGTTCCGTGCGGACGCCGCTGGTTTACCGCCGCACCCTGACCCTCGAGCGGAACGACCCGCTGATGCATTGGACGGAAACCGTGGAGAACCGCTCGGCCACGGCGCTGCCGGTGGCCTGGTTGCAGCACCCCACCTTTGGTGGGCCCCTGCTGGACGGGGCGAAGCTGCTCACGCCCGCCCGGGAGGTGCGGGTTTTCAAGGCGGACGATCCGGCATCCCTGCAGCTGAAGGCCGGTTACACGGGGCTCTGGCCCTTCGTGCCCGAGCGCGAGGGCGGTGCGATGCGCGATTGCAGCGTGGTGCCCCCGGCCGGCAGCGGAAAGGACCATTCTGTCCAGTTGACGAAGTTCGACGCCGCCTGGGGCTGCATTTGGAACGAGCGCCGCCAGCTCGGCTTTGCGATGGAGTGGGAGCTCGAAAAATTTCCGTACGCGTGGTCATGGAACTGCGCCGGGGGCGCGCCCCACTACCCAATGTGGGGCGAGGGCCACATCATCACGCTCCAGCCGAGCACGTCGCCGGTCGCGCGTTTTGCCGATCTGGTGAAGAGCGGCGAACTGCTGACGGTCCCCGCGCACGGCGCCGTGAGCACCACCCTGACCACCGGCTTCGTCCATTCGCCGCTGGGACCGTGGACCACACCGGAGAACGATTCATGAGCATTTGGAACTACGCCGAAAAGTGGGGCGCCCCGGTCGGGGCCGAAGCGGTGACACTGGGAGAGGGCAATACGCCGCTCATTCGCTCGCAGCGAATCGGCCCGGCGCTGAGATTGAAGAATCTCTGGTTCAAATACGAGGGCGCGAACCCGACGGGATCCTACAAGGACCGCTTCGCTGCCGCGGCCGTGACACATCTGAAGCGCGACGGCAAAAGGGCTTGCCTCGGCACCTCGAGTGGCAACACCGGCGCCGCGCTGGCCGCGTACTGTGCCCGCGCCGGCATTGGCTGCCATCTCGCCATCGTCGAGGGCGCGCCCGAGGGCAAGCTGCGCCAGATGCGCGCCTACGGGGCACAGTTGCTGCGTATCCGCGATTTCGGTTCCTCGCCCACCGTCAGCGACACGGTCATGCGCGGGCTGGGGGGCCTCGCCGACGAAGTCGGCGCGGGCTACGAGATCAGTGCCTTCGCGCTGTCGCCGCGCGGCATGGCTGGTGTGCAGACGATTGGTTATGAAATCGCCGATGCGCTGCCCGGCGAAAGATTCAGCATCTTCAGCCCGGCGGGCGGGGGCGGCCTGACCCTCGCCGTGGCTCGCGGGATCGACGGCCCGGGCCGCCTGGGTCGCGTGCATTGCGTGCAGCCGGCGGGAAACGACACCATCGCCTCATCGCTGCGCAGCGGGAGCGCGGCGCGCGCCGTGGTCTCGACAACGGCCATCAGCGGTTTGCAGGTGGGCAGCGTCCTCGATGGGGACGACGTGATCGCCGCGTGTCGGCGCCAAGGCGGGCAGGGTTATGTCGTGGCTGACGAAACGGTTTGGGCCTGGCAGGCGCGGATGGCGCGCGAGGAAGGCATCTTCTGCGAACCGGCCGGCGCCGTGGCGCTCGCCGGCGTCGAGCAGGCCGTGGCTCGCGGCGAACTGGAAGCCGAGGAACATACGGTGTGCCTCGTGACCGGCAGCGGCTTCAAGGACGAGCGAGCGCTCCTGCGCATGACCGGCGAGGCCGGCACGCCGCTGGTCGACGGGTTCGACGCTTTCTCGGCCGCCGTGCGGTCCGCCCTCTCACGTTAGGCGACCCGGGCCATGGTCAGCGCGTCCGCGGCATCACCCCTGCGCGAACCCGTCCGCCAGGTTCTTGGCGTAGATGGGCAGCATCGACATGACCGCGCCGAAGTCGCTGCCGTGCGCGATGAGTTCCCCCCCCCCTTGCGGGTGATGCGCGCGATCTGCTCGACGTTGCCGCCGGGGCGGCCCCAAGCGATCTTGTGTTTAGCGGCTGCGGCCGCGACAGCATCCTCGGCGGCAGTCATCCTCGGCGGACCACGACGGGCGAGGATGGAAGGCCCGGCAATCCGGGAACAGGCCACGCAAGTGGTTATATTGTCTTACCAGTCAGCGGGTCTTGTCAGCGACCGTAGGATCGCAGCTCATGGGTCGCGATCAGCGCCGATCGGTCCGTCCCCTGTTTTGTTGCCGCCATGTCATCCACTCTTCGCTGCACACGTCGCACTTTCCTGCATCTGGCCGGGATCGTGGGCTTGGCCATCGGCTGCGGTTTCGACGGCCATGCGGCGTCCGCGACGTCTCCCTTACCCATGAAGACCATACAGGCATTGATTCCCGTTGTCCTCGGTCCGGCCGCCCCTACCGGCGGCCTGCATGCCTCCTTTGATGCGGGCGCGGGAGGCTGGCTTGTTTCTTGGACGGATGCGGCCGGCCGTCCGTGCGGGGCGAAGGCTCCTCTGCACGGAGGAGTCTGGGGCAAGGCAGTGCCGGAGGCTCTGGTCGCGGATGCGGCGGCTCCGGCGGGGCTGCTGGCGGCAGCGGGGCCTGCGGGCGGACGGGTCGGCGTCAGGACGGGTCGGCGGGTGTCTGGCCAGAGGCCGACTTTTCCAAGCGCTGCGCTCGTGATCGTGCGCGAGGCTTCGGACGGCTGGATCGACGTCGCCTTTGCGGACGAAATGCTGGAGGGAGAGGTCGTCGCGGCGGCGGTGGTGCGACACGGCGACAACGTGCTGGTGGTGTACCGGCGGATCTCCGATCGCGGTGACATCGATTGCCGGGCGTTGCGGTTGTCTTTCGCGGAGCCGATGCGGATGCCCGTGGCCTGGCGATGCCTGCCGGACTACCCGATGGCTCCCGGCGTCGCGGGGGTGCTGGCGGGCATTCATCGCGACGTCTTGATCGCAGCGGGCGGAGCAAACTTCCCGGACCGGAGGCCGTGGGAAGGCGGCATAAAAAAATACTACGACGAGATTTTCGTGCTGACGCCGGGAGCCTCCGCCTGGCGGGCCGCGGGCCGGCTGCCGGAACTGCTCGCATACTCCGCGGTGGTGTCGGTTCCCGCCGGCGTGCTCGCGCTCGGGGGAGAAAATGCGGCGGGGGTGCAGGCAGGCTCACTCTGGCTGCGCTGGGAAAACAATCAGGTCGAGGTGCGGCCGGCGCCCGCGCTGCCGGGGCCGCTCTCAAGTCCGGTTGCCGTCGTGCTCGACGGATTCGTGTACGTGGCTGGTGGTTACCAGCCCGGACCGCCGCGCGCCTGTACGCCGGGATTTTTCCGCCTGGACCTTGCCCGGCCGGAAGCCGGCTGGGAATCCCTGCCTACTTGGCCGGGTCCGGCGCGGGCGCAGGGCGTGATTGCCGCGCTTGATGGAGCGGTTTACCTGTTCAGCGGCCAGGAACTCACCGAGGGGCCGGACGGCAAGCCGGTGTCCAGTTACCTGAACGATGCGTACCGCTACCGTCCGAAGCAGGGTTGGGAGCGCCTGCCGGACATGCCTTGGTCGGCGCTGGCGGCACCTTCGCCGGCACCCGTCGCGGTCCACCCGGCCCGCGTGTTCGTGCTGGGCGGCGTCGACGGGCGACAGGCGGGAAAACTGCCGCGCGAGACGCTCGTGCCGGATGACATACTCTATTTCGACGTGGCGCAGCATGCTTGGAAGCTCGAGTCCAGCGCCTGGCCCGCGCCGGTGGTAACCGCCCCCGCGGTGGAGCGGGCGGGCGAATGGATCTTCGTTTCGGGTGAAATCATGGCGGGCCGACGCACGACATCCGTGCTGGCCTGGCGACCCGATGCAGGTCAGGCCGAACCAGCCCCATGACCTCCGCCGTCGTTTTAGTCATCACCGTTTTTCTCGAAGCCGCGAGCGCTGTGGCGGCAAGTCCATCATCCGGATCGGCATAGTGCTTCTGAACGCTCCAGCTTCCAGCATCGTTGTGCAGCTCGCCTTTTGGCCCGGTCCACACTTCTTTCGTTCCGGCCAGACGGAGCGCTGACTTTTCGCCATGTCCCCTGCCACTCCCACATCGAATGAATCCGTCATCGTGCGGTTCCCCGCCGAAGCGCTACGCGATTTCTGCCGGCAGTTGTTGGTGGCCTTGGGTACTCTGGAGGACTACGCACGCATCGTGAGCGACTCGCTCGTCGCCGCGAATCTGCGAGGGGTCGACTCACACGGAATCCAGATGCTCGCGACCTATATCCAGCAGTTGCGCGCGGGCGGCATCAATCTGCCGGCCGCCGGACGCGTCGTGCAGGAAGACGGTGTCTGCCTGCGCTACGACGGTGAGAACGGCCTTGGCCAGGTGGTGGCGGACCGCTGCACGGACCATTCGATCCGGATCGCGCGAGCCCTCGGCGTTTCGGTCGTCGTGGCGAGCCACTCGAATCATTTCGGCGCCGGTTCTTGGTGGGGAGAGAAGATCGCGCGGGCCGGCCTGATCGGCATCGTCATGAGCAATGCCTGCCCGGCTGTGGCGGCCTGGCAGGGAAAGACGCCGGTCCTCGGCACGAACCCGCTCTGCGTCGCCGTCCCGGGGCACGGCGGCCGCGGCCGCTGGCTGCTCGACATGGCAACCACCACCGTCGCCCTCGGCAAACTCACCCACGAGGGGTATCTTAACCGACCGCAAATCCCACGCGAGTGGGGCTTCCTCGATGCCGCGGGCCAGCCGACGACCGAGACCGTCGCCGCGCAGCGCGGTTCGCCGACGCCGACCGGCGGATACAAGGGCACGGGCCTGGCGATGATGATCGAGATTCTCTGTTCCGGACTCAGCGGCGGCGCGATGGCGACGGAACTCCCGATCTACCGCACCGGCGGCGATCCGCTTGGCATCAGCCACACGTTCATCGCGATCGATCCCGCGCGTTTTCTACCACCGGGTGAGTTCGAGACGCGCATGGACCGGCTCGCCGGTCTGGTGAAAGCGTCGGAACCGGCCGCCGGTTTCAACGAGGTTCTGATCGCCGGCGAACCGGAGTGGCGCAGAGAGGACGTGCGCGGGGGCACCGGCATTCCTGTTCCGGTCAAGTTGTGGGAAAAACTCACGGGCTTGGCCGTGGAACTCAACGTTCCCGTGCCGCGGATGGCGCCCGAGGCGTAAAACCAGGAGACATTCTTATGAAAAAGATCCGTTTTGGTATCCTCGGTTCCGGCTTCATGGGCCGGACCCATGCGGAGGCGGTTCGCCGCCTGCCTGATGCGGTTTTGGTGGCGGTTCACGGCGGCACGCGCGCGCCGGCCTTGGCTGAGCGCTATGGCATGGCTTACGAAACCGACAAGGCGGCGCTGCTCGCGCGTCCCGACATCGACGCGATCGTCGTCACGACGCCGCACCACCTGCACGTGGAGGAGACGCTCGCGGCGTTCGCGCAGGGCAAGCATGTGTTGGTGGAGAAACCGCTGGCGACGTCCGTCGCGGACTGCGACCGGATGATCCTCGCCGCGGCGGCTGCGAAAAGAACGCTGGCGGTTGGCTATCAGCAGCGTTTCCGGAAGTGCAACCGGCGCGCCTGCGAGCTGATCCACGACGGTGTGATCGGACGCGTGCTGGCGGTTCAGGTTTCGATGCCGATGTACGCCGGCGCGATCAAGGCCGGCGGATTCGGCGGCAACTGGGCGTGGTGGAATGACCCGGCCAGCGTCGGCCACCTGATCAACAGCTCGCCGCACGCCGTCGACCTGTTGCGCTGGTTCACGCGGGGCGACGTGACGACCGTCACGGCTTTCTCGCGCACCTTCCTGCCGGACTTGCCGGTGGAGGATACGACGATGGGACTGATGGAGCTATCGACGGGGACGATTTGCTCGCTCTTCTCGAGCCGGGCTCTGCCAACACCGTCGTTCCCAGGCGAGGATTTCCGTTTCCGCATCACCGGCAGCAAAGGCCTGATCGACCTCGATCCCTATACCGAGCTGCGCCTTTCGGATGAAAACGGCTGGCGCGTCGTCGCGCAGCAGCCGCCAGTGAAGCACGAGGGGGCGGACACGGCTTTCGCCGACGTGCGCATGCAGGCCTACACCGACCAGCTGGCCGCGTTCATTGCGGCGATCAACGGCAGCCCGAGCGATGTGGGTACGGGCGCGGACGGCCGTGCGGGCGTGGCGGCCTGCCTTGCGATGATCGAATCCTCGGCGGCGCGGCGCTGGATTTTCCTCGATCGGTAGCCAGGAAGATCGATCCAAGGGATCGATACTTTGTTACAATCTGCCCAAATCTGCAAAGGCGGGTACGAAGGGCGGCGAGCCGAACCTATGCCAGCGATCGTTCCCCCCGGTGATCACCTGGTCAGTCGCGCCCGGAGATTCGATCCCCGTCAACCGATCCATCACCGATCCACCAACGATTCCTCAGCGTTCTCCATGTGCAACACTGTAACGACATGACCCGATGGGCAGAAACCCGCTGGGACAACCGAGCCGTTACCGCCCGAATTGTTGTCCAAGGACGCTCGCGAGCCAATCAGGCAGGACATCCTTTCGCCAAACAACGTCTCCGCCTTGAATCCGGAGGCCCAAGTGTCGGTTTTCCTCGTCCCCGGAGTTGTCATGGACCTCGACGTGAGGCACGAGGGTGAGTGCGGCCGTCAGAACGTGCTCTTCCCGGCCCCATTGAGTCCGGCCAGAAAAATGAGCTGCGGAGTGCCCATTTCAGGGGCCAACCTTCGACTCTCCAGCGAAAGCCGTGAATGTTCGATTCACGAACCTGCCGCGACGCTCTCTACCGTCGGGGAGTTTCTCGATGAAGACGCCGGGCTCAGCCGCGACGGAGCGGTAAAGAGGAACGCTCTGCCGGCGGACCTCCGCCGCAAATTGGGCTCGACCTTCGGTCGTGTCGGCCTGAGCAAGTACCTCTGCAAGATTCTCCACGCGGGCGGGGGCCTTCACTCGCTTGATCGAGCTGCTCGAAAAGACGGCTTCGGCGACCATGCCGAGCTTCGCCCAGAATTCGACTTGAGCGGTCGGTGAGCGCTCGAACAGCGTCGCCGCTGAGCGTGCCTCATTCACGAGGTCGGTGTCCAATCGAAGAGGAATCGTGCTCACGGAGTGGATGGGGCGACGGAAATCACGAGGGTGCAAAAGGGTGGATGATCGAACCGGAGACTGAAAGGAAAGCAGTTCTGTTCTTCAGCCGGCGCTTCCAGTCGTTCGGATCGCGTTTCAGGGGCATGACAGCGACGATCCAAACGTGATCCGGTTCGTTGAGGTAAAGGACCGCAAAGGGAAAGTCGTCCGCCGGGTACCATTACGTGTCGCCATCGATTGTTCGGAATCGGTGAGGGGTCTCTCAAACCTCGTCAAGGATGCGTTCAATCTCGTCATACAAGCGCCCACCTAGTTCGGGACTGATTTTCGCGTAGCGGCCGACTGCCTCGGCGTATTCCTCATCGGCCTCGGGGTGGAAGACGCGTGGCTTCACCGGCCAACAATTTTGCGAATGCGCTCGGATACGACCTCTCCAGAAATACCCTGAACTTTGCCGCTGCAGATTTCGCCACCGCCGCGAGGTAAGGATCGATCACCCCGGGCCTGTGGGCGAGTGTGGGGTAGAAGGCCCCGGCGGCGAGGAAGCCGGGGATCAACAGCTCCTGGGTGAACAATGTCATCATCGCCCGGCTCTGTGGGCCGGCAGTACGAGCTGCTGACGAAGGTCTCCTGGGCGGCGTCCATCACCCCCTCACGTCCGATGATCGCGGCCATGGGGAAACCGTTCGACATCGCCTTGGCGAAAACGGCGACATCCGGATCGACGCCGAGAGCGAGGGGCAACCCGCCAAACCGGGTGCGCCAGCCGGAGGTGATTTCGTCGAAGATCAGGACGGCCCCGGTCCGGTCCGCCAGCGCGCGCACCTGGACGAGGAAGTCGTCGCGGGGGGACTCGTGACGCATGGGCTCCATCACAATCGCGGCGAGCGACGATCCGTGCTCGGCCACGATCTGTTCCAGTTCTGCGATCTGGTTGTAACGGAAAGGAAGCGCGCTGCCGTGCAGCGAACGGGGCACGCCGTCGGGATCGAGACCGGGCAGAAGGTGGCCGGACAAGGCGTCGATTGCGCCCAGGTTGGCGACGAGGTACCAGTCGCTCCAGCCGTGGTACCCGCAGAAGGCGACCGTGCTCCGCCGGGTCGCGGCGCGGGCCAGGCGCACCGCGATCGCCATCGCCTCGCCGCCCGTGCGCGCATAGCGCACCTTCGAGGCCCAAGGGTGGATCGCGCAGAGCCGGTCCGCGAGTTCGACCTCAGCCGGAGAATTCAAAGTACACATGCTGCCGCGGGCGACGCAGGCGGTGACGGCAGCGTTGACCGTCGGGTCGGCGTAGCCAAGCAGGCAGGTGCCGATTCCGTTGGAGGTGAAGTCGAGGAAGGCCCGGCCGTCGAGATCCCAAACCGTGCAGCCCTCGGCGCGCTGGTAGTAGGCCGGCCATCCTTCCGGGAGGAACTGTTCCGGACGTTTGCCGAGGAGCTGGGCGCATCCGGGGATGCGCGTGCGGGCGTGACGATAGAGCCGCTGACCGGCTCCGGCGCGAAAATCGGTCGGGGGAGTTGCTTCGCGGTTCACGGGAAAGAATGCCGTCCTTCAGGCCGCAGAAGGGGGTTCCGGTCAAAACAAACGGGGAAACGTCGTCAACCGTGTGCCTCGCCGGGGCCGCGTTCTGCACCCAGACGCGCCTTCCGGCACCGAGGCTGTCAGATTATTTGTCAGCCGGTGACTCCTTTTTGAAATCCGCTGGCGGCGTATGTTGAAGACCAATGAAGAGAGTTTCCCTCCAACGGGACCGAATCTGGTCCGCCACCCCCACTCCGATGACCGCCGAAGGCCGCATCGACAAAGCCTCGGTCCACCGCATGGTGGCGCACCAGGCGGATCTCGGTGTCGCCGGGATCATGCTCGCGGGCACCTGCGGCGAGGGGCCGTGGCTGCGCGACCAAGACCGCGAGGTGCTCGTGCGCACGGCGGTGGAGGCGGCGCGGGGCAAACTGACGGTGGCGTTGCAGGTGACGGACAGCTCGGCGGTGCGCGTGCTGGACAACACTGACCAGGCGGCGGCGTGGGGCGTGGACATCGCGGTCGTGGCAGCCCCTCCGTTCTTTCTCAACGCGACGCCGCAGCGTCTGCTTTCCCACTACACGGAGATTGCCCGCGCCAGCCAACTGCCGATGGGCCTGTACGACCGGGGCACAGGCAGTCCGTACGTGGTACCGGAGTCCCTGCTGCCCGAGCTGCTGGCGGAGCCCAATCTGGTGGTGGTGAAGGACAGCGCCCAGCAGGTGTCGCGCCGCGACGCCTACCTCGCCGCCCGGGCAGAGCGGCCAGATCTCGTGCTCTTCTCCGGCTCGGAGTTCGACACGGTGGACTACCTCGCGGCGGGCTACGACGGCCTGCTGCTCGGAGGCGGCATTTTCAACGCACGCATCGCGCTCCGGATCATGGCGGCAGTGAGGGCCGGCGATCTGCCGCTGGCCAACGCGCTCCAAGCGCGCATGAATGACCTGATGTATCGGGTCTATGGCGGCACCGAGATAGCCTGCTGGATGACCGGGCTGAAGGAGCTGCTCGTGGAGCTGGGCGTGTTCTCCACCAACCAGAACCTGCTCGGCTACCCGCTGACCGACCTCTGCCGTTCCCAGATCAAGGCGGCGGTGGATGGATCCGACAACCTCGGCTATCGCGATGACATGCTCGTGGCGCACCGGAGCTTTGCGCCCTTCTCGCGCTGAAGGCCGGCGGATGAAAGAAGAAGAAGATGTTCTGTCCTCCGACCTCTGACCTCCGGCCTCTGATCTCTTTTCTCAGATCTCTCCATCCACCATTCCCAATGAACCAGAACCTGCGCTCACGTTTTCTTCGACCGATTCTCTGCCTGGTGGCCTCCGCGTGCCTCGCCGGGCCGGCGACGGTGGCCGGACCTGGAGCGCGCTGCGCACGCTGGTGGACAATGGCGATGGCGCCGCCGCCGACTCCTGCGGGCTGGTCGACCGCCGGACCGGCCGGCTGTGGATTTTCAGTGTCTACGCGCCCGTGGGCGTGGGCAGCGCCAGCGCCGCACCCGGGCTCAGTGGCGCGACCTTTCAGTTCAAGGCCGTGACCAGCGACGACGACGGAGTTACGTGGTCGCAACCCGTCGACTACACGCCCATGGTCAAGCGACCGGAGTGGGCGGCGGGCTCCACCGGAGTGGGCCGGGGCATCCAGATGCGGAATGGCCGCCTGGTCCTGCCGCGCTACTGGGCCGACTATCATGAGCCGCGCACGACACCAGCGCAGGCGGCGGCCTTCGTCTGCTTCAGCGATGACCAGGGCAAGACGTGGACGATGGGCGAGCAGGTGCGTGTGCCGGGTGGGACCAATGAGTGCCAGGTGGTTGAGTTGGACGATGGATCGCTCCTCATCAACATGCGCGGCATGACCGGAAACCGCCGGAAGATGGCCCGCAGCCGTGATGCCGGCGCGACGTGGTCGGAGCCTTGGGAGGACCCCGTGCTGGTCGAACCCCGGTGCCAGGGCAGTCTGCAGATCCTGACTGACGGACTGGGCGGAGACAGGAGCCGGCTGTTGTTTGCGAATCCGGCCAGTGTCGAGCGCAAGGCCATGACGGTCCGTGTCAGTTACGATGAGGGTCGCACCTGGCCCGTTTCCCGGTTGCTGCACGCGGGCCCGGCAGCCTATTCGTGCCTGACCGTGCTCGCGGATGGCACGGCGGCCTGCCTCTATGAGCGCGGCGACGCGAAACCGTACGAGAAGATCACCTTCGCCCGGTTCAATCTTGAGTGGCTGACCGACGGCGGGGATTCGCTGGCGCCGAAGCCGAGCGGCCCCTGAGGGCTGGGGAAGGCGGACCGCCCGCGGGGGCGCGGCCCTAAAGGGGCGTGCGCGTGAGGGCGGGTTCAGCCCGCGGCGGGGCGGCCGTGACGGACTGCGGCCGGCGGAGGGCAAGGGTTTCGCCTGGGAGGAAGGCCGGCATGATGAGGTTGGGC
>ENA-ORBV01003738-ORBV01003738.1-microbial-mat-metagenome-genome-assembly--contig:-NODE-3738-length-30104-cov-6.064675_pt1 | contig 30104 bp, 26 predicted proteins | sample MGYA00237777_ERZ505514 | MGnify/ENA primary metagenome ERZ505514 (study PRJEB26160, sample SAMN06269048) | microbial mat metagenome | isolation source: Oligotrophic lake microbial mat | place... | reverse complement strand
GGTCATGTCACAGTGGCAGCCCATCACATTGGAAAAGTGTCACAGTGGCAACTTGTGGGACAGAAAACCAGAACTCTACATGTGATGTCACTGCCTGCAGGGTTCTCTGTGTAACTGAAACAGGCAGAGAATTTGTTAGGCATAAAAATTAGGCATGGCACAAGCTCAATCGTTTAGGGCATCCCCCCGTGGCTTCAAGTTTGACGGGACTGTCTTCATAAGGAAGTGATCGAGAAGGTTGGAGGCTTCGTGTTGTCGTCTGCTTTGAAGCACTAGCTAGCTAGCTAGCTAGCTTGGTTTGTCCTGGCTACAGGAAACTATCACTCCTGGTGCGCCGTTGAACCATTAGCTAATTGGTAAAGAAAGTGTCGAGCATGATGCACTCGCAGGTCGTAGCACTCTAATTCCTTGCAAGAGTCTGACAAGCTGCAGTGCTGCATCATGTGCTGTGTTCCTGCTACAAATGTAGTCACTTCGGGCTATAGGAAAGAAGCCGCCATTTGCTTGCTTCTTGATCGATGAAGATTGTAAAAGAGACATACCAACAGCCAGAAGCCTATGGCCGCTATGGGGCAGTTGTGCGGAAGATGTGTGTGAAAGAGGTTGTCAACCAGAAATTTTCGCCGATCGGTAGACGCCTATTTCAACGATCAATTTATTGTGCTGTCCTTCCTAACAGCGATCGATACATGAGCACATGACGCACGCCCAATCCATCAACTGCATGTTCTACACTAGCTACTGGTAGCCAGTAGTGCACATGAACAACCAATCACAGAGTCTTCTTAGATGTTTCACCCATCCTAGCTCTAACCCTAAATCGAATGCGCGAATGGTGGCAGTTGCTCCCGGGCTCAACGGCGATTTTCCCGTTGCATTGGTTGGTGATAGATTGATTCATTCTTATCCGGATCTCTCACTACTATCTATCTCACACAAAACCACAGCCGAAAGATCCGTAACCAAAGGTCAACAGTAGCAGCAGCAAACGAAGTATTAGTTAGTGCGCCAAGTGATTCAACAAAATGAGCATCAGTGACGACAACAGTGATACGAACGAGGATCCGCACTGGAAAACCTCAAAGTACCGAAGCGAGTTTTGCCGTTCGGAACGCGAGACCCATGAGTTGACCATCTCCCAGTTGGGACCGACCAAGGCAAATGTCCTTCCCTGGAGTCCTCATCTCTCGACTCTCTTGTGTGGCGTGTATGATCCGTCCCATCCCCTCCATGTTCTCCGAGGACAGGAGTCGGTCATCATCAAGAACATTTGCCAGCGACTGGTCGAAACGTGGCGTGAACACATTGTCTTGACACCACCGGCGCATGCGGTTGGTGCGGCAGTCCCGGATTGTGCCTGGGATTTCGATGCTACCAAGGAGGATTATGAAAACAACAATCATGTCTACATCGTTCCTTCCCGTGGACTAATTCATCTTGGGACCGAAGAGGAAAACCGTCCCGAAATCGCCTTTTTCTTGGTCGGAACCATCGAATTCCCGCCTCCCAAAGGTCGCAACGTCAACATGCTTCCCTTTGTCATGGGAAATGAAAAATCGCTCCCGCGGGACCTCCGTCCGTACTACATGTCTGTCATTGCCAAGTGTCCCGTCAACGACGAAGAATATGGAAAGGTCTTGTACTTGACGATAAGCGAGGGAGTCGTGGAAGCGTCCAACACCCAACGTCGTTCTGGATTGCACGTGGAAGCCGCAAGTGGCGTTGGTGGAGTGGGAGGCGCCTTTGAGGCGGGCACGGAAAGCAATTGGGGCGGAGGCGTTGGTGACTGGTATTGCGGGGATTTGGAGGGAAAACCAGATACCTTTGATGGTGGCTTGTACATGGCCTCCAACATGGACGACACCTGCATGCTTTGGGATGCCCTCATTGCCAAGAAACAAGGCATTGTCGACTACCACGGTGGAGGAGAACACCTTCGTCCCTTTATTGGAAAAAGAACCAAACTCAAAGCTAACGAATTGGCGTGGTTGACCGATCGCACGCCTCATGAAGCTCTTGGTCAAACCACGACTGGATGCCGCCAGTTTTTTCGTCTCGTCACGTCCAACATTTCCGTGTGGTTCAAGCAGCATTCTACGGCCAATCCCAAGGTTCCTGTCCCTGACCATGTTCAAATCATTGACACGGATAAGTTCGGTGCTACAGCCGCTGCTGCGGCTACTACAACTGCTGCTGTCAGCAATGAGGGGCAGCCGAAAAAGCGAAAGGCCGCCCCTTCACCTTCCAAGCTCCGCGGCAAACGCACCTAGGTAGTGAGATAGCTGCCAGTGGATTGTCCGTTGGTAATCTTCGTACGGAAATTGGTACAAGCAACGACAGAATAATCATAGCCCCATTTTTAGATCAGCTCTAGCTGCTTCCTGACTCCACTTCCTATTACAATTGTAGCAATGATGTGGCCAGATTTCGGCCCTCCACACGTATATCTAAAGCTCTAACCCTATTCTTCCTGTTCATTGTCGTGATCGCGAGGCGATGCCGAAATCCGCACCTTTATTATCGCTCAACGGATTGTTCAGATTTTCATGCATGCATCAACAACATCGGCAACAAAACAACATTCTTCTCATTGCAACATCCTCTCGTCCCAACTAGTGGATTGACTAATGGTTTAATTGCTTTTGATTATCTAGTAGTCGCTAACAACTTGTTAATTGTAGCCTTTTTTCATACCTGGCGAGAATGTCACACACAAAAAGAATTCGGGTAAAGAAAGAAGTCTACGACGAAGATTCTGGCCTTGGTGCCGCGCCGACGAAGAAGAAACCGAAGAAGACGGCAAACAATGCGAGTATCAAAGGAGAACCTGACGACGAGAAGACAAAGACAAAAATAAAGAAAGATGGCAGTGAAACGAAGCTATCTTCTAGTGGTGGCAGTGGCGGTGGCAGTAGCGGCAACACGGAAGTATGCGGGGTCGTCACACTGTTGAATCTTCTTGATGAGAAAGGCATGCAACCTTCTCGTGACTACAACAACGATGGAAAGTGGATTGGAAAAGGCCCTCGCAATGAACGCGAATTGCTCAGATTTTATGCCGACGTGGGAAAAATTGCTGTCATGGAGGATAAGTTATGGCAATGGAAAACGACCGATCCGGATTTGGTTTTGGTTCGAAGAATACTGGATGAATACAAAGGCGGAATGCGGGCTCCGCCTAGAAAAAAATGGAACGATTTGAAAGAAGCACGGGCAAGTGGATCGCCAGCGTGGGAAAAGTATAATATGGAATCATGAGGAGGCCCACAGTCTTAACATTGCGTGAGCTTGCCTGCATCAAGTCAGCCAAACCCGGCCTAGCCATTACATCTTTTAACACTGGCTTACCCAGAGTAAACTGCATGCGATAGTCTGCCTGACTGATTTTGGCCAAGTAATTAGCTTTGTACCGGCTCACTCCGCCGTGAATAACCTCCGAAGCACGCAAACCTTGCGTGCTTCAGTCAAATGAAGATGAAAAAACTAGTTGCCATGGAATGTTCCTGAAATGTTTACAATAAAATGCACAGATTAGAAGGTGTTTGGCCTTTCAAGATGAAGATCAGGTAACAAGCTGTGACTAGCTAGTAGCTGATAGCAGCAGTAAGGAGTGCAAGCACAAAAGACACAACCGCGTGTGACAAAGCGCTGAACGACATGCAAGCGGATTCCGTTCCTGTGGAACTCCAACCGCCCAACTATCGAACACTGTAGTCCCTTGGCACCAATCTCTTCTACGTACCGGTAATTGAGAGCTAGCTGCTAGCTGCTAGCTCTGGCTAGGTAGCTAGTGGTAGTCCAGGAAGACCCAAGATAGCCTCTACTTCTACCAGGTTCAGGAAGCTAAGAGGGAATAGAGGTGAATCCATTAGGTACGCACAGTAGTTCGGGGAATTTACCACACCTCGACCATTACGTAGATTGGTGGTACGCACAGTGGTTGAAAATTTGGCGGGAATGACCGAGGAAATGACTGTTTTCAATTCCCGTTGAAGTGTTATTTCAAGTTATTTGGTCGCAAAATTCTTCAAGCTAGCTAAGTAGCGCGCGCGATGCATGGTGACTGTTGTGGCGCAACGACAAGCACTTATCTCTCACGTACGCGTGCACAGCGAGCGCGCTGTCATTTCAATTATTTCGGACAAGGATAAAAAGTGCTACTTAAAGCAATTTTATGAACTCGGAAATACACATGGTGTAATACTGGAGTACCAGATACTGGATCCGCTTCCTGTACGTAGCGACTACTCACAGACTAAAATAATGAACGCGAGCTCCTTGTCCAATATTTATGAGTCATATAAGGACTCCGTTGATTCTACGCACATCTAATACTGGGAATGGCTATGATAGCCAATAGTCTAGCAGTATCGATGTTACGAGTGAAGAATTCAAAGAACCTCTAGCTAGCTACAGCTAGCTAGCTAGACTAGGTCTAGCTAGTAGTAGTACAGAGTAGCTCGCTCGCCAACCAACTGAAGCACCTCTACTAGTACTCAGCTTCCTACTCTGCTTAACTACTGCACATTACCACTAGCTAGCAGCATTTAGCGCGTAGATAACTACTACAATATCAACAACAAGAGTTGATATGGAATCCACCACCATGGCGACCCCGACCAAGGGCCCGCCTGCTAGACAGCGAACTATGACGGACTCTACTACTAACTCGAGCACTGTAACACGCAGTGGCTGTGGTAGTAGCAATGGCAGTCATGGCGGCGAGGATGAAGTAGTAGCGCTTCCACGTTGCTTTCCACACTGTTGTGGGAAGCCAATACTACATGGGAATCCCGAAGCGTTGGTAGGTTGCTGTGCTGTGTGTGCCGCGTTGTGCTAGGCTAGGCTAGGCTAGGTTGTGTTGTGTTGTTCTCCTTGAAAGGTTATCCATTCATGCCCTTTTGGACTTCAAAATCTTCTTTATCTTGGATACAAAGATCGGTTGGCACTTGCGTTCTCACTTTTTGATTCCCCCTTGAATCCATGCATTCACTCCAATAACTATCTCACTCTCTCACACCAACAGGCATGGCTGCTAGGCATGTCAGGACAAGCAGTTTCTGCCATTGGGGTTGCTGCTTTTGTGATTCCAGCGCTTGTGTACTTTGCCAGTAAGTACCAGTACTGTTGGTAGAAGGCAGTGTTCCTTCATCTGGTTATCTGTTGGAATGCTCATGGTCCGAGTCCTTCTTTCTTGCTGTTTCGTTCTTCTCCCTTTACAGAATTACAAGCTGGTTGTGAAGTGGTACCCCCCGAAGGTGAAACCGAAATCCCGGAATGCCATGGCACTGTCTACGGGATTAAACCCTCCAGTTTGGTCACCACGCTAGTTAGCTTCTTGTCCATTGCCGTGGCCTTTTTGACCCCCGCCATGGGAGCCGTCATTGATTATACCCATCATAGGCAACGTATTGGACGGACATTGGCCGCCATTTATTGTTGCTTGTTGTTTCCATTGATTTTCTTATCGGAAGCCACGTGGTTTCCCTTTCTCGTCCTTCTGGTATTGACCGCCTGCAATGCGGTTGGGTTAACACTGGCGATGCATGCCTATCTTCCAGAGGTACGTATTTCAAAGGGAGAGGAATCAATCCATCAGAAGGTTAGGTCATGTTCCATGGATAGTAGCTTACAAAGTCCCTCTGTTTGTTTTGAAACACAGCTCACCGACAGCGAGGACGAGTTGAACGACTTTACGAGAACCTTTACCGCAGGAACGGGAGCCTTGGTGATTCTCTTTGTCGTCACAGTCATGGCCGTAGCCCTGGCGTTGGGTGTGTCAGGCGACGAAGTAGCCACGGCACGGATTGCCGCCTTTTTGGGTTTCTTGGTGCTCGGGCTTACCTTTGGAGTGGCATGGGGCCTTCTCTTTGAGAAACGACCTGCCATGAATACGTTGCCGGAAGGACACTCTCTACTGACCGAAGGCTTTAAACAAATTGGTCGTACCAGTAAAGGATTATATCGCAACAATAGAGCTCTGTTGTGGTTCTTTTATTCCGTCGCCTTTGGAGATGTTAAACCACTAACCAGCATTGGTTTGACCTTTATCAGCAACCAACAACAATTCACTTCGATGGATGTCGGGATTGCCGCCATGGCATTGTTGTTCTCCACCATTCCCGGTGCCATTCTGTCATCCTATGTATCCCGCAAGCTCAACCCGATTCGAGGCTCGGTCATTGCCTTGCTGGGGTTGACCGCCGTGACGTATGCGGGCTCGATCTTTTTGACCGGTCCCAACCAAAAGCCGCAAACCTTTGTCATTATTGCCCTTTGGGGTGTTACCGGAGGAATGAAAGTAGTATCCACCAACATGCTTGTGGCAAGTATTCTACCGGAGGGACATGATGCCGAACTGATGGGCTTTTACCTCTTTGCCGATATCAGTTTGTCATGGCTGCCACCCATTATCTTTACCGCTATCAACGAGGCTGGTTTATCCGAGCGTCTCGGTCTGTCATCGACCACTATTTTCTACTTGTTGGCACTGATTGGTTACTGGAAGATGGGAACCTATGAAGATTGTTTAAAAGCCGCCAATCGACTCCACCATTTGCATCACGACTCGGGTGTAAGGATGGTGGAATCCACGGAATCATTAAAGGTCATCGCTGAAGAAGACGATGTGCCCATGACTGACAAACAAGATGTAGAGGTCGCTCTTGAAGTCCAGTCGTAGCGGGCAGCAGCTTGGTATAGACAGTGTGTGTGTAAGAGAGAGAGAGAGAGCACCGTATGCTCTACTACAATAGCTAGCAATTTGATGTAATAATGCAACATGTGCGATTTGGAATGAACAAGAGAGCACACGTCTTGACGACGGCTCCAGGGCTCAGGCTGGCATTTTCTGCATGCTACGAACTTGCCGAATCAGCTAGGTTAGGCCCTGTAATTGTGCTCCAATAAATTAAGTGTGATGTGGTCAATTCATTAAAAAGAATTAAACGTGACGTGGTTATGTAATCTTAGAATGATCAAAGTAATAGCAGCAGTCATGGGAGCGGTCGACAGTATCACGGTGTTACCGTTAAAATCACAATGGCGAACCCGACCAAACCCGGCCACTCCTGGTTCCGTTCGGGATTGGATATTTTGCTCGAATCGCGAAAGAGGATTATCTATCGATAGCTACTCTACTACTTTACAGTATATCAAACTCCAATGAGCACGCACCAGTTTTGTGAAGGAGGTAGAGAAAAATCCTTTCTTGCAGAATAGCACTACTACTACTACTAGCTAGTACTGCATCCTGCTGTATGCCCTCCTTCAGGGCACGGACAGGCGCTTTCTGCAGTCAACGCATCTGCGCGACCATGGAGCCCTAGCTCGTCACGGTACTTGAATACTTTAGGTAATTATGAACAAGAATTTGACTTGTTTCGGTTTTTCTTCGAAGTGGTTCCTAGCAACCAGCTATTAGGAACTGGTATACTGATAGGTGTACTGGCGCCGCTACTAGGGGTTGGAATGGGTCGATTTGGAACCAGCCGTTTCGGATTCCTTGGTCTACCCAATTTCGCGAATCCATTTATAGGCATATTTTGCTACCGACACGATGCCATGCCATGCAGAGTTACATGTCATGCCATGTCATCTAGTTGATACTAGGAGCGGCAAGGGACCCTTGGGGCGAAGTAGAAAATTTCGAGTACTGGTTTGGAGTTGGTACCCCGGGACTAGTTGCAATTCCAAATGCTGCAGTAAGGTTACAAGAACAAGGACAGCTTCTTGCATGGCAAAGTTCCGACCCACACAAGACCTTGCACCCGCCGAAAAAGCCAGCATGGCGTTTCGATTGCCCGCAGGAATGGTACCTGTAGTATCGGAGGGTGGTCGTTCGATCCATCTCCTAGAAGGAGGATTGGTATTGTCGTCGTCATTATTGCCAAGAGTGTTTGACCGCATGGCCCATCGATCTGGCCGAAAGGACTCGGCTTGTGGGAATACATGGTTGTCGTGATGAATGGACCAAATGGGAATATGAACACGCGTACCGGTAGGAGCTACAAAAACGCCTCCACCTGCGTGTGTTCGTTCGAGCTTGACCGGTCGGTCCAAGTACCGACTGGTGCGGATCGCGGGAGGGAAGATCCGGAGTGTTTCCGTAAGGACGGCAGAACAATAGGGATACATGTTATGGTTGTGGAGGACCGTTGTGTTGTCGTTCTCAGCGGTTGCTGTTGTCGCCAAGACTGTTTGGATTTCCTCTTGACAAATAGTTTGCTGATCGGGGTGTTGGGCCAGCAAATAAAGGCAAAAGGTCAAGGTTGCCGAAATGGTATGATGACCCGCGAGCAATAAGGTCATGAGGACATCGGTCAGTGCCTCATCGGATATATCTTGAGCACGAAGTTGCCGACGTTGTTCCAAAGTAGTCGAAGCATGAGCCTGGATCAAATGCGATAACAAGTCCCGGTCCCCATCCTTGAGGATGTCCCTCTTTTCATTGAGAAGGTCTGCCACAAAACATCGAATGAGATCGCGTTCTCGCTGGTGCCGTTTGTTTTGCCTTGTTGGAATCGAGAAGAAAAAATGTTGGGGTAACAGTGGAGATCGTAGGCGGTCCATTTGATCTTCCATTAGAAATTCAAAGGCCTGGACCAAGGGTGTTGGAGTAAGCCGTTGACAGGATCCTAAATCGGTGGACAAGGCCGTTCTTCCAAAAATGTCCATGGCGATCATTTTCATGAGGGCTTCCACATCCATAATCTGTAACGACTTCGACTTTTTGTTGGCAAATATTTGTTTCTGCAGCGAATGCACCATCGTCATGGCTACTTGTTCCATACTGATTTGACTCTCTTGCAAAAATTCCGGACAAAAAGTGCTGGCGACGGTATCACGATGATATTTCCATTCTTTGCCATTCAACGTGATCAAATTGTACCGGCCCACAAACTTGTACAAAAATCGCAACACCAACCGAGGTGGATGTCGTTGAGAAGAAACTTGCAATATGGTTCTTGCCAAATCAACGTCGGAGACGGAAACAATGGGACGCTTGCCAGCCCACAGTCCTACCAATCCATCCTTACTGGCGTGACTTATTTGTGTCAGTGCTTCTTCAAAGTTTTCGCTTTGCAGGAACAGATGGATGTGTCCATATAACCAATGGTTTCCTGGTGCCATTGGAATGTCCGCGAAAGGTTTCTTGTTCTTCCAGTAGTTAATAAGGAGGACAAGTGCAAGGACGACGACAATAGCCATAGATGTCATCGACGCCAACATTTGCTGCAGGGAGCAACAGCAACCCCAGCGCCCTATGGCTGCCACGTCTAGAATGGCGGGTAATACGAATGCGGATGCCGTCATTTCGCGCTACTGCTACTAGCTACTTACTAGTAGCTAGATGTAGCTAGATAATCACAAGCAATTAAACCACTAGTCGTATATCGCTAGCTAGCTAGTAGAGTTGGGTCTCTTTGAACATCGTTGATTTTGATACTACTTTCCATTCAGTGATTCATTAATGATTGTTGTTTGAGCTGTTGTTTGCTTCCTTTGTGTTATCAGGTTTGTGTTACCAACAAAAGATTCATTCTTCCGGCTAATGTGCGCGACCTATAGTTATTATACTCGAGCAGTTCGTTATCATAGAGGGATACATGTAGCTGCCGTTGAATTATTCATTTGATTTTCTATGTGCACCTGAGCTGACCATGACACTAACTTGACTGGCTACTATTACAGTATTGTTAGTAAATGGACACTGACATACATACATTATAGCAAAGAAAGACAGAGAAAAAGATGATATCCATAGCGCCAACGATTGTAGCGCTGATTTGCCTGTTGGCAGTTGCAGCAGCAGCAGCAGCAGCTCCAAGCAAAGCAACTGCTGTCAACCATCTGACTGTGCCTCCCGTACAAGTTCTAGTGTGTGTCGAAGCCTTGTGCATTGATAGTCAACGCTTTTTCCATGATCAACTCATGATTGCCTTTAATGCCTTGGGACACGACGTCATGAACTTGACGGTGGTTTCCTTTGGCAATGCCAACTTACCATCCTCTGGCAATAGAACATTACTTGTCAACATGGCTTTGGAGAATGCGATACCAATGCCTATGAACAGTGTGCCACGTACTTGTATCCGGATCCAGCTCAACATGTTCCCTATTTGGCATGTTTGTTCCAAGCCTTGCCCATGGGACATCGGGATACTCCCTTTGAACCGTGGATGGGATTGGAGCCGTGTGCCCACGACCATCATTTGGATTTTAACGCCATCAAAGATTGTCACAACGACAAAGATTTGGTTTGGAAATTGCAACAACAAGCCGCGGCAGCAACACCCACACGGCATGATCATGTCCCTTGGACCGAACTCAATGGTCAATACATGGATGAGGAGTCCAAAACCTTGTTGGAAGAAGTCTGCAAGATATATCGAGAGGCAGGAGGACATACCGCAGGGTGCAGTAGTAGTAGTAGAACTGCTATTCTATAATTGTTTTTCTCTTCCTCCTTCGCAAACAAACTTCTGCACATTTGGGGTTTTGCTCTAGCTAGTCTCGATAATCCATATTGTGGGGGTATCGTACATTACAGTAGGCGGCGTGGGTGATTTTGCGATTCGCCACTGCTGCTGTTGGATAACTTTATCTACAAGTAGCCATTTCTGGGGTGGGGTTTGATGGTTGATGGCAGAGTCAATTTCGTGACATTCGCACAGGGCATATGTTCCAGCACATGCTGGTGCACGTTTTTGAAAATATTGTTCCATCTTGACATATCCTTGTGAATGGCATTATATATATCTATATCTATATCTATATATATATATATATATATATATATATATTGTCGGCTTTACAACTGTGGGCCTGTGGACGAATTCATAGTATCCCACCAGTAGCAGCTGAAACCTGCTTTGCTATTATTTAAAAAAGATCCCAAACAGTACAGAATATACATTTATTGTAGCGAGACTTCAATCTGATGAATCATGTGCACTAAGTATTCTTCTTATTCTTGGATGTCTCTTCCTTCACCTCCTCCTCTTCCTCTATTGACGAGACAGCGTGATGCCACAATTCCATGGAGTACGATGCAAAAAAACTCGCCACACACGCCACCAATGCGTATTGGGTAATGCCTCCGGCATCAGCTTCACTGAGTGCCAATCGTTTGCGCACAGGAGATATCGGATGCAACAAAAAGGCCGTGGGCAATGGGATAAAACACAAGACGAGGCATGCCAGTTTCAATCGAAATGAGATCTTTGAATTTTGGTAATAAAAGACGAGGTCCGAAGAGGCTCGATAGCGACAAAAATAAAGCCAAGTTCCCATGTGAACAATACACAAGGCAAAGAAAAAGGCAGCTGCCAATTGATGAATGAAACTGCTAATGACAATGGGTGCTTCTTGTCGCATGACTTGTACCACATTGGATTGGAGTGGAATGGCTCCCACAATGGCCAGACATACAAAGGCAATGGTGGAAGAAAGTTTTAATATCTGAATGGTTCCTTGGAAATTGTGTGATGGTCCTGTACTACTAGTAGTAGTAGCACTTTTGTTCATTTCTTGTTCCATGACTCGAAATACAGTGGGCGATATCCATCCAAACAAGGCGGCCACCAGTGGAAATCCAATTTGTCCAATCCGCCTTCCGCGTCCAGCAAACATGAGCAAGGAAATGGGAGGGGTCTTGACACGTCCCATTTCAAAAAACAGTAACTGCTTGGGATCCGAAAATGTTGCATGATATGCGGCCACAATGGTAACCAAAGCCAGGCCCAAAATACCTATTGGTAATAGCGCAAATGCTTTTCGTTTCCACAAGGGCGTGGCTTGGTGAGGCTCATTCATCCTTGGTGTATTCTTGTTCCGAAGTAAATAAGAAGTGGTTTCGGCGTGCCCGCCCCCGCGAGGATAGAAGCGTTGTGTTTTTGGATGTCTCGTTCTTGGATTTCGTTCAAATATCTCTTGCTGATTCTTTAATTGCAACCAAGGCAGTGGACTGAAGTGCGCTCCTCTAATTTTAGTAGTAGTAGGTATGGTGATGATGTTGTGTTTTTCGTTGGTTGGCATCTTCACCTCCAACTACGAAACAAAAAGATGGCCCAATTAATTGAATATCTTCTTAATGTGATGTGAGAAAATCTTTTGTTGTGGCAGAAAGCAGCCTGTGGCTTGCAGGTACGAAGAAAAAACTGGAATTTGGAGGTGAAGCATGAAGTCATGAAAACGTGATGAGCAGGTGTGCTACCGGACAGATTTGTAGTTGCGAATTCCATTGGCAACTTCACGTGTACTTACTGTTCGTACTCTACAAGCTAAGTGTACTAGTAAAATGACCGCGCAAAGTTCCCTGGACCGATTACATAGGTCACAAAACATGTGCTGTGACAGTAGCCTGGATCGATTACTTCGAGTCGATACGGTAATTACATGTGCTTGTGACATAGCACATACAAAGCTAAGTAAAACATTTGATAGTAAAATGTCACGATGTCATTTGGGTGAACCCAGGTACCGTATTCGGAAGTATAAATACCTGTACTGTAGCTGCTACTGTAGAACTTGGGAAAAAGACCCAACCACATTCCGCCAAAAATCCGAGTTTGAAACAACGACCAGAATCATACAGTGAGTGTATGGAGGCTATCCAAGACCACTTTCTCACAACAGTTGACTTCAACAAGCAACAAGAAGAAGACCTGTGAAAGAATGATGGATTGGTGCCGCCGTTTCGTGTTTCTGTTTCTACTTTTGGATGGATGGAGCTCCTTGGTACAATGCCGCAGCCGTGAAGAAACAGGAGGAATGACTCGTCGTTTGAGAGTTCATCCTGACGAGAGAGAGGGCCGTCGTCAACTAGGCATGATGAGCAAAGGTCGATCCGGCGGGGGCAGCAAAGGCATGAGTAGCAGTAAGGGCAGCAAGAGCATGGGCGGTATGAGTGGCGGTATGAGTATGAGTATGGTTGGACAATTTACGACGTTCCCAACCTTTACACCTGTCCTGACAACAGCGCCGACGGTACTAGGTGCACCGACTGTCACTCCTGGCGCTCCAACAGTGGCTCCCGGTTCCCCTACTGTGGCTCCTGGTGCCCCCACTATGACCCCTGGCACCACTACCGCTCCTGGTGCTCCAACTTTAGCGCCTGGTACCACCAACGGTCCTACCTTAACGGGTGCCACCATTCCTCCAACCCTTGCGGCGACCCCTGCGGCGACAACGGCGGCGACCACAGCCGGTCCTACTCTTACTGGGGCCACCAACCCTCCTACCCTTGCGGCTACGCCTGCCACTACTCCTGCCACGGTTCGATCCAACAATTTATTGGCCGAATCAAGAAACGGTGGTGGCACGACGACAGATGCTACGGCTCTTGGTACCAATACGGGCGAAGCGACTCCGTCGGGTCCAGAAATTCCCGGCACTTTAAAGGTCCATACCAACTTTGATTTTGCCTTTCGACCAGGACAAGGTCAAGAGCCCACCACTTTGGATTTGGATGCCTTGATTGCGGAAACCACAAAATTCTTTACCGATGAATTCACTGCCAACGCCGACTTTCAAGCAACCTTTGCCGAGTTTTCGTTGGCGGATGTCACTTCTGTCTATGATGGAACGACATCGCCCGATGAATTTGTATTGGAAGCCTTGGCCACGGTTCGTCTTTCCACGACGGAAACCACCTTGACCAATGCCGATGCCGCGAATGTCATGGCCGATTCCGATTTTAATAATTACATTGGTACCTATCTGCACAGTACCGATGCTGGTCAATGGAATGAGTTTCAACAAACCCACAAGGTTTCGTTCACAGGGTGGGGAAGTTGATAACCTTGCAGCAGAACAAGAAGGAAAAGCATTTCGTAGTTTCATTATCAAGTACTGGTTAGGGTAGACACCATCTAATATATATAGAATATAACTGAAGCAATGGATTGCACTACTATCGGCGTTATTACATTCAGACGTAGATGTTTAGCGCTAGGAAGGAATGACGTGTCGGTATTTCGTGGCATCAACGCTTATTAACTATTTCATTTACTACAATGGTAAAGACGTCTAGAGAATTTGACAGTTCAACAAAGCACATGCATCCGTGTGCTGCTTCCTGGTGCCATTTTAGGCTCGAGCTTCCATCTTGAGCGGCATTCCGTTGACTGGTTTGAGAACAATTTGAGTCATGAGGTCGAGCTCATACTCTGGTACAGAGTGGAATTTAAGACCCTTGACCAACGTGGCGAGAACGATCACGGCCTCCTGAATGGCAAACTTTTGTCCTACACAATTTCTGCGAAATGAAAATTGGAGATGATTTGTATTTTAGTGAGAATCTCGCTTGCAATCACCCCGAATGACTACATTTGCACTCACCTGCCACCAGCCGAAAACGCCAGAAATGCCTTGTGGTCACCTGCGGCAATATCGCCCTCGTCGCTGTCAGTGGATGCATCTCGTTCCACCCAACACTTTTTGGACTCGTCCTGCTTCGCCCAGCGATCGGGACGGAATGTCTCTGGTTCCGGAAAGTTTTGTTCGTCACGATGAATGTTCCAGATGGGAATAATGACTCGCGTTCCAGCAGGGGCGACAAAACCACCGCTCAGTTCCACTGGCTTGGACAAGGCTCGATTGGTTCGAACAGCGGCTGGGAAAAGTCGTAGCGCTTCCCAGATGACAGCCTTGCAGTACACAAGCTCCTCCATGTTTTCAATGGTCTTGACATCTCGAATTTCTTCAAAGCATAGCTCCTGAATCTCGGGGTGGTTCGCCAAAAGGTAGAGCGCAAAGGTCAATGTGACAGAGGTTGTGTCTTTTGTAACAAGAGACAACGAATAAAAGTGAGTGCACTGGATTCGACTATGGCATCCACGACAGAGACCTCCTTGGCACTTACCATAGCCCGCAAAGAGTAAAGTCATGAGCACATCCGTCATGGCTTCATCCGATACATCTTCTGGTTTTAGTTTCCCACCGGGAACCTCGTGATGAGCACGGATGAGATGGGAGAGCAGATCATCGTCTTCTTTTTCCATCGAGTCTCTCTTTTCGTTGATTAGGTCGGCAACAAAGGACCGAATAAGCTGCCGCTCTTTGTTATGAATACGATTCTGTTCAAAAGGGAGACTATAAAAGAAGTTCTTGGGCCTCCAAGGGGCACTTAGTCGAGCAATTGTGCCATTTAGCAAGAATTCAAAGGCTCGGACGAGAGGAGACGGCTTGAGCGTCGTGCATAGCTGAAAATCCGTGCTCAATGCGATCTTTCCGAACACATCCAAAGTTATCATTTTCAACAGAGGCTCCATGTCCATTTCCTTTACATTCTCGCCAGACTGGTGAATCTTTTCTTGAATCGAGTGGACCATGGTTTCTGCCACGGATTTCATTCCAGCCCTGCTTCCCAACAAGAATTTGGGGTTAAAAGTGCGGGCCACAGCATTTCTGTGAAACTTCCATTCCCTTCCATTGATGATTAGCAAATTCTTATCACCAATAAAGTTACGATTAAAGTGCCTGGCCAACAAAGGTGGGCGACGCTCATTTTGCGTGTTGAGCACAGTCCTTGCATCTTGGACGGAAAGTACCGAGACACCCCGAAAATAGGCTGCCCAATACCCGGTCTGGCCGTACTTGTTCGCGCTGTCCACAAAGACGCGTCGGTACGCCTCGTCAAAGTTGCTGGAAGCGATTAAATCACGAGCATGGCCAAAAATCCAGTTGTTCCCTTCTGCCATGGGCAACTCTTGGAATGGCTTTTTGGTTTCAAGATGACGGCGATATACCCTGTAGAAAATGTACAGAGAAGACACAACGATTGCGAAAAGAGTCAACGCCGCCGAGGCGTCGCTGAAACTGCTGATTTGCGTCAACATGGTTAACTTGCCCTTTTACCAACAAGTCACCGATGATTTCTACTACAGGGCAGCAGAATTTATGAAAGAGAAAACAGGGAGTTTGTGGAGGCATAAAAGTTGGAGAGAAAAATGATATCTTGCCTCCACGACTCAAAGGATCCTTCGCAGAAAATAATGACGTCATTGAATTTAAGCCGCTCAACACTGGAAGATTTATCAATGTGCTGAGAAGATTCAACAGCGAGGATTTTTTTCCCGTGGCCGCCTCAAAATCAGATGTGTGCGCTAACATAAGAGTACAAGCACCTGATAGAGTAGACCTAGCTAGCTCGAGCTTGGGTAGCTTGCTACTCCAACTCTTGTGGTTGATCTCATGCTACCAATTCGGGGAATGATGATGATGCGTCCAAAGCAGCAGTCCCTGTCATCATCACTTTTCGGATCGAATTCTCCCTCCCCCCCAGCTTCCTGTCTCTTCCCTCGGTTGCGATGGCCGCTCTCCTCCACTCAGAAGCCTCTCGGCGGGATTCAAAAATATTCTCTCCTTCAGGCCAATCTTGGCTTAGCTGAGCCGACGGAGACATTATAGAGGGGGCTGACGGATCGCCGAGTCGGTGCCAGTGGGCCTCCGTTGCCTTCGCTCGAAGCAACAACACCAGGGAAGAATTCGGAATGGTTCCTTCCCACGCAGAGCTAGTCAAGTAGCTAGGAAGGAGCAGTCCACTGAAGACTCCCTAACACTGCGTAGAGTGAGGATACCAATACCGACCTGCCTAGCTAGAGCTTCCAGCTCGTACTACTCAAATCGATATGCCTATCGTCCTGCTTCGGTACGAGTACTGAATTCACCAGAGTTGCCTCTTCCTGGTGCCGATAGCAGTAAGCTGGTACCAGGGAGCTAGCCAAAGAAGCTAGAGTTACAGTATGTATCCGGAAATTAAGAGAACTGCAGTAGATTCAAAGAAAAGCTGATCGCCCTAATGAAAAAAATGATTGGCATGTTCCGCTTTTTTTCCCGCCATCCAACCGACCAGACCGGCAAACGAAATCATGATGCTAATTCTAAAGAAGTGGGATTACGAGAGTCCCGTTGTGGTTTCAACACCCACAATTTACGGACCAAGGACGACTATGTCAAATGTGCTCGTTAGTGATGGGAGGGTACTAGTACGAGTTACAGTCGATGATAATGAGGTAGTCTCGTTGTCGATATTAGTACTGTGTGTTCTTCTTTTCTTTTTCGTGCATTTTTCTTTTCTGATACTCATTTCATCGGTACACAGTTTTTCAAAGTTGTTTTTCAAATTGTTTCTCAAATTGTTTTTCAAGGTAAACAAACTGCGCCGGCTTTTACATCCATTCACTGGAGTTGTCGATGAAATCATCATCGCCGCCTTCGCCAGACGAAATTTGGAAGAGATCCTATGAGTAGTTCACGAAATCAGAAACATGTAAGCCAGACGCAAAACAAAACGGGGCAGGTCACAACTTCAGAGTGGTTGCACACGTACCTTGAGTGTGGTCATCTTTGCAGTTTTCTCTTCAGCGGGACTGAGACGTGCCATAGTTCCCTTTCCAAGGGCCGCTTTAGCCCGCTGGATTCCAAGCATACGCTCTTCGATAGTCCCGCGCATGATCATACGAAAGACCTTGACGGGACGAGTTTGACCCATGCGATGGACGCGATCTGGAAGAAGCAATGGAACATTTCGGTTAGCAAGAGAGTTTTTATGCTAGGCGAAAGCAATGAAGAAAAACGAAGCCGAAATGACCTACCAATCGCCTGCTGCTCCGAGCTATCGTTCCACCAAGGATCTAGCATAAAAACGTTGTTGGCCCGTGTCAAGTTGATTCCCACGCCAGCGGCTTTGAGGGAGCACAAAATGATCTTCACAGAGTCGTCATTAGCGAGCTTGTGCATAGAGGTCGAGCGCTGCTGGGTCGTCATACTGCCATCAATGCGGACAACTCCGTATCCAGCCTGTTTGAGAGCTCTTTCCACGAGATCGAGGAACGACGTCCACTGCCGATGGAAAGAAAATCAAGGGTAATGAGATGATGATAAATGACTAGTATGCATGACTATAAGCACACTCGCTCTAAAAAAGCAAAAGTTTGAGAAAAATAGACCACACGCAAAAACGTACCTGGCTAAAGACGACAGCTTTCTCATCGTCTTCCAATCCACCAAGGGCACTCAACAAGGCATTGATCTTAGGGGAGTGTTCTTTGATATTGTCGGGGGCAATAGAAGTGGTCGCTTCCGCATTGTCATCATCCTTAGCACTCATCAGAAAGTCAATGATGCGGTTTCCCTCTTTGGCCGTCAGATTCTTCATGCGGCCGTCCTCAAGCGTAATTGTCTTCATGACTTGTTCGACCTTCAAGAAACGATCCGATGGAATCAGGCGCCCGTCGCAACAGCTCTGGCGAACACGGAGTAGGAATTCAAAGAGAGCCTGCGACGCAGTGGCCGAAATGCCGCCTTCGCTCTCGGTGTACTCCTTTCCTTTGCCGTTGATACTTGCCTCAAAAGAAGCATGTGCCACCGTGTAAAGCACATCGTGAATGTACCGGTGAGGATTAGCTCCTTCAGGAAAGTCGATGTGAGAAACGTTGACAGTCTTCGTGGCCAACTCCAAATCCATACCATTTTTCGTGCGACGAAGCGCAACATAGCCCAACGCAGCTCGAAGTCTAGTGAGACCAGCGCGTTTTCGGTCCTTGATGGGATCTGTAATGAAGCTTTTGAAAGTTCCGTGATCAGACAATGGATCAAGACCAAGAAAAGAAAGCAAAGAATAAATGTCATCCGGAGAATTCACGAATGGCGTGCCTGTCAAGGCTAGACGTCGCTGCGATTTGTTGGCGACAGCTGAAATGGCGCGGAAGGCCTTGGACTTGCTGTTGCGAACCCACTGTGCTTCGTCGAGAACAATTCTCCAAAAGCTCGCATTGTGAATTCCCAACGTATCGTTTTCTTTTTCAAATTCACTGGAAATGGTTTCGTACGAAGAGATGAGAATGTCAACGCCACCGGCCAGCACTTTCTCGACAATCTTCGATCGACGATTTCGGTTGCCCGTGTACGTTTCGACACGAAAGGTACCCATTCGGACGTAATCATCGATCTGGGTATTCCAATTCGAAATGACACTCACAGGGCAAACGATCAAAGTACAGATCGGGCCCTCTGCCCAATCAGCGTTGTGACCGTACACGTGACCTTCAGGAGGGTTGCCGAGAATCAACCCAAGCGTCTGCAAGGTCTTTCCAAGTCCCATTTCTGGTTTTGCGGATCCAAACTGTAGTGAGCAAAATACAGGATCGAAACACCAATGCAAGAAAAGAAAACGCTCTAGAGAAAACAACGAAACGCAACAACGTAACGTACCGTCCGCAAGAATCGCGCCACGAACTGGGCCGTAAGCACTTTGCAACCTACGCGCGGTAAATCTATCATAGACAGCCTGGAACACCCACGGAAAAGACGTAATTGAGAAAACGACATTAGTCATAGATGTCGGAAAATTCGTTAAGCGACAAACGAATCGCTTTAAATAGACAACATACAATAACGCGTAAAATCGTGAAGTCATACTATGAACTTACAACAGTACCATCTTTCAGATGGCGCTCACGGCAAAAGACGTTGGGAGCTGGAAATTGTTCCTGCTGCACCAGCCAACGAATTCCGTCTTTCTGGTGGTCGAACAGTTTGAGCGTCTTCTTGAAGGCCTTGGGTTTGTCGAAAGGGGGCAGATTTTGGAGCTTCTCCTCGGCCTGCTGTTCGAAGAGCTTGTCCATGTCCTTGCGCTCTTTCTCCCAGTCGATCGTTTCGTTCTCCATGTCGTGGTGTTCTTTTTCGGTGATGTGGAGTTTTTTCTCCATCATTTTGGAGAGACCACCACTGTCGACGAGGTTAGCCCGAGAATCCACAGGCTGCAACGGCTTGCGGGTAGCAGGGCTTGGCTTGGTGTCGGGCCTCATCGCGGCAGGCGACGATGCAGGTATCATGGTCGCACTAGTATCAGAAGAAGCCATTGAAGTACAGCGCAAAATAATAGAGTTGAGTAATGCAAACAAACGTTGTCCAAGAGACTACCTAAAAAGAAAAGTGTCCTTTCTTGTTCGTGTGTTCGTTACTGCTGAAACGAAATCAAAAAATGAGGTTATTCGGTGAAGTAAACGGTCGAATTCGAATGTCGGAGCGGGACTCAACTCCCATTTCAACGACATTTTGCTTTAACGCGAGCTCTAAAAAAGCCAAAGTTGCACACTTGGCCGCTCAACCGCGTGACACAGCGAGCGCTCGTAGAAAGTCGCACAGCACTAACTCAAGAATGGCGCCAAAGGTCCAAACATAATAATTATCGTACCCACAGCCACCGACAAAAACAAATGTATTTTAGGATTCCTCTTGATCACAACTCATTGAAAAGGTCAGGCAAGATAGGCGCCACCAGTCTCCGGACCATCAGTTGCACAGTGAAATTGCCGCGCTCGAAATTAAGCGTGCCAAACAACAGGACTTAATTCAACAAGGAATTTGCGTCATTGATTGCCGAAGCGGTCTTGCCGGACTTTTTGACAGGATTGCATCTTGTCGTGCGCCAAGCTTGCTTCGAGAGACTGTTTGTTGGATACCATAATAATGTATTGATTGTGATGCAAAGGATGGCAAGAAGAAGACGAATTTGGATCCCCTTTGTAGCTGCAGCAGCCATGTCGTCGCTAATACTACAATTACTGCCCAGCAGAGCTCGGGCGTTTACTTTGAAATCACAAATCACAAGACCTGTATCGACGAGATATCTTGATCTCTTGTTTCCATTCCAATCTACTACTTCTACTACCAGTAGTACGGCTCGTACTACTTCTTATTGCCGGCTCTATCAGTCCAAAAGTAGTTCGGATGAATTATTATCTTACGACCAAATAAGGTCCAGTATTCCAAAATCTTTTGAAGCTTCCGATTGGGAATCTTCCGACTTTGCCATTCACGCCGCCATTGCCCAAGAAGACGCTCCTATCTCCGCAACATTGGCCATTGACAAGGCATTGAAACGTCACTATAATGCTGCAAAAATAATAGTAGAAGGAAAAGATAATGATAACGATGAAATGACTGTCTACACAGCTCAAGAATTGATCGAGCTAGGTTCCGCCTGGTGGCTGCCAGCAGCCGATATGGGCAATCCCTACAAAAAGCCAATACGCTTGTCCGTGCAAGACGCCGACTTGAAACTCCAAACGGGAGATTATTTGCGCATTCATCACGATCCAAGACGATTTCCAGCTGTCCATCTATATGACTGGACTGTGCCAATGGAACCAAATACAAAACAACAATGTACTGACGACAATGATAATCATCATTCTAATTTGCCTTGTCCCGTGATGGAGTACAACGCCACTACTGGATGTATTATCATCCACAAACCACCCGAATGTATACCCGTGCATCCAACTGTGGATAATGCACAGGAAAATATTGCTGCCTGCCTGCGGCGGGCCAATCCTACTTTGGAATACATTTCGACACCACAGCGTTTGGATCAAAACACCTCGGGATTGATTACCGTGGCCGCCTCCAAACACTTTTCCGCTTACTATGCCAAGTTATTGCGACATAAAACGGCGCAACAAGTTCCCATCAGCCAAAAAGACATATACAATGCAACCGGTGACGGTGACGATGACGATAAAGCCAACAACCAACAACTACATTTGCTGCCGGGAGGTATCCAAAAGCGCTATCGTGTCCTCGTATGTTTGATACCCCCCGAAGACCCCAATGCCATCTGGTCGGTCGAGTCATCCGTACAGAAATTAAAGGCGTATGCCAATGACAAGAACAAACTGTTACGACACTATTTGGAACCTTCCATTCGAGCCCCCAAACGATTTGTCGCCCACCGCCCTCCTCCTTCTGACAACAACGACTTGAGTGAAAATAATTGGGCCGAGTGTGTCATGCGCATTGAAGACGTGGGACAACTCTGTACATTGCGAGGAAATGCCCCCAGCGTTGCCTTGTCCAAGGCCTTGTGGAATTCGAAATTCGAGACTATGCCACCGAAGTGTCAAGCCGTCGTAGAATTAAAGGTCGAGCTCTTGACTGGAAGAACACATCAGGTTCGTGGGCAACTCTCCGCCGAAGGCTTTCCACTGGTGGGGGATGTGCCGTATGGAGGTGCCATTCCCACAATGTCATCATCATCATCATCATCATTGAGCCATTCCAACAAATACGATACCAAACTTGGATTGCAGTGCTGCGAATTAAAGTTTTTGGATCCCGACACTGTCACAGGAGAAACAATCAAGAAAGGACGCTCCTTTCAGACCACCACAATGGTGCCGTCGGACCGATGGAACACATTTCAATTGGATGCGGCGTGGTGGACTCCCTTTTTGCAACAATACCAACAAGATACCCATCAGCTCTTGAATGATAATGACATGACTTCCATCGGAGCGGTGGAAGATATCGGATTGTTGGATGGTAGACCCAAACAGTCAAAGAAGGAACTAGCAGCCGTAGAATTAAATCCAGAAGGATTGCCTCCTGAAGCTATTCTATCACCAGGACGGCACAAATATGTCTTGGCCAAGGCCACTGATCCAAATACTGGCGAAATCCATAAGTGGTTTGTCAAGAGTGCATCTCCTCAAGAATGTGGCGGGCCCTACCACAAAGACGTGGCGCGAGATTTATCCGAGTGGATTGAAGCTTGTGGATACGACGCTACGATTACGGGAGGAGGCCGCATTTTGTATCAGCCGGGACCGCCCAAGCGAGCCTTGGTCTACGGCTTTTCTTACGGCTTTGGCATGGGGAATCATGCCTTGGCGGCCAAAACCATCAAGGAATGGAGCCAGGGTGACATAGACTCAGCTTACGATGACAGTCCAGATCTCTATTAATGTACCACGTTCCGCTATATTGTCGGCGCACTGTCCAATGCCATTTTACACTTATTTGGATTCGCTCCACCTTCTGTTGCTAAATACAGGGGATTCATTGGCTACACAAGTATAATGGGTAAAAATAAAATGGCGGTTGAATCAACACGTTTCAATTACTCAAGATTCCTACGCCCCCGCCTTTCTTCTCCTCAACAAAGTGGCATCGCTACCCAGTATGGGCTTGTCGGGTGGACTGACACCGTCTTCGTCGGCGCCTGCGGCGCGGACCTTGCAACTTGAAGCGCTAGAAGAGTCATCTGATTGTTTGGAAGAGGCTTCCGAGCCACCGCTCTTGGAGCGTTTCGTCACAACTGTATCGCTTGTTTGTCGCCGAATTCGAGCAGGAGGAGGAGCCATGCCTTTATCAGTATCATTGTAAGGAGCCCTGTCTATATTACTGTCAAAGTCCTCTGCTACTATGTTCGTGGACTCCACAAAAATAGTACGCATGGCCCAAGAGCCGTCAATATTCGAATGCTTCGAATCATCTTCTTTGACGATATTCTTGTTGCTGTGTGTCGAGTTAGCAGTATGTGTATTGTTAGGACCCAGAATGGAAAGGACCACGGGTAAGAAAATCAATCCATGAGCGAACCCCAATGTCACCATGGCAATAAAGGAGGTGAAAACAACTTTGGCTACCTCATTGGTGCTAAATGCCAATGGAAGGACGCCAAGCATGGTAGAGAGACCTCCCACCAAAATGGAGGGTCCCATCGTCTCAAGCGTATCCCTAACTTTCTCTTGCCTGGTTGCACCATGAGATTCGTAGTACCGCAACAAGATATGCATCAAAAAGTCCACCAATAAACCGACCGAAATGACAAGACAAACATATGTAACAACATTGATCTTGACTCCTGCAAATTGCAACCATCCTTTTGTATTACAGAGTAAGATGAAGGAGAAAAGCCACGGTATTAGCTATTCCGTGGTTGCCACAATACTGAATGAATCTGTCTTTCTCTGTGACATGAGACCACTTACCTAGCAGATCGATGTAGAGCGTGGTGATCAAGGGTGTGACAAAGAGAACGGCCGTCCAGTGGGGAATGAAAAGAAACCCAATGACACTGACAGCAACGATTCCTGCGATGGTTGTCAGTATTAACTCGTTAATTGCCACATTGTAAAAGTCCTGGGGAAGAAAGAAAGGATGTACGTCGATAAGTTAGAAAACAGTTTTTATCAAGCGAATCACAAAGCGAGATTTTCTAAGAATCTAACTCCAACTCCCAGTCAACTTACCCAGATGATATACCATACATCAAAGGAAAAGAAAGCCAGTCTCGATCTATCCTCGTTGACCGGTTGGGCCAAAGTAATTTCTCTCTGATCGAGTAAAAAATCAGTCTGATCCTGTACATCTTGCATATCCAAGTTTTTAATGAAAAGCCAGCAGCGCGAGGCTGTGATATTCCCATTGATACCATTCCTACTATCCCTGACAATGTCGTTCCCATATAGTTCCTTTATGGCAGGAAAGGAGAGAGCAAGGTCAAGTTGTTGCGAATATGTGAGATTGCCGAGAGTAGCCAAGAGCTCGCTGTTCCGTTCTTGAATGTCTGGAAAGTCTGTCACCCAGCAAATAGATGAATTGTCAAACAATTCCATGCTCTTAAGCTCTTCGACATAGCTACGCATTTCCTCTTGAACTTTTGGATCTGATTGGTTGACATCCCGAAAGTATACTCCCACGGTTATAATTTGGGCACTATACGCATTGACACTCTGAAGGAACCCCTTGACATAGGAATCCTTGGGAACAATCTCTTCCGCTTTGAATTCTTGCTCCATCAGCGAGGCACTGTACATGGCAAAGCCAAGAAAGATAGTGAAACATAGGATGACGACCACCTTTACCTGAGGCAAGAGCAAGATATCTGCATAGCGTTCCATGAATCGCTCGGCATAGTTCTTGGGTTGGATAGCAATATGGGGAATGATGCTCTCTTGTTCTTGTTCCACCTCTTCATACGCCAGTTCCTCGCTGTCCTTTCCTTCTTCTTCAGTTGGCGCGCAATGATTGTTGTTAGTTGTTGGCGTGTCCTTCTTCTTTGATACGGTAATACAGAAAAGGCAGTCGCGACGATTTGCCTGAATGCGTTGTTCATCCATGACTAAGAGTGCAACGAAGAAGGTGACTTGGTACACAAAGTCAATGCATATGGTTGGTAGAGCATATAAGCACAACCATCGAATGGCCGGGACTGCCGATATTGTCCCCAAACAAAATGCCATCATGGTTGTCAGAGTTGTCACAAAAATGCTGAGTCCGACTACCTCCATGGTTTCGCAGACGCGGTCAATCGGGTCTTTGCGAGGGTCGGTTCGATTCCATTGGCCCATTATAATAAATGTATCATCCAGGCCAACACCAAAGACGACGAAAGCCAAGCTACCAGTCAAGTTCGTCAATGGGACACCTGGTAGATGAGTGAGTCAGTGTAGATGGTGGGCGGGTTGGTTAGTATAAATTTGGCACTCGTTGTGAAAGGTGTTCTTTCCACGATAAAAGCTGCTGACTTACCTAGAAGGAACATCAAGCCACAGCCTACACGAAACACATGCCATGGATGGATCAGGGTTAGCTAACTGTCAACATTTCACCACTGGCCATCATCCGTCTCGCCACCAATGCAGCACCATGTGTCGTACCTGTAAAGAGACTCCAACAGACTGTAACAACTGATCCAATCCCCAACAAACATCGTGAATGGACTCGATCTCGTCTGAAAAATGTAATGCAGGCAAAGGCACACATGATGAAAAAGACAGCTGGATAAAGAGGCAAGTCTAGTTTGATGGCCCTGGTGAATTCGTTGGGGATGGAACGAAAGGTAAAAATCTCCAGTCGAACTGGGTTTTCCACGTCGTCTATCCAAGCTTGTCGCAATTCCAAGAGTTCTTCGGTCAACAGGTCTTCAAACTGAAATGTTTTCATGCCCACTACGGGTAGATCAATCCGAATAATATAGGATTGTGCCGTAGATAAAAGCACAGTAGTAGGTTCGCTTTCCTCATTATCTCCACTGTTTTGGTTGAGATCTGTGATGTTGATTGTTTCGGCCAGTGCCACGACAACGGCGTTGTAATGATAGGGATTCGTAAATCTCACCATTTCATCACGAAAGTAATTGCCCATGATGAAATCATGATCACCCACCGGGGTACCGAGCGGATATTTATCTGCCGCCACGGCCGTTTTCAAATCTTGATCATTTGCGACTTGCTCTTCAAACAACGTCGCATTATGAAACCAAAAGCGCGTTGCCGCATGGATGCGACAGGTTCGCTCACCGATATCATCCCTCCCAATACTATCCATTCCCAAGGGGGCACCTCCGTGTTTGCATATAGCATTATATCCTTTTGTTTGACGCACCACCTCCAGTGCTTGAAAGACGCGTCTCATACAATCCTTGGTCAAGACATTCTCGCCATCTTGATGGATCAATAAATCATAGGGGCGTGTGCTTTTGGGAAAGTCGGAAGAGTCTTCAATCCATTCGGCATGTTGTCGTGTGAGGGAATGAAATGGTGCCAATATGGCTTCTTGTTCCACTTCAAATTGAAAATTGCCACTGAACCAACCAATGGGTGGCAACAAGAGGGACAACAAGGTGATACCCACAATAACTCGTTTGGGATGCGTGGCAGCCCTACGAGAAAAGGACACCACGGCACGGGTAATGAAGTATCGGGCCGAGGACGTACATTGCGTCCAGAGGGGAAACATGGGTCGAAATGGTTCTTCTTCTTCTTCTTCTTCTTGTGGATGTGGTGGTGGTTGCTCTTGTTGTTGTTCTCCTAGTGGGTCTGATTGATAACGTTCTTGTGGAAGATGTGAAGCAAAGATGGTTGCACCAACATGAGGAACATTAACACTAATGTTGTTCTCGTGCAGATAACTACCAAGGCTTTGGAGTCCTTGTTCGGGCCAGGGAATCTCTTCTTCCTCCACTGACATGTCGCTCTCTTCATCATCCTCATCCTCCAGAGCCAAGGGCGAATTGGACCTGTGAGTACCGTCTGCACTGGTACTGTCAGACGACGACGGTGCTGAAGGGGCAAGCATCGTCAACTCCCTCTCGTCCAAAGGCAAAGGAGGTGCAGAGTCAGTGGCTACTAGGCTACTAGTAGTAGGAGTCGGTAGCTCATCCATGATTGTCACAAGTTAACTACCAGAGAGAGAGAATTGGAAAAAGTGATACTAGTAGAGTGGAGCAACTGGACGGACTTCTATATATCATGTGAAAACATATTACACCTGACTGGTTTGTTATCTTGGTTTGTTTTCGCTGCATGCGTTTTCGGGTTTTCCTGAACTTCTTTCTCACAAAAACCGAATTGCCCGTACTAGCTACCAGTAGCTACTGTAGCACTGTAGCTAGAGTCGGGGATACAGTCAATCTCGGCTTTTACAGTGTCTTCTTTTTACAGGATTGTACTATTCTCAACTCGAAGGACATAGAAACTGAATTACTGTAAAGACCGTACTTAATGCGAATTGTCACAAACTGCACTTGTTGGAAAGGACGTTAAAGCCAGATTAGCTACTTGTTAATTAACCATCGTACACAAAAGAAGGAGCTATTTAATGAAGGCCCTAGCATTTAAGCCGCGAAAATTTATGTGACGACGTACGGTTTTTGCAAGTACATCATCTCACCTGGCACGTCTGCCAAAATGTTCATTTTTCCTGGACCGCCCCTGTTCGGCATGATCGTAGCAAAATGGCACCGCCAGGTAGCTGGTTCCACGCTAAATAACTCGTGTGTTTGATGAGCTAGCTAGCTACTAGTTAGCAGCTAGCTAGCTCTGCCTGGCAGTCAGGCCTGAAAGAAATTCTCAACTAAATTGGTAGGTCATGATTCGTAACGAAGGAACAATGGCTCAGTTGTCTTACTCGTAAGCTAAATTGCCAGCACTTCTGCACAAAAGCAGATTGCTGTTCAATGTCCATCCACGTGACTGTCGTGGTCAAGTCAGGAGTCGGCACAAGATGGATGACTGAAAGCTGTGCCAAAAGGAAAGCAATGCTAAGAAGCACGGGAAAATGTGCTGGTTTGGTCCAACTGTCCCGGAGCAACATGTGAAAACATGTTGAACACTTGACAGACTGGTTGTTCTTCTGCTGCATGCTTTTGGGATGATGCAGTTGGGACATGCTGCCCCCAAGTCCACAAGGCCAACAAAATCATGAGTCGATCAAACAGTGGATGGGAACCACAGGCCAGGGCAGGACCGAATGAGATCAACCAACAAGTGGGGTTCCAACAGGTCAATGGCGCTGTCCACAGTGGCCTTCTCCGCATGTGATTTTGGCTCGATTTAATTCAACAGGCACCAGCAGTTCAAGATGCGAGCAAAATCAGCTGAGTGACATTGAAACGACTGGCATTGTGTTTGTTGCGCACCACATCCAAAAGAATTGTTTGCTCTGTCTCATCGAGCGAAAGTTACAAATCAAGATTTTGCAGAGCAGAGTCGGACGCCAGAGCTCGTGTGAGCATGGAGACTTTGGAGGCATTTGTGTCATTGTGCATCCAACTCAGACTGAAATCCACAACAGAAGCATTGAGGGTCAGTGCTTCTGTCAGATGCAAGACATGTGCGCTAGTGAAGATGGTGTCGTTCAAACGGGTCACCACAAGACTTGTCTTTTTCAGCTCAAAGGAAACCTCTGTCAGATTCGAAACAGACCGAATGGGACACCGACCATAAGAAATTTAGGACCTGAATTTGTTCCAATTGATCCGCTAAAACAGGGAGGTTGACTGTGTCATCTTGAGAAATGTCTTGCCCATGGACCAAATTTGACTCAGAACACCCCATCATTGCATTTTTCACATTGGGAAAAGATCAATGAAATGCTGCCAAGAGCTGACCCCAATTGTGTTCGCGGGGAATGTTCCACAAAAGGAAAATTCAGATGATGTGGCACTCGCTCAAGATGTTCAGCAGATGCATGGGCTTAACGCAGCAACGAGACAGCTAACATGCTGTTCTGTGTCTGCATGGCAGTTCAGCTTAATTTCTTTCAGTGAGAGATTTGAGATGTGTGAGAGCTCTTGCAGGTCACTGTCAAAGTTTTCGTTGCATTCAAACTCAATGGAAATGCACTGACTCACCGTCACTTGACAACGGAGACCTGGCGTGAAAATGGCATGCCTTCTGCTTCAATTGCCATTGAATCCAAATTGCATTTTGCCGCAAAAGATCAAATCACATGCAAACGCAACAGAGTGGATTGTGGACCAGGGTTGTTTTTTGGTGGCAACCACTGATTTGAAGTCACTTCTTTGATCTCTGTAAAACACAGATGTTCCTGCAGTGCAGGAAGACTTTGGCAGGGATGGAAGCGGCAAAACACACACTTGGCATGCTCAAATGCGACGGGCCTGCTCATTTGATTGGGAGCTCTGATGGACTCTGATGACATCTTAGCAAGAAGGCAATGCCATCTAGATTTCACCCAGCAACTGAACAAAACCGGACAGTGCTTCAAGAATGGGCCATGTTAGTTCTTCTTCTCGTGCTTCTTCTTCTCTGCAAGGGTTGCGGGCTGTGCTCACAGACTGTGGGTCCAGCTGGTGGGTGGTTTCAATCAATGCCAGTGACAAGCCATCATGGCAAGCCCAATGCATCAAAGGCTTCCTACTGCCAGTGCTCCCATAAGTCCCATGAACTGCAGAGGGACATTCTGGGATGCACTGCAGCATGGCATCCGGCATGGTGTCGCAACTAGCGCTCACACAAGTCTCATCAACCGCAGAGGGACTTTCTAGGATGCACCACAGCACAGTGTTCAATGAGGTGTCGAGACCATCTAGATTTGGGTGGCACAACAGAGTTGCCTCCAATGACTCCTCTGTTTTCTCCTTTGTCTCCGTTTCACTTGTGTCACTCATCTTCCAGTCAGTAGCAGATGGCAGCTGCTAGCAAATTCAGTGCTAAGCTCCCCGCGACTTGAGTTGAAGTTGACTGCCCATTGCCACAGCATCCTCAGGAAGATTTGCAGCCACTTTCTTGATTGCGTGCATGCAACAGAATGCGACTTCAGTGACTGTTGTGGATGCTGCTGCAGCAACGATGCAAGGCCCCAGAGTCAACAACAGTTTCTTCCCTGGAGGTTCCAGGAATTTGTGACCTCATCACAAAATGGTTGAAAACAGTTGAAAATGGTTGGAGTTGAAGGGTTCAATTGACTTAATTGAATGCAGTTGAAAATCGTTGAAAAAGTTGGAAAACGTCTAATTGGTTTGACAGAAAGGAACTGCACTAGACCCCTACAAGGCCTTCAGC
>ENA-ORBV01003737-ORBV01003737.1-microbial-mat-metagenome-genome-assembly--contig:-NODE-3737-length-30104-cov-9.329537_pt1 | contig 30104 bp, 27 predicted proteins | sample MGYA00237777_ERZ505514 | MGnify/ENA primary metagenome ERZ505514 (study PRJEB26160, sample SAMN06269048) | microbial mat metagenome | isolation source: Oligotrophic lake microbial mat | place... | reverse complement strand
CTACACCTCTCTATTCGTCGGCAGCGTCAGATGTGTATAAGAGACAGAGTTCTGGTCGTGCGCATAAAACTCAGTCTTGTCCGCGCCCTTGGGCATGCCGTTGAAGTCGGCGAAGAGATCGAATTGAACATCAGGCGGGCCTGAAGGCCCCGCCCTACGAAGATCCGCGGCCTCCATTTCTGTCTGGCGACGCAAATCGTCGATGAGCACCTTGGGGTGCACCTTCTCCTGAATGAACAGCGGCGGCGCAGGCACGACCAGGTCCGACCAGTCCTGCTCGTCCTTGCCACGCCACACCAGCTGCGGGTCGAGATCACGGTTCCGGCGCTCGTAGGTCACCGGAATCGGCTTCTTCGACCCACGCGCCATCACCGACTCCAACTCCGCCGTCGGAATGTTCTTCCGCGCGGCGTCGTCATGGGTGAAGGTCTCGATGGGTTTGGCGGGTTTCTTCTTGGCCATAGGTTCCGGACCGGACACTACCCTCTCTATTACCCTCTTAAGAGGGTAATTACCTCTTCTCCTGCGGCGATCGCCCGGCCGCCACCCTCGGCAACGGGACGTCCTCGGCGGAAACTTCGACGACGCCGCCGTCCTGCCACACGACCAGGGGAACACGGAGATGTCGATGTCTGAGCACGGTTCGTCGATACGAGGCCTCGAAAGCTCGATTGACTGCCTTGGAGTCGTTCATGACGGCCTCGATTTCAGTAGCGCTGCGCGACGTCATTCTGCCTCCGTTGCTCCACTGACAATCTCCACCCACGTTGCGGGGTCGTGCACGATGGTGAGTCCGCCCTCAGTGGCCTCAACCACGATGCGGGGCGGGCCGAGGCCGCTCCCATCGTAGATCCGCCACGTGGCGAGGCCCATCGCCGACAGCCGTCCAGCGCTGGCCAAACTCCGGCGAAACCGACGACGGACAACGTCGTCCGGCACATGATGACCTCCCGTCGCCACCGCCGCCAGGCCCTGCGCAATCACATCCGCATTGACGAACGTTGCGATCCCTGCAGCGTCCTTCAGGAGATCCGGTGCCGCCGAGCTCTTCCCCGCCCCATTCGGGCCGGCAATCACGACGCATTGAGGGCGGGCGTTGTTGACGGGCTTTTTGACCATTCCTAGTCCCCAAGGCTCTCTGGCTTCTTCAGCGCCTTCTTGTCCTCGGCCGCGAGGCGCCGCTCGACCTTCTTGACGTCCTCGTCAGGCGACAGTGCTTCGGGCCTGATGCCGCGCCCCAGCAGGGTCTTCCTGACCGCATCGTTGTTCGTCACATGTTCACGGGAGATTGCGCTCTCGGTCGACAGCAGATTCTTCCGGGAATTGAAGATCGTGATCTCGGTCGCGAAGTCCTTGGCCTTGAGAATGATGGTCGGTGCAAAGTCCGCGAGAGGCCGCCCATCCGGCACCTTCCACTGGGCCTTCATTTCGAGTGTGGTCTTGCCAAAGAGCGCCTGATCGCCCTTGCTTCTGATGACAGCGAAGTCGTGGTTGCCACCGGTCTGCTCGTAGATGACCTCGGACAGCTCTTTCTCGGTCACGGTGAGCTTCTTCCGAGCCTGCACGCGCTCGGCCTCCAAAAGGCGCTGCTCGATCAGTTCCGCCCTGCGCGTCTGCAAGGCAAAATAGGTCTGCGCGAACGCGATCTCGGCCTTCTTCGGGTCCCCGTTTTGCGCGATCAAATAACACGCGTACCGGGTGAGCATGACGTCGTCGACCTCCCGCTGGCTCCCGGAGCCCAGGTCGACCATTTTCCCGACGTCGGCAAAATGGTCCCCGACCTCCCGTCCGGACACTTCGCAGGCTGTCTTGGCCTTCGAGAGAACGTTGAGGAAGTTCTCCCACTTCGCATAGCCAAGGAGGTGCTGGAGGTCCCGAGCCAGCCAGTACTCGACACCGGTGTCGGTCTGCTGCGCATGGCCCTCAAACGTATCGGTCAGGGTTCGAACGATTTCTGCCTTCATTTCGCTCCTCCTCCCCTGACGATAGCGTCGTCGAAGTCCTTCTGGATATCAAAGAGCTCGGTCAGTTCAGCGAACGCCCACCGCCCGTAGGTCCCAAGCGCGTTCACGCCCGGCACCCAATACGTGTCCATCGTCGTCTTCTTCTCCTTGGCGTCTTCGCCGCGGTAGCCCTTGATCTCGACCACAAGATTCAGCAGGTCGTCCTCTCCCCTGCCATCGTCAACGCGAACAATGAAGTCGGGGCGGTAGGTGCGGGCCTCGGACTTGAAGCGATACGGAACCTCGAAGCCGAGGTTGTGGTTCTTCACGTAGCTGCGCACCTGCGGGTGAGACTCGACGACGCGGCAGAGCTCGGCTTCCCATTGACTGTCGAGCACCACGAGGTTGACGTGACACTTGCGCGAGTCGGTGGTCCAGAGGTCGCGTTTGGAAGTGGTGAAGTTGACGTGACTGGTTGACCCGGTCGGATTGTAGGGATCGAGCTGCGCCTTGATTTGCCTGCCGGCGTCTTCCAGCTTCCGCGTGATGCCTGCGTAGATGCGCTCGCAGGCCATGTCGGCCAGCTCCTGATACATCAACTGGGCCGGGTGGGTCTCACCACGGCACACGAGATGTTCATCCATCCACTGACGCGTGATGCGCTTGAGCTGCCCGAAAAGATACAGCTTCGGGTTCTCTCCGGTATCCCTGAACTTTGTTTCGAGCAGACGCTTGGTCAGGTGAAACAGCAGCGTCGACCGACGCATGTCCTTGGTGTGAATGAGCGTCAGGTCCACGCCTTCGCCGATGATGCCGGCATTGCGCGTGACGGTCGGTCCCACATGCTCGGGCGTCAGCACGAGCGTGGAGTCGTCATCAAACGCAGCTTCGAGGCGATCGGCCGGAAGCTCGACGCGGTAACCGGCCACGCGCGGGAACGTGATCTCGAGCGCATCGCGCTGAGGGCTGACGGCTCGCACACGCTCGGTCTGGACTGGCTTTTGAGTAGGGGCGATGGTCGGCTTGGCGGTGAAGTCGAAGGGAATGCCGAGCACGTCGGCGTATTCGACATTGAATTTATTGTCGTCGTTGAGCTGATAGGACTGACGCCGAAGGGCACGGCCGATGACCTGCTCGCACAACAACTGTGTACCGAATGCCCTGACACCCAGCACATGCGTGACGGTGTTGGCGTCCCAGCCTTCGGTCAACATCGACACAGACACCACGCAGCGGATGCCCTCGCCGAGCCGGTCCTTCTTGCCGACGGTGTTCATGACCTCGCGCAGCAGGTCCTGGTCCGACAGGTTCTGTCCCGCCTGCGCGTCGCGGGTGCGTTCGACGATGTCGCGGCGGAATTGCTCGATTTCATCGGCCGCCATCTTGCGGAAGTTGTCGTCGAGCGCGTCCCCACTTTCGAGTTGCTCGCTGTCGATGAGGAGCGTGCGCGGCCGCCCGAACGAGTTGCCAAACTCATCCGAGTTCCGGAAGAGCTCCAGCCGGCCGGGGACGTGCGTCTCGGTGCCGTCGGTGTTTTTGCGCTGGAAGCCGGAGATGTAGTCGTAGAGCAGCTTCGAGATGGCGGTGTTCTGGCAGACGACGATGAAGCAGGGAGGGACGGTGATGCCGTTGGACGTCCACTCGGCGAACGTCCGGGCGTAGTGGCCGTACAGCGCTTCGAGCGCGGTCTGCAGGAGCGCGGGCAGGCTGAGCGGGTCGAGATCGCCTGCCTTGCTCTTCCCTTTCCGCGGCATGTCCTTGCCGATGTGTTTCCACAACTCGCGGTACTTCGGAAGTTCATTGACCGCTGACGGGTCGTTGTCGGCAATGGGCACGCGCGGCAATTTGACGATGCCGCACTCGATGGCATCCATCAGCGAAAAATCGCTCATCGTCCACGGGAACAACGTGCCTTCCGCGTATCCCGATCCGCTGAGAAAGAATGGCGTGGCCGAGAGGTCCACGATGCGGTGGACGCCGAGTTTGCGGGTGACGGTTTCCAGGCCCGAGATCCAGAGGCGCGCGGCCTCACGGTTTTTCTCGGCTTCTTCCTTCTCGTCGCCCTTGAGGTCGGCAATGCCCTCTTCGTCTTCGGCTTCGTCTCCACTGGGTGGCTTCTCGCGATAGCAGTGATGCGCCTCGTCGTTGAGGACCATCACGTCTTTGAGGCCCATCAGACCGGGCATCACGCGCTGGAGCATCTGGCCTTCGGTCTCGGTGGTGGTCAGCTCCTCGCCGCGTTTGCCCTGGAGCAGCCGGCGACCGCCCTTTGAGAGCTCCAGCGTCTCGCGAAGTTTGAAGGCGTGGAAGTTGGTGATGACGATCTTGGCGCGTTCGATGTCGCGAAGCATATCGCGCGGGATGAGTTCTCGACTTTCGTAGTACGCGTCCGGATCGTTGGGCTGAAGCACACGCAGGCGATCACGAATGGTGATGCCGGGGCAGACGACGAGGAAGCCCCGCGTGAAACGTTTGCTATTGGGATGTCGAACCGCGTTGATCGTCTGCCACGCGATGATCATCGCCATCACCGTGGTCTTGCCGGCGCCGGTGGCGAGCTTGAGCGCCAACCGCATCAGGCCGGGGTTCGCGCCGTCGTTCGCGTCTTTCAGGCGCTCGATGAAGCGCTTGCCGTGTTGCTTGTCGCCCGGCGCCACTTCGGTGAGCCAGATGAGCGTTTCGATGGCCTCGACCTGACAGAAGAACGGACGGATGTCGTTGAACTGATGGTGGCGCCAGTGCTGGAGCAGTCTGGCAGTCTCGGGAGTCACACCCCAGTCACTGGGATTCTTGAGCTCGCGCCAGACGTCCACGCGGCTGCGAAGTTCGTTGATGGTCGCTTCGTCGTACTTCTGATGTTTGGAAGAAACCTTGTCTTCGCCACCGATGTCCAGGTCCTGCTGCGCGGCCTTGCCCTTGCGTTTCTTCGCGCGCGGAATTGGTGAAATAAAGCTCGCCCGGCGCCGAGTCTCCATCAGCCGTTGGGTCGGCTGCCCCTCATCATCCAGTTCCCAGTGCTGGCGGGGATACTCGTACGGCGAGTTCAGAATCGGACGTTCGAAGAAGTCCATGCGCTGGGTGGCCCGATTCTACCCCGCTGCCGCATCACACGTGAGGTCGGGCCTCCATTCGGCAAGACAGTTGCCGAATTACATGAAATACGGCAACATAGTTGCCGATTATGTACCGGCGTTGCCTGGACCTGCCCGCACTCGTCGCCCAAACATCCCTCTTCCTGTTGGGACCACGGCAGACGGGCAAAAGCACGCTTGTACGGCAGGCGTTCCCGGATGCGGCCGTCTACGACCTGCTTGAAGCAGACACCTTCCGTGAGCTCTCGGCCCGACCCGAATCCCTCCGCCAGACGTTGAGCCCGCGGCAGCGGGTCGTGATCGTCGACGAAATCCAGAAGCTCCCGGCGCTCCTGAACGAGATTCAGGTGCTGATTGACCGCAACAAAGACCTGCGTGTCATCCTGACCGGCAGCAGCGCCAGGAAGCTCTGGCGCGGTGGGGCGAACCTGCTCGGCGGCCGGGCGTGGACGTGCCGGCTGCACCTGCAGTTCGCGCGCATTGGCACCGTCAGCGTCCGTTGCGCGGCTCGATCTTCGAAGGCTGGGTGGTCTCAGAGATTCTGAAACACCATCGACATCACGGTGAGGTTCCCCAGATGTTCTTCTTTCGCGGTCGGAGCGGGAGCGAAGTGGATGTGGTGATCGATCGCGGCCAGTGACGATGACCACGGGATGACGGCTGGCCAGGTCAAGCACGCGAGGTTGACGCGTCCGGAAGACCACTACAGTCAATGGCTTCGCACGAACGTGGCTGATTGAAGATTCAACTATCAATCAGCCGCGCCTCCCTGACGGGCCGTCGAGGGCGCTCCGAGTAGACTGTCTGGATGACCTATCAGCGCCTGGGAAGAAGCGGCCTGCACGTGTCGCACATTGGCATCGGTTGCATGAGCTACGGCTCGTCGGCCTGGCGGCCGTGGGTGCTGGACGAGGCCGCGGCGCGGCCCTTCTTTGTGCGCGCCATCGAGGCCGGCATCAATTTTTTCGACACCGCCGACATGTATTCGAACGGCGCCAGCGAAGAGGTCACGGGCCGGCTGCTCAAAGAGTTGGGGCGTCGGGAAGAACTGGTGATCGCAACCAAGGTCAACTTCCCGATGAGCGACGACGCGGGGGCTCCAAACATGAGCGGCCTCTCGCGCAAGCACATCCTGCAGGCCTGCGATGGCAGCCTGAAGCGCCTGGGCGTGGACACCATTGACCTCTACCAGATCCACCGTTTCGACCCCGACGTGCCCATCGATGAGACTCTTGAGGCGCTGAATGATCTGGTGCGCGCCGGAAAGGTCCGCTACCTCGGCGCCAGTTCAGGGTCAGCCTGGCGGCTGATGCAGGCGCTGTCGGTGAGCGAGCGCCATGGCTGGGCGCGGTTTGTCTCGATGCAGAACCACTACAACCTCATGTATCGAGAGGAAGAACGCGAGATGGTGCCGCTCTGCCTCGAGATGGGTATCGGTCTCACGCCCTGGAGCCCGCTGGCGCGAGGTCTGCTGACGCGACCGAGACCGGCGGATTCGAACGTGAACAGCACCACCACCGCGCGATCCGGCACCGACGCCTACTCACCCACTCTCTATGGCGCTCCCGAGGACTGGCTGGTGGTGGACGCGGTTGAACGCGTCGCCGCCGCGCGCGGCCTGCCCATGGCGCAAATCGCACTCGCCTGGCTCCTCTCGCGTCCGGGCGTCGTCGCTCCGATCATCGGCGCCACAACGATGGCGCATCTCGACAGCGCGATTGCCGGCGTGTCCGTGTCACTCAGCGCGGATGACTGCGCCGCTCTGGAAGCGCCATACGTCACCCATGGTGTCAAAGGACACGAGGTGTAGGCGCGGGTGGCGCGCCCTGCGCTTGCCGCCTCACCGCAAATGCGCGAGATGCAGTTGGTACTCTCGCGGCATGCGCCCAGCGCGAATCGCCGCGGCTCCCTCTTCGAGCCCACGCCGTTGCCACGGCTCGACCGTCGTCGAGACCGCGTCATAGTACGCCGCTACTGACTCGCGCTCTCCGGCAGTGAGCAGATCGTGGGTGAGTTTCGTCGCGCCGACACTGAGTCCCGACACCGAATCCTTCGGGTCGGGAGCCTGCGATGCCGCAGACACGGACCACTGCAGCCGGCGGACGGCTTCCTTCCGGTCGCCCTGACGAATGGCGTACGTGCCGAGCGCGATATGCACATCGGCCACGACCGATGCCGTCGCTCCCGAGGCGGGGGCTGCAGCAGCCAGGCGCTCGATGCTGTCGGCACGCCGCTTGAACTCCGCCAGCGCCGACTTCGCTGCGGCCTCGTCCTTCTTCTGATAGGCCACCATCGCTCGGTTGTACGGCACCCAGATAAGTTGGCGGGCGAATTCCAGTTTCAAGGCGTCAGTCAGTTGGTCAAAAGCCGCGTCATCAAGGGTCGACGGCGGTTTGCCGAATAGCTTCAGCATCCGGGCGTATTCGGCGTCATGAGCAGGCCGCACAAGGATCTGGCGTGCACCTTCCGACGAGGGATTGAGCTTCAAGAGTCGGTCGGCGTAAACCAACCCGAGAGCCCGTGGATCACGGTCCGCCTTGGCGTTCGCCGCGTTGCGGGAAAGGAACTCACTGGCGCCCAACAGCATGGCTGGGTCGTTTGTCTCGTCCAGTTTCTGCCTCGCCAGTGTGGCGAAAGGGTCTGAGCCAACAAGGGCCATGGCGTAGGGGGCGCCGAGGCGTCGCGACCACGGAAGACGGTAGACGCCGCTGACGGCCACGCGGGGTGTCGGGCCGTCCGGGTCGGCCACCTGAGCCCGAAGCAGCAGTTGCTCGGCCATCGGCTTTTCGGATCGCTCAAAGAAGCTGACCGCATTCGAGAGCACGTGGGTGCTGGCATCGGGCCGCTCGACGTGCGCCAGCCACAAGGCTCTGGCCTGGTCGTACCCGCCCGGATCGAGATGGCGGCCATACGGCCACCGGACGAGGCCGGACTCGGGGTGGCGCGCGATCATGCGGAGAATGTGCGGACGCCGTGCCGCCAGCATCTCATTCCACCCCATCAGCTTCTGCCCGCGCTGGCTATAGAACGTGAGCAGCTTTCCCGTGGCGCGCAGGTCATCGGGGTTGGCGGCCACCACTCGCTCGAGTTCTGCCACGTGTTCAAGCGTCAGGGTTGCGCCGCTTCATAGTCGGCGAACGCCGCCTGTTGCGTCGCAATGGACGTCGCAAGGGCGGGGTCCCCGGCCAACGGCGGCACCGGTGTGCCGCACGCAACGCCGATAGCCACGAGCAGCCCACACAGACAGGTCAGCGCACCTTTCCGTGGACGGGACAACGCTGGCGATGGACCGGCGAGCACACGGTCCACTCGATCCTCGAATCGCCGGCTATCGACAATCCCGATGCCCTGCCAGGCCACGCGGCGACCGTCGCGTTGCAGGCGCCGAGCCATCTCGACGAGCATCGCGGCATACACCCGCGGCTCACGCACGGCGCGAACGACCACTTCGTCGCACGCCTTCTCGGAAACCGTCTTCAGATGCTGCTCCATCCACCACGCCACGGGATGGAACCAGAACACCGCGCGATTCACACGCGCGAGACACGCCACCAGTGGATCCCGTCGAGTGACGTGGGCGCGTTCATGGAGCAGCACCATCTCGCGCACGCCTCTCCCCCACCGCGACCATGACAACGGCACCATCACACGCGGAGCCAGAACACCGACGACCACGGGAGAGATGATGCGGGGAGACTGAAATACACACGACTCGTCGTCAACGGGCAGGCCACTGCGTGCGAGGCGGTGCGCCACACACCCACCAACCAGTTCTCGCAGCAGGAAGATGAACGCCACCGCCAGCCAGACGCCGACGGTCCACTCTCGCCAGGTCCATGACCGTGGTGCCATTGGCTCCGTGGCACGCGGCGGAACGGTAGGCACAGTCGTTGCTGCTGCTGGCGTCCGATCGGGCGCGACTGGTTCCCCGCGCAACGGGACAACAATTGACCCGGTCGCGGGCGTTGCGGTTGAATCGACGGAAGATGACGTGACAGCGGACATCCGCATCGGAAGGTCAGACACCCACGCAGGCAGCGGCAGCGTGGGCATCCAACCTGAGACCGCGGGCAGCACAAGCATCACGAGCAGCGAGCCTGTCCAGACCGCATGGCGAACGGCCGGCACCCTGACACGCAACGCGGCCAGGACGATAGCGACAAGGCCGGCGACCACCACGGCACGTATGGACGTTTCGACGAGCGTGTCAAGAATCACGGCAGCGGTCATTTCCGGCCTCCCACTCTCTTCGCAAGCCTTCGCAGGTCGGCCGACGACAACACCTTCTCGTCCACCAACCCGGTCAGAAACTTCTCGGCCGAACCATTCCAGAATCCGTCGATCAAGCGCCGGACGGCCGAGGCGGCCACACTGGTGGACGCCACTTCGGCACGAAATATGAACGTCTTGCCCTCCACCGTGTGGCTGATCAAGTCGCGCGCCTCGAGCCGACGCAGGAGCGTGCGAACACTGGAGTCCTTCAGGGGATGCTCCCGCTTGACACCCTCGCGGACCTGGTCCGCTGTCACCGACCCCTTGGACGCGACATAGTCCAGAATCGCCTGTTGCAAGCGTGTCAGGCCTGATGTGTTACGGATCGTCATGTCACGAACAGTAACACATGGCGCCCTCGATCGCAATGGCGAAATGGCATTTCGTAGCGCGGCGTGGGCTTCAACGCCGCGATGCACGGCGGCCTTGAGACCCAGGCCGCCCTACGAGGACAGACCCAGGGGTCGCCCTACGAGGACAGACCCAGGGGCCGCCCTACGAGGACAGACCCAGGCCGCCCTACGAGGACAGACCCAGGGGCCGCCCTACGAGGACAGACCCAGGGGCCGCCCTACGTCCCCCTCAATCACTGCAGACACGTCGCCACTTTGGTCATTTCGATCATTTCCCCATTACAGCGACGCGGGATGTCCGTGGCTGATCACCTGATTGAGAAGGTGACCGTGATGGTCATGATGATCGGGATCGCGATGCCATTGAGGCGCGTCGGCGAATAGCGCCATTGCTGGACGGCGTCGATCGCCGCCTGGTCGAGCAGCGGCACTGACCGAAGCACGGTGACGTTCTGCACGACGCCGCGTTCGTCGAGGGTCGCTTCGAGCACCACGGTGCCTTCGATGCGCGCGGCCTGCGCCACGGGCGGGTACGTCGGGGCTCTGAATACCGTGCGCTCGGGTGCGCGGATGATGCCACCCACGCGTCGCGGAAGCTCGGGATCTGGTACCGGCGGAGGCGGCGGGGCCAGTGACGCCGTCTTGACCGCGCCCACATATGGCAGGCCCGTGCCGACTCCCCCGGGCGCGCCGAGCGCGACGGGTGCGGGCGGCGGGGCCACCTCGGGCGTGATGCCATCTGGCGATTGCAGAGCGACGCTGGGCACCGCGGTGGGAACTGATGTGGTGGCCACCGGTGGACTCACCGGTGGCGGCGGCGCCGGCACCATGGCCAGCATGACGGTGGGAAGCCTGGTCTGGATTCCAGGCAGGTCAAGCGCCGCCGTAATCGGCAGCACGAGCAGCAACAGCACCACCACCAGGTGCAGCACCAGCGACCCGAGCTTCATCCAGCGAGGTGTCTTGCGCGGAGTCTCAGTAACGAGTACTTGCTCAAACAACGTTCGGGGCATGTGGCTCTCCTCTGCACGAGACACCTCGCGGCGTTCGCAAGACCGCTCACGCGGCTTTGGCAATAATTTGGAGAAGCTTCCCTGTGTAGTGAGACACCGCGCGTCGGAAAGTGGACGGCGGCCTTGAGGTTCAGGCCGCCCTACGAGAACCCGCCGGGGTCATTTCACAATCGGCGTGACCGTGAGCTTGCGAATCGCCACCTGTGAATGGTCGCCCTGAATCATGATCGGTCCCGGCGTGAGTTCGGCGTTGTCGAGCGCGCCGCCCGTGATGCCGTCAATCGCCACGTTGTCGTGGAGCTTCTGGCCGTTGAGCGTGACCGTGACGCGATCGCCCACGAGCACGGCGGTGAGCTGCTGCCATTCTCCGGCGGGCTTGCTCGCGTTCACCATCGGCACGGCACGGCCATAGACCGACGCGTGGCCCAGTATCTGGGTGGGCTTGCCAAAGTCATCCAGGAGCTGAAGTTCGTATCGGCCGCGCAGATACAGGCCGCTGTTGCTGTTGGCCTGAAGGCGGTACTCCAGCTCAACCTTGAAGTCGCCGAATTTCTGATTACTGACAAGGTTGTTCGATGGCGGCGTGTTCGTCAGCAAGCCATCCGCCACGGCCCAGTTCAGCGGCCGGTCGGCGTGCTGCACACCAAAGGCATCAAGCGACGTTCCATCAAACAGCACCACCGGGGCGCCGTACTTGTGCGCGGCGTTGGCATTCGATGCCGGAAACACGGGCCGCCGGGCACCGGCCCAGTTGACCTCGCGGTCCACCACAGGCGTTGCACCGCGGCCACCCGTGCGCCACATGTGGCGGCCCACCAGCCGCTCCCCTTCCAGGCGCGCGCGGAACTCAGGTCCGGTGAGTCGGTCGGGTCTGCCGGCTTGAAAAATCAGCTCACCGTTCTCCACCTTCACCACGCCCAGTGGAATCGGGTTGCCGGTGCGGTTCAGCAAACGGCCCGAGAGCTGCCCGTTTTCTTCCTTCACCTCCACCCAGTACACAAACGCGGTGTCCGGCCCGGTCCCGGTGAAGTTCCAGGCCCCGACAAACGGCGACTGCCGGGCTCCCACGACAGGTGCAAACGCCGCGGCCGTCACAAGGAGGGCAAGAACCACGAGGGCAGACTTGGGTCTCATGGGCGTATCCTACGCTACAATTTCCGCGTGCAAATCATTCGAAGCCGCGAAACCTACGACGTCTGTATTGTCGGGTCGGGAGCCGGTGGCGGGATGGCCGCCAAAGTGCTGACCGAATCGGGCGCCCGAGTGGTCATGCTGGAAGCCGGCGTGAACTGGGACCCGGTCACAGACAGTCAGATGTTCGCGTGGCCGTACGATTCGCCTCGTCGCGGCGGCGGCACACCCGAACGGCCGTGGGGCGAATTCGGCGCCTGGATCGGAGGCTTTGCGATCGACGGCGAACCGTACACGACAGCACCGGGCAACAGCTTCCAGTGGTTCCGCACGCGCATGCTTGGTGGCCGCACCAATCACTGGGGCCGCATTTCGCTGCGCTTCGGCCCCAACGACTTCCGCCGCAAAAGTTTGGACGGCCTGGGCGACGACTGGCCCATTACATACGACGACGTGAAACCGTATTACGATCAGGTGGATCGATTCGTGGGCCTGTTTGGCACAGCGGAAGGACTGCCGAACGAGCCGGACGGCATCTTCCAGCCACCGCCGAAGCCGCGCTGCTACGAGCAGCTCATCAAGCGCGCGTCCGACCGCCTCAACATCACGTGCATCCCGAATCGCCTGTCGATTCTGACGCAGCCCCTCAACGGGCGCTCGGCCTGTCACTATTGCGGCCAGTGCTTCCGCGGCTGTGCGATGCACTCGAACTTCTCGTCGCCCTCGGTGCTGCTGCCGCCGGCCATGGCCACCGGCCGCCTGACGATCATCACCGACGCGATGGCGCGCGAGGTCACCGTCAACAGCGCCGGCCTGGCCACGGGCGTGGCCTACATCGACAAGACGACGGGACGCGACACTCACGTCCAGGCGCGCATCGTCGTGCTGGCGGCGAGCGCGTGCGAATCCGCGCGCATCATGTTGAACTCGAAGTCGCCGCAGTTCCCCCAGGGCGTGGGCAACTCGAGTGGCGTGGTCGGCAAGTACATCACTGACAGCACCGGCGGCAGTCTCAGCGCCTTTGTGCCGACACTGATGGACCAGATTCCGCACAACGAAGACGGCGTTGGCGGGGCCCATCTCTATATGCCGTGGGTGCTCGACAACAGCACGCTCGACTTCCCGCGCGGCTACCACATCGAGATCGGCGGCGGCCTTGGCATGCCCGGGTCGGGCTTCGGCGGCGGTATTCAGCGGTTCAGTGGCTTCGACAACGGACGTGAGATCGGCGGCTACGGCGCGTCGCTCAAGGCCGACTACCGCAAGTTCTACGGCGCCACGGTGAGCTTCGCGGGCCGCGGCGAGATGATTCCGAACGACAAGAGCTACTGCGAGATTGACCCGACGACCGTGGACAAGTGGGGCATCCCGGTGCTGCGGTTCCACTGGAACTGGACCGACCACGAACACAATCAGGTCAAACACATGCAGGACACGTTCCGCGCGATCATCGCCGAGATGGGTGCCACGCCGATGTCGCCCATGCCCTCGCGTGAGCGCGGCTACGGCATCTCGACCGGCGGCAGCATCATTCACGAACTGGGCGTCACACGCATGGGCAACGACCCGAAGACGTCGGTGGTCAACAAGAACTGCCAGGCCCACGACGTCAAGAACCTGTTTGTGGCCGACGGCGGCCCGTTCGTGTCGCAGGCGGACAAGAACCCGACGTGGACCATCCTCGCCCTCTCATGGCGCACCAGCGACTTCATCGCGGCAGAACGGAAACGGGGCGCACTGTAATGGCTACGATGAATCGCCGGACATTGCTCAAACTGGCTGCGGCCGCGCCGATGGCCGCGGCGTTTTCGTGGACCGGTGAAGAAGTGGTCCACGCGAGCCTGTTAACCCGGACCGCGCAGGCGCCCTTCAAGCCCGTATTTTTCACCGCCCACGAATACGAGACCGTCAAGGCTCTCGTGGATCTCATCATTCCGAAGGATGCCAAGTCGGGTTCCGCCACTGACGCGGGCGTGCCGCAGTTCATGGATTTCATTCTCAACGAACAGACCAACCGCCAGAACGCGATGCGGGGCGGTCTCGCCTGGCTCGACCTTGAGTGCCACCGGCGGTTCGATCGCGACTTCGTGCGGTGTTCTGACGCACAACGGCGCGGTGTGCTTGACGACATCGCCTGGCCCCAGCGCGTGAATCCTGCAACATCACACGGTGTGCCGTTCTTCAACAGCTTCCGCGACCTCACGGCCAGCGGCTTCTGGTCGAGCCAGATGGGCATCGAAGACCTTCAGTACATGGGCAACACGTTTGTGCCCACCTGGAACGGCTGCCCCGACGCTGTGCTGAAGAAGCTCGGGCTTTAATGGCTGCCCTGAAGATCTTCTCGGTCTCGTTCCTCGTCCTCTTCCTGGAGATTGCGCTGATTCGCTGGCTGCCCGCGAACATCCGACTGCTCTCGTTTTTTTCGAACTTCATTCTGCTGGCCAGCTTTCTCGGCATCGGCCTTGGCTGCCTGTTGGCCGACGCGCGGGCACGGCTATTCGCGTGGTTCCCATTCATCCTGCTCGCCATCGTGGCCGGTGCCGCCACATTCCGGCTGGAAGTGAATGTGGTGGCCACGGGCGCCATCTATTTCACCAGCGGCACCAACGAAGACATCCTTCAGATTGAAAGCGTCCTCCTCCTCCCCGCCATCTTCTTCGTGGTGGTCGCACTCTTCACGGCGCTGGCGCAACGCATGGGCCGCGAGATGAGCACCCTGCCCTCGCTGCCTGCCTACACCTGGAACGTGGCCGGGAGCCTGGCCGGTGTGGTGGTGCTGGGCGCGATGTCCTGGTACGAGCTCCCGCCGTCGGTGTGGTTCGGCATTGCGGCGGTGGTGGCCGCCCCGCTGCTGCTTTCAGCGGAACCCGGCGCCACATCCCGCAGCCGAGTCTGGGGCCCGGTCGGCGTGATCACCGTTGCGGCCACCGTCATCCTCGTCCAACTCATCTCGGCCAATACGCTGTGGTCGCCGTACTACAAGATCGTCGTGCGTCAGCAGGGCAACGACACCGTGGTAGAGGTCAACAACATCTTCCACCAGTCGATGGCGCCCCTCGAGCAGAAGGAATACTTCTACCAGTGGCCCTACGTCGTCTTCGGCGACACGTTTGAGAACGTGCTCGTGCTCGGAGCCGGCTCGGGCAGCGACGTCTCAGCTGCCCTGCGACACGGCGCGACACACGTGGACGCTGTCGAAATCGATCCGACGATCATCAGGCTCGGGCGCGAGTTGCATCCCGATCAACCCTTCTCAGACCCTCGCGTGACCGTCATCAATGACGATGCGCGGCATTATCTGAGGACGACGACCAAGAAGTACGACATGGTGGTCTTCGCGCTGATCGATTCACTGACACTACAGTCGGGCTTCTCAGGCGTGCGGCTCGAGAGCTACATGTTTACGCAGGAGGCCTTTGCCGACGTGCGCGACAGGCTGACCGACAACGGCGTGCTGGCCGTCTACAACTACTTCCGCGAACCGTGGCTGGTGGACCGTCTGGCCAACAGCGCGGCGGTGGCCTTTGGCACCGAGCCGTATGTGCACGTGCACGAGGCGCGGTCGTTCCTGGGCGTCATGCTGGCGGGACCGCGCGTGGCACAAATGCCCGCGTCGCCGGCCATTCCCGAGCGGGTGACCGCGTTTGGGCAGTCGCACGCGCCAAGCCCGGCGCGACTCCATCATCGAGACACCAACATCGAGCCGGCGTCCGACGACTGGCCGTTCCTGTACTTGCGCGACCGCCACATCCCGCGACACTACATCTACACGCTGCTGTTGATTCTGGGTGCGTCAGTGCTCGTCGTGGCGCCTGTGGTCCGGAGGGCGACGGGCCGCTGGTCGTGGGAGTTCTTCCTGCTGGGCGCCGGCTTCATGTTGCTCGAAACAAAATCCATCACCCAGTTCGCGTTGCTGTGGGGGTCCACGTGGGTGGTGGCATCGTTGGCCATTGCGTCTGTGCTGGTGATGGCGCTCGCGGCCAATCTCGTCGTGTCGCGATGGGAGGTCCGGAAGCCCTGGGTCATCGGCACGGTACTGCTCGCGTTGCTTGGCATCAGCTATCTGGTGCCGGTGGGTCGCCTGGCGTTTGACAGTCTGGCGGCGGAGTCTCTGACCTACGCCCTCCTCGGCTTCAGTCCCATCTTCTGCGCAGGTCTCCTCTTCGGCTCCGCGATCAAGCGCTCATCGTCGCTCCCCCGCGACTACGGGACGAACCTGCTGGGGGCCATGGTGGGCGGTGTGGCGGAATACGTGGCGCTGGTCACGGGCTACGGCGCCCTCATCGGGCTCGTGGCGGTGTGTTACGTCGGGGCGTTGATCGCGCGGTCGTTTTCCGGCGATCGCGTGGGAAAATAGACCATGCGCGTTTTGCTCCTGGTCGCGGCCATTTTCGCCAGTTCCCCAGTTCCTCAGCTCTCCTTGGCCTTGAGACCCAGGCCGAGCCACGAGAGCGTTTCTTCGTCCCCAAATGTGGCCACGCTCTATCGCGTCAACTGCGTGATGTGCCACGGCCCCTTGGGAAAGGCGGCCATTCCCGAGATGGCGTTTGTGGGCCGGAAGTGGAAACACGGGACGACGTCCACCGACATGGCAAAGATCATCACTGACGGCGTGGCGGGTACGCCGATGATGGCGTTCAAGGGCAAACTCAAGCCCGACGAGATCAAGGCCCTGGCGAGCCACATTCGCGCGTTCGACAAGACCCTGCCTCCGGACAAATGACGGCCGATCCGCACCCTATGGCCTCAATCAACGTCGCGCTCATCGGCTACGCGTTCATGGGGCGGGCGCACAGCAACGCCTACCGCCAGGTCGCGTCGTTTTTCTCGCCGCGAAGGCCGCCGCGCATGAACGTTATCTGCGGACGCACCGGTGCTGAGGTTGAGCGCGCACGGCAGACGCTGGGCTGGGAGGAAGCCGCCACCGACTGGCGCGAGGTCGTGCGGCGGAAAGACATCGACCTCGTGGATGTGTGCACGCCTGGCGACAGCCATGCGGAGATCGCCATCGCGGCGGCGCGTGCGGGCAAACACGTGCTGTGCGAGAAACCGCTCGCGAACTCGCTCAAAGACGCCGAACGCATGCTGGCGGCCGTTGAAAAGGCCGGCGTGGCGCACATGATCTGCCACAACTATCGGCGTGCGCCTGCCGTGATGCTGGCCCGGCAACTCATCCGCGAAGGGAAGCTCGGAGAGATTCGCCACTATCGGGGCACGTACCTTCAAGACTGGATGTCGGACCCGGCCGCGCCATTCAACTGGCGGCTCGACCGCACCAAGGCCGGCTCAGGCGCCCTCGGCGACATCGCGTCGCACTCGATCGACCTCGCCCGGTTCCTCGTGGGCGACATTTCCGAAGTCTCGGCCGACCTGACGACGTTCGTCAAGACCCGTCCCAGTGGGGAACCGGGGAAGGGCCTCGTAGCTCGGCCTGGGTCTCAAGGCCGAGGGGAAATGGTGGACGTCACTGTGGATGATGCGGCGATGGCGCTCGTGCATTTTGCCAACGGTGCGACCGGCACGATCGAAGCCACGCGCATGGCCAATGGCCGCAAGAACTACAACCGATTCGAGATCAACGGCCGGCTTGGCAGTGTGGCGTTCAACCTGGAACGGATGAACGAACTTGAGGTCTACTTCGACAGTGACCCGCCCCACCTGCGCGGCTTTCGCACGGTGATGGTCACGGAAGAGTCACACCCGTTCATCGGGCATTGGTGGCCGCCCGGACACGTCATTGGCTACGAGCACACCTTCGTCCATACGGTGTACGACCTCCTCGAAGCGATCGCGGACGACACGGTGCCGTTCCCGAATTTTTCGGATGGCGTCGAAAACCAGCGCGTGCTCACGGCGATCGAACGCGCGGCGAAATCCCGCCGCTGGCAGAAGGTCTAAATGAAGCTTGGTGTGTTCGGCGTTCTGCTGTCTGACCGTCCTCTCGAGCCGATGCTTGACGCGGTCGTCGAACTCGGTCTGGATGCGGTGGAGCTGGGCACGGGTGCCTATCCGGGCGACGCGCACTGCAAGCCAGTCGAACTGTTGTCGAACGACCGAAAGCTGCGGGCTTTTCGCGATGCCATCCGCGCCCGCGGCCTGACCATCAGCGCGCTGAGTTGTCATGGCAATCCCCTGCATCCTGACCGGCGGATTGCCAAGGCGCACGATGAGGTGTTCCAGCGTACGGTCCAACTTGCCGCGAAACTCGAGGTGCAAACGGTCATCACCTTCAGCGGCTGCCCCGGCAGCGACGTCAAGGCCCAGCAGCCGTCATGGATCGTGTCGCCATGGCCGCCAGAGTTTGCGGCGGCACTCGCGTGGCAGTGGACAGAACGTGTGGTGCCGTACTGGACGGCCACGGCGAAGACATGCCGGGCCGCGGGTGTTCGTGTGGCCGTGGAGATGCACCCGAACTTCGTGGCCTACAACGCCGAGACGATGCTCCGGCTGTCAGCGATTGCACCGAAAGTGATCGGGTGCAATTTCGACCCCAGTCACCTGTTCTGGCAGCAGGCGGATCCGGTGCAGGCGATTCGGGCGCTCGGCGATCGCATCTTTCACGTCCATGCCAAAGACTGCCGGATCGATGCGGCCAACACCGCGCTCAATGGTGTGCTGGACGCGAAGCCGTACACGAGGGAGCTGGACCGTTCCTGGCTCTTCCGCACGGTGGGCTACGGTCATGACGCGCGCGTCTGGAAAGACATCATCTCGAACCTGCGCCTGGCAGGCTACGACCACGTCATCAGCATCGAGCACGAAGACAGCCTGATGTCGCCGGCGGAGGGACTGCGCAAGGCCATCGACTTCCTCCGGCCCATCATCATTTCGCAGCCCAAAGGTGAAGCCTACTGGGCTTAGGGCCTGTCAGGAAATAGGTGACGCATTTGGACCGCCGATCCATCCCGCCTCGACGCTCCAAATGCGTCACTTATTTCCTGACAGGCCCTTGGGGAATGGCGAGATACCGGAGTCGTACGTAGCGCGGCTGGGCTTCAATCGCGCGGGCGCGGCCAGCTCCGCCAATCCACGGCCGGCGGCTATACTACGAGCCGCTCATGAGTCTCAGTCCTGGCACGCGCCTCGGTCCGTATGAAATCGTCTCGCCCCTGGGCGCAGGCGGCATGGGCGAGGTGTATCGCGCGAAGGACACCAAGCTCGGCCGCGACGTGGCGATCAAGGCGTTGCCCGAGGCGTTTGCCCTTGATGCCGACCGCCTCGCGCGTTTTGAACGCGAGGCCAAGACGCTTGCGTCGATCAACCACCCGAACATCGCGGCGATCTACGGCATCGAAAACAACGCGCTCGTCATGGAACTCGTTGACGGCGAAGACCTGTCCGCGATTATCGCGCGCGGACCGATGGCGCTCGACGACGTGCGGCCGATCGCGCGACAGATAGCCGACGCGCTCGAGGCCGCGCACGAACAGGGCATCATCCACCGCGACCTGAAACCCGCCAACATCAAGGTCCGCGCCGATGGCACGGTGAAGGTTCTGGACTTCGGCCTGGCGAAGGCGATGGATCCCGCAGGCGCCTCCGGTGCCAATGCGTCGAACTCCCCCACCCTCACGGCCCGCGCCACACAGATGGGAATGATCATCGGCACCGCCGCGTACATGGCGCCGGAACAGGCGCGCGGTCGCGCGGTCGACCGCCGCGCGGACATCTGGGCCTTCGGCGTCGTGCTCTATGAGATGCTGACCGGCCGGCGTGCCTTCGAGGGCGACGACATTTCAATCACGCTGGCGAGCGTGCTCAAAGACGACGTGAGCTTTGCCGCGCTGCCCACCGAGCTGCCCACGCCAATCCGGCGTCTGCTGCGGCGCTGCCTCGAGAAGGATCCAAAGCGCCGACTCGGTGCCATCAGCGATGCGAGACTGGAGTTGGAGGAGTCGGCCAGCCCGCTCGATTCGGCGCCGGTAGCGGTGGCACGTGCCGGCATCGGGCGACTGGAACGCGCGATATGGGCATCAGTGGCCGTTCTCGCGGTGATCGCGGTGATCGTCGTCGTGTTCGTGACGCCGCGTTCGGCGTCCGCACCGGATGGGCCGCCGGCTCGATTCGGCGTACTTCCTCCAAGCGGGGGCAGATTCACCGGCCTCGTACCCCGGTTCGCAATCTCGCCGGACGGCCGGGCACTGGTGTTCGCCGCCACGCTTGAGACCGGCAAGCCCGAGCAACTCTGGCTTCGCCGGCTTGACTCAACCGAGGTTCGGCCGATTCCTGGAACCGCAGGCGCTATCGGCGCCCTCTCGCCTCAGTCTCCTTTCTGGTCTCCTGACGGGCGCTACGTCGCGTACTTCGTGGAGACCGATTTGGACACCAGCATCCGGGGACAGAGCAGACTCCTGACGTTGGACTTGCAGGGTGGCAGCGTACAAAAGGTGTGTGACGTGCCCTTGAACAATGGGGGAGGCAGCTGGAATGCCGAAGGTGTGATCCTGGTCTCCAGTCAGGCGACCAAGGGGATTCAGCGCGTCCCAGCCACCGGCGGCGTGCCCGTACAAGTCACGACGCTCGACCCATCACGAAACGAAGTGGCACACCTCTTCCCGCAGTTCCTTCCTGATGGCCGACACTTCATTTATCAGGTACGTTCTGCCGAGCGCTCCGGATGGACGACCTTCGTCGGCTCGATCGATTCGTCCGACCGAAAGGAGTTGGTGCAGTCCGACTACGCGCGGTTTGCGGGGCCGAACATGCTGCTGTATCTCAAGGACGACAACCTGCTGGCTCAGATCATGGATCCGCGGGCGCTCGCGCTGGTCGGCGAGCCGGTGCTGGTCGGCGCCGGAATCAATTCGATGCCCTCGAACAGACGAGCGGGATTCTCGGTCTCGAACACCGGCGTGCTGGTCATGAACAGCAGTTCCGATGCCGTGAAGACCGTCGCTCTCGATCGGCAACTCACGTGGGTAGACCGCAGTGGCAAACCCGTTGGAACGATCGCCACTCCAACCTCGGCGGCAAGGTTGCGTCTCTCTCCGGATGGCACCAGGGTCGTCCTGATCGAGGCTACGCCGCGCTCTTTCAACCTGACCATGGGATCGCTGTGGGTGGCGGACCTTGGCCGCGATGCCAGAGCGCCGCTGACCGCAGGCCAGGCCCTGGCGCTCAGCCCGACGTGGTCGGCCGACAGCGCCCGGGTCCTGTTCGGATCGGGGCACGAGAATGGCAACGCGACGATGATGGAGCGGGCGGCGAGCGGCGCCACCCAGGCCAGCACGGTGGTCGAAGCGGGAGGGCGCACCATCCTGCCGCTCGACGAATCCGCCGACGGCGCTCGGGTGGTGTTTACCAGCGCGCAGGCCGGTGTGCGGAGTCTCCACATTCTGACCAGGTCCGACGGCAAGTCGGCCCCCTACCTGACGAGCGAGTTCGACTATCCCCAGGCGTCGCTTTCACGGGATGGGAAGTGGCTGGCGTACGTCTCGAATGAATCCGGCGACTACCAGGTCGTCGTCCAGCCCTTCCCCGATCCGTCCCTAGGGAAATGGCCCATCTCCACCGGTGGTGGATTTTCCCCCCGGTGGCGACAGGATGGCCGCGAACTCTTCTATGTGGACTACGAGGGGCGGCTGGTCGCCGTCTCAATATCCGCCGACCGGGCCTTCGCGCCTGGCCGCGCCACCGTGCTGTTCGCGTTGCCCTCCGCGCCTCGGCGCAGCGCGCTTGGAGCGCCTTATGTGTACGACGTCGCGGCAGACGGCCAGCGTTTCCTGGTGTCGCTGCCGTCCTCGGATTCGTCGCAAGACAGTCCACTGACCGTCACGACGAACTGGACGGCATTGATGAAGAAGTAGTCTGACAGGCCCCTCGATCAGCTGGGCCACGTTTCGCGAAAAGGCCTCCAGATCACCGACGTTCAGCTCAATCCCATCGAAGACCCGGTTGTAGTCGACCTCGTAGCAGGCAATGTCCCTGGTATCCGATCGTCATTTCGCAGCCCCGGGGCGAGGCGTTGTCGGTGGTGGCGGCCGTGTTGTGGGTGTTTGTCAGGATGGCGTGGCCCGCCGCCTCATCGTCACTGACGCCGGACTGGACCCAGAATCTGATCCAACCATCCGCCCACGATGGTGAGCACGATCTGCGGCGGCGCGACGTGTCCCCCGTCATAGACGACCAATCGCTTGGGCGGTGGCGCGCACGCCGATCACGGCGCACCGGCTCCTCCACCGGTGGCGGGCGCCGCGTTCGACGCCTGCCTCCAGCGCATGCCAACCCGTCCGCGATCCCTTTCTGGAGCAGCCTGCGCCTATGCGGCCATTGGCAAGACCGAGCTGTCACGTCAGCGCCGGGCCACGCCGGAGTCATTCTGGACGGGCAAGCCCTTCAGGGCCCCTTGAGCGCCATCCGCTACTTTTTGATCGTCGGGTAGACGATACCGAGCTGCTCGAGGTACGTCTTGTACTTGGTCGGGTCGAAATAGAACTTGCGCATCTGGTCGCGGTACCGCGCCATGATGTCGCGGTTCAACTCAATCGCCGGCGTATCCTGCGCGCGGATCAGGGGCTCGTACTTCTGTTCCTTCGTCTGCACGTCGTTGAAATAGCTCCAGGCCGACGCCACCAGTTCCGGCTTGAGCATCAGGTCCACCAGCGTCATGGCCTGAGCCTTGGCGCCGGCGGTCGCGCCCTTGTGAGCAATCGGCGTCGCCATCGCGATCGAATCCGCCCAGTTGTGCCCGGGCAGTCCGGGAATGTTCGAGGGGAAGGACAACGTCACGGTCGGCACATTCCAGGAGATGTCACCGATGTCGTCTGAGCCGCCGCCCCGGTTATCCGTAACGGGAGGGCCAAGCGGACCAAGACGCGTGGACAACCCGGTTTCGCGGACGCCGAGTTCCTTCTGGACCGCACGCGCCAGCGTCTGATCGTCCTCGCTCCACTCGGGGAGGCCGACCTTCTGTATATTGGCAAAGGTCGCCTCGGCAACGGGCCGGCTGAAATGGCGCGGCCAGGCGGCGCCCAGCACGCGCGTGGGCAGCAACTTCGTCCCCGTCATCATCGCGGCGCCTTGCGCGATCGTGTCGCCGATCTGCCAGAGCTCCTTGATTTCTGGATAGGTGATCTCGCGGAAGTAGTACCACACCGACGCGTTGCGAGGCACGACGTTGGGCTGATCGCCACCGTTGCGAATCACGTAGTGCGACCGATGCTCCAGGCGCAGGTGCTCGCGCCGGTAGTTCCAGCCGACGTTCATCAGCTCTACGGCATCGAGCGCGCTCCGGCCACGCCAGGGCGCCCCGGCCGAATGCGCCGTTTCCCCTTCGAAGGTGTACTCCACCGACACCAGCCCGGTGCCACCCGCCGCGCCCCACGAGACGGAAAGATTCCGCCCGACGTGTGTGAACAGCGCCACGTCCACGTCTTTGAACAGGCCAGCACGAATGAAGTAGGCCTTGGTGCCGACCAGTTCTTCGGCAGTCCCAGGCCAGATGCGGATGGTGCCGGGAATCTTGTCGCGCTCCATGATGCGCTTGAGCGCGAGCGCCGCCGTGATGTTCACCGCCTGTCCGGAGTTGTGGCCTTCACCATGCCCAGGCGCGCCTTCGATGATCGGCGATCGGTACGCCACACCCGGCTTCTGGGACGACTGGGGAATGCCGTCAATGTCGGAGCCCAGGGCAATCACCGGCTTCCCGCTGCCCCAGCTCGCCATGAATGCCGTGGGAATGCCAGCCACGCCTTCCTCGACAGCAAATCCGTTTTGCCGCAGGATCCGCACCAGATACTGGTGGGTCTCGACCTCCTGGAATCCCAGCTCGCCGAAGCTGAAGATCTGGTCGACCATCTGCTGCGTGAAGTCCTTCATCTTCTCGACTTCGGCCTACACTTCAGCCTTGAGAGCCGTCACCCGTGCCGAGTCGGCGGGCACCGGCGGCGCCGGGGCCTGCGCAGCCATGCCCACCGGCACCACCAACCCCATCATCAACATCATGCGCATCAACCGATCGCCGTTCCGTCGCGTCATCCCGACCTCCTCAAGGCTAGCCGTGGTCATTATAGAGACACCAGTGGCCCGTCCGCGCTGATTCACGGAAGAATGGCGACATGCCGCCGACGATCCGGGCGGCACGAGCGGCTGGTGTCATGGCCGCAAGTGGCGCCACCCCGGCGAGGTCATGGTGCGAAGGCCTCCCGAGTCCTCGTATGCGCAGGGTCCACTCTTTTGGCCAGATCTCACTGTCGTTGTGCGCGTGTCTGCGTCGCGAGGAGGTACGGTATCGTGACTGCGTGGTTTCCCTGGACTCTGTCCCACAACTGGCAGCCGGTTTCACCTGCGGCGAGGTCCGGGGTGGTAACGGCATCGTCCACGAGGTCGTCCGGCTTCCGGGTTTGCGCGGGATGTTGTATTCGCGGCCGTGCAGTGGGGCGAACGGGGGCGACATTCATTACCTGTCCGTCTGCGGCTCGGGGCTGCTGGCGCGAGTCTGCCTGGCGGACGTGGCGGGCCACGGTCCCACGATCGCGGCAGTCAGCAGTGAGATGCACGCGCACTTGAGACGGAGCGTTGACGTCATCGATGAGCGGCGGGTGCTGGGCCGGCTCGATCAGCGACTCGAGTCGAAGGGCCTGCGCGCGATGACCACAGCAGTGCTCGCCACGTACTACCCGCCACAGCGACGCCTCACGGTCAGTTACGCGGGCCATCCTCCCGGCTGGCTGTATCGAGCGCGTGAGGACCGATGGGAGTCGCTGTATGTGGTCCGACCGCCCCTGGCGCCGCCAGCCTTTGTGGACTTGCCGCTCGGCACCGGTCTGGCACCCACGTATACCCGGCATCGATTTCGGGTGTCGCCTGGCGATCGCATGCTGCTGATTACCGACGGCGTCCTCGAGACCACCTCCCCCGATGACATCCCCTTCGATACCCACGGCATCACGGCCCTGCTCGAGGCGAAGACCGGCACGTACGCGCATCTCGCCGATCAGTTACTGAGGGCCCTCCACGCGCACGCCGCGACCGATCATCTATCGCATGACGACGTGTCGTTCTTGCTGGTCGAATTCGTCGAAGGACCTGCCGGCCCGGCGCTCTGGCACGTCATCAAGAACCGGCTGCTGCAGCGTGTGATCCGTTGATCGGCCGTGTTCCGCGTTCCATGCACAACGCTGGAAAGGATCTGCCCGCCGAACGACCGTCGACCGCCGGGGACACGCGGTGTTCGCGGTCAGGAATCACGAGTTCGCTGACCCGGAGAACAACTCCGTCCTCGCGGTGGCCGTGATCGCGAGCACTCCCGGATGTTTCAGTCGACGCTCAGCGGAAATCGCGTAGTACCGCTCCAAGACACTCGGCGTTCGGCCGACGACCGCCACACGGTAGTGCCGACACACCTCGCGTTCAATGGCCGTCGGCGCGGGAAACACGGCATGACCACTTTCCCCGAACGCCTTCAGCAACGCGGAATCCTCAAACTCCCCGGCCACAAGGGGATGCAGGTCCTCGGCCTCGAACCACCGCTCGAGGGCGCGACGGAGCGCGGTGTTGATGGTCGGCAGCAGGGTCGGCGTGCCGTTCAACGAACCGGGAAACCGCCGGCGTAACCGTCGCGCCAGCGGCCCGGCGGCGAAGAAGGTCGTGCCAGACTCGCCCAGGAGATGGTTGAACACCTTGACCCTGGCGTGCGGCGGGGCAGGCGTGTCGCTGATCACCACGTCCAGCGCGTGCACGGCCAACTGCGCCACCAGTTGGTCGGGATGGTCCTCCCGGCACGTGATCTGAACCGCCTCGGGCCCCTCGATGGCCGGACGCAAGAGGCGATAGGCAATCAGCTTCGGCACCGCATTGGCCACGCCCACACTCAACTGGAGCGCGCGCCCCGATGGTCGGCCCTTCAGCGTCTCCTGCAACTCACGGCCGGCAGTGAAGATCTCGTCCGCGTAGCGATACACCACGCGGCCCACGTCGGTGAGGACGAGCGTACGACCCCGCCGTTCCAGAAGACGGTCTCCCAGCGCCCCCTCCAGCGTCTTCACCTGTGCGCTGATGGTTGGCTGTGACAGCCGCAGCTTCTCGGCGGCCTTCGAGACACCGCCCTCGCGCACGACGGTCCAGAAGTAGAGCAGATGATGGTAATTCAACCAGTCCATATCAGCGTCTTCACATAGTAGAACTCTATGAAATTGTTTGCAAATTTCTATTTGTCTATGTATTTGACGCCCAGTAGTCTTGACCCATTCCGCGTGCCGTGCGCACCGGTTGAGGAGGGTGTCGAGATGATCAGGGATGCTCAGGGATGCTCGTCGTGGTCGTCGGGGCCATGCTCACGCTCGCGCCCACGGCGATTGGGCCGTGGTGCTGAAGGAGAGAAGAACCTGCGTCGGGCGCGTCGTGACACGGCGGGAAGACCATGCGCATCCTGATTCGCATGGCTGCCGGGCTGTCGCCCTCCCTCGCGCCGCTTGCACGACGCCGCCTCGAGTTCGCACTGGGACGCTTTGGCGCCCGCGTCAGGTCGCTGACCGTGCGCCTGGCGGATCTGAACGGGCCGCGCGGCGGGGTGGACAAGCACTGCCTCATCGCGATCCGGCTCACGTCGCCGGCGCGGCTCCTTGTGATCGAGGACACCGACGCACAGGCCGAGGTCGCGATCGGGCGCGCGGCTGATCGCGCCGCACGCGTGGTCGCCCGCGCGGTGCAGACGCTGACGCACCGGCGACCCTTGCTACGAATGCACTGAAGACAGGTGGCCAACGGCCCTGCTGCAGGCGGGTATCGGGTTTGGCGCGATCGCACCAGGACCGCAACACGGGCATAGATAAAACAGAACTATCTAGACTGTATTTTCACTTTGTCTATGAAATAGCGGCCCGCGTATCCTGTGGTGATGCTCTGGATGTACGCCGGCTTCATCGTCCTCATTCTGCTCCTGTTGGCCCTCGACCTTGGGGTGTTCCACCGGACGGCCCACGTCGTGTCCGTGCGAGAGGCCCTGGGCTGGTCCGGCTTCTGGATCAGCCTGGGCCTGGCCTTTGCCGTGTTGATCTACTTCGGCTACGAGCACCACTGGCTGGGCCTGGGACTCACCCCCGACCTCATGACCGTCGCCCCGCAGACCGTGGAGGGGGTGGGACTGGTGTACAACGACGGCACGAGCGCGACCGTCAAGTACATCACCGGGTACCTGGTCGAGAAATCACTCGCCGTCGACAACATCTTCGTGATCGCGATGCTGTTCGGGTTCTTTGCGGTTCCCGCCATCTACCAGCACCGAGTGCTGTTCTGGGGGATCGTGGGCGCACTCGTCATGCGTGGGGCCATGATCGCGGTGGGCGCGCAGCTCATCCAGCGCTTCACGTGGATCATCTACCTGTTCGGCGCCTTTCTGATCGCGACCGGGATCAAGATGCTCCTGCTCAAGACGGACGCGACTGACCCGAACCGCAACCTTGTCGTCCGGCTGACCCGGCGGCTCTTCCCGGTGAGCGAACGCTTCCACGGCCAGCACTTTTTCGTTCGCGCGGGCTCGAGCGCCTCCCACGAGGCGGCCACCCCGGGTGGCGCCGTGGAGGTGGACCGAGTCGTGGACGCGGCGCGCCCCGGAACCCTGCTCGCCACCCCGCTCTTCCTGGCCCTGGTGATGGTCGAGTTCACCGACCTCATCTTCGCGGTCGATTCGATCCCGGCCATCTTCGCGATCACGGGAGACCCGTTCCTGGTGTTCACGAGTAATGTCTTCGCGATTCTCGGGCTGCGCAGCCTCTACTTCGCGTTGGCGGGGATGATCGACGAGTTCCGGTACCTGAAGGTCTCGCTCGCGCTTGTGCTGATGGTCGTGGGAGTCAAGATGATGACCCACGTCTGGCTCAAGGCACTGGCGGGCCAGTACTTCAATCTCTACCTCCTCGCCGTCGTCCTGTTCATCCTGGTCGCCGGCGTCGTGGCGTCACTCGTGGCCTCGCGGCGGGAGTGAGGACGGCTGGCGCAGCGCCGCGATCTGCTGCCGCAACGCGCGTACCTCGTCGAGGATCAACTGGGTGTGTGCCTCTCGAGCGTCCTTGAGGTCCTCTGTGACCTGCGACTGCATCGCGTTGACGACCAAGAGCGTGAAGAGCGAGGCGCCGAGATCGCCGAAGAACTCAGGCGCGATCGCGCCGAACAGGTTCGTGGCCAGCACCGCCGACACCTAAAGCACGAGTGCCCTCAGGCCGACGATCGACGCCATGCCCGGCAATGCCGTGAGCAGGGCGCTGACCACCCCGCGCATCGAGGGGACCAGCGATACGAGCCGCAGCACACGCAGGACGCGCAAGGCGCGCAAGCCGCTGAACGCACCGCTCGCGGGCATCAACGCGATTCCCACGATCGCGGAATCGAACACGCGCCACGAATCGTGGAAGAAGCGACTGCGGTAGACGAAGACGCGCGACAGCACTTCGACCACGAAGACTCCCAGCACCGTGCGGTCGATGACGTGAAGCAAGCCGCCGACGTGTGCCACGACCGCAGGCGAGGTTTCGAGCCCGAGCGTGATGCCGTTCGCGACGATCGGTGCGGTAATGGCCTTTTCGAAGCGCACGTCTTCAATGCGCACGCGGACGCGCTCACGCGGGCTCCTAGTCTCTGGTGTCTCGCACTGTCATTGGCAACCTCGTTGTTCGCGAATCTGACTGCGCTCTCGTCCCTCAAGCGCCCGGCGCGTGACGACGTGCCGGTACGCGAACAGCCGCTGCAGTTTCGGCTGGACGAATAGTCGGCCGAACAGCCGGCCGAGGCCGCCCAGTGGCAGCTCGTACTCGATCGTGTCTTCCAGCACGCAGGCGTCGGGCCCCTCCGGGATCATTCTATGGACGTGTTTCCAGTATCGGAACGGACCCTTTCGCTGCAGGTCCGTGAACGAACGGCCGTACTGATAGTCCCGATGTTCCAGGTCCCACCGCACCGAGAAGGGCGCCGGCCCGACCAGGAGCGACACGCTGGCCCCATCACGGATCCCACCGTCGCGGCGCAGCACGCGCACCCGTTCCCACGACGGCGTCAGTTGCTCGAATGCGCCGGGGGCTTCGTGCCAGTCGAACACCATTTCGGCCGATGCGGGCATGCGCGAGGCGGCAACGAATGTGATGCGGTCCATGACGGCCTCAGGAGCACCGGGCGATCGGACGTCTGTCGGTCATTTAGAACCGCCAGTCGAGGCCGACGATCGGGAAGAGGCCTTGCTGCTCGCCGAACTGCTGCGTGTTGGTGCGGCGGTTCCAGGTGTAGTTGGAGAAGTTGCGCCGATTGGTCACGTTCTGCACGCCAAGGAACAGGTTGAGCGGCCGCCCCCACGCGGTGAAGGTGCGGTCGACGCGAATGTCGACGCGGCCGTAGGCGGGCGCTCGCTCGGCGTTGACGCGCGTGAGGTCGTACACGCCTCGCCGCTGCTTGGTGGATGTCGCCGCATCGTATGGGGTGTACGGCCGGCCCGAAAGCAGGGCGAGCCGTGTCGAGAACTCCCACTTCGGCGACCACCGGTAGCCGCCCACCAGATTGAATACGAACGGGTAGTCGAACGAACCTGGGCGAAGGACGCCGTCGAGGCCGGCGTGCCGCGTCCGCGAGAAGGACACGTTGGTCTGCCCATAGAGCTTCGACGACAGGCGCTTCTCCGCGAAGAACTCGATGCCTTCCGAGTGGCCCTCGCCGGCACTCTGGAGGGGGAACAGGATCTCACGGACGTCGAACGTGTCGCCGATGTTGGCGAGCGACAGCGACGGCAGGCCCCGGGCCACCGGGTAGTCGGTGTAGTCTTTTCGGTAGCCCTCGACGGTCACCCGCACGTCCGGCGAGGGCGTCCAGGCGAGGCCCGTCACGTAGTGATCGGCGCGCCACGGAACGAGTGCGGCGTTGTCGGGAAACGCCGACACGAAGAGAAACGCGGGCTGTTGGTAGTAGGTACCGTAACTTGCGGTCCACGACAGTTTGTCGGTCACGCGGTAGTTCAGCCCCGCGCGCGGGCTGAATCGCGTCTGCCCCAGCACGCTGTAGTTGTCGATGCGGCCGCCAACGGTCAGGTCGAATCGAGGCGTGAGATTCTTGGTGGCCTGAAGGTACGCGCCGGTTTGGTAGGACCGGTCGCTCGTGGCGAGGGCGAACGGATCGATGCCGGGCACGGGCGAATACGGCGTGTCATTGCCGAACGGGGAGGCCGCGTTGTAGTTGACGCGGAATACCTTGACGCTGCCGCCGGCCTGGATCTTGTCAACCCGCCGCATGTACATCGTGAGGTCGTATTTGATCCTGTCTCTTATACACATCTGACGCTGCCGACGAATAGAGAGGTGTAGATCTCGGTGGTCGCCGTATCAT
>ENA-ORBV01003736-ORBV01003736.1-microbial-mat-metagenome-genome-assembly--contig:-NODE-3736-length-30105-cov-5.568769_pt1 | contig 30105 bp, 31 predicted proteins | sample MGYA00237777_ERZ505514 | MGnify/ENA primary metagenome ERZ505514 (study PRJEB26160, sample SAMN06269048) | microbial mat metagenome | isolation source: Oligotrophic lake microbial mat | place... | reverse complement strand
TCTATACCCTGCAGGGCGAAGGCGTGCACAGCGGTCGACCGGCAGTTTTTTTGCGCATGAGCGGATGCAATCTCTGGAACGGTCGGCAGGAAGATCGGGCGATCGGAAATGGCAGTTGCTCGACCTGGTGTGATACGGATTTCCTCGGCACCGACGGAACCGGCGGCGGCAAATTCCCCGACGCGTCCGCGCTTGCCTGTGCGGTGTCCGCCCACTGGCCAGGTGACGGCAAACGATTTGTGGTTTGCACGGGTGGTGAACCCCTGCTTCAACTCGATGCACCTCTGATAGAGGCGTTGCACGACCGTGGATTCGAGCTGGCGGTGGAAACCAACGGAACCCAGCCTGCCCCGCCGGGCATCGACTGGATCTGCATGAGCCCCAAGGCGGGTACCGAATTGAAACTCACGGCAGGCAACGAGCTCAAATTCGTTTTTCCCCAGCCGGGTCTCGAACCTGCGGCACTCGAAACGCTCGCCTTTGAACACTTCTTGCTGCAACCACTCGATGGCCCTGCACAACTCGAAAACACGCAGCTTGCGCTTGATTATTGCCTCAAACACCCGCTCTGGCGGCTCAGCCTACAAACGCACAAGCTGGTCGGGATCCGCTGAGGACTCGACCGTAACCGCATCGACGACACGGCGAATGGTCTTGGGGCCGCCCCACTGGCCACCGTTGGCAAACGCAGCGGACGAAAACGCGATCGTTCCCACGCTTAGCACCGCGAAGATCCACAGTCCGAGGCAACCGCGGCGGGCATTTCGTTTGGTGCAGGTTTGTGACGGCGTCATGGTTTGTTGGACCTTCATCGTTCGTTTCCCTCACTGCTGTGGTGCAAGGCCAGGCTGAGCTTCACGAGCTCACCGAGATCCTCCACGCCGCGCTCTTGTTCGAGAGACGCAATGACCTGGCGGATTGCCGCCGAAAATCGCTCATTGACTGCATGTTCCGTCACATGGCTCGGTCTTCGCGCGAAAAACCAGGGCATGCGCTCGCGCTCGGGGACTGGCATGTCTGTGCCACCAAGACGGGCTTCCTTCATGCGGGCCTCAAAGGCATCCGACGTGACTTCGCGCGCCTGCAGGAGTGCAACGTCGAACGCGATGGACAGCGCACGGCCAATGCCGTCCAGCCAGTCGTCTGAAGACTGACCTTTCTGTTGCAACACCGGCCGCTCGTTGTTCAGCTGGTATTGCGTCGGCAACCGGTCCCGTTCGATGCGCAGGACATACCCCTGGTTGACGAGCGTCACCACCACATCCGATACCGTGACACGGGGTCTACACCGCCGTGCCGCCGCCAAGTTTTGGCTTGACTCGAGCAGATGCTCAAGCTCGGCCATGGTGACGCGCCCTTCTTGATCAAGTATTCGTACCACGTCGCGTTCGAGCCGCGACTCGACCGATCCGGGCTGAGGTGGAGGCGGAAGGTTCCGGCGCAACGTCGTCACGTCGATCTTCATCGCTGCGGCCGCATCGGCCAGCGACTGTCCCTGTCGTTGTGCCTCGGTCTGCACTGCGACGGCCGCGGCGCCGAGGAGTAACATCTTCAAATCGTCCCAGCTCGCAACGTGCGGACGCGCGACGCGAATGACACTCTCGAACAATCCGAGAAGGACATCTCGATCTGGAGCAGGCCGCGCGGAAGGTTGCAACGACATCTAGATCCAAGAATACCGTACCTCGCCACGCAAAGGGTAGTCCGGGCAAAAACGCCCGATATTTCACGCCGAGAATCTCGAAAGTCGGTCTTCTGGGTAAGCGGACCTACGCCGATGTAGGACAAACAAAGCGTCGGCGACGCCGTATACCGTTTTTCCGGTCAAACGAACTGCGAAAGGAAGCGGTAGGCCTGTTGCAAGGCCCGCTTGCGATCGGCAAGGCTGCCCTCGTAAGCACGATCCTCTACTTCAACGCAAAGCGGTCCCCGATACCCGGCATCACCCAGGATGGACAGGTATCGTCCCCAGTCGATATCGCCAAGGCCCGGTAGCTTCGGACAGTGAAACTCAAGCGGCGTGGCCAGAATGCCAACGTCATCGAGCTTTTCACGATCCACCCGCACATCCTTGGCGTGCGCATGAAAGATGCGCGACGCAAACTCCCGCACCGGCTTTTCGTGATTCATCTGCTGCCACACCAGGTGTGACGGATCATAATTCAAGCCAAAATTCGGACTCGGGATCTCTGCAAACATCCGGCGCCAGATGGCAGGCGAAATCGCAAGGTTCTTGCCCCCGGGCCACTCATCCCGGGTGAAAAACATCGGGCAGTTCTCAATCGCGATCCGAACGTTCCGCTGTTCAGCAAGAGAAACCAACCCGGGCCAAACTTCCCGAAATCGAGCAAAGTTGTCGTCAACCGAGCGACCTGGATCCCGCCCAACAAAGGTGGTCACCGTCCCCACGCCCAGGCGTGACGCTGCGCCGATGACCCGTTCAAGATGCGCGATCGCGGTTTGCGCCTCGACCGGATCCGGCGCCAGCGGGTTTGGATAATAACCAAGCGCGCTGATCTCGACACCGGAACTGCGCACGAGCTCGGTGATACGAGTGCACGCCGCGTCGTCCAAGTTCTCGGCGTCGACATGGGTAACACCTGCATAGCGCCGCTCCGCCTTGCCAGACGGCCAGGACATCAGCTCGACGCATCGATATCCGGTTTCTGCCGCAAACGACATCACCTCGACGAGCGAACACTCGGGAAGAATTGCGCTGACAAATCCTAGTTTCATTGCAGTTCCCTACCTTTCAATCGACATTGACCCAGCATCCGTCGGTCTGACTTTTCAAAATGGCTTCACACAAACGAATTTCACGATGGCCATCCGCAAAGGTCGGCAACATGGGCACCGACTTCTTTTTTTGCGCGACACAATCGTAAAACGCGCGAAAACATTGTTTGAAGGTATCCGGATAACCCTCAACGTGTCCCCCTGGATACGATGCGTGGCGGCGGGCTTGCTCGCCCAACAAAGCGGGATCTTTGGTCAAGACCTCGTTCGATCGATCGCGGTATCCTTGCCACAGCGTATTGGGAGATTCGCTATTCCAGGCCAAGGTCGAACGGGCGCCCGATATCTCGAATTCGAGGTGATTTTTCCGGCCAGCGGTCAATTGCGAAACCCACAACGCGCCGCGTGCGCCGTTGTCAAAGCGCAGCATGATCGCCGCCTGATCTTCGGTGTCCACCTCCAGCATATCGGTTTTCGCATTTCCGTCGGAGCGGGAAAATGTTTCGACCTCGCCCATGGGCTTGCACCGCTGCAAGTGTACGGTGCTCAGGTCCGCACAAACCGCCGTCACACGCAAACCCGTGATCGCGCAAACCAGGTCAACCCAGTGTGTGCCGATGTCCGCGACCACCCGAAGCTTGCCGCCCACTTCTGCGCGAACCCGCCAGTTGTAGTCGGTCGGATACAACAACCAGTCCTGCACGTACCGTCCCACAAGTCCGTGCACCTTGCCGAGATCGCCATGCTGCACGCGACTCGCCGCTTCCAGACAAAGTGGATAGTAGCGAACGTTGTAGTTCACTGCCGACACCCGATCGGATGCCGCGGCCAGCTCAACCAGTGCCGCTGACTCGATGCTGTTCATCGCAAGCGGCTTCTCGCACAAGACGTGTTTGCCCGCCTGCAGGGCATCGCGTGCCATCGGAAAATGAAGGTGGTTGGGGGTCGTGATGTGCACGGTTTCAACGTCGGCGTCGGCGAGCAGTTCCTCGTAACTGCGATAGGCTTTCGGCAGTTGCAAGACCCGAGCGGCCGATTCGGCTTTGCCAAAAGACGAACCTGAAATGCCGGTGACCTGAACCCCGATTCGAGCAAGGGCTTCGGCATGGGTGGTCCCCATGAATCCCGTTCCCGCGATGGCAGCCCGCATGCGTTTCCTTTCCTGTTGCCGGTGAATCAGAGCCGCAGGACAACCAGTGGCTAAGCCACATTGATATCACCCCGTCGTTTAGGCTGTCAATGCGGTTCCGAAATCAGTTAGGTTGTCGGCCATCCGGAGGCCACCCTGACTACTTCACCCAAAAGGTCCCGAATTTTCTCTCGCCGTACGATCCTTGGAACCGCTGTCGCCATGGGCGCCGCGCGTCAGGCACTGGGGCGTGATTTTGGACCCGGCGCTGCGCCCGTCCGCTATCCGGATCCGGACATCCTTTCGCTCGACAAGCGCTTCGACAAGATCAAGCTAGGCAACACGCCGATCCTGCGCGTCCACACCGGCGCGCTGTGGGCCGAAGGTCCGGCCTGGAGCGGCGCCGGTCAGTACGTGGTCTGGAGCGACATACCAAACGATCTGCAGTTGCGTTGGCTCAATGAGGACGGCCACGTCTCTGTGATGCGAAAGCCTTCGGGCTACAGCAACGGCAACACATTTGATCTCCAGGGCCGCCAAATTTCCGCAGAACACGGCAACCGTCGATTGACCCGTCACGAGCCCAATGGAACGACGACGGTGCTTGCAGACCGTTACGATGGCAAGCAACTGAACGCGCCCAACGACGTCGTGGTCCATCCCGATGGCAGCATCTGGTTTACCGATCCGGGCTACGGGGCGCTGATGGATTACGAAGGCAGCCGTGGACCGATGTTCTTGAAAGAAGCGGTCTACCGCATCGACACCTCCGGAAAGATCGAAAAGGTCACCGATGAAATGTGGAAGCCAAACGGATTGTGTTTCTCGCCGGATTACAAAACTTTGTACGTCGCCGACACCGGTGCAACCCATTTCCCGGAAGCCAAGAAACACATCAAGTCGTGGGATGTGGTCGACGGAAAACTAAAGAAGGGCCGTGTGTATGCAGACATGGCCTATCAGGGGAAGGCTGGTTTTCCAGATGGAATTCGTGCCGATATCCTTGGTAACATCTGGGTGGGTACAGGTTGGGTTGGTCCAGGCTACGATGGCGTTCACGTGTTCGCTGCGGATGGCAAACGCATCGGCCTTATCCGATTGCCCGAGACAGCCTCGAACCTCTGCTTCGGCGGCCCGAAGCGCAACCGCCTCTTCATCACGGCAAGCAGTTCACTCTACGCGGTTTATGTCGAAACCCGCGGCGCCCACCACTGTTAAAGGAGACTGCGCGTGGATACAGGTCTCAAACAGTATGTGATCGATATCCCGGACTTTCCGAAGCCTGGGATCCTCTTTCGCGACGTGAGTGTGCTGCTGCGCGATCATTTCGCCGACGCACTTTCCGAACTCGATGCCCTTTTCACCGAGGAGGAATGGTCAAAGGTCGACTACATCGCAGGCATCGAATCTCGCGGCTTCATCTTGGCGGCAGCACTCGCAGCGATGCGCGGCAAGGGGTTCGTTCCGATCCGAAAAAAGGGAAAGTTGCCGCCACCGGTCGTCGACATGGCCTATGACCTTGAGTACGGCTCAGGCGTACTCGAATTGCAGAAAGGCAAGGGCAACATTTTGCTCGTGGACGACGTGCTGGCAACCGGCGGAACGTTGCGTGCTTCGATTGAACTCAGCCGTGTGGCGGGTTTTGCGATCGTTGGCGTTGGTGTGCTCGTCGACTTGAAACTTGACGGCGATTTTGAATGGCGCGAACACACAGCCCGCGCTGTTATCGTTTACAACCAGGACACGCAACGGTAGTCGTCAGTAGTTGAAGATCACCTTGTGGCTCTGTGAGCCTTTCATGATCTCGCGCTCAAAGCTCCAAACCTTGTTCTGCGGTATCACGTAGAGACCGATGAGGCGGTTGCCCTCGGGTACCATCAAATTCTCAACCGGGCAAAGCAACCCCGTGTCGCGCCCATCAATAAAGACAGGATACTTTCCTTCGGTCGTACAGCTGACTTGCAGCGAAACCGTACCACCAAAATTGATATTGGCAGGGGGCAACGTTCGTTTCATTGTCAGTCCCTCGGATGTATCCGCGACCTGACGCAACATCTTGAAGCCCGGCTTGGTGATCACCAGTCTGTGGGTATCGGGGTTGGTCTGGAGAACGACAGGTGTCTTGCCCTTCTCGACGCCGTCAAGCCAAACCGTGGCCCCTTTGGGGGTCGTCTCGATGGTCAACTGCCCGCGTGCCGGCGACATGGATTCTTCTTGCGCCTTCTGACGCTTTTCATCCTCGGCTGTGGGCTTCGACGGATCTGGTGCTGCCTGAACCGTGCGCGGCGGCGCCACCGGTAGCGGCTCGCGGGTAGCGCGAGCATAAAATACGTATCCGATGCCCATGGAGATCGTCACGGCCGCGATCATGAACAGGGGCGAAGTCGACTTCTGTTTCTTTGGCCCGCCGACGCGCGCCGACCCGGCCCTTCGAGGCAACGGCAGGCCACCCGGCATGGTGCCGAGGTTGTCTCCAGTCATAAGCCTTTCGTTGTCATTGTCGTCGTCGGATTCGTACGACAAGATGCCAATCTTGTTGGGATCAATCGTCCCGGCGCCCCGGTCCTCCGGATCGTAGATCCCATCGCTTTCTCGACTGCCGCTGGCGTTCGGCATGTCAAGAACCCGCGGTCGATTCATGGTGGTCGACGGCAGATCGGGAACGTGCAAATCCATGGTTCGCGGACCGACATCCATGCCCGCCACAAGAATATTCGGGCGACCGGTCGCGGACGGCAAATCAAAGAAATCGTCGTCCACCGAATTGGCCGCGGGACCGCCGCCTCCAACATCATCAACCCACTGCGGCTCACTTCGTCCTACGGATGGCACTGCGGAACGCATCGAGGGTGCTGGCGGCGTCGCGAGCGGTTTCAACGGTTGCTCGGCCACGCTGGATTCAGCGCTCAACCTAATCGGCGGTGGTTTAATACCAAGTTTAGTTGACTGTATGGGACTTGGCAGAATCGAGGTCGAACCATCGTTGGCGTTGCCGATGAAGTCGGAACCCATGCCATCATCGACGGGTGCTCTCGGTCGGGGGAGCGCCTGCGGCACGGGGCGAGCGCCCGAGGCTGGTCCCTCCAGCAAATCAAGACCTGGCAGCGCGTCGAGATCGGGGAGTTCGGGCTCGGAATCTGCAACACGAACGGGTGCTCGCGCGGGTGTTCGCGCCGGAATTGCCGCAGGTGGCGGTGATTTCGCCACCGACGGCGTCTGGGGTTTGCCCGAAACAATGTTGCCGAGCTGAAGTCCGATGGATGGCGGCGGTGACAACGCAAGCGCAGCCGCAGCCGAAGTGCGTGGACGGTCGTCTGGATTCTTCGAGAGCAGATTCGTTATCGCGAGTTCCAACCAATCCGGTACGTTCGGAATGTTGGGAATCGGCTCTTCGAGTTGTTCGATGAGTTCCGCGCGTGTCTCACCGATGATCGGCGCTTCACCCGACAAAAGGTAGTACAGAATGGCACCCAACGAATACAAATCCGAGGCTGGGGTCGGCTTGGCCTTGCTGAGCAATAGCTCCGGTGCAACGAACCAATATTTGTCCGCGGCAAACTCAGTCACGTTGCGCAAGGCCGCAGAAAATCCGATGTCGGTCAAGACGACCTTGCCCTCGGGCGTCACGAGCACGTTGCCCGGGCACAACCCACCATGTACTGCGCGATCTTTGCGTTCGTGAAGCGCGGTGAGGATGCGCGCTATCTGGCTGCCGATCGCGGAAACCAAGTTTGCATCCAACCCGCCGCCCGCCACCGCGTTGTCCCACAGTGACTCAAGATTGACACCGGGAACATATTCCGTGATCACGAAGCTCGCGCCCGGATCACCCGAGACTTCGAGAACCCGTGCCACACCTGGAACTTTCAGCTCGCCATTGCGCAGGCCGAGGTTTACAAACAAAGAAGCGATGCGTGGATCCTTGCCGACCCGATCGCCACGCAGCAATTTCAGCGCAACAGGCTGATCGTCGTTGCCATGGCGGTGCGCACGGTAGGTTTCCGTCACGCCGCCCGGACCGAGCTGTTTTTCGACTTCGTAGTCGCCGAATCTGAGTGCCATACTGGTTGCGATTTGCCTGACTGGGTTCAAGGAAATTTCGGGATAACCCTCAACGAATTCGGGAGTTTTGCCGGGTGACTTGACCTTGGATCATAAGGTCGGCCGGTCTGGCCGTCCAAAAGCCCACTTTACACCCCGTGAAGCCACTGACGGACAACCTCGTACATCGCGATGCCGCTCGCGGTGGAGAGGTTTAACGAACGCACAACCGCGGCGCCTCCATCCGCCGGCATCGGGATGGATACCGAGCGGTCGGCATACCGGGCGCAGATCTCGGGGGAAAGCCCCACGCTTTCGCGCCCAAAAACGAGCACTGTCGGTTTTGGGAAAGATACGTCCCAAAGGTCCCTTTGCCCCCCGGTGGTGAAGAAAAACGCCTCACCAAGCTGCGGAAGGGCTTCTTCAAAATGCGCGAAGTCCGGCCAAACGACGGGTTTGACGTGCGGCCAGTAATCGAGCCCCGCCCGTTTTACCTGCCTGTCGTCGAGCGAAAACCCAAGTGGCTTCACCAGGTGCAGCTGAGCGCCAAGCGCGAGGCAGGTTCGGCCCACGTTGCCGGTGTTCCAGTGAATTTCCGGTTCGACAAAAACAACGTGGAGGGCGCGATTCACGGCAGAACAGGATAACCTGTGGGACGCCGATGCAACGGCTTTCCCAACTCATCACCCGCAATTTTGGCATTTCTCGGCGTCAGGCGGAGGCCCTCATTGACGACGGCCTCATCCTTGATCGAGAGGGACGCCCGCTGGGCGATCGCAAAACCAAGATCGCCGACGACGTCTTGCCGCTTTCCGTACTGCTCGACGGCGAACCGACTCAACTACTCAATTCCCTCACCGTAATGCAACACAAACCGGTGGGCTGCGTTACCGCACTCATCGACAATCGCCATCCCACGGCGTTCGCGTTTCTCAAGGACGCACCGCTACTCGACGAACTTCGGCCTCTTGGCAGACTGGATCTGGATACGAGCGGATTGCTTTTGTGGACAACCGATGGCCAGTGGCTTCATCGCATGACCCACCCTCGATTCGGCGTGCCGAGAACTTACCAGGCATCACTTGCGCGACCTTTCGACGCGCCACCCGAGACGCTCACCCTGCGCGACGGTCACGAAGCCAGCATCGTGAGTACCCGCGTCATCACCGATCCGCATCCCGCGCTGGCGGTCCCTGCAGAGGCAGCCCTGTGCGCCGAAATCACCCTGACCGGCGGCGCATATCACGAAGTGCGCCGCATCTTCGCAGCGCTTGGTAGCCACGTCTTTTCGCTATGCCGCGTCCGCTACGGCGAATTCGAGTTGCCGACAGATTTGCCGGCCGGCGACTGGATACCCGTCACGGGCGCCCCAGCATCCCCAAGCAAGTTGCCGTAATACCCTGCCACGGCGTTCACGGGTCCAATCCGATGGGGTCGTGTAGCGATTCGATAGACGGCCATCCCGAAAAAGGACAACAAGCCAAGCGCGAAGGTTCCGATCAAAAACGCAAATACGCCGCGGCCGTTTCTGGTTTTGGTGGTGGTCAAGGGACCTTTTGTTCGAGACGGGCGCGTTCATCCGGGTGCTCGTCCAGAAAAGCCTTCCGACTCTCCTGGGTGATTTCAACGACGTAGCGCGCGGTGCCGGAAAGCTTCGCCTGACACGACAGACGTGAATTGCCCCGAACATCGAAGGCCTTGTCGAGAATGTCTTCCTCGCGCTCTTCGGTCGCAGGCAATGAGGAAAGACCCTCCTTGACGTAAACGTGGCACGTCGAGCAGGCGCAAACACCACCGCAGGCAGAGCCAACCATCGCCCCGCAACGACGCGCGGCCTCCAGGATCGACGTACCGGCGGGAACATCCACCTCTTGACCTTCGGGTTCAAATCGTATCACGGGCATGGTTAACCTGACAGTTTCTCTTCGATGTTGAGCAAGGCCTGACCCGCTATTCCCCGTGCAAGCGCCCGATTCATGCGGCGCTGAGCAAAGTCCTTCGATGTTCTATCAAGCGACTCGATTCCCTTGCGGATGCTATCGGTCGACTCACCTGCGGCGTTGTTTTCAAGACTGAGCATCGCCGCTGCAATCGTCGCCTCTTCACCGGGCAGGAGCAATTCTGGAGTCGATTTCATCGCAGATTTCGTTGCCGCCAGAATGCGCTCGGCTTCGATCCTCTGTTCGGCGAGCAATCGGACACGCACGTCGTCGGCACCATGCTCGTACGATTCGAGCAACATCCGTTCGACCTCTTCGTCGGTCAGACCATAACTGGGCTTGACCTGAATCGTCGCTTCCTTGCCGGTGTTTTGCTCCCGGGCTGAAACGTTGAGTATGCCGTCCGCATCAACCATGAATTTCACCTGAAGGCGAGCCATGCCCGCGGGTCCCGGCGGAATACCGGTCAACTTGAAGCGGGCCAGAGAGCGACCCTCAGCCACCATTTCCCGCTCGCCCTGGACCACGTGTAGGTCGAAACCCGTTTGATTGTCGGCATAGGTCGTGAATTCTTGTTTGGCACCACAGGGAATCGTGGTGTTGCGATGGATGAGTTTCTCCACCACGCCTCCCATCATCTCCAATCCGAGAGATAGGGGCACCACATCGAGCAGCACGACGTCATTTGGATTGTCACCGCCGGCAAGCAAATCGGCCTGAACGGCAGCGCCCAGTGCAACCACCTGCTCAGGATCGAGATCCGTCAACGGCTCGCGTTCGAATATCTGCGCCACGAAGCGACGCACAAGCGGCATTCGCGTCGCCCCGCCAACCAGAACCACACCATCGAGTGCCCCCATCTGAAGTTCCGCATCTCGGAGCACATTTCTCACCGGCTCGGTGCAGCGCTGCAAAACGGGCGCCACCACGGCTTCCATTTCGGCGCGCGTGAGCGTACCAGTCCAATTCACATCTCCGTGGGCGAAAGCCATCTCGATCGAATCAACCGAAGACAGGCCCTCCTTCACAACGCGCGCAGCATGCAAGATCTTCCGGGATAGCTCGGCGTCCTGTATGCCTTGCACCACGATTCCCATTACCAGCAAGAGGTGCTCGGCAATGGCTCGGTCAAAGTCGTCGCCGCCAAGCGCCGAATCGCCCCCCGTGGACTTGACCTCGAAAACGCCTGCTTCAAGCCGTAGAATCGAGACATCAAACGTACCACCTCCGAGATCAAAGACGGCAAACGTTCCATCGAGTTTTTTGTCGAGGCCGTAAGCGAGTGCAGCGGCCGTCGGCTCGTTGATGAGCCGCATGACGTCGAGTCCCGCCAGCCGGCCGGCATCTCGAGTGGCTTGCCGCTGAGCATCGTCGAAGTAAGCAGGCACTGTGATGACCACGCCTTCAAGCGGGCCACCCATCTCGTTTTCGGCGCGTCGACGCAGCTCCGACAATATCTCGGCCGACACTTCGATGGGGGTCACCACCCTGCCCGGCACCTGAAATCGGACCATGCCCTCCTGGCCGGGTTCGTTCAAGAATCGATACGGCGTCAGGGACTGTGTCGAGGCGGTATCTCGACTGCCTCTCCCCATGAAACGCTTGACCGAAAGAATCGTGTCACGCGGATGCGCAATCGCAAGACGGTCCTTGGCTTCGCCGCCAACAATCACCTGGCCCGTCCCTGCATAGTGTACAGCCGACGGCAAAAGGGCATTGCCTGATTCGTCCGACAAGCAGACCGGCTGTCCGGCCTCGACCACGGCAATCAAGGAGTTCGTCGTACCCAGATCAATGCCCGCTGCACGGATTTTGCACGCAGCTTTGACTTGCGATTCGCCAGGCTCGGAGATCTGGAAAAGTGCCTCAACCATGTTGCCCTTCGACATCTTCTAGCAGGCGTCGCCAGTACCGCACTGCCATCAAATTCTGTGCGATGGACTCAACGGGTGCGCCACTGTCCAGGTCGTCGGCGACGCGCGCCATCAGGGCGTCAACTCGACCATGGGCTTCGCGTGCAATGGACTCAACGACTGCCGAGTTCCCTGCTTCGTGGGCTTCCGCAACCGCTTCGTTCTTTTCCATCATCTCGAGCAACAGATCGTGTGCAACCCGGATGGGATCCCCTGCATCGGCACCCGCAACCCGCACCGCGCCGCCTTCACGCGTGACGTCAACCCCACGCAAGAGAAGCAAATTTTCTGCTCGGGCGACGGGATCCTTGATGATCCGCCAGGCATCGTTCAGCTCGACTGCCCGCTGCATCGCCAGCCGCTTGGTCCGGGCGTCGGCACGCACAAACCGATCGGGATGCGCCTGTCGAGCAAGCTGGCGATAGCGGGTTTCGAGCGCGTCCCGATCTACTGCGAAACGACGCTCGATCCCGAAGACGGCGAAGGGGTCGGGGCCGCTCGAAGGTGGCCCGGCCTCGTTCAAAACTGAACGCTCTCCCCGCACCCACACGACCCCTTGGAATTGGGATTCACCCAGGTGAAACCCCGTTGCATCAATGTCTTCTTGAAATCGAGGGTCGAGCCACGAAGAAACACCAGACTCTTCGGATCGATGAACACGCGCATGCCGCCCTCGACGGGAATCACCTGGTCCTGGGCTCGCGGCTCCGCGTCAGACCACTCGAACAGATAGGAAAAGCCCGTGCATCCACCACCACGAATGCCGACCCGCAAACCGGTCGGTTTGCGATCGCGCGCAGCCGCAGTCTTCACGATCGCATCGGCGGCAGCCGGAGACACCAATACCGACAGCTCATCCGTCGGTTGCGCCGCAGGGGTTTGTGGGTTCGCTTCCATGGTTTGCAAAACGTCCTCTCTGTCCTACTTTTGAATCGCGGCGATCTTTTCGCGTTTGCTGCGGTAGTCGGCAATGGCGCTTTTAATCGCGTCTTCTGCCAGGACCGAACAGTGAATCTTCACCGGTGGAAGGTTCAACTCCTCGACGAGCGCAGTATTCTGAATGGCCGAAGCCTGCTCGAGCGTCATCCCTTTGATCCACTCCGTCGCGAGCGACGATGATGCAATCGCGGATCCGCAACCAAAGGTCTTGAAACGTGCGTCTTCGATGATGCCAGCGTCACTGACGCGGATTTGCAGCTTCATCACGTCGCCACAGGCAGGCGCGCCGACGAGGCCCGTTCCCACATTGGGATCGTTCTTGTCCAAGCTGCCCACATTGCGAGGGTTTTCGTAGTGTTCAACGACTTTTTCTGAATATGCCATTTTTGTTGTTTCCTAGTGCGGAGCCCAGTGAATCGACTTGATATCGATTCCTTCCTTGACCATTTCGTAAAGCGGCGACATTTCGCGCAAGCGTTCCACTTTGCTGACGACGAGGTCGATCACGTAATCTACCTCGGCCTCGGTATTGAACCGGCCAATGCCGAATCGAATCGATGAGTGGGCCAGTTCTTCTTCTACACCCATGGCCCTCAAAACGTACGACGGTTCGAGCGAGGCCGACGTACATGCCGACCCGGACGATACCGCCACATCCTTGAGACCCATCAAGAGCGATTCGCCCTCGATATAGGCAAAGCTCATATTGAGATTTCCCGGCAAACGGTGCTCCATCGAACCATTGATGTAGGTGTCGGTCAGGCGGGCTTCGATGCCAAGACGCAGACGCTCGCGCAGCGCAAAGGTACGTTTCGCTTCCTCAGCCATCTCTTCTTGCGCGATGACACAGGCCTTTCCGAATCCAACGATCAGTGGAACATTCAAAGTTCCCGAGCGCATGCCGCGCTCGTGCCCCCCGCCGTCCACCATGGGTGTAAGACGAACGCGCGGCTTGCGACGCACATAAAGTGCCCCCACGCCCTTCGGACCGTACATCTTGTGGGCCGAAAGCGAAACGAGGTCTGCCTTGCACTCGTCCACGTTGAACGGGATCTTGCCAACGCCCTGAACGGCGTCGATGTGAAACATCGCACCCCGGGCTTTCACAATTTCGCCGATGGCTCTGCAATCGTTGATGACGCCTATCTCATTGTTGGCCAACATGACCGACACAAGAATTGTCTTGTCGGTCATGGCCGCAGCCAGCGCCTGCGGATCCACACGTCCGTCTCTTTGAACGGTCAGGTAGGTGACCTCAAATCCCTCTTTTTCGAGACGTTTGCACGCATCCAACACGGCCTTGTGTTCGTTGTTGGCCGTGATGATGTGGTTGCCCCGATCGCGATAGAAGTGAGCAATGCCCTTGATGGCGAGATTGTCACTCTCGGTTGCACCCGAGGTCCATACAATCTCCTTGCCACTCGCACCGATGATGGCTGCAACTTCGTCGCGTGCTTTTTCGACCGCCTGTTCCGCAGCCCAACCAAAGGCGTGTGAACGACTTGCGGCGTTGCCGTAGTCCTCGGTGAAGTAGGGAATCATCGCCTCGACCACGCGGGGATCAACCCGGGTGGTGGCGTTGTTATCCATGTAGATTGGAATTTGAATGCTTGCGCTCATGCTGTTTGCCTTGTCGTCAAACCGTCGACCAGTGTGGGCGCGTGCCCTTCGTGGCCATTGATGTCGCAACAGTCACACGCGCTCGGCATATGGACCGGCGTGCAGGTGCGACAGCTGTCGAGATAGGAAAGACTGTCCTCAAGCTCGGACACAAGCGTGGTCAGTCGACTGATCGTCTGTCGCGCCTCGCGCAACTTTTCCGCAAAGATCTCGCGCACCGTGGACATCGCATCCGGGCCGGTCGCGCTCGCTTCGCAGACTTGCAAGAACGCCTTGATCTCGGGTAGCGAAAAACCCATGTCCTGCAACTTCTGAATCCACTCGACCCGAGCGGTGGCCCGCTGGGGGTAAAGCCGAAAGCCCCCCTTCGAGCGAAGCGGCTGCAGCAGGCCCAGCTCTTCGTAAAGGTGTATTGCGCGCACCGTTTTGCCGGTGCGGCGAGCCAGATCGCCTACTTTCAGGTAGGTCAGTGCTTCGACGGGTACATCCATGGAAACCAAACTCTTACGTATACGTAAGGGATATAGTATTCGCGAAGTCGAAGTCAAACGGAAATGCGACGAAGTTGACGTGTGTTTTTGTAAAAACACACCATAATGATATGATATTATTGAATAATATTAAGAATCACCTGTCCGAATTCTGATCACGGACCTTGACTCAAACCTGAACCGGGCTTAAGCCTGCCGAATAGCCGTGCACGCCATGTCGACCGAGCCCGCATCCGCCGCCCGAAATCATGCAGCCGATCATCTGCCTGACCACGACCATGCGCACGAACACGGTGACGCTCACGACCACACGCATCATCACGCCCCGTCCAAGTCGGCGCACCTGCATCGCTTCGGGGCAGGCATAGGCATTGCCTGTGCGATCCATTGCCTCGCCATGCCGCTCATTGTCGGCGTGTTGCCAATTCTTGGACTTTCGTTCCTTGCCGAAGAATCCGCCGAGACCTGGATGGTGGGGATCGCAGTGTTGGTTTCGGTCGCAGGAGCACTATGGGGTTTCCATCGCCATCGCGCGCTTCGCATCGTGATGACCTTCGCGGGAGCCATTGGACTCATGCTGGTGGGCCGCTGGTTGGGTGAGTCGCATCCCCTGGGATTGCCGCTGACCATTGGCGGCTCGATCACAATCGCCATTGCGCACCTCTGGGGCGCGCGACTGTGCCGCTCCTGTCCAAACGAGTAGTGTCTAGGCTCTGGGCCGTCGGGTTCGTAACCGTGCCACGGCGTGTCCAACAACGAGAGTGGCCACGCCCGACAAAAACGCCACCAGGTTGTCCTTCACACTGAAGGCCACAATCCCAAGGTTGAGTACCACAAAAAGCATGGGCGTTACCGGGTAACCCCACGTTCGAAACACGTCGCTTCCGGTGGTGGTCTTTGACCTTCGTCGCAATCGCATCAGCCCCAAAACGCTCAACGACGAAAACAGAGACAGGACGAAGCCGACGTAGAGCAGAAGTGCCTCAAAAGTGGCCGTGAGCACCATCGCCACAGCGATCGCCGATTGCAAGAGCAACGCCCGCAGCGGAGCCTGCGTTCGCGCGCCGAGCTTCGCAAACGGAGCGAAAAAGGCGCCATCTCGGGCCATCGCAACAATCACCCGCGGACCCGTCATGGTCATCGCACCTATCGTCGACAACAAGAACAGCGCAATCGCGAGTGCAAATCCGCCACCGACACGCGGCCCAAACAATGCATGCGCTGCGAGACGTCCTGCATCGGGATGGCCAGCCAATGCTGACGGTGCAAGTGCGTAAATAAACACGAAGTTCAACGACAGGTAGATCGCAACGACCGCGGCTACGCCAAACAAGATCGCGCGCGGTAGATCTCGCGCAGGCTGCTTCGCCTCGCCACCAAGATACACCGCTGCATTCCAGCCGGTATAGGCGAACGACACGAAGACAAGCGAGGTCGCGAACGCGGACAAAGTCACCGCACCACCGGACGCGACCATCGAGAAATGCGCAACATCTCCCCTTCCCAACAAAAAGCCGGCGACGATGAACCCACCTATCAGAACCACCTTGAGACTGGTCAGTGCGACCTGGATCCGCGCGCCGACCACCACCGCGCCTCCGTGAACAACGGTCATGAGCACAATCGCAAGAATGGCGAGAAGCTCCGGTGGAACATCCGTTCCAACGATACCCTGAAGGTGCATGGCAAATGCCATGGCAGCCGCGCCAACTGGTGCCGAAAATCCAACCAACAACGACGTCCACCCCGACAAAAAGGCCCAGTTGGGACCAAACGTCTCACGAAGAAAGACGTATTCACCACCGGTCACCGGAAATCGCGTTCCCAGTTCGGCGTAACACAAGCCACCGCAGACCGCCAGGAGACCACCGACCGCCCAACAGGCAAGCACCGCGATCGGATGGCCGAGATCCGCCATCATGAAACCAGAGGTCGTGAAGATCCCGGTCCCGATCATGTTTGCGACGACGACAAAAAACAGAGTCCGCAATCCCAGCGTCCGATTGAATGTCGGAACGTCTTCAGTTCGCAACACCTCGGATCCCCCACGCGTTCTGAAGGGGGCGGACCGCATGGTGTCCCTACGCCCTGGTGATCCGCGAGAGCGCCCGATCGCGCGCCCGGGCGGTCACGTCGGTGACGGCAGCGAGGAAGTCATCGATGGCCGCGTCCGGGATCTCGCCCATGTTGGCAATCTGCACGTATCCATTGGCAAGCTCGCCCTTGGCGCGATAGACGACAAAGCCCATCGTTCGCAACTGCGAATACAGGAACTCGATGTCCAGGTCGTCGGGTATTCGCAGCGTGCAAACGCTGTGCGCTTCGTGGCCCGTGTTGGTAAAGGACTGAAAGCCTAGACCTGCCAGGGCCTGCCGAATGCGAAGATTCCGCCAGCGATAGACCGCGTTGCGAGCCGGAACGCCGCCCGATTCTTCCAGTTCATCAAGTGCAACGTCAAGCGCAATGGACGTGGAAACAGCGGGCGTAAATGGCGTTTGATTCAACTCGCGGTGGTACTTTCGATACCGTGCGAGGTTCAGGTAATATGAGCGCACCGGAATTTTTTCGAGCCGTGGCCAAACCCTCGGCGATACACAGGCGAAAGAAACACCCGCAATGGCGTGCAGGCATTTGTTGGCGGACGAGTAGCACAAATCGATATTGTCACGAACCACATCGAGATCTTCGGCACCGAGCGACGACACCGCATCCACGATGAACAGGACGTCATGTGCGCGACAGATCGCGCCCACCGCAGCAATCGGATTGAGCAAGCCCACCGACGTTTCGTGATGGGTCATGGCGACAGCGGCGATGTCAGGATCCGCCTGCAGCATTGTCTCAAGCTGAGCCACGTCGGGCAACTGTCCCCATGGCCGAAGATGAACGACGGGACTCATGCCATGAACGATCGCCATCTCGACCAAGCGTTCACCAAAAGCCCCGTTTTGAACCACAAGCAGCTTCTTGCCCGGGGGAACAGCAGCCAACACGCAGAGTTCCATCGCCGCTGTGCCGGAACCAGTCACCACCACAATCTCGTGTTCGGGATTTGCACGAAAAATGGGCTTCAACTTCGTTCGAAGGTTTTGAATAACCCCCTCGTATCCGACGTCTCGATGCGAGATATCGCGATGGACAAGCGCGGCCTTGACACGTGCGGAAGTCATGACGGGTCCCGGCGTGAAAAGCGTGAGTCCCGGCGTATCCTTGTCTGCGATGAGCCGTTCAACGAGCGCCATCGTCTCGGCCGCGGTGGAACGGGTCGGAGCCCGGGTGGTGGGCGAAACAAGTTCCGGGCCATGCACGCGCAATAACCAGTTGGCGTGAGCGCACATCTCCACCGAGTCCACGTCTTGCCACAATGCCCCTCCGACATCGTGGGCGAACACCTTGCCGAGTCCGGCGGCGTGGGCAAGGCCCTCCGTCAGCGAAGGGTCGGACAACACATCCAGGCTGGCGATGAGGCTTCCATCCGCAACGATGAGGCTGGTGCTGATGGCGTCGTACGTTTCAATCGATTTACTCAGTCGCAAGACGCGCCTATCGCCTGCGACTTCTACTTTCGTGGCATCGGCCAGATCAAATACGCGCGCGATTTCGCGATCGATCCCAATCGTGATTTGGCCCGGCCGAAGCGGCAACGCGGCCATCTCGGCCACAAGATGGGGGGCGGCGATCTGATCGGCCATCACGATCAAAACTGGCTCGTCGAATAGCGTTCGAGCACACTGAACGGAAAGGCCATTGGACTCTTTCCAACGCGTATTCTCGAAGAAAACCAGTTTCAGCGATGCCAGCCTAGGATCCTGGTTAACCGTACTGCGAATTGCCTCCGCAACCCGGGACGCCGCAAAGCCCACCGTAACCGCAACCTCACGAATGCCCCCTGACGCCAGTGACAGCAACGTGCGCTTAATAAGCGGCAACCCATCCACCTGTGCCAGGCAGTTGGGTTCGTTGACCGAGGCGATTGGTCTGCCGTGACCGGCAGCCAGAATGAGTGCTCGCCTGGTCGGGTTCTTTCCCGGATTCACCACGCTTAAAGTCAGCTCTTCTTCGTTGCGACGGACGTCGCGGCCGGAACCAGAGCCGACGGTTCGCCCTTGAACGTCAACCGGTAGACCGAGTTATCGGTTTCGACATAAAGCGTATCCCGACCCAACTCACCCAACACCCGTTTGACCGGCGTCGTTACCATGCGATGTCCATTGGGATCGCGAAAAATCACCATGCCGCGGCCCACGGAGGGGTAGCTGACCAGGTAGCCAGTGTAAGCCTTACCGATACCCGACGTTCCGTCGGTTGCTAGGTCACGAATCTTGCGGGCGGTAACGTTGACCAATTCAACGGCTCCTAAACTGAGTTTAGCACGAACTGCAGGCTGCTATATACTGGCGCAAATGGCGAGGCCCGCCCGCAGCCCGGTACTCGGGTTCAATCATAACGTCCGATACCACGGGCGGATTTATCACGTCCAGACCGAGGACTCGGGGATATCGCATTCCCGCATTTTCACGCACCTTTTCTTCGAAGGCATCATCATTGCCACGAAGCGTTATAACTACAATCCCGATGCGGTCGAAGATCAGGTCAAGGTCGAGATGCAGGAGATGCACAAGAACATCCTGAAGGAGTTGAAGCGCGGCCTCTTCGACGAACGCATCATTACGCACTTCACCGCCATGGGTCAGGATCCCTTCCTCGACCAGCCCATGGGCTTCGGCGGCGTGCCGGTCGAGCCAGAGAATTTGGCGGTTGGGGACGCGACTGTGGAAATGGCGACCATGCCGGCCATGGCGGAGTCTCCTCTCCCGACGATCCCAGCCGAGTCTTTTTCCGAGTTGCCTGCCCAGATGCCAGCGGGTGCCTTCCCCGCCTCGGATGCGTCCGAAACACTCGCTCAGGCATCCTACAATCCGTCCCCCGTTGCGAATACCCATTCGATGGTCTCCGCAGCGGATATAGACGAAGTCGTGGCGCTCGATCTGGATGCGCTTCCCCCTGTGGTCGACGAAGGAAGCGAAGTGTCGACCTCGCAATTCGTTACCGACGATGAAATGCCCACGTCAGCGCCTCGTCCCTTCGGAGCCGGCGTCTACGTCAAGCGCGGAGGGCCGTCGGATCGACCCTTTGAACGGCCTTCGAATATTCCCCCACCGCCGATGCGTAGAACCGGAACACAGGGAGCCGTCGGCAGCCCTCCGCGCCCGACCGGTATGAACCCACAGGTCACGCGCCCACCCGTCATGATGCCGCGGCCTGGAATTTCACCACCTGTCACGCGACCGCCTGTTGTGGTTGTCCGACCTCCGGTTCGTCCTCGACCCCAACTGGCGCCCGCTGCCAAGGCACCCCCAGGTGGGGTGGTCGTGCAGCGAACCGTCGTTGTTGGCGCCCGGGGTCCGATCGGCACGGCAGGTATCCGTCCGCCGCGACCCTCGATTCCCTATGTCGTCAAAGAAGGCAGCCACCAGTTGGTTCGCAACGCGGGTGCGGCGCAGGTCGCACCGCCGGTAGCCAACCGTCCCGTGCTCCCCCTCAATCGCAGCATGTCGCCCGCCCCGCAGGCCGCCACGATCAGTGACAAGAGCCTGGACGAAGTGATCCTCGCTTATCTTTCGCAAGACTCAGACGCCAAACGCTAGTTCCAGTTACTTCACGCGCCAGACGGTGCCGGTGGGACTGTCCATCAGCTCGATGCTGCGTTCGACGAGAGCGTCGCGAATTGCGTCCGCGCGGGCAAAATCCTTGTCCCTGCGGGCCGCCAAACGGTCCGTGATTTGCTGCTCGATCTCTGCGGGATCAATCTTACGCTGCAGACAAAGGCGTTCCCGTCGCTGCACCAGAAACGCTTGCGGATCACGCTGCAAGATCCCAAGCGTGGCACCTGCCGCACGGACATCCCTGGCGATCGCAATCAGGCGAGCGGCCCGTTCGGGCTTCGGGGCCGACTTGGGATCGTCCAGCAAGGTATTCGCTTGCACAAAGGTGTCATACAGATGACCGATCGCGGCGGCGGTGTTGAAGTCGTCATCCATCGCCGCACGATAGGCCTCGGTAAATCCCGAGGGAGGCGGATCTGCAGGCTGATCTTTGAGCGTGCGCGCGAAGGCATCAATTCGGTCGAGGGTTCGATAAAAGTATTCCAGCCGGGCCTCTTGTTCGTCGAGGTCCGGGAAGGAAGTGGTGCCGTCATCTTCCTTGCGAATCTCGAACGAAGCTGGGCTTCGGTAGTGAACGCTGATGAGCAACAGGCGAAGCGTCTCGGGATCGTGGGTGCTGCAAACCCTGGCGATGCTCACGACGTTGCCAAGCGACTTCGACATCTTTTCGCCGCCGAAGTTGACCATCCCCGAATGCATCCAGTGTTGCGCAAAGCTGTCTTCGCCAAATGCACCACATGATTGAGCGAGCTCGTTTTCGTGGTGCGGGAAGATCAAGTCGGCGCCCCCGCCGTGGATGTCGAAACGCTCACCCAGAAACCGGTGCGCCATTGCAGAACATTCGATGTGCCAGCCCGGACGACCGGGTCCCCAGGGACTGGGCCACATTGGTTCGCCAGGCTTGGCTGCTTTCCACAGCGCGAAATCCATCGGACTGCGCTTTTGCTCGCCAATTTCGACACGAGCACCCGCCTTCAGATCATCGGGGTTTTGTCCGGACAGCTGTCCGTAGCCCTGGAAGTTGGGAACCGAGTAGTACACATCGCCTGCTGCGGCGTAGGCCAGGTTTTTCTTCTCCAGCAACGAAATGATTCCGTGCATGGCTTCGATATTTTCTGTCGCACGCGGCTCGTCGTCGGGCGTCGCAACGCCGAGCGCAGCCAGATCCCGGGCCATCGCGTCGGCATATTCACGCGCGACCTCGGTCGAGTCGCGCCCTTCCATCTGGCCGCGACGGATGATCTTGTCGTCAACGTCCGTGATATTTCGCACGAAACGCACGTCAAACCCACTCGCACGCAGGTGCCGTACAATCACGTCGAAGGACACCAACGTGCGGGCGTGGCCCACGTGACAGATGTCGTAAACCGTAACACCACAAACATAGATCCCAACCTTGCCGGCGGACAATGGTGTGAATTCAAGTTTTCGCTTCTTGCGGGTGTCGTACAACCGGATCATCGACGTTGGACCTATCAGCCCCTTCGAATGAGCGCAACCAGATTGACCAAACCGAATATCAACAAGAAAGCAACAGCCACCAGCTTGGGCATGTGAACGCGCGGCGTCTCGCCCTCGATAAGCAGATAGGTTTCGCCGGGCATTTCGATGGGGGCCTGCGTCCGAATCGAAACGATATCCGACACGAGAAGACGCTGCTGTTCACCGGTCAGCGTTGTGCAATTGAAACCGTCCGCCTCGGTCGCGGTTCCTTTTCCGCCCTCGATCTCCCCTGCCCGGACCTGCAAAGCGACGATGTGGTGCCGGATGCGGACGTTGGGGCCAAGATCCGAAATGGCGCCCCGCACACGGTCCGAACCTTCTCCGGTCACGCGCGTGAGGAACTGAAAACCGGGCGTTGCTCCGGTAACCGGTTCACCTGGCGTCAACACGATGGCACCGGCTTTTTCGAGCGCCGCCCTCGCCGCTGACTGTTCAGCTTGCACGTTGACCGGAACGACCACCTGATATTCGTCGGGCCGCTGCACAGCAAACACGAGGACGTCGTTGCGAGCGAGGCGCACCTTCGCACCAGAAATATCTGCCAGTTCAAGGTCGTCGGCACCTTCACCCACTGCCTTGCGCAGTGGTTCCACATTGAAAAAGTGTGTGGTGCTCACATAGCGCGAGAAGTAGTCGCGAATCGAGTGCGCAAAGGAGAGCTCGTCAAGTGCAATGAGACGCCCCGAAAAAGCGTTCTCATCCAACATCCCGGTGGGCAAGGGATCCGGAGCGCGCTGCACATAGAGACGACCCCCGGTGCCAAGAACGCGAAAAAGGCTTCTAAACTTCCACTCGCCCTGGGTATCGAGACTGACGGCGCTTTCGTAGTCGGGATCGCCGTCGATGCGCACATAACGATTGTTCGGCAACGGTGCGCCCTTACCAAAGAGTGCGCTTGCATTGCCCAACCGTTGCGGCGCGCGACTGGAAAACAGGTAGCTCACATCGTGTCGCATGTGCACGACAAGGAAGATCGAAAACACGACGACCAGCGCCGCCAGCCAGGGAGGCCGACGGGGCGGAGGGGGAATGTGCGCGAACTCGTCTTCGCGCCCTGCCGTGGATTCGTCGTTCAAATTTTGACCAGTCACCGGAAAAGCGACTCAATCTAGCAGCACCAGACAAGAGACTCCAAACCTTGACGCGAACGGGCGGTGGCGGCCCACCTTCCGATCCGGGAATGCTTGCTCCCCCGACGAGATTCCGGTATTCCGGGAACGTGCTTATCGACCGCGCGCGCTGGCGAGCACAATTGCCAGCCCTTGTTCTCGGCTTGTCAGTTTTAAGTGCGTGCAAGTCTCGCACGCCCGAAGCCACCTTCGAGAGCGTGACCACGGCACTTCAGAACGACGATGCGGAGGCCCTCTTCGAAACGCTCGCTCTGGACACCCGCTGGTCATGGATGACCATCCAACGTTACCAGCGCGAAAGTTACGACATCGTGATGTCAAACTATCCGCAAGGCGTCGATCGCGAAACCCAGTTGCGCCGTCTGGAAGTCGGTGCGGTGGCTCAGAGTGCCGCCGAGCTCTATGCCAATTCCGAGGGAAAAAACCAACTCGTCGCGCTCAAGAAGGTTTGGCCGCAAAGCACGAAGTGGTCCCGCAAGACCGACGAGGCGAGCACCCCGGATCGCGAAGGGAACCCGCTTGTGTTTCGATTGAACGAGGGGCGCTGGGGTTTGACGAAGTTTGGCGAAGCAGCGGACCTTCTGAAAAAGCGGGCCGCCAGCGACATCGACATCATCAAAACCAACGCAACCGATTTTGAGCGAGCGGCCCGCCGGGGGCAACCGTGAGTCCCGGCCGAAGCGACGACGACAAGAAGAGCGCACAACTCTCCTTCCTGGATCAATCGCCGGTCGCAACGACCAATGTGGTGGCGTCGACCGCGAAAAAACGAACGCGGACAGCCGCGACGACCCCCGCCACCGCAACCGATCCCGAGGGCACACCGCTGCGCCAACCGAGGCCGCAAGCCGAACCCGAGGCGGGCATTCTCTCGGTGACACAGCTCGTGCGGGCGGCGCGTCTCGCGGTCGAGACGCGTTTTGCCGATGTGCGCGTCGAGGGCGAGATCTCGGGATTGCGCATCTCGGGTCCGGGACACGTCTACTTCACGTTGAAGGATCGCGAGGCACAACTGGACTGCGCTATGTTCGCACGCGAGGCCGCCCGGCTGAAGTTCCGACCTGAGGATGGCCTGTCCATCGTTTGTCGTGGACGCCTCACGATCTACGAAGGCCGCGGCAAGTTCCAGATGACCGTTTCGGAGATGATTCCGAGCGGCGCGGGTGCACTGGCTCTGGCATTTGCACAGCTCAAGACTCGACTGGAAAAAGAAGGCCTATTTGACCAGGCTCGCAAGCGCAAACTGCCGTTCTTGCCCCGTCGCATTGGCATCGTCACCTCGCGAACGGGGGCTGTGATACGAGACATCATCAAGGTCGCCCATCGACGAGGCGCGGTCCCCCTGCTCGTTTCGCCCGCCGCGGTGCAAGGGCCCGAGGCCGTGCCTCAACTGGTGCGGGCACTTGAACTATTGTGGACCGTACCGGACGTGGACGTGATCATCGTTGCGCGCGGTGGTGGTTCGATGGAGGATCTGTGGGCGTTCAACGACGAAAAGGTAGCACGGGCGATTGTGGCTTCGCCGATCCCTGTGGTATCGGCGGTTGGGCACGAGACGGACTTCACCATTGCGGATTTTGTGGCTGACTTGCGGGCACCCACCCCATCGGCGGCAGCTGAGTTGTGTGTTCCAGACTTTCAGACGCTGCGAGAAACCCTGCAAAATGGGCATCAACGCCTGCGCCGGGCGCAAGCCGGCGAGTTCACGCGTGCACGCCATGCGCTCGACCGATTGCGAATGGCCATCGAGGATCCACGCCGGTTGATCGACCGTTATCGGCAACGGCTAGACGATCTTTCGGGCAGTGCTGCCACGGAAATTCGCCGAGCGTTGCGCGCGCGCAAAGAGGCGCTTTCGCTGTGCGAGCGTCGATTGCTCGCTGCCCATCCACAACGTCGCTTCGCAGAGCAACGGCGGGAGCTTTCTAGCCTGGAAAAGCGACTCGGCGACGCAGTCGCTTCCAACCTGCGCTTGCGGCGGCGGGCAGTCGAAGCCGCCGAAACCAAGCTCGGGGCGCTATCGCCACTCGGGGTGTTGGATCGCGGATATAGCCTGACCCGCACCGAAGACGGCAAACTCGTCACCCGCGACGATCAGGTGGTCCCGGGACAAAGTGTTCGCATTACGGTTCGAGAAGGCACCTTGCACGCGGCCATTCAGGACAAGGACAAAACCCCGTGAAATCGAAGGCGATCCGGGCGACGGTGCTGGGAGCGGATGTATCGCGATCGCGGTCACCGCACATTCACAACGCGGCGTTTGCAGCCCTTGGTGTGCAGGGGATGTATGATGCCGTCAGCGTCACGGGACCGAACTTTCGCAAGACGGTGCGGGCGCTCTTCGCACAGGGACATCGTTACGTCAACGTCACCATTCCTCACAAGCGACTGGCAGCGGCACTTGCCGACAAATGCTCGGCCGCTGTGGAGATGACCGGGGCCGCCAACACGCTCGTACTCCGACCGAACGGCGATGTTTTTGCCGACAACACCGACGGCGACGGCATTCTGCGCGCCCTTGAACTGCTCGGTGCACCCGTTGGGCCCAAAAACCAGGTGTTGCTCGTGGGCGCAGGTGGTGCTGCGGCCGGGGCATTGTTTGCGTTTGCGATGCGTGGTGCGCAGATCACGTTGCTTGCGCGCCGGGTGGCCCAGGCCTCGGCCTTGAAAAGGCGGATGCCGGAGAGATTGCGGGGCAAGATCAAGGTGACGACCCTGGATGCCCCACGACTCGAACAAGCTTTGCGCGAAGCCGACACGCTGGTTTCAGCGGTACCTGCGGCTGCGTGGGACGATGCCGATCTCGCCGCAGCCTTTACCGCCATGAAACGCAACACAGCCGTGGTTGAAATGGCGTATGGCAAGACCACGCCACTTGCGCGCCTCGTTCGCAAACACACCTCACGATATCAAGACGGGATCCCCATGCTGGTGTTTCAGGCCGCCGCCGCGATCAAGGTGGCACTCGGCAAAATGCCACCGACCGATCCACTGTTTCAGGCCGTCGCAGAAGCGAACTGAGGCCTGGCCATCACGCGGGTCGAAGCCCCACACCGACAGCGCCGCCTCATTCGGATTCGCGCAAACTGTGAATCGTTTGCGCAGGAACCTCCTGCGCCATCCCCACGGGCAGCGTGCCCAGCTCAAACGGCCCATACGAGACGCGCATCAATTGAACAATCGAAAGGCCAAGGTGCCGAACCACATTGCGTACTTCGCGATTCTTGCCCTCGGTGATGGCAAACCGCAGCCAGCAATCGCCATCACGGTAGCTGCCCGGTTCAACATGCGCCTCGATCCGACCGTAGTGAATGCCCTCGATCGTGATGCCGTTTTGCAGCTCCGTGAGGGCCGCGTCGCGAATGTTGCCCCGAACCCGAACACGGTAAAGTCGTCGCCACCCCGTCGCCGGCAATTCCATCCAGCGCGCCAGTTCGCCGTCGTTGGTGAGCAACAGGAGGCCTTCGGTGTTCTGGTCGAGCCTTCCAACGGAGATCACCCGGGGCAGACCTGCCGGCAAGTTCTCGAAAACCGTCGGCCGACCCTGGGGATCGCGATGGGTGGTCATGAGGCCGAACGGCTTGTGATAACGCCACAGGCGGGTGGCTTCAACGATTTGCACCGGCTTGCCGTCGACCGCGATGCCGTCGACGCCGTCAACCAAAACAACGGGCGAATCCAGCACGACCCCCCGCAGCGCGATGCGCCCGGCGGCGATCATGCGTTCCACCTCGCGACGGGAAGCGATTCCGGCGCGGGCAAGCACCTTGGCGATTCGCTCACTCACAGGCTGTTTCTAGCGCGGGACGCTTCGGCCACAAGACCGGGATAGACTGTAAAGAGGGAAGCACGGTATTATCCAGGCATGTCCAGTGAAGCAAGGCCAGTTCGAGTTTTGGTCGTCGGGTGCGGCAACATGGGACGCTCCCACGCCGTTTCGTATCACAAATCTCCCGGGTTCGAGATTGTCGGACTCGTGAGTCGGGGCGCGGAGTCGCGCGAGGAACTCAACCGCTCGCTCGGTGGCAAACTCGACCTGTTTGGAGACTACGGCGACGCACTCGGCAAGACGCGCCCCGATGCCGTTTGCATCAGCACCTATCCCGACACGCACGTCGACTACGCGCTGCAGGCGCTGCAAGCCGGTGCCCACGTTTTTCTCGAGAAGCCAATCGCGCTCACCGTCGACGACGCCATCCGAGTTGTCGCTGCCGCACGGGCCTCCAGCAAGAAGTTGGTCATCGGTTACATCCTGCACCACCACCCTTCCTGGACGAAATTCGTCGAGATCGCGCGGGAACTGGGCAAGCCGCTTGTGATGCGAATGAACTTGAACCAGCAAAGCCACGGCAAGACCTGGTATACCCACAAACAGCTGATGCAGTCGATGTCCCCTATCGTTGACTGCGGTGTGCACTACGTCGACATGATGTGTCGCATGACGCAGTCGCTCCCCACGCAGGTCAGCGCCATCGGCGCGCGGCTATCCGATGAACTTCCAGAGGGCATGTACAACTACGGTCAGTTGCAGGTCCGCTTTGAGGACGGATCCATCGGATGGTACGAAGCGGGCTGGGGTCCGATGATGAGCCAGGAAGCCTTCTTCATCAAAGACGTGATCGGTCCCAGGGGTTGCGCCAGTATTGTCGGTGTGGAGGGCAAGGTGGGCAGTTCGGACAGCGTCGACGGACACAGCCTGACCAATCGCATTCGATATCACCGAGCCGCTACCCACGCCGATGGTTCATGGAAGGAACCCGACGTGTTGCTCGACACAACGGATGAACCCGATCACCAGGGACTGTGCGACCGGGAGCAGGCGTTTTTTCTGCAGGCGATCCGCGAGAACATGGACTTGCGGGAACATCTCGACAATGCCGTGAACTCGTTGCGAATCGTCCTCGCGGCTGACGAATCGGTCCATACGGGCAAGACGGTCGTGTTGTAGGTGCACACGGCGCGCGCGGCGACATCCTGAGGTATGATAGGCGGCTCAATTCGACCGCCATGGCCAACGACGCACCTGCCGACAACACCCCACCCACCGAACCTGAAAAGGTCCCCAACTTCGTCGCCGACATCGTCGAAAGCGATTTGGCCGAGGGGAAAAACGAAGGCCGCCTGCACACGCGCTTTCCACCGGAGCCCAACGGCTACCTGCATATCGGTCACGCCAAGTCGATCTGCCTGAATTTCGGACTCGCGGCGCAATCCCCCGGTGGCAAGTGCAACCTTCGTTTTGATGACACCAATCCGACCGCCGAGGACATCGAGTTCGTCGAGTCGATTCAAGAGGACCTGAAGTGGCTGGGCTTTGACTGGCAAGATCGCCTGTTCTTTGCGTCCGACTACTTCGAGCAGCTCTACACGTGGGCTGAAAAGCTGATCGAAGAGGGCAAAGCCTACGTCGACGATCAAACACTGGAGGCGATCCGCCAGGGACGCGGAAATTTCTACACCCCGGGAAAGAACAGCCCCTTCCGAGATCGCAGCGTCGCCGAGAACTTGGATCTGTTCCGCCGCATGCGCGCGGGCGAGTTCCCCGATGGCGCCCGCGTGTTGCGCGCCAAGATCGACATGGCGCATCCGAACGTGAATATGCGCGATCCCTTGATGTACCGCATTCGCCATGCGCATCACCATCGCACCGGGGAGAAGTGGTGCATCTATCCTATCTACGACTATACCCACGGGCAATCGGACGCCATCGAAGGCATTACCCACAGCGTCTGCACGCTGGAATTCGAAGACCACCGTCCGCTCTACGAGTGGTACCTCGAACAGATTCAACCGAAGCACAGACCACGACAGATCGAATTCGCTCGCCTCAACCTCACCTACACGGTGTTGTCGAAACGGCGCATGAAAGAACTCGTCGAGGACAAGCTGGTCGTGGGCTGGGATGACCCACGCATGCCGACGCTCGCAGGATTGCGCCGACGCGGATTCACACCATCGGCCTTGCGGAATTTCTGTGGACGCATCGCCGTTTCAAAGCGCCCCGGGATCGTCGACGTGAGCTTGCTTGAGCATGCCCTGCGCGAGGATCTCAACCTCACCTCGCCGCGCGCGTTTGCGGTACTCAATCCGCTAAAAGTTGTAATCGAAAACTATCCCGAAGGACAGACCGACGCATTCGATGGCGCGTACAACCCCGAAGATCCGTCGTTTGGCTCGCGCAAATTGCCTTTCTCGCGCGAGATATTCATCGAGCGCGATGACTTCCGCGAAGACTCGCCGAAGCAATGGTTTCGCCTGGCACCCGGCAAAGAGGTGCGCCTGCGCTACGCTTGCATCATCAAGTGCGAGAGCGTGGTCAAGGACGCCGATGGCAACATCGTTGAGCTTCGCTGCACCTGGGATCCCGCTTCACGCGGCGGCAATCCAAGGAGCAAGTGATAAGAGTTAGTGTCTTCCGAACGGAAAATGCGTCTAATTGAAAAGTCGGCACTCCCTTCGCCTTCGCGATAAAGAGTCAAATAAGCACCGCCGCCTTCTTGCCACAGGCACGATATAGCTAGCACAGATGCCGGCGCCGCTGGACCGTGAGAGAACAACATCGGCTCGTCAAAGTCGCACAAGGTCAGTTCACGTAGAGCCGTCGTGTTGTTATCCATAAATGCTCACCTCTGACGATATGATATCGCCTGTTTTTCAATACAGTCTCAATATTATCTTTGATTAGCAGCCCGGCAAACTGAGATGGGATAATCCCGCCGGTGGTCGACCTCCGTGCTGTGTCCTTACGTACCAACCAAGAGCTGACGAAATAATAATCATCATCCCGATTGTCGAACCGGCCGCTGCTCGGCTTCTGCTTCACAGACAGCGGGCCGCGCATCTTCTGGGCGCCGGCAGAGCACTGCGAGGCCACGCGCCGGCGGCTCAGCCAGTGCAGCGAGTCTCTGGCGCGCGAGTTCGCCAAGCTCGAGGCCGACGCGCAGCAGCAGCAGCAGCAGCAGCCGCAGGACCAACCAGTGTAAAGAAACACCCAGAC